>BNJT01002556.1_pt1 | contig 175323 bp, 290 predicted proteins | sample 8540491 | NCBI WGS metagenome assembly BNJT01 (sample SAMD00202455, study PRJDB9452) | human saliva metagenome | host: Homo sapiens
TTAACTACTGTGTTCGAGATGGGAACAGGTGTGACCTCTTCGCTATAATCACCGGATTAAACCTTACTAAATAACGCTTCTCACTAGCATTTCTTTTCCTTTGAAACCACTGGTCAAGTGTTCGACCTATTAGTATCAGTCAGCTTAATACATTACTGCACTTACACCTCTGACCTATCACGTGGTAGTCTCCCACGGGTCTTACCTTAAAGGAGGAAATCTATTCTTGTGGGGGCTTCGCACTTAGATGCTTTCAGCGCTTATCCCGTCCATACGTGGCTACCCAGCTATGCCCTTGGCAGAACAACTGGTGCACCAGAGGTATGTCCATCCCGGTCCTCTCGTACTAAGGACAGCTCCACTCAAATTTCCAACGCCCACAGCGGATAGGGACCGAACTGTCTCACGACGTTCTGAACCCAGCTCGCGTACCTCTTTAATGGGCGAACAGCCCAACCCTTGGGACCTACTCCAGCCCCAGGATGAGACGAGCCGACATCGAGGTGCCAAACACCCCCGTCGATGTGAACTCTTGGGGGTATCAGCCTGTTATCCCCGGGGTAGCTTTTTATCCGTTGAGCGATGGCCCTTCCACTCGGAACCACCGGATCACTAAGCCCGACTTTCGTCCCTGCCCGACTTGTATGTCTCGCAGTCAAGCTCCCTTCTGCCTTTGCACTCTACGCGCGATTTCCGACCGCGCTGAGGGAACCTTTGGGCGCCTCCGTTACTCTTTAGGAGGCGACCGCCCCAGTCAAACTGCCCACCTGACACTGTCTCAGCACCGGTTCACGGTACATGGTTAGAATTCCAGCGTTACAAGGGTGGTATCCCAACGATGACTCCGCAAATACTGGCGTACTTGCTTCATTGTCTCCCACCCTATCCTGTACATGCAACGCCGAAACTCAATATCAAGCTACAGTAAAGCTCCACGGGGTCTTTCCGTCCTGCTGCGGGTAACCGGCATCTTTACCGGTACTACAATTTCACCGAGTCTATTGTTGAGACAGTGCCCAGATCATTACGCCTTTCGTGCGGGTCGGAACTTACCCGACAAGGAATTTCGCTACCTTAGGACCGTTATAGTTACGGCCGCCGTTTACTGGGGCTTAAGTTCAGTGCTTCTCTTGCGATGACACGTCCCCTTAACCTTCCAGCACCGGGCAGGCGTCAGCCCCTATACTTCAGCTTTCGCTTTTGCAGAGACCTGTGTTTTTGGTAAACAGTTGCCTGGGCCTTTTCACTGCGGCCTGCCGAAGCAGGCACCCCTTCTCCCGAAGTTACGGGGTTATTTTGCCGAGTTCCTTAACAATAGTTCTCTCGCTCACCTTAGGATTCTCTCCTCATCTACCTGTGTCGGTTTGCGGTACGGGCACCTTAGGTCTAATTAGCGGCTTTTCTTGACAGTGTGAAATCAGCTGCTTCCGGTCTATTGACCACCCCATCACGCCTCAGAATATATATGAACGGATTTGCCTATTCATACTCCCTTGACGCTTGGACACGCTCTACCAACGGCGTGCTCAGCTTATCCTCCTGTGTCCCCACATCATTCAAACAACCTTCGGTGGTACAGGAATTTCTACCTGTTATCCATCGCCTATGGCTTTCGCCCTCGGCTTAGGCCCCGACTAACCCTGAGTGGACGAACCTTCCTCAGGAAACCTTAGATTTTTCGGTGGGCAGGATTCTCACCTGCCTCGCGCTACTCATGCCAACATTCTCTCTCGTATAAAGTCCACAATACCTTACAGTACTGCTTCAACCCGTATACGACGCTCCTCTACCATACATTAAGTATCCGTAGCTTCGGTAATAGGTTTTAGCCCCGTTTATCTTCGGCGCAGGGTCACTCGACTAGTGAGCTATTACGCACTCTTTGAATGAATGGCTGCTTCTAAGCCAACATCCTAGCTGTCTGTGCAACCCCACATCCTTTTTCCACTTAACCTATATTTTGGGACCTTAGCTGACGGTCTGGGCTGTTTCCCTTTCGACTATGAAACTTATCTCACATAGTCTGACTCCCGTAGATGATACTCTGGTATTCGGAGTTTGATAGTTTTTCGGTAACCGGTGAAGGCCCTAGAACATTCAGTGCTCTACCCCCAGGTATCTTACTACGAGGCTAGCCCTAAAGCTATTTCGAGGAGAACCAGCTATATCCGAGTTCGATTGGAATTTCACCCCTATCCACACCTCATCCTAACCTTTTTTTCAACAGATATAAGTTCGGTCCTCCATAACCTATTACAGTTACTTCAACCTGGACATGGATAGATCACCCGGTTTCGGGTCTACAGCATGCAACTTTCGCCCTTTCAGACTCGATTTCTCTACGGCTCCAGTGCTCCAGCACCTTAACCTCGCTGCATACCATAACTCGTTGGCCCGTTCTACAAAAAAAGTACGAGGTCACTTGCGCTCCCTCTGCTTGTAAGCATAAGGTTTCAGGTTCTATTTCACTCCCTCCCGGGGTCCTTTTTCACCTTTCCCTCACGGTACTATTCACTATCGGTCACTGGGTAGTATTTAGGCTTGGGGGGTGGGCCCCCCGGCTTCAAACCGAATTCCACGTGTTCGGTCCTACTCTGGTGTCACATAGGTGATACTTATTTTTCGCATACGGGGATATTACCCTCTGTGTCGCAAACTTTCCAGTTGTCTTCTGCTAAACTTGTATCTACCATGGCTGTGATCCACAACCCCGTTAGTAAACTAACGGTTTGGCCTCTTTCCCTTTCGCTCGCCGCTACTTAGGAAATCGATTTTTTTCTTTCTCTTCCTCCGGGTACTTAGATGTTTCAGTTCCCCGGGTTGCCTTTATTCGTACTATAGATTCATACGAAAATACCTACACATTACTATAGGTGGGTTCCCCCATTCGGAAATCTACGGATTGACGGATATGTGCTCCTCCCCGTAGCTTATCGCAGCTTGTCACGTCCTTCATCGGCTCCCAGTGCCAAGGCATCCGCCTTATGCTCTTTTTCACTTGACCATCAAGTGTGTAGCTTTTTACCATTATTAATTAACTTCAGTAAATTGCTCTTTTTCTGGTTTCTCGGTTGAAATCGTTTACCCTTGCTATTCGTTAGACTCTCTTTCGATTATCTTAGAAACTTACGTTTCTAGCAAAAAAATTTCTCGATTTCGTTTCGTTGTGATTTGTTGTTACAAATCTTTTTTTCGTTTTTTTGTGATACACGTTATTTAGTTTTCAAGGTTCATGGTGGGCTTGGGAGGACTCGAACCTCCGACCTCACGCTTATCAGGCGTGCGCTCTAACCACCTGAGCTACAAGCCCATGATACCAAAGAAAATTCTCATAGCATGAAATGGTCTATCCTTAGAAAGGAGGTGATCCAGCCGCACCTTCCGATACGGCTACCTTGTTACGACTTCACCCCAGTCATTGGTTTTTGCCTTAGGGCGATAGATTAACTAACCGACTTCGGGCACCCCCAACTTCCATGGTGTGACGGGCGGTGTGTACAAGACCCGGGAACGCATTCACCGCGGCATTCTGATCCGCGATTACTAGCAACTCCAACTTCGTGTAGGCGAGTTGCAGCCTACAGTCCGAACTGGGACCGGCTTTTTGGGATTCGTTCCCCCTCACGGGTTCGCTGCCTGTTGTACCGGCCATTGTAGCACGTGTGTAGCCCAGAACATAAGGGGCATGATGATTTGACGTCATCCCCACCTTCCTCCGAGTTTTTCCCCGGCAGTCCCACTAGAGTGCCCAACTAAATGATGGCAACTAATGGCAAGGGTTGCGCTCGTTGCGGGACTTAACCCAACATCTCACGACACGAGCTGACGACAACCATGCACCACCTGTCTCTCTTGTCCGAAGAAGGATCCGATTAAGGATCTGTCAAGAGGATGTCAAGTCCTGGTAAGGTTCTTCGCGTTGCTTCGAATTAAACCACATGCTCCGCTGCTTGTGCGGGTCCCCGTCAATTCCTTTGAGTTTTACACTTGCGTGCGTACTCCCCAGGCGGAGCACTTAATGCGTTAACTGCGGCACCGAAGTCTTGCGACCCCGACACCCTAGTGCTCATCGTTTACGGCGTGGACTACCAGGGTATCTAATCCTGTTTGCTCCCCACGCTTTCGTGCCTCAGTGTCAGTAACAGTCCAGAAAGTCGCCTTCGCCACTGGTGTTCCTCCTAATATCTACGCATTTCACCGCTACACTAGGAATTCCACTTTCCCCTCCTGCACTCAAGCACCCCAGTTCGCAAGGCGAACAATGGTTGAGCCATTGCCTTAAACCCTGCGCTTAAGGTGCCACCTACGCACTCTTTACGCCCAATAATTCCGGATAACGCTCGCCCCCTACGTATTACCGCGGCTGCTGGCACGTAGTTAGCCGGGGCTTCCTCCAAGGGTAATGTCATTTGTTTCTTCCCCTAGGACAGAAGTTTACAACCCGAAGGCCTTCATCCTTCACGCGGCGTTGCTGCATCAGGCTTGCGCCCATTGTGCAATATTCCCCCACTGCTGCCTCCCGTAGGAGTTTTGGACCGTGTCTCAGTTCCAATGTGGCCGATCACCCTCTCAGGTCGGCTACTGATCGTTGCCTTGGTAAGCCGTTACCCTTACCAACTAGCTAATCAGACGCAGGCCCATCCTATACCGATAAATCTTTGACAAGTGATACATGTGTATCTCTTGCGTTATGGGGTATTAATCACCTTTTCGGGTGGCTATCCCCCTGTACAGGGCAGGTTGCCTACGCGTTACTCACCCGTCCGCCGCTTTCCATAAAGAAAATCTACCGAAGCTTCATTTCTTTATTTCTCGCTCGACTTGCATGTGTTAGGCACGCCGCCAGCGTTCATCCTGAGCCAGGATCAAACTCTCAATTAGTTTGTATATTAAGCTTTCGCTTGAATATCTATCCTATTTCTCCAAGAACGCTATTGCGTTTGCAATATTCTATTCAGAATCATTGTTTTGTTTGAGAAATTGTCGTTGTATCTTTCGATACATGCAATCATTTCAGATTGCAGAACCATAATTAGTTCTTACCATGTTACATGGTCAAATTTTATTTGACTATTTCTATGCTATGAGGTTTTTCTAGGTTCTTGCTGTCGCATTTGACAGCTTAATCATATTACCATTTCTACTAGGTTCTGTCAGAAGTTTTTTTCATTCTTTTTTTAACTTTTTCTAAATGGTTTTTCTCTGCCACTTTTCGCGACAGCTTGATTATACTACCACAGCTTTAAATACCTTGTCAATCGCTTTTTTTGAGTTTTTTTACACTAATAAATAAATATTTTTTTAACAAAGACAACATGCGATTGCTTTGATTACCTTAAGCCCTAGTTTATTGCGTGATACATATTTACTGCATCGTCTTTCTTTGCTGAGTCTAAAAGAGCATCTACTATTACACTTATACTGTTATTGCCGAATTCAATATCTATTCTATCTCCTACCGCAACTTCTGAACCAGCCTTTGCTACCTTGCCGTTTATCATTACTCTTTGACTGTCACACGCTTCCTTAGCAACTGAACGCCTCTTTATTATACGCGAGTTCTTTAAGAACTTATCTATCCTCATTATATCTCCCTTGTAATGTATGAAAAAGCAGCTCACCCTATGCGAGCTGCCCTTCATTCATAAATCTTATTTGTTTACAGCATCTTTAAGAGCCTTGCCTGCCTTGAATACAGGAGCCTTTGAAGCAGCAATCTTGATTGTCTCTTCTGGCTTTCTTGGGTTTCTACCCTCTCTAGCTTTTCTGTTTCTTGTCTCAAATGTACCAAATCCGATTAGCTGTACTTTCTCACCCTTTGCTAGAGCTTCCTGTACGCTCTGTAGAAGTGCATTGATAGCAACTTCTGCATCCTTCTTAGTGAAATTTGTTTTTGCTGCTACTGCAGCTACTAGTTCTGCCTTATTCATCGTATATCCTCCTTCAATACCAAGCACGACTTTTAATAATCTCTTTTAGATAGCTGATGTATTTAGAAATACAGACTCTTATTCCGCATCCTTAACACTTGCCATCTGTTCTTGCAATTCAAACCTATTGATAAACTTCTTAGTTGCATAATTCAGCGATTCTTCTGAATTAACTCCTGCAATCCTCGAAGCATTCACTATCGATAGTAGCAAATCGCCTATCCTATCGGATAACTCACTCTGCCCTACTTCTTGACCAGCATTACGGATCTTGTCTATCGTATCAGCTGCATCCTTTAGTGAAGTATCAAAATCTGATTGTTCGACATTTGCATCAGCTGCTCGCTTGAGAACCTTGTCGGATCTTAGCAAAGCCGGAAGTGCCTTTGGAACATCTTTCAACCGTTGGGTATGCGTTGTATTTCCGTGCTCTTTACTTTTTTTACATTCTCCCATTTCTCAACGACTTTGTCAACTGTTTTTCGCCGTTTCTTCTGAAAAAAATGTGTGGATGGCGCCTTATCATCTTCTCACATTCATCATTTATTACATCCTTTAGGTCAAAATGTGACTCTTCGCGAGCTAAATCAGCGTGAAATACCACTTGAGAAGTACATCACCAAGTTCCTCTCTAAGATTGATAAAGTCATTATTATCTATTGCATCTATTGATTCATATGCTTCTTCAATCATGCATCGTTTAAGACTCTCGTGAGTTTGCACTTTATCCCATGGGCATTCTTTCCTCAAAATACGAACTATATTAGCAAGCCTTTCAATAGCATTCGCTTCGCTTTCGGCACTATGAAACAATGGTTCATATACTGATGACTTATCTGCGCTCATAACCTACTCCCATCTGATGAACTTACGAATCAATCTATTAAGCTTTGTTCCCATAGGTAAAGTCTCTAGTTCCTCTGGAGTAACAACCTTTAAGAATATAATGAGCACACCGTAGATTAAAAATGCCTATCATTATCGCTACTAGCGTTGAAATGCTATTTCCTACTACCATTCTCATGAGCTTGTACATTAGGAATACTCCTACGCCCATAACTGCCGAAGCTATGAATGGCTTTACATATGTCTGAACATGGTCAATTTTTGTTCCGCTATAACGCTTTACAGCCATATTGTTTAATGTGAACGAAATTACATATGCAACTATAGTTGATATTGCTGCTCCATTTATATTTAGCACGTTTATGCCTACTAATATATATGTAAGGATTATTTTTTTACAACCATTCCTATCGCGATATGCTTTACGGGAACAATCTGCTTTCCTATAGCCTGAAGAACTCCAGTAGATGTCTGGCTTAATGCAAGTCCAACTATTCCTACAGCCATTATCATCATTGTTACTGTTGCTTCATCTACCTCCGCAGGCTTAGCAGGATATAGAAGGAGCAGCACTGGCTTTGCAAGAACAAAGATACCAACTGCACACGGGAATGCTAAAAGCATTGTGAGTCTATATCCGAGTGATATGTGCTTATGAACTTCTTCTTTATCTTCAAGGGTAAAATATCTTGCAATGGCTGGAACTAAGCTTATGGCTACAGCCTGTGTGAATATCTGCGGGAACCCTATAAGTGTACTGCAGTAACTGCTAATAAGTCCGTAAAGATGCTTTGATTCATCAAAACTGAAACCTGTTGCCTGAAGTCTTCTCATGATAACTCCAGTATCAACCATGTTCATGATTGGCATGATTTCAGAACCTATTATAATAGGTATCGCTATAACTACTATGCTTTTTAACTATCGCTCTAGTCTCTTCTACAGATTGGTCATATCTTTGAATCTTATACTGAATTACTGGTTTATTAATTAGATATATCAAAGCAACTAGAAGTAGTCCTGCTAATGATCCTATACTTGCACCAAAGGCTGCTCCAGCAGAGGCTTTTACAAGTCCCTTAGGTAGTAGCATATATGCTAACAATAGTCCGCTTATAATTCTCACAAGCTGCTCTGTTATTTCTGATATTGCCGTAGGGTTCATGTTTTGTCGACCTTGGAAATATCCTCTAAGAGCAGAGAGTAGCGGAACAAATAGAAGTGCCGGTGCTATAGCTCTAACCGCAGGTGCAGCGTCCGCATTTCCCAAAAGCGTTGTTAGTGGTTTTGCTCCTAGGAAGCATATTAAAAACAGTCCCTGCTCCTAGCAAAAACATCATTATCATCGAAATGTGAAATACCTTATGAGCATTTCTGTACTGCTTTACTGCAATATTTTCGGAAACAAGCCTTGATATTGCTACTGGAAGACCTGCCGTTGCAAGAACTACTAGTGCTCCGTAAATCGTGTAGGCATATCCATAGTATGCCATGCCATCTGCTCCCGAGCCAGTTTGTCAGCGGAATTCGGAAGAAGGCACCTAGAACCTTAACTATTACACCTGCAACACCTATTATCGCAGCGCCCTTTATTACTTTACTATTCATATGAGTACTCCAATTTGTTACAGCTGTGACATTATTTTTGCCACATTCTTTTCTACTTCAAAAGCGGTCTTCTCTATATCTATAGTATTGAACTCGCCATTTTCATATACCACCTTGCCATCTACCATGGTCATAGCTATATCGCTATCTGTTGCTGAAAATACAAGGTTGTTTAGTATGTTATGCCTTGGGAACATATTAGGACTATCCGTTCTTATCATAACTAGATCTGCACGGCTTCCTTCCTTTATGCAGCCACAATCTTGCCTTCCCTGCGCAATTGCTCCATTAAGACTTGCCATCTTAAGCGCCTGAGATGGTGATATTACTGTAGGATCACTCTGTTTAACCTTTGCAAGAATCATCATGGTCTTAATTTCTTCTAACATATTGAGGTTATTATTGCTTGCCGAGCTGTCTGTTCCAATCGCTACATTTATTTCCGTGGTTTAGAATGCTCGTTACGTCACATATTCCACTTGCAAGTTTTTAGATTACTTACTGGGTTTGTCGCTACAGTAACTCCTTTTTCTTTCAATATATCAAAATCTTCGCCTTCTATCCAAACGCAGTGTGCAGCTGTTGCTCTTACATCAAAGATTCCGCAGTCTGCAAGATATTTTACCGGAGTGCGTCCTTCATGTCTTAGCTTTACATTCTTCGTGCTCACTCTTTTAGTCTCTGACACGTGTACATGCATATTAAGGCCTGCTTGTTTTGCAATTTCTGCAAGCTTTTGTTGCTGTTTCTTCATTTGATGTATATTCAGCGTGAAGACTGTGGTCTATTCTTATTCTACCATCTGCAAGCATGTGATATTTTTGATGCTACTTCCACAGCTTCCTTTACAGACGCAAGACTATCAAAAAGGTGCTCCGGCTGGATTTGTTATTGATCTAGAAATGTTTGCCTTTGCTCCACTTTCCAGGACTGCTCTGACCATGTCATCTACAAAGTAGTACATATCGCTAGTCGAAACTATTCCATATTTGAATGACTCTGCCATAGTGAGCAAAGTTCCGTAGTACACAGCATCTGAGTTTAGTTTATCCTCAAAAAGGAAAAGATTCTTTTTGAAGAGCCAGTCCTGAAGACTCATATTCTCTCCCATATCCTCTCATGAGTGACATGGGCGAATGAGCATGAGCATTTGCAAAACCAGGAATCAAAAACACGATTTTTTTCCATCAATAACTCTATCAGCTTCTTTTTGCTCAATCGGCTCACTTGAGATTTCCTTTATAAGCTTTCCTTCTACTCTTACAGATACATTTTTGTTTGAGCTGAAAATTCTCATCTAAAATATCTATATTCTTAAATACTATCATTTCCTCTATATTCCTTGTTACTAAATGATATTTCTTTATTAACTAACGGTCTTTGATCCGCTATTATCTATATCCTTATTATCACTTATTATTTCAAGTAAATCAATAATGGAATCAAGCCTTTCTTTTCTAGCTACAGAAAGTCTGATAAATGGCTCGTTTCCCCCATGGAAAAATATCTTACTTCCGAACTTTCTCACTTGCCTTCATAAGTGCGTATGCCTTGAGTGCATTATCCTGAGCAAAGTAAATAACAACCTTTCCTGCTTGCTCATGTATGTTGCAAACACCAACATTAGCTGATAGCGCCCTTATCATTGATATGGCTATGAGGTTGAGTGTTTCCTTTGGCAGATCTCCAAATCTATCGAGAAGCTCGTCTATAATTTCTTCGCTATCTTCCCTAGTAGATACAGTTGCAATCTTTTTGTACATCTGTAGCTTAAGAGTTTCGTTATCTATGTACCAATTAGGTATGTTAGCTGCGACATCTAGCTCAATATTAATCTCATCTACCTGTTCTGGGACGCTTTCACCCTTTGCCTTTCTCACGGCATCATCCACTAGTTTGCAATAGAGTTCATATCCTATATTCATCATGTGACCGCTTTGTTCAGCACCTAGAACATTTCCGGCTCCTCTTATCTCAAGGTCCCTCATAGCAACTTTAAAGCCCAGAACCAAATTCTGTAAACTCTTTGATTGCCTTAAGACGTTTTTCGGAAACTTCAGTTAGAACCTTGTTTTTTTGGTACATTAGATATGCGTATGCTATCTTATCTGTTCTTCCAACTCGTCCTCTTAATTGGTATAGCTGAGCAAGTCCACATTTATCAGCAGTCTATAACAATCATTGTGTTTGCATTTGGAATATCTATTCCTGATTCTATGATAGTTGTAGCAATCAAAAATGTCTGCTTTCCCTGAAATAAAGGTCTGCATAACAGATTCTAGACTTTTTTTCATTCATCTGTCCATGACCAACAACTATTTTTTTGCATCTGGAACAAGAGACTGAACCTTTTCTGCGAGCCTGTTTATACCCTTAACTCTGTTAAATACAATATAGACCTGACCGTCTCTATCCAGTTCTCTTGCTATTATCTCTCGCATTACAATATCATCTTGTTCTAGAACATAAGTCTGTACCGGATATCTATCGCTTGGTGGTTCTGTTATTAGGCTCATGTCCTTTATGCCGGTAAGCGACATATTTAGCGTTCTTGGTATCGGTGTTGCTGAAAGCGTCAAAACGTCAATACTTTGACTTAAGCTGCTTTAACTTTTCCTTATGTGCTACACCAAAGCGTTGCTCTTCATCTATAACTAAAAGCCCTAGGTCCTTATATTTGATATCATCAGATAAGAGCCTGTGCGTTCCTATAACAAAAGTCGACGCTTCCCTTCTTTAGTCCATCAATTATTTTTTTCTTGCTGCTTATCAGTTCTAAATCTTGAAAGCATGTCGATATTAAAATGGAAAGTTTGAAAACCTATCCTTCAAAGAATTGTAATGCTGATTTGCAAGTATGGTGGTTGGAACTAGCATAGCAGCCTGTTTCCCTTCAGAAATACACTTTGAAAAAAAATTGCTCGCGCTGCAACTTCAGTCTTTCCATATCCCTACATCTCCACAAAGGAGCCTGTCCATAGGTAGATTGCTTTCCATATCCTTCTTTATCTCTTCTATGGATGTGAGCTGATCATCCGTCTCTTGGTAGCTGAAATATGCTTCAAATTCCTTTTGCCAAACAGTATCCTTTCGAGAACGCATAACCCTTTGCTAGCCTTTCTGTCAGCATAAAAGCTTTTATGAGTTCCTCAGTCATCTCAGCAATTGCAAGCTTTGCTCTTGTCTTTGCGACCTTCCACTCATCTCCTGAAAGCTTGCTTACTTTAGGTGCAATTCCCTTCTGATCCTATATTTTTTTGGACTATATCCATCTGCTCAACAGGAACATAAAGAAGATCTGTGCCCAGAATACTTGATCTTTAGATAATCCTTTTTGTTCTCCCTGGACTTCTAGCGCTTGAATTCCTAGGAACTTTCCTATTCCATGGTTTTTCATGAACAACATAGTCTCCTGTTTTTGAAATCCGAGAAGGACTGCATCTTCTGACTGCGATTTGTTTTTATGACGTTTCTTTCCTATCCTTGTTGAGTTAAAAAAATATCTTTATCACTGATAATATAAAGCTTTTTCTTCTGGGAATACCATTCCCATGCTAAGGCTTCCCTGCACAACCTGAATTTTGTCAGTCAGTCCAATATTTGCGACAAAGTCATCTATCGTCTGTTGTCTTTCGTCAGATGATGCCGAAATAACAACTCTATTTTTTTCCCATCTGCTATGCGCTTAAGGTCATTTTCGAGTACATCAAGATGCCCTGCATAGCTTGTCATCTGCCTGCACTCGATATTCCTTATCTCATCAAAATCTATTTTTTTACTTTTGCCCGTAAGTCCAAATGGAAACATGAAAAATTTCTGGCATTATTCCAAATGACTTTTTGGAGATCATCCATACCTGTGATAAGCTGACTGTCTTCAGGTATTGCCTTACCTCTTTCTAGCATAGTAAAAAGATCATTTTTGAGTTCTTCTGATCTAAGTTCAAGGTGCTCTTCTATGCGCGGAAAATCTTCATAGACAATCATAGCATCGCCCATGTAATCCCAGATATACTCTGTCTCAGGATAGAAATAGTGTACATAGTTTTTCTAGCACGCTATCATTATCAAATTCAGATATATATTCAATTAGCTCATTCTTCTTTTTCGGTAAGACAGTTTGCCGCATCTTCTTTTTTTCTTCATCATTTGATAGCTTTGCAATTTGCTTATCAAAATAGAGATTTCACAGTCTCAGTTGCTTTTTACAATCAGCTCATCACTTGGAGTTAGTTGCTTTCGATGGGTAGATATCTATATTTTTTTAGATTATCAATGCTTCTTTGGGTTTCTATATCAAAACTTCTTATAGAATCAATTTCTGACCCAAAAGAATTCAATTCTTATAGGTTCATCAGCATCAGGCGGATAAAAAAATCAACTATTCCACCTCTGATAGAAAACTGTCCCTGAGTTGCTACAATGTCATTTCTCTCGTAGCCTAATTCTGCTAGCTTTTCTTTTTTTAGTTCATCTACTTCTATTTCCTGACCAAGCTTTTAGGCTAAAGTTTAAATTCTGATAAGAGCGATGTGGTGGCATCTTCTTAATTGCAGCAGAAACAGGCGCAATTACAACAGCTTCATCCTCTGTTGCAAGCGCCTTTATAACCTTCAATCTTGCGAAGTCCTGATCTCTATTTCGTGCACTGTAGTCTAGGAATATATGGCCATCCTCAGGTAAAGATATAAACTTTTTCGCTCACTAAAAAAAGAGAAATCCATTGCAAGCTTTTTCGGCTCTGCGATGACCCGATACGATAATCAAGCATTGTTTCCCTTTTTCAATACTCTCTGAAATTACCTTTGCAGAACGGCTGTCTGATACACCTGTTAAACAAATTTTTTTCTATTCAGCATAAGCTCCTATTCTATTTAGCGACTTTTCCTGAATTAAATCTATTCATCGCCTTATCAATTCCATCCTTTATGTAGCACTCTACCGCAAGAGCCGCTTCAGAAACCGTATCCGCTAGGACTCCCTTCCTCAGATTTACTTGGTTTGCCAATGACAAAATCAATAAGATTATCATCCTTATTGCTTCCTATTCCTATTCTAACTCTAGGAAAATCACGACTACCAAGTTGTGCAACAACAGACTTCATACCCGTTATGTGTACCTGGACTTCCTGAGGTGCGTATACGAAGCGCACCTATAGGAATATCCAAATCATCATAAATAACTAAAACATTCTTCAGATCAATTTTTGTAAAAATTGACTGCCTCCCTAAGTGCATCACCACTGAGATTCATATAGGTTTGCGGCTTCATAAGAATTACTTTCTCGCCACCTAGATTAAACTCACCTATAAGTGCTCTGAACTTAGATTTATCTACGGAAACACTGTTTCTTCTTGCAAGCTCATCTATAACCATAAATCCCAGATTATGTCTTGTCTTTTTCATATTTCTTTCCGGGATTTCCAAGCCCTGCTATTAAAAAAACATATTTTTCCTCTATCCTCTTACTTTAATTTTTCTTTCCTTATCAAAGAGTTCACTGATTGAACCGTTATTATGAACTCTCATCATAGCCTCTGCAAAATAGATTTCCTACTGAAAGGAAAACGCATCTTATCTAGGCGCTTCTCCTTTGGCATAGGAATTGTATTTAGAAGTACAAGCTCTGTTATTGCAGATTCCTTTAGTCTTTCTATCGCCGGTCCTGACAATACTGGGTGAGTTGCACATGCATAAACAGACTTTGCACCCATGTTCTTGATTGCATTAGCTGCGTTTGTCAGTGTTCCAGCTGTATCTATCATATCATCGATAATGATACAGTTCTTATCCTTTATATCTCCGACAATGTTCATTATTTCACTCTTATTTGGGCTAGGTCTTCTCTTATCAATGATAGCGATTGGACAGTTTCAAATATTCAGCGAGATTTCTCGCTCTTGTAACACTTCCGTGATCTGGAGAAACAACGCACACATCTTCCAAATTCTTATCTCCAAAGTACTTTGCAAGAATAGGCAGTCCAAGGAGATGATCTACTGGTATATTGAAGTATCCCTGAATCTGGTTTGCATGAAGATCCATTGTAAGCACTCTGTCAGCTCCTGCAGCCACGATTAAATCAGCAACTAGCTTTGCTGTGATTGGATCTCTTGCCTTAGCCTTTCTGTCCTGTCTTGCATATCCATAGTATGGAATAACTGCATTAATTCTACCAGCTGAAGCACGCTTCATGGCATCTATCATGATTAGAAGTTCCATCAGATTATCATTAACTGGCGCACATGTTGACTGTACGATATAAACGTCAACACCTCTTACTGTCTCTCCGATATTTACTGAGATTTCACCATCGCTAAATTTTTTAACATCTGCTTTTCCTAGTGGCTTACCCATCAGTGAAGCTATCTCTTCAGCAAGCTCGTTGTGTGAGTTACAAGTGAAAATCTTTAAAATCTAAAAATGCGCCGTTTCTCATTGGTATTCTCCTATTCTTTCTATGCTTTACTTTGATCTATCTATATGAATTACTTTCTGTATAATCCTCTTTGGGTCGCCCAATTCTCTATGTTTTTCTGACGAGCTCTGCCGACACTTAGGGCATCCTTTGGTATATCCTTGGTCACTGTACTTCCTGCAGCAATGTAAGCTCCATCTCCTACATCCACTGGCGAAACTAGATTTACATTACATCCTATAAAGCATCCATCCCCAACTGTAGACCTATGCTTATTCTTACCATCGTAGTTAACAAATACTACACCGCAACCCAGGTTTACATTCTCACCGATATCTGCATCACCTATGTATGTGAGATGAGCAGACTTGCTACCATTACCCATGCTTGCATTCTTTAACCTCTACGAAGTCTCCGACCTTACATGCCTCACCTATAGTGCTGCCTGGTCTGATATATGCAAACGGACCTACACTAGTATTGCTTCCTACTGAGCTATCTAGGATAACTGAATTGTCTATGCTTACATCATCTCCGATTGTGGCATTTGCAATTCTGCTATTCTGCTCTATCTTGCAGTTCTTACCGATAATTGTGCTTCCCTCAAGTCTTACACATGGTCCAATCACAGTACCTTCGCCAATTCTGACCTCCTCGTCTATGTAGACATTATCGATATCAAATATATCTACACCTGCCTCGATATGCTTTTCGGCTATCTTGCGCCATTTATCTTTTCTCTGCTTATACTCATTAATATTCATATCAAGCCTGTCCTTTTTCTAAAATAATCTGTCCAACCTTGTATATGTCTCCAGCACCCATGGTGATGACTAGATCATCGCGTTCAGCCTCTGCAAGAACCTTAGATGCTATCTCATCAAAGTCCTTAATATAAACCACTTCAATCTCTGGATGTGCTAGTTTGATTCTCTCTGCGAGCTTATCTGAAGATATGTTATATATATCTTTTTTCTCTAGCAGCATATATGTCCGTCAAAACGAGAATGTCTGCACCCTTGAACGAATCAATAAAATCATCAAATAATGCCAGCGTACGCGTATATGTATGTGGCTGGAATAGACACCAAATTTCTATTGTGCATCAAATTCTGAGCGGCCGATAAAGTAGCCTTAATCTCAGTTGGATGATGTGCATAATCATCGACTACAGTAACACCATCCTTGGCTTTTCCGATTATATCAAAGCGTCTCTTAGTTCCTGTGTAAAGCTTGAGCTCTCTGATAATATCTACAGATGCAACTCCTAGCTGATGACAACATGCAAATGCAGCTGTAGCATTTAGGATATTATGTTCTCCTGGAACACTAAGCTCCATAGTCCCTTGCGGCTCGCCTCTATAGCTGATGTTAAAAGATGGCATTCCGTTTGTGTCAAACTTAACATCCGAAATAGCATATGTACAGCTTGGGTTATATCCATATGTTATAGCCCCTTCTATATCCTTGATTATTCTGTTTATAAAAAGGATTTGCATCGTAGGCTATGATGTTTCCGCCTGGCTTAATATTCTTTGCAAAACTATCAAATGATCTGACGATATGTTCAATATCCTTAAAGTAATCTAGATGGTCGGAATCTATATTTAGAATAACCTCGATATAAGGTCTCAGACTCAAAAAGCTGTCTCTATACTCACAAGCCTCCGTCACAAAAAAAGAGCCATCGCCTACCTTATAGTTTCCGTCAATCTCACTAAGGTATCCTCCGACAAGGATTGTAGGTTCCAGCTTATTCTTCTCTAATATAACAGAAACCATTGAGGTTGTAGTAGTCTTGCCATGAGTTCCACTTATTGCTATGCTGTTTGGATATTCATCCATAAGCAGTCCAAGAATTTCGGCTCTTGATGCCGTTGGAATGCCTAACTCCTTGGCTCTAACCATCTCTGGGTTTTCCTCTGCAATTGCTGCAGAATAAACTACTAAATCAGCACCCTCAACATTCTCTGCCACGTGCTCTAAATATATTACTGCTCCAGTTTGTCTCAATCTATCTGTAATGTCGGATTCCTTCATGTCTGAACCCGATACACTGTATCCTCTTGCCAGCAGAATCTCTGCTATAGCAGAAAGCCCTATTCCACCGATTCCGATACAATGGATTTTTCTATATTTGCTTAAATCGATCATCAAAAAGACCTCCCTATTTAGGTAAGTGTATTATACCATATTTATGTTTGAAATGTGCTCTAATTGACAAAAAAATATAAAAAAACAAATATTATATATAGAAAGTTTGGAGGTGCGTATGAAAAGAACAGAACGTATCGGTGCAATCATTAAAATATTAACCGATTCCCCTTGTAAGGTTTTCCCATTGCAATTCTTTTGTGATTTGTTTAATACAGCAAAATCTAGTGTTAGCGAAGATATATCCATTGCCTCTTCATCAGTAATGAGTACAGGTACAGGATATATAGAAACTATAGCAGGGGCAAAAGGTGGCGCTCGCTTTGTTCCAGATATAAGTGACGAGGAATTAATTAAGCTTCAGAACGAGCTTTGCGATAAACTCCGTGACCATAGCAGAATTCTGGCAGGTGATTTTTCTTTACACCTCAGATATATTCTTTGATGCAGCATTCACAGACAGGCTTGCATCCATTTTTTTGTTCGAAAGTTTAAGGACTCAGGTGCCGACTATGTAGCAACTGTAGAAACTAAAGGGTATTCCCCTAGCTGCAAGCACAGCAAGAAAGCTAAATATACCACTTGTTGTAATTCGACGCGAAGCAAAGGTTTCAGAAGGATCAACTGTAAGCATTAACTATTTTCTCAGGGATCATATGACAGAGTCCAGAAGATGTCTCTATCAAAGCGAGCTGTTACCCCTGGTTCAAAAAGCTCTTGTAATCGATGATTTCATGCGTGGTGGTGGAAGCGAGCCAGGGTATTCGCGATATACTTTCCGAATTTGATGTGAGTGTATGCGGAACCGGAATCGCAATTGCCTCACTTGAACCAAAAAAGAAGAGAATTGAAGATTTTTCCTCAATTGTATACCTAGGTGAAGTGTCTCAAGATGCTCAAATTATAAGGGTTGAACCAAATTATCTGATGTTTTTAGAAAAGATATTGCCTTTCTGAATTCTTTTGAAGTATAATAAGTATATATACTTTTTGGGTCATTTGAGGAAGGTGGTAACATGCAAATTACAGATGTACGCATTCGAAAGATCAATGTAGAAGGCAAAATGAGAGCCGTAGCATCCGTAACATTTGACAATGAGTTCGTAGTACACGACATCAAGGTCATTGACGGACAGAATGGGTTATTCGTTGCTATGCCAAGTAGAAAGATGGGAGATGGAGACTTCAGAGACATAGCTCATCCTCTTGCTTCAGACGTTCGTAACAGAATTAAAGATGCAATCTTTGAGGGCATATGACAAATTACCAGAAGGCGAAGGCATGACAACTGAGTATTAGGCATAGCATAACACATTACTTAAGCGAATGGAAAAAGGTCCTCTTAAGAGTGTTTCACGTCATTTAAATCCTTCATTTTAGACGTGTCATTAAAAGGGGTAATGAAAAAAACGACCAAATGAGTTTTCTCAAATGGTCGTTTTCTTTTATGCATTTAGGGGCTATAGGACAAAAAGTGTTGATGACTAATCCCAATAAACCGGATAGTTACTTGAATTATGTAGCTCGCTCCATACAACTGCATCTCCCCACATAGGAATAGTATCTTCTAGTTGTTTCTTGGTAGTCATCTTCTTGTAAATATCATCTATGCTCTTGTTTGTAGGCATTGTTTTTTTAATATCTCAGAAGCAGAAAGCGGTTTTGGTGAGTGCATATAGCACCACCAAAAACCGCTTTTAATTCTTCTCTCAACAGATAAGCCTCTATGGTTATGCAGCATCTCCCTAAGACAAGCATTTACACCACCTTCTATTCGATTGTTTGTAGATGGAATATTAAACTCAGCTCTTAATTCTTTATCAAGATATGTGAATAGAGTATTGTCATTAAACAGTCTTAGAATTGATTTTTTTCAGCCTTTATCAGCCTTTCATGCTTAGGTCTTGATTTGCCATTTTTCATCATATGTTACTTCGCTTAAAAAAACGCTTATGCTTCACAATCCAAGCTGTAAAACGATTAACCCATATCTTTGAATCTTCAATACTTTTTACCTCAAACAGATCTCTAGCTAATGCATAAAGTTCTAGACCTGCTAAAGTATTTGGTCTACTTGTTGTATATCTTTTTAACCTGTGAAAATACGTGAAATACACATCTTTGGTGCTTTGCCTTTGGCCACTTTTTTTCTTAAGTGCTTTTTCTAAATCCCATTCCACCATCTGATACAACTACTTTAGGGTTCTGCTATACGGCTCATTAGAGCCTCCCAAGCTCCTGAATGCTCATACCTGCATACATACCAACCTAATACATTATCTTTGTCACAGCATATCAAAATACACGATTTACGTGATAGATATATGCCATCTAAATACAGCACATCCTTTGGTTCTTCTATCTTTGGTGACATAACCCATATATCCCAAAACTTGGAGGTCTTTCTTCTAAAAAGTTCTTCCACCACCTGACATATTACTTTGTACTTCTTTACTGAATAGCCAAGCTAGGAACTGCTGAAGCTGTTTAGTATCATTATCTATCTTTGGCGTAAATACCAACTTACAAGACTTACATAGCCATCTTTGGTTTCCCGATTTTTAGTTTGCCATTTTTTTGACACATTTAGATCCACAAATGGGACAATTAACCTGCTTCATAATATATTCCTCCAAGAACATTAATTCTAAGGAAGATATACCACGTTTTTAACGTTGAAATTTGAATAGATTAGAAACTTTTTCATCAACACTTTTTTGTCCACCCTTAATCTTCTTTCAAAAAGATTAAATCGCCACAGACATTGAATTATCAATGTGTATGGCGATTTTTATCAACACTTTTTGTCCTATAGCCCTGCATTTATTTGTAGTCCTGATGTGCAGCAATTACTCTAACCATATTAGACTTACTGCCCTTTTTCTACTGGAAGCCCAGCAGTTACAACTAGCTTACTGCCCTCTTCAACAAGACCACTTCTTACGGCTTCTGACGCAAACCAATCAAACAGCTCCTCAACTTCTGCATTATACTTTGCTTTGATTGGAACAACTCCCCACATCATCGCCATTTGATGGTATGCCTTTGTATAAGGCGTTGCACCTATTATCATCTTTGCTGGTCTAAACTTCGACATTCTTGATGCTGTAAATCCTGAGTTTGTTGCAGCCATTATTCCTGCTGCATTTATATCTTCAGCTAAAGTGCAGGCAGCATGAGCTACAGCATTTGTTACGTCTCTTTTGTTCATTTCGTGCCAAACTCTATCTTCGTGATAGTTTGTTTCGTTATCAGCCTCAGCCTGTTCTGCAACCTTTGCCATAACCTCTACAGCTTCAACTGGATATTTACCGGCTGCCGTTTCTCCCGAAAGCATCACAGCTGAAGTTCCATCGTAAACTGCATTTGCAACGTCAGTAATTTCTGCACGCGTTGGCACTGGATTTTCTACCATGGACTCTAGCATCTGTGTAGCTGTTATAGCTATTTTGCCACTCTCTAGGCATCTCTTTATTATTCTCTTTTGGATTCCTGGAAGGCGCTCAAAAGCAAGTTCTACACCCATATCACCTCTTGCTATCATTATTCCATCTACCTTAGGAAGAATGTGCTCAAAGTTATCAACACCCTGAGTGCTCTCTATCTTTGCTATTATCTTGATATCCTTGCCGCCATTATCATTAAGAAGCTTTCTAAGTTCCTCAACATCCTCCTGCATTCTAACAAATGAAGCCGCAATATAGTCAACATCCTCCTCGATTCCAAAAAGAATATCACTTCTATCCTGCTCTCCTATATATTCCATTCCAAGATCAACATCTGGAATGTTTACACCCTTGTGGTTGCTTACATTTCCACCGTGAACTACCTTAGTTAAAAATATCTGTTTCCGTCTTTGATATAACAGAGAGCACAATCATTCCATCATCTATCAAAATCTTATCGCCTTCTTTGACCATGTTAGGAAGTCTTTCATATGTTGTTGCAACTATTGAACTTGTGCCTTCAACCTCTCTTGATGTAAGTGTAAACTCCTGACCGTCTTCTAAAAAAACTCTTTTCCATTAGCGAAATCCTTGAGCCTAATTTCCAGTCCCTTTGTATCAAGCATAACAGCTGCTGGCATATCTAGCTCATCTCTAACCTTCCTGAAAGGTTTCTATCGTCTTGTGGTGCTGCTCGTGCGTGCCATGTGAAAAAAATTCACCCTTGCGACATTCATGCCCTGAAAGTAACATTTTTCCTTATGGTTTCTTCATTGCTCGAAGAAGGTCCGAGTGTACATACAATCTTTGTTTTTTTCTCATTTTACACACCTTTCACTTAATCACATTTTATATATCTATTATATGACCTATGTGCATCTTTTTTTCAAACTCTATCCCATAGCAGTTTTATTATATCTTGATTAATTTTTTTCTCACATAGATAATCTGCTTTATGCTATAATATGTGCTACTATTTGTATTTTATGGGTAGATATATAATATAGTAAATGAAATGAGGGAAATTATGGACACACTAGATAAATCAAGTCGCGAATACGAAATTTGCCTTTGCAAAAAGCGTAACAGAGGCTACGTAGAAGATCTAATTAAAGAAAAGAACATCAAGACTCTTAAAGAACTCTGTGAGGTCGGTGACATAGGTAATGTATGCGGTGGCTGCCGCGAAGACCTTGAAATGGTCCTCGAAGAAGTTTTGAACGGCGACGTTTAAGAAAGGTTCTTATATTAAAAACAAGACAAGCTCCCCGATGCAAAGCATGGGGAGTTTTTAGCATATAAAAAAACCGTTGATTTCAACGGTTTTTTTCATTTAGCTAGGTAGCAGGATTCGAACCTGCGCATGACGGAATCAGAATCCGTTGCCTTACCGCTTGGCGATACCCCAACGATTGGAGGCGACACCCAGATTTGAACTGGGGAATAAAGGTTTTGCAGACCTCTGCCTTACCACTTGGCTATGTCGCCGAATTATATGGGGTGGATAGTGGGATTCGAACCCACGCATACAGGAGCCACAACCCTGGGTCTTAACCACTTGACGATACCCACCATATTAGCTTATAAATATAAAAATTGGCGACCTGGAACGGGCTCGAACCGTCGACCTCCAGCGTGACAGGCTGGCATTCTAACCAACTGAACTACCAGGCCGCAATGATGGTGGGCGTTATAGGGGCTCGAACCTATGACCCCCTGCTTGTAAGGCAGGTGCTCTCCCAGCTGAGCTAAACGCCCACAATGGTAGCGGCGAGTGGAGTCGAACCACCGACCTTCCGGGTATGAACCGGACGCTCTAGCCAACTAAGCTACACCGCCATATTGTGCAAAAATCACTGCAAGGAATATATTATCAAACACCATCATAAATGTCAATATCTTTTTTTATTATATTTTATGATTAAATCTACTCATCTTGCGATGCTTAATGTTAAATCAAAACTTTTCCTACTTTGATATAATTCCATCAAATAAAAAAACAAGCTATGAATTGAATTAGATGCACATTTCTAATATAATAGTAAAGATATATGAAAGGAGTTTTTTTATGCAAGCACCAAATCCGATTGCATTTACAATCGCAGGTATTGATGTAAGATGGTACGGTATTTTTAATCGGCATCGCCTTTCTGCTAGCGATATATATAAGCTATCGCAGAGCACCTCGATTTGATATTATACAAGACGACATCTTGGATCTAACTATATTTCTAATCCCCTTCTCCATCATAGGAGCAAGAGCATATTATGTCATATTTAGCTATGATAACTATCGTGGCGACTTTATACAGATGCTTAACCTTCGAGCTGGTGGACTTGCAATTCACGGTGGAATAATTGCAGGAGTAATCGTTTCTTACATAGTCGCAAGGCACAAGAAAATTAAGTTTCCTAAATTAGCCGATTTAATTATGCCACAGGTTGCACTAGCTCAGGCAATAGGCAGATGGGGTAATTTTTTTAACTCAGAGGCGCATGGCGGTCCCTACCGACCTTCCTTGGGCAATTACAGTTTATGGAGAAAAGGTACATCCGACCTTCCTTTACGAATCTATATGGTGCCTTTTTGATATTCATCTTCTTAGTTAAGATATCAAAGAAGAGAAAGTTTGATGGACAGATTGCTCTGCTCTACGCTATGCTTTATTCATTTGAAAGATTCTGGGTTGAGGGATTGAGAACTGATAGCCTTATGATTGGTCAGTTTAGACAGGCGCAGGTTTTTGAGCCTTGTTGTCTTTGTTATAGCACTTGCCACTTACATCTATCAAACGAGAAAAATATAAAAAAACAATAATTACTTTATGAGGAGAATACAATGAAACTAGGTATAGTTGGCCTTCCAAACGTAGGCAAAAAGTACACTTTTTTTAATGCAATTACAAAAGCTGGAGCAGAAGCAGCAAACTACCCTTTCTGCACGATAGAGCCAAACGTTGGTGTAGTTACAGTTCCAGACAGCAGAATAGATACACTTCATGAAGTATATAACTCTAAGAAGACAATTTATACTTCAATTGAATTCTGTGATATCGCAGGTCTCGTTAAAGGTGCATCAAAGGGTGAAGGTCTCGGAAACAAGTTCCTTGGTCACATCAGAGAAGTTGCTGCTATTATCCACGTTGTTCGTGGCTTTGATGACGATAATATCGTCCATGTATCAGGACAGATTGATCCCTCTCCGATATTGAAACAATCAACATGGAGCTCATCCTCTCAGATCTTGAAGTCCTAGAAAAGAGAGCAGCTAAGACTCAGAAGAACCTAAAGGGAGATAAGAGTCTTGCTAAGGAACTAGAACTCCTAAACAAAGTTATTGCATTTTTCTAGAAGAAGGTAAGTCTGCACGTGCCATGGAGCTATCAGATGATGATGCAGAATATGTCAAGTCACTTGACCTTCTTTCTTACAAACCTATCATCTACGTGGTAAATCTTTCAGAAGACGAAATAAATGATACAGATGATAACGAGCGTGTTAAGCAGATTAAGGAATTTGCAAAGACTGAAGATGCTGAAGTTGTCTGCATCTGTGCCCGTATAGAAGAAGAAATCTCCGAGCTAGATAAGGAAGAAAAAGAAATGTTCCTTACAGAGCTAGGTATTGATGAGTCAGGTCTTGATAAACTTATCAAAGCATCATATAAACTCCTCAACCTTATTTCATTCCTAACAGCCGGTGAAGATGAAGTTAGAGCTTGGACTATCAAGAGAGGAACAAAGGCACCTCAGGCTGCAGGAAAGATTCACACAGACTTTTGAAAGAGGCTTTTATCAGAGCTGAAACTATTTCTTATGACAAACTTATGGAATGTAATGGTAGCCTAGCCGCAGCTCGCGAGAAGGGCTTTTATACGCGCTGAGGGTAAGGAATATATTGTTAAGGACGGAGATGTAATGAACTTCCTCTTCAATGTATAGAAACATTTAAGTAATTGAAAACGCCCCTTGCATAGACTTCATTAGTTACAAGTCTATATCAAGGGGCTTTTTATTATTTGTTAAAACTATTTTTATAAGAACTTATTTAAACATTGATGAAATCGTATTCAAATATGCATTCTCAAGGTCAAGTAAGTTAAGCGCCAATGAACTGATAAATATAATTATTCCGAGCGTTATTATCAAATTTTTTTCATGCCTATCCATCACACCTTATATCAAAATGCACTTTCATCTCTTTCTGCCCTTTTTACTATTCCAAATCTATCTTTTTAATTCTTCTATATTTAAATGTAACTCTACTTCTATGTATTTTTCTACCATTATATTTTATAGTCTGTAGAGATAATTTCTATGTCTGACTTATCGCATTTAAATATCTTTGCGGCCTTTTCTTTCCATGCATCTTTAACTATATCGTCTAGTTCTGAAGCCCTCTTAACTCGCTCAATATATCTTATTGAGCTTACTTTAAGTTCAGTCTGCTTCATCTTTATTTCCTGGATGCAAAGTATATTGCTAAAGACGCTTAAAAATAAGAATTAATGATGCTGTCGCTGTGATTATCTGCTTCATGATTATAACTGTCTAAGCAGATTTGAGAAATAGCTATCACTACTAGTTTTTTTAGACTATTTCCCCACCAACCATCATATCAAATATAATGCATCCTAGTATTATAGTCCCTACTATTACGATAATCTCCTTCAATTCGGATCACCAATCTTCATATTATCTATTGTATGGATACCTCTATCAAGTATGTTTTGAGCTGCACCCTTCATAGAGTTACCGTCTCCAAGAACTAGTGTGTTTACTATTATAACCCCTAGTATCATAGTTCCAATTATTATAATTAAATTCTTCATTACCCCTCCTAAAAATATATCTGAAAGCAATACCTGTGCCTTTGAGAATATAACAGTTACAGTAAAATTCATTAAGAGAGCAAATATAGATAGAGTCACTGTTATATTTACTATGAGACTTTGTTTTTTTCTGCACTTTGAATTCCTTTTGTCAGCCTTTGATCTGCAAGCGTTTCCTCAAATGAATCCATATATTCACTAAGCTCCACTGGATTTATCATATCTATCTTGGATAAAATCATTGAAAAAAACTCTTTGCAGCTTTTTACAGGCACTCTTTTTGTACAATATGTCAAAAGCCTCCTTATCTCTACCCTTCCTATACTCTGAGAGTATTTCTGCATAAACTGGTTTAAGTAGCTTGCTGCTTCTCATGAGTTCCTCTATTATGTAATCCGCAGACATCGGTTTTCCGGCATATATTATTGCAAGGTTTTTTTCCCCATTAAACAGCTATTTAGTAACTCCTGTTCAATCCTATCTGAATTCAATATAGATATAATTTTTAGCCTTAATCGATTTCAATACATTTTTTTAGTATTATCTAGCGGATTTTTTTCTTAATACTAATTACGCTTAACTTCCTGCGCCAAAAATCTACTTATCCTCAAATCTATAAGTCCATCTTTCTGCTTGCAAAAAAACATGTCTGTAAAACAAGCTCCTAAGTATAGAAATATTGAAGTAAGTAGCCAGTACATACTACTCTTATTGGAAAACTGATTTAACATATATTCACCTATACTCATGTCAAAGAACATTCTTGCACTTATAATTGTCATCAGCATACATATTGGCATCATATATCTAATCATAATTCTCGCTTCATATCCCTGACGTCTTGAGTGCTCAACGATTTTTCTTGCTATTTGCAATGCTTTTTCCCTAAATCCCTAAGACTGTTTTCTACCCTTACCCCTCTGTACACTGCTATAAAAATATTTGCGGATAGAATGTCTGCCCATGCGGTTCCAAATGCATATCTAAAGTTTTCTACCGCTTCCCCTATTTCCTTTGACGAGGATGCATTGTTCAAGTTCTTTGCTAGATTTATCATTACCCTCTTAACTGTTGCAGAAGCCTCAATTGAAATAGCTGTAGCCTCAATCGCTTCCCTCATATTGCATGAATTGATCTTATAGTTATTAGTTAGTTCCTGTACTAGAACCACAGCTTCACGACTTCCTTTAGCTCTTTTTCCACTAAGCTTGAAAGTTAAAACTGCATAAGGAATAGCTGCAAAACCAGTAGCCAGTATCAAAGCATCGCGAAAATCAAGAAAAGATCATAAGCCCAATAAACATAAAGCTAAATATGAATACACATAGATATATAAAGTGTTCTGGTGAAACAAATATATGCTCCATATCAGATGCAGAAATAAGACGCATAAGATGTTTATATACCTTGCCACCTTCTCTATTATTGATTTGTTTTGATACTAGTCTTAAAGTCTCTCTTTATGGAGAAACTATTTTTTTCATGCCTTTGTATATTTGAACTACAACATCTGATTCCATTACTAGTATGCCAATTACAATTATCAAATATATTATTCTTTCTAGCATTTGTCTCTAATCCCTATAGTTAGGTTCAAACCTCCAATCATCAAATACATCTTTGCATGAGAGTTTATCAACAAGCCCTTTTTATTTCTATGATTTCCTTAGACCCTTGGGGATATTTTTTTCTAACTTACTCATTATGCAGTCAGAATTCCATATCCATTCTTTTCTACTAAAAATCATACTTACATAGATATGTTGCTATGCAGCATTCTCTTTCGCTATCAAAATTGTATTCTACAATCGCCTTAAGTATCTTATGGTCATGGTCATTACTATCCTGTGTCATCTCAAATACATAATCAAAACCTGTATATATTCTCTTTATTGTGTATATCAGGCTTCCGCCATACTTATTAACCACCTCACTTGCCATCCTATACGGTAGATCAAGCGCACTTCCATCGTGTACAGTAGCCTTACACCTACTTGTTCCAGATGTAATTATATCTAAAATGAGTTTATATGCAGATGCATCCCTCATTTCCTCCATCAAAACATAGTCATTATCTGCCCTAAGAAGTGACTTACTTAGGGTTTCTAACCCCAAACCATCAGTCACAATCTGCATCAAAGCTGTACCTGGCATAATATCTTGCCAAGGCGTCTCAGGGTCAGTTGAAATAGCTAGTCCCTCAAGTTTTGGATTTTCTCCGCTCTGCCACGTCTGTAGAAATGTCGTCTTGCCAGATCTCACCTGTCCTGTGAATATCACATTAAAACCAACCTTACGCATAAGTTCAAATATCCTTATTGCTTCCTTAGGAAATGTCTTGCGCTCGCTCAGTGCATTAAAACACAGCTTCTGCATAACATATTTACGAAAGACTATTACATCTTGATTTGGCTTTACAACATCACCAGAATATATGCTTATTCTTATTCCATTTCTGAGATATACCTCATGGTATGCATCACTTAGACGTTCACTTGGCGTTGCAAGCAGAAGTGCTCTCTTTAGCTTAAGTAAACGATCCTTGCTTATTCTCTGTGGCATTAGCTTTGATTTACCATCTATAAGAAAATATATCCTCTCGCCTATGATTTTTGCTGACGATGAAGTTTTGTATTTATCATCTGTGTCATATGCCCAAGGTGAAATTCCTGCAAGCCCATATAGCTCAGCGAATATGGCTTCTATGATATCCTGATAATAGCTAGGAAAGCTAGCTTCTTCTAGTTTATTCTGTCTTAGAATTTCCCTTATTTTATCTTTGTAGAATAGAACATCCTTCTCATATCCTATGATTGCACTCTTTTCCCTCTCAAGCTTGAGCTGTTTACTAGCATCATCTGCATCGTTCCAGTCTATATCTAGTTTCTTCTCGACTAGACTGCAGATGGCTTCAAAAATCGAAAATGTGCATCTGTCTCCTGTCTCGTTTTTATAGGTTCATTGGAATACTCATCCAAGAAGTTCTCGAGCGAAAATAAATTTCTAACTGCCATTGTCTTTCCCCAAGCATTCTTTGATTAAGCATTCTACCGCTCGTCTATATCGTTTTTTTCGCCTATAAGAGTTTTTTTCTCTATCTGCGCATAGCTTCCAAACTGAGAGTACGGAATTACACATGAAATATCCTTCTTCAGAAGATAAGCAATATCATCCTTGCTGTATAAAGATTTATCCCTTAAATATTTATTTATAACAAGCTCAAAAATCTCCAAAACTGCTTAATATGTCATTATCTAATTCTTTTGAAATTTGATATTGAATTTGGTTCTTGAGTAATTGACACTATTCTCTTATTGCAATAACATAGTGCAGAAATAGTCAGAGCCGTCCTAAAGTCAGATCCTGCATCTACGATAACGTAATCAAAGCATCTAGATGAATTTAATATCTGCTCAAAACTGTCCACAGGAAATGTATTTGCCATAAGAAAAACTTTTTATTTGATGATATTAGTTCTATTCCTCCTACGTTCTTTGCTGTAGCTTTTTATTTCCTCTTCCGTTAGGCTCCTACCAACAAGAGCTGACTTGATATCATCTAGGCTTCCCGCATTATTTTTTTCAACATATGAATATAAACTGCTTATTCCTGTAAAAAAATATGAAGCACTCTCTTTCCCATATCTGCAAGAAGCTTGGATGTAGATACAGCTAGCATAGTAGAACCAGATGAAGCAGATCCAGCAAAAAAATCCTATGCTAGTCATCTAGCTTCCCCTCACAATCAGTAATTTTCTGCCCTTTGATATCGCTTCGCTAAGCTTTGCTGCTTCGCTTTGGCCTGTTATCACTTCAAATCCATGTGTGTCATCCATTACGCTAGACACCTTTGCTCTAAGAATCAAATCAGCCTCATCATAAATCAAAACTATATCCTCCCTCTTAATCTGACTAGAATAATTATGTATTGCAGACTTTGGTAAGACCACAGCAAGTCTATCCCTAGATATATCAACTAAACTTTCTGGCTTTCCAAGATACTCGCTGAATAGTGGCACTCCCTTATGTATGAACTGCTTCGCTCTAGTCCCTATATACTTATTGATTTCCGCCTTGCTAATATATTTCTCTCCGCAGCTTGACTCTACATAGGCTATCATGCCATCCTTTAGCTCATCCCCCTTTTGAAGGTCAATCTTAAGGACTGGGATTTTTATCATACACAAGTGCTGGCTTAGCCCATTTCTCCCATATTACTAGCATAGTTAAAGCGCAGATTATTATAACAAGGCCTGTTATCCTCCTACCCCTGCTCATCTACATCAGGGAAAGGTTCTTTGCTACATCAAAGAGAAACCTCTGTTTCCACTGCCTCCACGTATTGTTAGGAAATGTCGTACCAGGATTCTGCATTATTATATTGCTAAGAATATACCTTCTATATTCCTTAGGTACTGTAGCTAGTGCTCTTTTAATCGCATTTACCCTCTCTTGAAGAAGTAAAGATCTCCATCGCCTTTGCCTCAACCGGCTTGCTTACACTGTATGATTTACTAGTCTCACACATTTTACGTCCATCTCCAACAGCATCTTTTTTTCCGCTGAGAGTTCGTTGATGCGCATCTCCATCCTCTGGATGTCTCTAACTGCCCACAGGCTCTGATAATATACCGCGTTAGGCATCAAATACTCTCTTAATTTTGTCTGTTGCCACTCTCTTGCCATCTCATAATTCCCCCTTTTATTTGTTTGAACAGATTTTTAATCAATTCCCCAAATTACTGTCAAGGCATTTACAAAATTTCCCATATTTATGTCATAAATTCGACTTTTTTTATGTCATAAAACCGTATTTTTTTATGTTTTTAAGCTTTCTTTTTTTAATTTCCTATTTACATCAAAAAAACAAAAATCTCTAGGCAATAAACTAAATTATCGCCTAGAGATTTTATCTAATTTTGATTATTTTTTTCTTCGCGAAGTCCATCGTCTTCATTGACAGCTGTCGCAAGATTTATAGTCGATTTTTTTCGAGCTCCTGTATAATACTATTTATCAGGGTAATCTTCTTGTCAGATATGTTTTTCTTCTACAGCAAGGTTAGCACTATAGAGAATTTGCTCCAAATCAAGATGTATACTTGAAAGTTTATCTCTAACCTTTTTGAATTTTATCAGCTTCTGCTGCCTGCTCTCTTGCACTATCCATATTTACAATCTCAGACTTGTTCATATCAAGCTCAAATTCTGAGTTACCCATTACTACGATAGGCTCATATGAAAGTTTTTCGTTTACAAGTTTTGCAAAGTCCTTCTTTGATTCCTCTTCACCATGCACGAGGAAAATCTGCTTAGGTTTCTGCTCAAAATGCGCAAGCCATGCAAATAGGCCGTTTTGGTCCGCATGTCCAGAAAAGCCTTCAAGATTGTGTATCTCTGCATTGACCTGGATTTCCTCACCAAAGAGAGTTACCATCTTTATGCCCTCAACTAGACTTCTTCCGAGCGTACCTTGACCCTGATATCCTACGAAGACTATACTATTCTTTGGATTCCAAAGATTATGCTTTAGATGATGCCTAATTCTTCCAGCCTCGCACATACCGCTAGCAGATATAATTATCTTAGGCTCCTTGTTGAAATTTAGGTCCTGAGACTCCTTGCTGCTTCGTGTAAACTTAAGGTTCTTAAACTCAAGCGGATTATCACCCTTGAGTATGTATTCTCTGGTTTCTTCGTCAAATACCTGAGCATTTCTCCTGAATATTTCAGTTGCAGTTGTTGCCATTGGACTGTCTACATAGACAAATATCTTATCTAGCTCTTTTCTATACTCGTTATTTGAGTCATAGAAACGGTTTAACTCGTAGATTAACTCTTGAGTTCTACCGACAGCAAATGATGGAATAACAACGTTTCCTCCGCGTCTAGTCGTATTTAAAATTATCTCTATGAGTTTTTTCGACACCAGATCCTAACTCCTTATGGATTCTATTTCCATATGTAGTCTCCATAATTACATAATCAGCTTTTTTTGATATAGGTTGGATCACGTAAAATGGGTCTTCCCTCCATACCAAGGTCTCCTGAGAATACGATTTTTGGATTCCTTATCGTCCTCAGTTACCCATAGCTCTGTGATTGCAGATCCTAGTATGTGTCCGGCGTCATTGAATACAATCTTCATGTCAGGATTTATCTCTATCTGCTGATCATAGAGAATTGGACTTACCAAAGATAAAGTTTTTCTCTGCATCTTCGATAGTGTAAAGAGGTTCGACTTGTTCTCTTCCTGCCCTCTCAGCCTTGCGATTCTTCCACTCAGTCTCTTTTTTTCGTGAATGTAGGCACTGTCCTTTAACATTACAGAAAGCAAATCTGCTGTAGCATCTGTACAGTAGATTTTTTTCCCTCGAATCCCTCTTTGTCAAAAAGCGGTAATCTTCCGCAGTGGTCTATATGAGCGTGAGATAAAACTACACATTCTATCTCTGATGGCTCAAACGGAAACTTCTCATAATTGAGTGCGTCCTGAGCTTTTTCCTCCTTGAAATTGACCGCAATCAAGCAGAATCTTATGTTCTCCACTGGTCAGCAGATGACAAGATCCTGTTACACCTGTTGATGCTCCACAAAACTTAATCTTCATATTCATCTCCTTAAAAAAAACTAGACTATATGTTCAAATTCCAAAGTTCCACTTCACCAGTTGAAACTATATCAGCTCCAGCTTCTAGTGCAGCAATAACCTCCTGCTCCGTTTCGATTATTCCTCCTGCAATTATCGGTGTTGTGATTTCCTCTCTGAATTCTTTTGATCTTCTTTGTGACAATCCCTGGCATTATCTCTATTATGTCGGGCTTTTGAAATTTTGATAGACTCCATTGATGTGTTTAGCGAGTGTGAATCGACAATGAAAGAAATCTCTGTACAGTCGTCAAATTGTACTCCTTGGCAATCCTTACAATATTTGTTCTCGTAGTCAAAATACCATCGACTCCATTCTTTGCCAGAAACTCAATCCCTGCTCTATCCTTACCTATTCCCTCAGCGAAATCTAGGTGAACAAAAGCCTTCTTTCCGGCTCCATGAATTTCCTTTACGCTTTGATTTACTGTGATTATATTTGAGTGAAGCAAAAAAATACTACATCAACGCGTGATTTTTAGCGCCTTGCTAAAAATCCTTTTCTGTCCTTATCGCAGCGGCTATCTTCTTGTTTAAAAATATCTTCTACCATACGAACTATCTCCCTTTTAGATTACAATCAAAACAAATCACAGTTTATTCGTGATGAAAAATCAGACCCACTTGTTATATGAAAATGGTACTTTGCTGTTATCTCTATAAGCTTTTGCTGAATCATCCTCGCTTGCAGACGGATGGAAACACTCTAGTCCCCTTAGTCCAATCTTCTTAAGCTCCTTGAGCAGTTCAACTAGCTTATCAAAAATCGTACTTATTATCTGAGGTAAATTCTTCAATTTCTAATGGATGTGCAAGAACTACAGTTCCCTTTGCTCCCCTTAAAAAGCTCTATTGCCTCTTGCGTGCTTAGCATTTTCTTTGGTATTCCTGAAAGAAGTTTATAAAGGTCTAAGTCTCCATATCCTTTATTTATCAGAAACTCTGGCTATATCAGGCTTTCCAATATATCCCCCTGGCTTCTTTGGTAAATCAGATTCAGATATATCAATGCCATCTGCTATCAACTTCTCTATAAGCTTTGTATTTCTTTGTTTTGCGATTTTTCCTTAAGTTCCTCACATGTAGCTATCATCTTAGGATCTTCGGTATCAAAGTTATATCCTAGTATATGAAGTTCTATAGATTTTCCATCAAAATCATAAATTGTTGAAAACTCGATGCCTGGAACGACCTCCATCTCAAGGTCTTTTTACTGCATCTCTTGCCTCTCTGAGACCCTCAAAGCCATCGTGATCGGTTATGGAAATTATATCGTAATCTAGCGCTCTAAACCTCTTTACTATTTCTGTCGGAGAAAGAACTCCATCTGAGTAAAACGAATGTATATGGTAATCAGTTTTAAATTCCATTATTTCACCTTGCTAATATAAATATCCTGTATCTGGATTGCTATATTCCTTGACACGTTCATCATGCGCTAGGAATATTGAATCTCTAAACGGAATGCTGTATTCTTCTACACCTAGTTCTCCTAGAACCTTTTCTAGGTAATTAGGATTCATTATAAATAGTGGTCCTAGCGTATATGTGCCCCTAAAACCCTTGTATTTGATACCTTCTATAGAAATGTCCTCATTTAATCCCGGCCCTCTTAAAACCTTGAAATAAAGGCGCTATATCCTCTCTATAAAAAGCTACGTGTGAACTGGCTTCTAAGCCCCGTAAGCTTTTTCGCCCTCGTACTCTCCTAGCCAAAGAGAATTGTACTTATTTAATCATGTCTCTTTCTGTATCAAAGTTAAATATTCCAAGTCCCTCTAGAAAAAGGTCCACCATTTTTCCTCAAATACAAATTTACCAACATCCTTTATTCCATTACCGAAAATCTCTAGAGCATTTCCGGTAATAAGGAAGTTCTGACCGTCTTCTATCTTTTTCGATTATTTTAATTTTTATATTTTTTTAGTCTTTCGATTACAATTTTTCTGGCTTAACTCAGTCATAGAGCCCATGTAAACAAGGTCTATCTCCTCGCTTATAAAGCGTGGTTCACTATTAAGAGAGGTACTGATAACTGCAGCATTTGGAACCGATCTTTTTAAAAATATCTATATTTGCATGGTCTCCAAAAAAATACCTGTGATCTCTGGAAATAAATATTCTATCTTCATAAATCTTATCTCCCTACTACTGTACTTTTGCCAGCTGCAAAATCTGTCCCTAATGGAATCTGCTATCTTTAGACCCTTATCTATTATATCAAGGTCATACAAAACATAAATCAGGCTGTCATCAATATACTCAAATAGCTCAATTGCATCTTCTGCCTTTTCAACAACTTTGATTTTTTCCTCTGGAACTCCAGCAAGAAGTAGTCTCACCTTATAGTCCAAAGCCCTTGTCCCGTAAACAATAATGCTATGTAAATAATCATCTGCTATAAACTCAAAAATCAGTGTCGTAAATCCAACAAATATCTTCTGACCAGTGGATTTCAGCATCTATTGAGTTAACCATAAATAGAATCTGCTTCTGCTTCTTTTTGCTTTGCAATATACTCCATTACTCTTGATGTGGCATATCCGTTCAGACACTTTGATAGCATCGTGATAACCTTCATGTCTCCAGCATCCTGCGAGTTATACCTAGTCTTCGCAAGCCCCATAGTCTTTAGACATTCTGCAATCTCTTCCAGCGAATATCCCATCTCATGAAGTAGTGTCATAGCAGATAACTGATTGTAGATATTGAATACACTATCATTTAAAAATTACTACTCTCTGACTTTCTCCTTTTTGCCACAAATAACATTTCATTATTATCAAAATCAACCTCATCTAGATAATAATCATATTCAGGCGATTTATATCCACAGGCATCGCAATAGATTTTTTTCCTATGTTACTATAACGATAATACTCAAACTTAATTTTTCTCTCCACATACAGGGACAAATCTGCACATCATTTATGATGTTATTGCTATCTTGCCTGTCACCTTCCATCTTTTTGATACCGAAATATATTCTCTTTGTTCTTAGGTGATACAGAATAAGCATTGTAATCATCTGCATTGCAAATCAGTTCTGTGGTTTCTGGTATGAATGTGGTTAGAACATTTCTTACAAATTCAGGATGACCAGTTCTCATTATTGAATCCCTAGACAAGTTGCAAACTACAAGCTTGTCAATATCCATCTGTGAACCAATAAACCTCATTGAACGCTCATCCATCTCAAATACAGCAAGCTCATATTTGCACTTTCCAAATATGCCAGTAGACTTTATCAAAGAAGTCGCTATACCTGTATGTGTATTTGATCCATCTCTATTTGTTATAACTTCTGTGCCTAGAGTAGCTAACATGTCTGAAATAAGGTTTGTTGCAGTTGTCTTACCGTTAGTACCCGTAACTCCTATAATAGTCTTCGGCTTTTTTGCATATCTCAAGAAACCAGGGCATATTCTAAATGCAACTATACCTGGAAAGTCAGTTCCCTTATATCCAAATACCTTTAGGGCAATTATAGCGAGCTTTGCTACGCAAAGTGCAACAAAATACCTGATTCTATTCATAAAATCTCTCGCAATCCAAGAAATATAAAAGCTTGGATTTGCTCCTTTCTCCTAGAAACTCCTAGGCACTGAATTTATTTTCTATTGCTTTTTAATCAAAGCTCTAAGCTTCGAAAAAGCATAGCTTCCCTTACCTCACTTGCTACATCATCATTCTTTAAAATTTTGATTAGCTCGCTTGCAAAATCACTAACATAGGCTGGTCCGCGACCTGTAATGATATTGCCGGATACAACTACATTCTTCTTTACATACTCTGCATCTATAAGTTCACTCTCCATGCCATCGTAGATTGTAGCTTCGTGACCGCCCAGAACCCTTGCCTTAGCAAGAGCCATAGGCCCTGCACATATTGCAGCTACATATCTTCCACTTTCAGCAAACTTTCTTAGTGCCGCTTTACAATCAAAGTGATTACAGATATTTTCCACACCCTCATAGCCTCCTGGAACTATAAGCATCTGACAGTTTTTCGAAGTTACATTCCTCGAAAGATGATGTCGGCCTCAACTCCAATCCCATGGGAGCCGTATACCATCTTTTCTCTCATTATCGATACCATCTTTATCTGTATTCCGGCGCGTCTTAACATATCGACAGTTGTTAGTGCCTCTATCTCCTCAAATCCATTCGCCAAAAAAAATATACGTCATGATTTCTCCTTAATAAAAAAATACGCTCATCCTTGATTAGCTTCTTGTTTATATAAACAAATATACCTATCAAAATTGCCATTATTATCGTTGCAAAGACCGATACGACCGCCTCAAAAGGCGTTCCTATAAGCTCAATCAAAAGTGACTCTTTACCAGGGTTCACTTCGATGAATATCTTATATATAACTTTTTCTTATCGCATCTACATTTAGACTAATTGCAATCACAATCTGCATAAGCACCGCTAGTGCAATAGCAAAAATTGTTTGATCTTTTCAGCTTGCTTCTGCTACCGTTTTTTTAGCAAATAAGCATAGCTAAAAGATAGATGAAACTCCAAAGAACAAGCCTGCAATCGCGCTTACAGTCAGTATTTTTCTTTGCTTTTTCTCATTACCTCCACTTCTTTTTTTCTCAAAGAGTGGATCATTAAACTTGCCGTTCTTTTTCGTATACTTGGAATTCGCTTTTTTTAACGGTGAGTTAAGATATGAACAAATCTCACTAGAAAACTCTGTACCCGATGTCTTTGTATTTAGGTTATATGTCACCTGAGAATCATTGAAATGGTAGGTATAGGTTTCAGGCACTCTAAGAATAGCATTATAGCTAAAGATCACGATAAAAAAACGAAATACTCACGGCAAGAACAACATATAAAAATATAATTAAGTCGTTTCAATATGTTCTCCATTCGTAAACTAAAAAAACAGAGGACAGGAATTACCCTGACCTCCATTCCCTAACCTTCTAAGTAACTAATATATGGAAGATTTCTATACTTTTGGTCATAGTCGAGCCCATAACCAACCACAAACAAATCCTCGACCTCAAAACCAACATAGTCAGCCTCTACATCAGCTTTTTTCTTCTTGCTGGTTTATCTAGCAATGTGCAAATCTTAATTGTCTTTGGATTTCTTGCGGATATGTACTCCTTGAGATACTTGAGTGTTGTTCCAGTATCTACAATGTCCTCGATTATGATGATGTTTTTTTATCAAAGAGGTTCATTCCGATATCCTTAGTAATCTTAACGACACCGCTACTTGTTGTAGCTGAACCATAGCTACTTGCTGCAACAAAATCGATCTTAGTGTCTAGCTTGATTTCCTTCATTATATCAGCCATCCACATGATAGCGCCCTTAAGCGTACCTATTAGGACAACCTCCTCACCCTTATAATCTTTTGTTTATCTGTTCGCCTATTTCCTTGGCTCTCTTTATTATCTCTTTCTGTGTAAAGAGAACTGTTCCAATTGCATCCTGTTTTGCTTTCATAGCTTCCTCATTATATATATTTAAATAACATCTACGTCTACATATAATTTTTATACTAAATGACTCAATATGTCACTAACTATTCTATGCCAAGTTCCTCAGCAATATAGTCAAGTAACACATCATGTCCAGTCTTCTTGAGTGCGGAAACTGGAACAATCTTATCTTCCTTCCCAAGGCTTAGACTCTTTCTGATTACAGATAGATTTTTTTCTGCTTCTGATTTCCGGATATTTTTGTCTGCCTTTTGTTGCGCAAACAAGTCCATCAAGTCCGTAGCTTCTTAGGTATTCATACATCTGAACATCTAGTTTTTGATGGCTCGTGTCTAATATCGACAAGCTGAACTACCCTCTTAAGATTTTTTTCTCTGTTTAAAGAAATCATCCATCATTCTATCCCAGTCAGCTGTAATACTCTTTGATACCTTAGCATAGCCATATCCAGGTAGGTCGACAAAGCGAAATGCATCGTTTATCAAATAGAAGTTAATCGTTCTTGTTTTTTTCCTGGGTTTTCGCTGACCCTCGCCAAACTCTTCCTGTTTGTTAACAGGTTGAGCAGCGAGGATTTTTCCTACATTTGAGCGCCCTACAAAGGCTATTTCATCAAGACTTGCATCTGGATACTGATTTGGTCTTACTGCGACCGCTTCCAATTCTGACCTGATAATTCTCATTACTTTTTCTAACGCCTCCGGTAAGGCTTCCTTAGCATATTCTAGTCCTACAACCTTGAGGTTCTTTCTCACTGACTGTGGTATTTCCTCTAGATCCTTTACATTGTCCTTAGGAAGCAAAATAGTTCTTATTCCCGCTCTATAAGCAGCTAGAACCTTCTCTTTGATTCCGCCAACAGGAAGAACCTTTCCTGTCAGTGTAATCTCACCCGTCATTGCAACATCCTTGCGTACAGGCACTTTTTGTCAAAGCAGACACAACTGATGTAAACATAGTTACACCTGCTGATGGTCCATCCTTTGGCACAGCGCCCTCTGGAACGTGAATGTGAATGTCTTTGTTCTTATAGAACTCATCATCGATATTAAATTCCTTTGCAATTGACCTGATATAGCTAAGTCCTGTCTTTGCAGATTCCTGCATTACATCTCCAAGCTTGCCAGTCAAAGAAATCTTACCTGTTCCCTCGAGAATCAGTGTCTCTATCGATAGCGTCTCGCCACCTACAGCTGTCCATGCCATACCGTTAACTACACCAATTTCTCCAGCTCCTTCGATTATATCGTATCTGAACTTTCTCTGTCCGAGATACTTATCGAGGTTTCTTGGAGTTACTGAGTATGTCTTCTTTCCGCGAGTTACTGTCTGCATAGCTGCCTTACGGCAAACATCTGCAATTCTTCTCTCTAGGTTTCTTACACCAGACTCTCTTGTATAGTAGTTTATTATATCTCTGATAGCCTTCTCTGAGATGTTTAAGCTATTTCTACGTAGTCCATGTTCCTTTTCTTGCTTAGGAATTAGGTATTTCTCAGAGATTTTTTTAGCTTCTCTTCCTCAGTATATCCGCTTACCTGAATAACCTCCATACGGTCTAGTAGAGGTCTTGGAATTGTATCTAGCGAATTTGCTGTAGTTACGAATAGCACCTTTGATAAATCAAAAGGTATGTCTAGGAAGTGGTCTGTAAATGTCTTGTTCTGCTCTGGATCAAGAACCTCTAGAAGTGCTGACGATGGATCGCCCTTATAATCCGCACCTAGCTTATCTATTTCATCAAAGAGGAACAGTGGATTGTTTACGCCACTATCCTTAATACTTGTGATAATTCTTCCTGGAATTGCACCAATATATGTACGTCTATGCCCGCGAATCTCAGCTTCGTCTCTAACTCCGCCAAGTGACATACGAATAAACTCTCTTCCTGTAGCCTTAGCAATCGATCTTGCAATTGAGGTCTTTCCTGTTCCTGGAGGACCTACTAGGCAGAGGATAGGGCCCTTGATTCCTTTTGATAAATGAATTACTGCTAGATACTCTAGCACCCTTTCCTTAACAGACTTTAGTCCATAGTGATCCTGCTCAAGTGTCTTTTCGGCCTTTGCTATGTTAATGTTAACCTTGGATGCCTTATCCCAAGGAAGCTCGATAATTGTCTCAACATAGTTTCTGATAACTGCACTCTCAGCAGATGATGGTGCCATCTTTGTAAATCGTTTGATTTCCTTGCGAACCTTAGCATCTATCTTCTCATCTAGCTTGAGCTCATCTAGTTTCTTTAGCCATTCATCAGCCTCTTCTATTGCGTTTTTCTTCTTCGCCAAGTTCTTCCTGAATGACCTTCATTCTTTCCTTAAGGAAGTAGTCTTTCTGATTCTTGTCAACGTTTTTCCTTGACTTTACGAGCAAGCTCCTTCTCAACAGCAGCGATCTCGATTTCCTCACTTACGATAGCAAGTAAAACCTCAAGGCGGTATACAAAAAGGTGTAGCCTCAAGTATACGCTGCTTCTTCGCAATAGGCAGAACTAGCTCATTAGCTATATTATCAACAAGTGCTGATGGGTTTGTTTCTGAAAGCACTTTATCGATTGCTTCCTCGTTAAGTCTCTCTGAGAGAGCAGCATACTCGATAAACTTCTCGGTTAGGATTCTGAGATGTGCCTTTTTCCTCAACATTGAGTACATCAGGATCAACCTCCTCAGGAAGCTCAAATACGGTGCAGGACATTAAAACATCCTCACTAACCACTCTACTTAGCTTTTGCTCTGCAAACTCCGCTAACGAGCACTCTAACTGCATCACCGTTGATCTTAAGCATTTGCTTAACCTTAACGATACAGCCCATATTGTAAATATCAGAAAAAGTAGGAATCAAAACATTGTCGTCCTTCTGAGATGACACGAACATCATTCTGTCTCCCGCCATAGCCTTTTCTAATGCTCTTATTGATTTTTTTCTCTACCTATATCAAAGTGAATAACTGTATTTGGGAATATTGAAACTCCTCTAAGAGGAATGCAAGGATATACCTTCTCAACCTCATCTTCTTCCAAATCCATTATCAAATCATTATCGTTTTCATATGTATCTATATTTTCAGCAAAGGTCTCTGCTGCAGTGTTTTTTTCTTGTCTTCCATAAAATTCTCCTTTCTAATAAATCAGGCGACAAAAAAGTCGCCTGGAATTTTACGAGATTTTTAGTCAATCATTTCTATCAGCTTAGGCTCATTACCATTATTGACAGTTTCCTCTGTAACTATACATTTTGATACATTTTCGCGTGACGGAATCTCATACATAACCTCATTCATAATCTTCTCAAAGATACTTCTAAGACCACGCGCTCCCGTCTTTCTCTCTATCGCCTTATGTGCAATAGCGTCTATTGCATCCTCCGTCATCTCTAATTCGACGCCGTCGAGCTCAAATAGCTTCTCGTACTGTTTAACTAATGCATTCTTAGGTTCTGTCATAATCATCTTGAGAGCATCAACATCAAGCTCATCAAGTGTAACTATAACAGGAAGTCTGCCGATAAACTCTGGAATCAAACCAAACTTTAGAAGATCCTCAGGCTCAAGATGTACAAGTGCCTTTTTCGGTTTCTACCTCAACTCCCTTTTCTCCAGAATTAAAGCCTATAACCTTCTCGCCAAGTCTTCTCTGGATCATTGCACTAAGTCCATCAAAGGCTCCGCCACATATAAACAGTATATTTGTTGTATCGAGCTGTATAAACTCTTGGTGTGGATGCTTACGGCCTCCCTGTGGAGGGATATTTGCAACTGTTCCTTCTAAAATTTTTAAAAGTGCCTGCTGCACCCCTTCTCCGCTTACATCCCTTGTAATAGATGGATTGTCCGATTTTCTGGCGATTTTTATCAATCTCATCTATATATATAATGCCTCTTTCGGCTTTCTTTGTATCGTAGTCAGCTGCCTGAAGAAGTCTCAGTAGAATATTCTCAACATCCTCTCCTACATAGCCGGCCTCTGTTAGCGCCGTAGCGTCTGCAATTGCAAATGGAACATCTAATACCTTCGCAAGAGACTGAGCAATCAAAGTCTTACCAGAACCCGTAGGTCCAATCATAACGATGTTGCTCTTCTGTAGCTCTACCTCTGAATCATCAGCTTTTCCAAGCGCATTGATTCTCTTATAGTGGTTATAAAACCGCAACGGAAAGAGTCTTCTTTGCTCTATCCTGACCAACTACGTAATCAGATAGATACTCAAAAATCTCCTTTGGCTTTGGAAGTTCATCAAAAGATACATTCGAATCTCCACCGAAGACATCTTCCATTGGCATTTCATCTATCAATTCCGAACACATTTGTATACACTCATCACAAATATATACTCCTGGTCCTGCTACTAAGCGCCTTACTTCACTCTGTGGCTTACCACAGAACGAGCAATGCAATTCGCCATTCTGTTCGTTTTTCTCTGTCATCTTTGTTCCTTACTATCTCCTTATAACCTCATCAACAAGGCCGTATTGCTTTGCCTCATCAGCGGTCATAAAATTATCCCTATCTGTATCTTCTTCAACTTTCTCGAAGCTCTGACCTGTGTTTTTCGCTAAGAATATTGTTTAGCTTAGTCTTGGTCTTAGTTATCCAATCCGCATGGATTCTGATATCGCTTGCCTGACCTCTGGCTCCTCCAAGAGGCTGGTGTATCATAATCTCTGCATTTGGAAGGGCGAAACGCTTTCCCTTTGCTCCTGAAGAAAGAAGTACAGCTCCCATACTTGCAGCTAGTCCAACACAAATTGTTGAAACATCTGCCTTAATATAGTTCATGGTATCGAGTATAGCAAGTCCTGCTGTGACTGAACCCCCTGGCGAGTTAATATAAAGGTTGATATCCTTTTTCGCTATCTTCAGCATCGAGAAAGAGTAGCTGCGCTACTACAAGATTAGCAACATGATCATCTATCTCATCACCGAGAAATATGATTCTGTCCTTTAGCATTCTTGAATATATATCGTAGCTTCTCTCTCCTCTACTTGTCTGTTCAATAACATAAGGTATCATTGCCATTCTTATTTATCCTTTCCTTCTTCAGACTTCTCGTCAGCCTTCTTTGTCTCGAGGTCTTCAGCCTTAACCAAAGTAATCTTAGCTTTCGTTGTAAAAGCATATCCATAACCTTTGTCAAAAGCGATGTCCTTACGGAAGAATGCTAGGTTTTTCTTCTCCAAGCATCTTCTTGATGTTCTCTGGATCTGTGTTGTATGCTTCAGACATTCTCTGTAGCTCTTTATCTAGATCCTCGTCTGTAACTTCTACATTCTCAACGTCTCCGATAGATCTTAGAACGATTCTTGTAGCAACACGCTTCTCAGCTTCTGGCTTAATCTCATTACGGAAATCATCTAGAGTTGAACCTGTGAACTGTAGATACTGCTCGATGTTTAGTCCCTGATATCTCATCTGCTGCTCAAGCTCCTGAATCATTCTATCCATCTCGTCAGCTACCATTGTTGCAGGAGCCTCAATCTTGTTGTTCTCATATACCTGAGCAATTACCTTATCCTTAGCTTCGTTCTCGCACTGTAGCTTAACTGACTCTAGGATTCTTGCTCTCGCATCATCTCTAAGCTCAGCAAGTGTATCAAACTCGCTTACGTCCTTAGCAAACTCATCGTCAAGCTCTGGAAGCTCCTCAAACTTAACCTCGTGAACTGTGCACTTGAATACTGCTTCTTTACCAGCAAGCTCCTTAGCCTGGTACTCTTCTGGGAATGTAACAACTACATCCTTAGATTCTCCAGCCTTAACACCAATTAGCTGCTCTTCAAATCCTGGAATGAACATTCCTGATCCAATCTTTAGCTCCTGGTTCTCAGCTGTTCCACCCTGGAACTGCTCATCACCAACGAATCCAGCGTAGTCAAGAATTACTGTATCTCCATTCTCAACAGGTCTATCTGCTACAACCATGCGTGAGTTTCTCTTACGCATAGCTTCGATATCTCTGTCAACATCCTCTTCTGTAACCTCAGGGTCAACCTGCTCTACTTCGATTCCCTTGTAGTCCTTAACCTCAACTACTGGATAAACAGCAACATCGATTGTAACTGTTAGAGGCTTGCCCTTACCAATCTCGCTGAAATCAGCCTGTGGTGAATCGATTACCTCTAGATCAAGCTCGTTAAGTGCTTCTGGATAAGCAGTCTGGAATAGGTTGTTGATTGCATCCTCAAAGAATACTCCCTCTCCAAAGTGCTTTTTCGATAATGCTACGTGGAGCCTTACCCTTTCTAAATCCATCGATATTGAACTTATCCTTGCTATCCTGATATGCTTTTTACAACAGCTGCTTCAAATTCCTCTGCTGTGAAGTCCATAGTGAATTTTTACTCTGTTGTTTTCCTTTGAAATTAATGTTGCTTTCATTTAAGTGCGTCCTCCAATATTACCATCATTATTATCTTATAATATTTAACTAATTTAGCATTTTATTTTTATCATTTATGCGCCATAAAGTAAAGGTTTTATAAGCTATTTCACTCAATTATACCCTATTTTTTTGTCGACTAAATCCAAGCCTTGCTTGAATTTACTATGATTTTTCTGGTGAAATTTTTGAATTTATTTGATATATATTCCCCTAATTCCTTAAGTTCATCGTTTGAACCCGAAAAAAGTTCTATTTCTAATTCATTAATTTGCTTAGTTTTGCCCCTGCAGCTTATATTTCCATTATCTACAGAAAGCTCAAAAATTCCTGTACCCGTATCCAGTCTCACAGCCCTTCTCACAAATCTCATTTCCATCATCAAAAGCAAGTTCCTTGCCTCGGACAGCAGACTCAAGTTTCTCATAAATATCGCTTTCCGAAAATACGCAGATATTTGGATTGTCAAAATGTCCTCTATCACTAAGTGGTACATTTATCTCCTCACGTGCGTGAAGTCCATCTATACTCACTCCGTCCCACTTGAGCGTAGCCATTAGCTTATCACCCTCTTCCCTGACCCTAAATACCATTCCTTTTGAACTAAGGCTAGCATCTTCGGTATCAAAGTAAGCAGCATGCATCTTGATAGTCTTCTCTGATCCAGGATCTGTCATAGCAAATATCCTTGCGTCGCTAAATATGGCTTCAGCCTCTGACGCATCGTTAAGTCTGTATTTCAATTCTATTTCCATAGTAATCACTCCAAATCTACATTTAGCACATACATTATGTGCCAAATTACTTATATCAGTGGATACCCTAAACATGTTATAATAAATCAAAACGAGTAATTGTTTAGGAGTTAAATATGAATTTAAACGAAATATATCGATCACACCATCCTTTCCGCTGATGCAACAAGCATCAAAGTCAGCGAACTGTGCGATCAAGCCAAAAAAATATGATTTCTACTGCGTATGTGTAAATCCTTGCTATATAAGCCTAGCAAAAACAGTTCACTTGAAGGCAGTAATGTAAAGATTGCTACAGTAGTAGGCTTTCCTCTAGGAATGACCACTAGTAACAATAAGCTTGCAGAATGTATAGAAGCTATAGAAAATGGCGCATCCGAGATCGATATGGTCATAAATATCGGCGAATTAAAGGCTAGTAACTACGATTATGTAAGTAAAGAAATTTACATACTTGCAAAAAGCATGCCACGAAAAAAATCTGCTATACTCAAGGTTATCATTGAAACTGCCCTACTTACAGAAGATGAAATCATCAAAGTCAGCGAAATCTGTTGCGAAAAATAACGCAGACTTTATAAAGACATCAACTGGTTTTTTTCAACAAGAGGCGCAAATATACACGACATAGAAATAATCAAGGAAACCATCTTGCGTTTAGGCAAGAACCTAAAGATTAAAAGCCTCTGGCGGAATTAGAGACCCTAGACTTTGCCCTTGCTCTAATAGATGCTGGTGCAGATAGACTAGGCACTAGCAGTGGTGTCAAAATCATACAAGAATATAGAGCAAGACAGTAAACTATATAAGCTTATAAAAAGAGATTAGGTATTCTCCTAATCTCTTTTATCATGCCTTTATGGATTAGTTGGCTGTACCGGCTGAACTGGCTGAACTGGCTGCACTGGCTGAGTCTGTCCTTGATTTGGATCTGGCTGCTGTGGCTGCGTGTTCTGCTCGTTTCCACTCTGATTTACGTTTTGGTTTTTCTCCACTATTTTTGCGAATAATTGTTCTGTGTCTGCTGTGAATTATTGGATTCAGGTTCAAGAATATCCGTATTATTTGTCGGATTTTTCTATAACAGCATTCGGATCAACAACAGACTGTCCTGACGATAATCCAGCATCATTTGCAATCTGCGCGCTTATCTCAAGAACGCTCTTACTTGGCTTATAGTTCTTGTTCTTAAACACCTTCTTATGCAGCTCTATTACATCATTCTCAAGGTCTGCCGGGAATACATATGCAGCGCCATTTAGATATCCCGTGGTTATCGTATATGGGAATCCCTTGCTACCCTTAATGTTGAAGTCCTTTAGCTTATATCCAAAGGTTAGAATATCTGAGTTGCTGAGGTTTGTTCTAATCTGTGGCATGGTTGCATCGATGAGGTTATCTATCTTGAGGAAGCTCTGCTTCTTAACCTTAGTCAAAAGCTTTCTTGATAACAGTTCTCATTCGCTCAGTTCTCTTAAAGTCGTCGCCCACACCCTTACGGATTCTTCCGTAGGCAACAGCCTGAGGTCCTGTCAGTTTCTGAGGTCCTGCCTCGCTAACCATGTTGTAATTCTCAGTTCCGATAATTAGCGCAGTCTCATACGTATACTTATTAAGCTCATCTATCTCGTAGTCCTTAACATCGATATTTATACCATTGACTTCCTCAACAACATCTGAAACTGCCTTAAAGTTGAACAATACATACTTCTTGATATTCAAATCTAGCGCCTGATTAATGGTCTTCATCATCTCCTTAGGACCACCATTTGCAAAAGCGTGATTTATCTTTATCATAATAGTTTTCATCACCCTAGCTTCAAATAAGTGTCTCTGTAGATAGATGTAAGGTAAACCTTACCTGTCTTTTCCTCTATACTTGCTATGATTATAGCATCAGCTCTCGCATCCTTATAATCAGATATGTCTCTTGAATCTATACCAATGAGAAGGATGTTTACATATCCATCAACATCAACGCACGATAGTTCCTTATCTGTATAGTTCTCGACCTTATCTCTCTTAATCTTGTTCAGCTTGCTATATATATAACCATAACCTACTCCGACTACAATCATAGCGATTATCAAAATTACTATTATTATCTTATGGTAAAGCTTGAGACGACCTTTTTTTCTTAACCTTGCCTGCAATATCTGTAACTGCAGCAGCTTCTTTCTGTCGCCTTTTCTTGTCCATTCTGCTCATATTTAACTCCTCCAAAGCGATAAGTCATTATATCACAAATGCAAAATGATGTAAATCATTCCCCAAACGCCAGCTATGATATATAATAATATGATACACAGATAAATTCCTTTTTATATGGAGAACAAATGAAAAAAATCAAGAGCAAACTAATAAAAAAAAATCATACTTGCATCGGCTTCTCCTCGTAGAGTCGAGCTTCTATCAAAGTTAGTTCCAAGCTTTGATATACTTCCTACTAATGCAGATGAAAATGCAAACGGAATCTCCTCTGCAAAGGATCTTGTAATGTTTCTTGCCCTAAAGAAATGCCAGTACTACCTTGAGCATAATGATATAGACAAAGAAATAGCCTTATTATCAGTGCAGATACTGTCGTATATTGTGATAAGGTTCTAGGAAAACCTGAGAGCAAGGATGACGCACGCAAGATGATAGAATCAATCTCCGGAAGAACCCACAGTGTATATACTGGTGTTGCCATCTACGATGCGATTTCAGAGCGCTTTGATGTATTTTACGACAGGTCGGATGTGACCGTAAAACGCCTTTCTGCGGCGCAGATTGAAGAAATATATACAAAGTGACGAACCATACGATAAAGCAGGTTCATACGCTATTCAGGGCGCTTTTTGGGCAGTATATAGAATCAATAAGCGGAAGCTACGAAAATATCGTCGGTCTTCCAACTCAAAAGCTCGTCAAACATCTCATCAATTTTGGAGGTATTAACTTATGCTAAAAGATGGCATTGTCTTTAAAGATGGTGATAATAAAATAGTCGTTAATCAGTACAGCTTCTGTGAATTGATTAAACACCTGTTGTCTCATGCTGTATGATTAATTATAAGCGAATTAACTTTCATGAGCTACATAATATGGTTGTTTATCTAAATTAAAGTGAATAACCATAAGTTCATCTGTTAATTCAGGATCAAAACTTAAATCCATAATAAAAGCCTGCTGCTGTGTTTTATTGTCAATTATACTCCCAAAACGAACAGCTTCTAAATAATCCACCATCTCTGTAAAGTTCATTGTGTCTATATCAATTGACGGAAACATATCTGATAAAGTATCTTTATCCATTTCATCTCTGTGATATTCCATGAAATATGATACCGTGCCGATAATCCTCATTTTCCTCGCCCGCGAGAATCTTTTTTAAAAAGTCTTTTGCTGATATTACAAATGTATCAACTTCATCTAGGGCCTTGGCTACCTTGTTCATAGCCTCTTCATCTAAAGTCAAATCTTCCTCTACATCAAAGTAAAATGAACCTCCAAATTCCTCTGGTGCTAGAAAAAAATTTCTTCACCTTTTTCATACTCAATATCTGGATAATTATTGCTCTTTAAATTCATTTAAATCTCCTTGTTTTTATTACAAACCCTAATATATAAATACACATACATTTTTAGATAAATTCTGCTATCTTTTTCAAATGTTTTTCCCATTTCGAATCGTGATTTCCTTGTAAAAAAATCCTGTTTGATTAGTTTTTTTATGGTAGATAGTCTTTTAGATATTCTGACTCATCGTATTTTTCCCCAAAAATATCGCGTTCTTACCCTACATATGTTATTTCATTATAGAAATTTTCTTTATTTAGAAAGTCAATAATATTTGATGTATCTAGGCCACACGAAAAGAACAAAACATCCCTTCTAGCTAGATTTTCATACCACCAATCAGGCAAGCTCGCCCTCTCTTCTAAATACTCATCCTTAGTCATTAAAGCAAAAGGAATAGAAAAATTTATAATTATTACCTAACACTTGTCTTATCTTTTGATATGCAGCTTTCAGGCTTCTTTAAAACTCGTAAAAAAACAGATTTCCACTATTGATATATGAATCAATATCTTCAAAAACCCTGCTGCAAGCAATAGGCTTTTTCAATTCACTCATGGCAAACCTTGTTCTTTCCCACCAACATTTACACCTCGAAGTAAAAGTATGTATCTCAACCAATCACCTCCGTTAACCATAGTTATGTATAAAAAAACCATGTTATATCCTATGTCAAAAATATTTATCCACTTACGGCTCTTATACCTTGGATAACAAACCAGTATTCGAATTACATCACCTATAGTCTACGATAAATTAAAGTGCAATCAGGAAGCTAACATGCAATACCATTACACTTATATAAGCTAGTGGAAGGCTTATTAGGAGATTACAGAATATCTCTATCTTCATGCAAAAATACAGTATCTCCACCGGCTCTCAAAATACCCACTATGAAACATGTATGCCGTCATCTTTTGGAGTAATCAAGATTGCCTCAACTATAATAGTTTTTGATCAATAGCTCCATTGTCTCAGCATTAAATGCATATATGCTAGCTATGCGACTGCTTTATCAAAAATCAAAACAGCTGTAATTACAATATTAAAAAAACTATTGTTGTAATAAGTGAAAGCCTTCCAAAAGTACTGAGCCTTTCTCCTTATTTTTTTCTGTCCAAGACCCTCTCCAATTATCACAGCAGTCGAGTTTCCAAGTCCAAAATATAGTGATTGCAAAACACTTGCAATTACATTTGCAACCTGAGCTACAGCTAGTGCAGATGTTCCCAGCTTACCATATGCCGCTAAAATCAGCGCAAAATGACATTGCCCAGCTTCCCTCAGTTGCAACAACAGGGAAGAGCTGTTCTCATAACCCCTAAAGAAAAGAGCCCTATCAAAAGAAAAATAAATTTCCTATGCTCGCATGTAAAGGATGTGCCTTGTCAAAAATCAAGTATGCCAAAAAGCACAGTAAATTCAAAGACCCTTGCTATAAGTGTTGCAATAGCTGCACCTTCAACTCCTAAAGCCGGAAGACCAAGCTTACCAAATATCAAAAATATAGTTAAGACTTGCATTCATGAAAAAAACGCAATAAAAGCTTATAAAGGTTGGAAACTTGAGATTTTGGACAGCTCTGCAGTTATATGAAATGGCCATCGATATGGTCCCAAATAAGTATGAAATGCATACTATTCTAAGATACCTAGCTCCTATCTCTATTACCTCGGGACTAGATGAAAATACTCTTATAATATGTGGTGCTAAAAATATAGCTTGTAAGACTTACAAGCACAGCAAGCAAGGCTCCAACAAAGTAGTCAATTCCAACCATCTTATGCACGCCATCTAGATTCTTAGCGCCCCAATATTGTGCAGTAAAAAAACAGCAGCACCACTGAAAAGTCCAAACATCGTCACAGTAAAAAAACAAAATAAACTTGATTTGCTGCACCTGACTGCTGCGACCTCGTTCTCACCGAGTCTGCCAATCATTATCGTATCTAGCAAATTAAGGCTTATACTAATCAGATTTTGGAGTACTACTGGGATTCCAATCATCAGTACCTTATGAAAATATATCCTTCTTGTCTCAATAATATCCATTTAATCCTCCGTTATAAATGATATAGTATCACAAGCCCTAGTCAGAAACAACAGAAGTCGCTACAAATGTAGCGACTTCTGAATAAGACTTATTTATAATCCGTAGATTATTCAGCAATTGCATCTGCAAGAGCTTCAGCGTTGTCCCACTCTTCGATAATCTGTGGAATTACCTGATATAGGTCTCCAACGATTCCGTAGTCTGCAACTTCGAAGATAGGAGCATCAGCATCCTTATTGATAGCGATGATGATGTCTGAATCCTGCATACCTGCTAGATGCTGGATAGCACCTGAGATACCGCAAGCGAAGTAGATCTGTGGCTTAACTGTTGTACCTGTCTGTCCAACCTGGTGGCTGTGATCAATCCAACCTGAATCTACAGCAGCACGTGATGAACCTACAACACCGCCAACCTTATCAGCTAGCTTCTGGATAAGCTCAAATCCCTTAGCATCGCCAAGTCCTCTTCCGCCTGAGCAGATGATATCAGCATCTGTTAGTGATACCATTTCCTTAGCTGACTTAACGATATCGATAATCTTTGTTCTGATATCTGAAGCATCAAGTTCAACATTGCACTTGATGATTTCGCCTGTAGCTCCAGGTTTTCTCTCTAGCTTTGACATAACGCCAGGTCTTACAGTTGACATCTGTGGTCTTGATGTAGGGGCTGACGATAGTAGCCATTAGGTTACCACCAAAAGCAGGACGAGTCATCTTTAGCTTTGTATCTGGATCATTAGGATCTAGTGATGATGTGTTAAGTGTTGTGTTCTTTGATGTGAAGTCGATGTACTTATCAACTCTGATATCAAGGTGAGTACAGTCAGCTGTTAGACCAACGTTTGCACGACCAGCTACACGAGGAGCTAGGTCACGTCCGATGTGTGTAGCACCGTACATGATGATCTCTGGCTTATATTCACGAAGAGCAGCAGTGATTACCTTTGTGTAAGCATCTGTTGTGTAGTTCTTTAGTAGTGGGTCTTCGATGATGTATACAAGGTCTGCGCCATATTCGAAGCATTCCTGAGCAAGATGCTCAACCTTGTCACCTACCAATAGAGCAGCTACCTTTGAATCAGCGCTGATATCTCTTGATAGTCTGTGTCCTTCACCAATCAACTCGAGGGCAACGTTCATGAGCTTGCCGTCACGCTGTTCAGCGAATACCCATACATTTTTGTATTCAGCAAAATTTACTTCTGACATGTTCATATCCTCCTTAAATGATGTGCTTCTTCTTCAAAGCAACGATTAGCTTCTGAGCAACTTCCTTCTCGGAATCTCCCTCAAGCATTGTTCCTTTTCCCTTTGGCTTAGGTGTGAATGAACGGAAAACGTTTGTTGGGGAAGCCTTTAGACCTACTGTTGATAGGTCAACTTCTACGTCAGCTGCACTCCAAACCTTGATGTCCTTCTCTGGCTTGAAGATTCCTGCAATGTTCATGTATCTTGGAGTGTTTAGCTCCTTTGTGCATGTTAGCATGCATGGAATTGGAACTTCGATTACTTCGTAACCGTCTTCTAGCTGTCTCTGTACTGTAACCTTTGTTCTGTCAGCACTCATTTCGCATTTCTGAACATATGTTACCTGTGGAAGGTTTAACTTCTCAGCGATCTGAGGTCCAACCTGAGCTGTATCTCCGTCGATAGCCTGTCTTCCACCGATGATCATGTCGAATTCGCCAATCTTCTCGATTGCAGCTGTGATAGCGTTTGATGTAGCCCATGTATCTGAACCACCAACTGCTCTATCTGATAGTAGAACTGCATCGTCAGCACCCATAGCGATACACTCGAAAAGCATTTCCTGAGCCTGTGGAGGTCCCATGCTTACAACTGTAACCTTGATGTTTTCTGGGTCTGTATCTTTAATTCTTAGCGCTTCTTCTAGTGCGTTAGCATCGTCTGGATTTAGGATGCTAGGTACACCGTCTCTGATCAATGATCCTGTTTCAGGATTGATCTTGATTTCGTTTGTATCTGGAACTTGTTTTGCGCAAACAACAATTTTAAATGCCATTACTTCATATCCTCCTTATCCTATTAGCGTAGAAGCGATGCTGCAACAACCATTCTCTGAACTTCGAAGTTCCTTCATAGATCTCAGTGATCTTAGCGTCACGCATCATTCTCTCTACTGGGTAATCCTTGGTGTATCCGTAACCGCCGTGTAACTGTACGCACTTTGTAGTTACTTCCATAGCTGTTTCTGCAGCAAATAGCTTAGCCATTGCAGCTGGAACACCGTAAGGTAGGCCTGCATCCTCACAGAATGCTGATTTCAAAACTAATAGCTTTGCAGCTTCTACCTTTGTAGCAAGATCAGCTACTACGAACTGAAGTGCCTGCATCTGAGCAAGCTTCTTGCCGAACTGCTTTCTCTGCTTCATGTATTCAATCGTTACTTCTAGAGCACCCTCTGCAATTCCGAGAGCCTGTGAAGCAATACCGATACGTCCACCATCAAGAGTCTGCATAGCAACCTTGAATCCCTTTACCTAGTCCACCAAGGAGTCTGTCCTTAGGAATGCGGCAGTTCTGGAAAATAAGCTCTGTTGTTGAAGAAGCACAGATACCCATCTTGTCCTCAGTCTTACCGATTGAGAATCCTGGATCGTTCTTCTCTACGATGAATGCACTGATTCCGTGGTTGCCCTTTGACTTATCTGTCATAGCCATAACTACGAATACCTCTGCGTATCCACCATTTGTGATGAAGCACTTAGCTCCGTTTAGTACCCACTCGTCACCGTCAAGCTCAGCTCTTGTCTGCTGTCCTGATGCATCTGTACCAGCGTTTGGCTCTGTAAGACCGAAAGCACCTAGCTTCTTACCAGCTAGTAGCTCTGGAAGATACTTCATCTTCTGGTCCTCTGTACCATACTTGTAAATTGGCCAGCAGCATAGTGATGTGTGTGCAGATACGATAACTGAGGTTGATGCGCAAACCTTTGCTAGCTCAGATACTGTAATTGAGTAAGACACCTCGTCTCCACCCATTCCGCCGTACTTTGTTGGGAAAGGAATGCCAAGCAAACCATACTTAGCCATCTTCTCTACAGTTTCTACCGGAAAACGGTGCTCCTGATCGATTTCAGCAGCTAAAGGTTCAACTTCTGTTTTAGCGAATTCTCTCACCATTTTCTGTACGAATTCCTGTTCCTTCGTCAGTTGAAAGTTCATGTAATTGCCTCCTTAAAAAATTATAACGATTCTTCTTGACATTTTTAGAAGAAAAAGCCAATACATATTAAAAGCTGTATACCTTGTTATAAAAATAACAGCATACAAATATAGTAAAGCACTTTTTCACTTTTTTTGCAAGTCCTTTTGACCATTATATGATAAGAATTTGTCAATATCTAAGTGCTTTCGATAAGTGAACAGTTTAGGGTTCACTTTTGGGCTATGCTCTTATGTAGATTATTTCCTCTTCAGCTATTGCACTTTCAACAAGCGCGTCAATATCAAGCTTTGAGTCTGATATTTCTATTTTATCTAGCTGTGGTTTTTGTTGTAGGATGCTTTGGCAAAAATACTGTACAGCAATCCTCGTATGGCTCTATGGAAGTCTCAAACGTACCAATCTCCTGAGCCTTAGCAATTATGTCTATCTTATCCATGGCTATCAAAGGTCTCATAACGGGCATCTTAACACAGTTATCCGTTACAACTAATGCTTCTGCAGTTTGACTTGCCACCTGTCCTAGATTTTCGCCTGTGATAAGCATCATCGCAGAATTTCTCTCTGCAATCTTCTCTGCAATTCTCATCATGAATCGCCTTACATGTATCGTGGTCTCAGCTTCTGGACAGTTTTTAACTATCTGCTCCTGTATAGGTCAAAATATTTATAACATGCATCTTGAAGCTTCCACAGTATGAAGCGACTATCTTTGCTAAATCCTCTACCTTCTCCTGCGCCCTAGGCGATGTGTATGGATATGAGTGGAAGTGAACAGCTTCAATCATCATTCCACGCTTTGCCATCATCCAAGCTGCAACTGGTGAATCTATTCCGCCAGAAAGGAGAACAAGTCCCTTACCGTTAGTTCCTAGAGGAAGGCCTCCAAATCCTGCAATCTTATCCGCATATATATAAGATCTATCATGTCTTACATCAACAAAGAGTCTAACATCTGGGTTGTGAACATCTACCTTTAGTACTTTAAGTCCTTTTAGCACATATCCACCTATCTGTCTTGCAATATCAGGAGATTTAATAGGAAACTGTTTATCCGCTCTCTTTGCTTCAACTTTGAAAGTTCTTACGCACCTCTCCTCACATAGTTTTTTTCCATAAAGCTTACAGCCTCTACCCCGATAGCTTCCATATTTGACTCAGATTCTACCGCAGGGCTTATTGAAGCAACGCCAAATACCTTTGATATCTCGCCGGCAAGCTGCAATGTATCCCATTCTCTATCAAATCTAACAAAGATTAGGCCCTCGTGTCTTTTTACGCTTGCCTTGCCATATCCAGCAGCCTTTTAGTCTCTTATGAATTCTCTCCGCAAGCATTCTTTCAAAATACGGCTTGTTCATTCCCTTAAGGGCAACCTCACCGCATCTTACTATCAAAATCTTTTCTTCGTTCATTTATACTTCCTTTCAGAAACTCTATCTAAAAGCTACCTAACTTTCTAAATCCGGTAACTGCATCCTTCAATTTGCTTAGCACATAGTCTAACTCCTCTATTGTATTATCTGCACCAAAGCTAAATCTAATTGCACCTTCTATGTCTTTGTGGCTAAGTCCCATAGCTTTTTAGCACGTGGCTATCGCCCTTCTTACCTGATGAACAAGCAGAACCAGTCGAAACCATTATTCCATCCTGCTCAAGCCTATGGAGTATAACCTCAGCTCTAGTACCAAGGATAGATACATTAAGAACTGATGGGCAAGCATCTACTGGGCTGTTGAATCTAATATCTTCTAGTTCCTCTTTTATTCCCTTTCTGAAATAGCCATTCAATTCTTCGATTTTCTTAGTTCTTTCATCTAGATTTGCGTATGCCTTCTCCGTTGCAACTCCAAAAGGCTGCTATTCCTGGAAGGTTTTTCCGTACCAGATCTATATCCCTTTTCCTGTCCACCACCGTGAAGTATCGGTGATAAGAGCTCAGGACTTTTCGCATATAGCGCGCCTGTTCCCTTAGGACCATTTATCTTATGAGAACTGATGCTAATCAAATCTGCATTAAGCTTATCCATGCTAAGCTTTCCAAATGCCTGAACGGCATCCGTGTGCAAAATTGCATTACTCTTAAGTTCTGCAATCTTTGATATAGGCATGATTGATCCTGTCTCATTATTAACAGTCATAACAGAGATCAAAGCGGTCTTCTCACTAATTTCAGATCTGAGCTCGTCTAAATTAATCTTACACTCTGAATCGACACTTAAATATTTAACCTTGGCGCCCTGCTTTTCTAAATACTTGCAAGCTTCAAGTACTGCTGGGTGTTCAACCTGAGTTGTAATAATCTCATCAGCCCTACGCTTAAGCCTATTAAAGGTGCCTATTATCGCCATATTATCGCTTTCGGTACCGCTTGATGTGAATATGAGCTGAGACTTATTTCCCACCGCCAAACCTATCTAAAATTGCGTTTCTCGCGTTCTTAAGTTCCTTAGCCGCATTGTTGCCAAGACTATGAAGCGAAGAAGGGTTTCCGTATCCCTCAGTCATTACCTCATAGGCCTTGTCTGCAGCCTCCTTGCAAACCTTTGTAGTCGCGCTGTTATCCAAATATACCTGCATCAATCTATCCTCAAAAAAAAATCAAATCACTTTCTTTTTGCCACTTGCCACTCTTATATCTAATCATGAATGCCGACATCTTGAAAATATTTCCAAGTGATGCTAGCGCAATACACATTTGAAGTGGCCACTTCAAGAATACTACAGCTGTGTATGCCATGGCAAGTTCTATGACTAGATTGCTCGTAAGCTCAATCACCATACAAAACAGCGTGTCCCCACCTGCTCGCAGTATCCCGCACTGGAAAATATACGATAGCATTCTAGGAATTAATGTAAATGCAAATACTACCAAAACCTTTCCAAGAAGCTCAGTCGTCTCTGGACTGAAGTTATATATTGCTGATATAGGCTTTATCATAAGTATAATTCCTGCTACCATACAAGCTATCATAACTAAAGCTATCTTTATTGTCTTGTTTGCATAAAGCTTAGCAAGCTCAAACTTTCCTATTCCAAGAGTCTCACCTATAGCCACTGATGCACCATTACCAAAGCCAAATATTACGCTTTGGAAAATCATGCTCGTGAGACTTGCAACCTGAATTACTGCAAGTGCTGAAGGGCCTATAATTCCATATGTTGCAAATACAAGCGTAAGCCCTATTGACCAACCGCTTTCGCTAAATACCACAGGCAGTCCTGTTTTGACAACTCTATTGTATAGACCAAAATCCTTGACGAATAATTCCTTAAAGGCTGCATGGAATGGATGTGCTTTATCACTGGCAATGTATATAATTAGTGCTAGAAGCTCAAATCCCCTCGCTATCAAAGTTGCAAAAGCTGCTCCTGATACACCAAGGCGTGGAAAAGCACCTACGCCATAAATCAATAAATAGTTCAAAACTATATTTATCATCATCGCGCTTGCGTTTATTATAGTCGGTACCTTTCATTCTAGCAACAACTCGCGAATTATAGCTTAAAGCAAAGGAAATAGCCATCAAAATATATGAAAGCGAAACTATTCTTAGATATTTGCTTCCGTATGCTATAACCATTTCATCCTTAGCAAATATATGGATTATGCTCTCTGCTTTAAGTTGCGCTATGCTTAAGAAAGCAAGCCCAATTAATGCGCCAAGTGCTATATCAAATCCAATGAGCTTCCTAATGCTTTTGATATCCTTTACACCATAGTACTGTGCTACAAATACGGCTGTTCCACTGTAGAATCCAAAGCACACAGAAATAAAGATTCCAAAGACCTGATTCGCTGCTCCTGTTGCTGCAAGCTCAAGTTCACCTAACCTACCTATCATGATAGTGTCAGCTAGGTTTAGCCCGATGTTAAGCATGTTCTGTATGACAACAGGTATGGTAACTGTCAATATTCTTCTGTAAAAAAAGCTTTTTATTTTTCACCTTCTAATAATGTATTCATCTTGTTTCCATCTAGCTTAAGCCGAACATTAACATCTTAAAACAATCTTCTAATTCATTTAGAACAAAAAGACTCCCCTTTATGGGGAGCCTAAGCAATATCAATTCTTATTTTTGCGTAATCGATTGCACGAGTCTCTCTCACGACGTTTACCTTAATCTGTCCTGGGTATTCTAGTTCAGATTCAATCTTCTTGGAGATTTCTCTTGCGAGTAGTGCGATGCTGTCATCACCTATCTCATTAGGATTTGCAATGATACGAATTTCTCTTCCTGCCTGAATTGCAAATGACTTCTCAACTCCAGGAGTTGTATTTGCTATATTCTCAAGTGTCTCAAGTCTCTTGATATATACATCTAGAGTTTCTCTACGTGCACCAGGTCTAGCTGCTGAAAGAGCATCAGCTGCAGCTATCAAAACTGCTTCTGCTGACTGTGGCTCATAATCACCATGGTGAGCAGCCATACCGTTGATAACAGCATCAGTCTCCTTGTACTTCTTAAGTACAGTTATACCGATATCTACGTGCGTACCCTCAAACTCATGGTCTAAAGCCTTACCTATGTCGTGAAGCAGACCAGCTCTTTTTTTGCAAGCTTAACATTTAGTCCTAGCTCACCAGCCATAAGTCCTGCAAGGTGTGCAACCTGAATTGAATGGTTTAGTACGTTCTGTCCGTATGATGTTCTATATCTCAAACGTCCTAGAAGCTTTTACAAGCTCTGGATGAAGGTTGTGTATACCTACCTCAAAAAGTAGCTCTCTCACCTTCAGATTTAATTATGCTGTTTACTTCCTTAGTTGCCTTGTTTACCATCTCCTCTATACGAGCTGGATGGATTCTTCCGTCAGTGATTAGCTTCTCAAGCGCAAGTCTTGCGATCTCTCTTCTCACTGGGTCAAAAACATGAGACGATTACTGCCTCTGGTGTATCATCAATGATTAGATCAACACCTGTCTGAGTCTCTATCGCTCTAATGTTTCTTCCTTCTCTACCGATAATTCTACCCTTCATCTCATCGTTAGGTAGCTGGACAACAGATACTGTAGATTCTGCAACCTGATCAGCTGCACATCGCTGAATAGCGCCGACTATGATATCTTTAGCCTTAATGTCAGCTTCTTCCTTAGCCTTCATCTCGATGTCTTTAATCATCAAAGATGCGTCGTGTCTTACGTCCTTTTCTATCTCGTTTAGCAATAGCTGCTTCGCCTCTTCGGCTGTCAATCCTGAAATTTTCTCAAGTTCAACAATTTTTCTTCTCAAGGAATGAGTCTAGCTCTTCCTTTTGCTTCGATATCTCGATTTGCTTTTTTTCGCTAGATCTTCTTCTTTCTTCTCTATGCTGCTAAGCTTTGCGATCTACCGTCTCTTCCTTCTGAGCTATTCGTCTTTCTGAACGTGTAAGCTCATTTCTTCTTTCTCTTACTTCCTTTTCTACATCGTTTCTTACACGATGCGCTTCCTCTTTGGCTTCTAACGTAATTTCCTTCTCAATTGTTTCGGATTTTTTTCTCTGCATCTAGAATCAAATTCTGTGCAACCTGTTCTGCGTTTCCAATAATCTTTTTCGCCAACGCTTTTTTTCTGTAAATATATCCGATTAACAGTCCCGCAATAAGGGTAACTGCACCAACTACAACAATTAAAATCACGGCTGTCGGAGTCATTGAAGCACCTCCTTTATTCATATTTTTATTATGTACGAACGGCATGCTCAAAAAAAGAATATGCCTTGATATTCTCACACAAACTATATTATAATGTTTGATACGACAATATGTCAAGAAACTTGAGGTGTATTGAATGAACTATTTTTTTCATATATTTACAAAAAAATATTGATAAAAATTATATGCACGATAGTTGCTATTTTTTTGCTCTTATCAGCATTCTCATAATAGGTAGTACAACTGTAGATACTAATTTCTTTTCAAGAAGTGTAATAGTACAGTTTGCTGCATATTTAATCGGCATTTTTATGATATTATTCACTCTTAGGTATAACTACACCATATTTAAGAATTTAAGAAAAATCCTCTATCCTATAGCCATATTAATGCTATTAACCGTTTATATACCTGGCCTAGGAACAGAAATAAACTCGGCACGTTCATGGATAAACCTAAGAGTTATAACGCTTCAGCCATCTGAACTAGTTAAGATTCTATTTATCCTAATAATGGCATCATATCTAGATGAGCATAAGGATGAATTATATAATTTCAAATGCCTTGTCAAAGCTGTGCTAATCGCCCTCACCCTATCATCCTAATCGTACTCAAAGAGGATCTCGGAAGCGCACTAGTATTTGCATCCATTTGGCTCTTCATGATGTTCTTTTCAGGCATAGAGCTTAAGGCGCTAGGCAAGTTCTTCGCTTTGATATTTGCTCTAATCCCTCTCGGCTATATATCCATGGCGCAGTACCAAAAAGATAGAATCGAAGCATTCCTGCATCCTGACAACCTTTCACTTCCAGGGAACTACCAGGTATGGCAATCCAAGGTAGCTATTGGTTCAGGTGGATTCTTTGGTAAAGGACTCTTCGGTGGAACTCAGAAAAGCTTAGATTTCATACCTGTTCAAACAAGTGACTTCTTCTTTGCCGTACTTGGTGAAGAGCTTGGGCTACTTGGAGGCTTCTTTATTATCGCACTCTACCTTGTACTCCTTCTACGTATGATGAGTATTCTAAAAAAACGCAGTCGATTTCTATGGTGCTTTAATAATCTCGGGAATAATCGGTATGTTCGTATTCCAAATTTTCGAGAATATCGCAATGACTATGGGGCTTATGCCTGTAACCGGTATAACGCTACCTTTCCTAAGCTACGGCGGATCATCCATAGTATCCAATATGCTAGCCATCGCACTTGTACTAAATATAGCAGTGCGCAGTAAGAAGATAAACTTCTAGCATAGCTAGATCAATACAAATTAAATATGGGGCAAGCGTTAATTCCGCTTGCCCCATTTTTGTTTCTTAATATCAGCTTACTATTCTAGTTAAATCAAAGGTCTTATCTCTTCTGAAACATCTTCAATACCTAGTATGCGATCGCATATATTATTGAAGTTTTTCCTCAATGTATGTGCCTTCCTTAAGCACGATAGGAATACCTAGGTTTGTTGATATTCTGATATTTGCATCAGACTGAATTACTCCAGCAAGTCTTGGCTTTAGCATCGCTGTAATCTCCCTAAGCTTTGGTGAATAACCAGATGCCATTAGCTCGGCTTCGACATTGTTTATAACAAGATGTCTCTTATCTATTCCCATTCCAACTAGCTGTCTATCTAGGTTATCTGCATCCCTTATAGCAGAGTAATCCGGGCTTGAGATGATTATTGCTTCGTCTGCACCAGCGCTTGCTATTACAAGTCCATCATCTATTCCTGATGGAGCATCTATTATCACATAGTCGTAGATATTCTTTAGCTTTTCGCAGAGCACTTTCATATGAAGAGGTGTAAGATATCCGTCGTCCCTCTCAGGTGATGATGCCATGATATATAAATCGTCAAATCTCTTATCCCTGATAAGTGCCTGCTTGATTCTGCACATTCCAGTCAGAACGTCATGAACATCGTAAACGACATTGTTTTCTAGACCGAAGTATAAATCAAGGTTCCTAAGTCCCATATCAAGGTCAATCAAAACAACGCTCTTGCCCCTCTTTGCGAGTATTGAGCCAAAGTTGACCGCAAACATTGTCTTTCCTGTTCCACCCTTACCTGATGAAACGACATACACCTTTCCCATTTCTTCCTCCAAATATAATCGCATCAGACTTACTTAATGATATTTTTTTCCTATATTGTCTGTGTTTGAATAAGGCAAGCTCGACTCATCATTAGTTTTAAAGTAAGCATCCAAAATATCCTTGATTCCGTCGCCTGCATTTGATGCAAGTCCTCCCTCAGGAAGCATTACAACAACCGCTATCTTAGGGTCATCTGCAGGTGCCATGGCTATAACCCACGCAAAATCCTCGTATGTTCCCTTAAATTTATTTATTATTCCATAGTTAATCTTATGATCGCTCAGCTCTATCAAAGCTCCGTCTATGGCTGCATAATCCGTCGGATACTTCTTAGCATCCGTCTTCATAAGTTCATTAGCTTTTTGCCTCAACCTGCTCATATGTAAGATTTGTGCCTGCAAGCTGATTTATGCGATCTAAATGCTCTCTTACATATTCGCCCTCATCCTTTGGTTGCTTAATAGCCTGGTATTGAGCTGTACCCGTCTTTCCTGCAACTTCTACTGGATAATTCTTAAGCGCTGATGAAAGTGTACCTGAAAGGCAAACTCTTCTCATTCCCTTGATTACAGCCTTGCGATTTTCTTCGCTTATGTTGATATCTTTTGCAGCAGGTTTTACTGTTCTTCCCTCACCTTCAACACCATATACTATGCTAACTTTATTTCGCTTTCCGTGATTTGCAAGCGTTGCAGTGTAATTTGCTAGCTGTATAGGCGTGTAGTTGTTATCACCCTGTCCGATTGATAGGTTAAATACGTCGTAGGTTCCCCAACTAGCCTGGTTAAAGTAGTCAAATTTAACCATCTGAGCACAGTCCTCAACCTGATCTTTTTTCACATCAGTCTGCTCATCAATACGCTTTTGGATATCTGCATAGGATGGATTTTTCCTCTATCCATGATGTGATTGTATCTATATTTTTTTGTATAGTTTCTTCTCGTTATCATAGACGCTCTTAGGGAAATACACATGAGCTTTGTTATAGATAGCATTCCAAACAGCTACCTTGTAGCTCTTCATCTTGCTCTCCTTAGAAACTGGTTCTCTTACGGTCTCTCCAATTTCTATCCCCGTCTTTTCTCCAAGACCCAAATCCTTAGCTCTTTGAAGTATTGCGTCTATAGTTATCTCCTTGTTATATCCAAGGCTCGCACCATTGCCCCAGTTTTTTTCCCGTTGCAATGCATGCGAAATAGTAGTTACATGAGTTACCGATTCCCCACTCAAGGTCCCTCGTATCCATCTGTTCTCTTATATTCGTTCCATGTATAGCATCCGAAGGATCTTCCGCCTATATCTATATGGCCCTTATCCCATATCTTTAAATTTGGATTCAGCCCGCACTCAAGAGCTACAAGACCTGTTATAGGCTTAAATGTAGAACCAGGTGCAGCTGATGCCTTTGTTGCATTGTTATATAGAGGCGCTGCCGAAAATGGATCTCTAGGATTATCTGCCTGTACAGAAGCCCATTCGCTTGCGCTAATACCATCAGCAAATGAGTTTAGATCAAAGGTAGGATAGCTTGCCATAGCAAGCACATCACCTGTCTTTACATCTAGCACTATTGCTGCTCCACTGTTACATGTAGGTATTCCTCTAACTGTATTCTCAAGGCTAGCCTCTACAGCCGCCTGAAGATCTCTATCAATAGTTAGGTAAGCATCCTCACCTTTTTGGCTGCTCGTCTCACTGATTGTCGATACATAGTTACCTGAGCTATCGACAACAACAGTCTTTATTCCTGCCTTGCCGTGGAGCTTAGCCTCTAGAGCTGCCTCTATTCCGTCCTGACCTATAAGGTCTGTGTTTAGATATCCCTTCTTAGAATATGCTTCAGCACTATCCTCTGATATTGAGCCCATATATCCTATAATATGAGCTCCAAGACTTCCGTTTGGATAATATCTTTGGGTTTCTGATGAAACAGATACTCCCTTGATACCTTTTTCTTCAAAGAAGATTACACTCTTTTGGCTTATATTCTTAGCAACTGTGACAGGCATATATTTTTGGCTACCACTGTCTACAATCTTGTTTCTGACGATAAATATTTTTCTAGCCTGAGCATCGCTTAGTGAGTTTTTCTATTCCCGAAGTACTTTCTCATGCCTTTAAAGCATTCTGAAGCACTTATTCCTTTCTCTATATCCTCATCAGAAAACCCAAATCTGCTAAGGAAGTTTTCCTTCTGAAGAGTATAGATAAACTTCATACTTCTGACATTTATCGGCAGACTCACATTATGCTTATTCTCAAGAACCTTTGAGGCTTCATATCTATCTAGCTTTTTTTATCTATTCCATACTCAGTTCTGACCGCATCAAATACCTGCTGTGCACTTGTACCCTTTGCATATCCATTTTTGCTCTAGCCACACACTTAAGTCTGAGTCAAACTTATAGCTGAACTTTCCATCTTCACTCATTAAAATAGGAAAATCATCTGTGTATTCGTCACCGTTTTCTTCTAGCTTATTCAAAAGTCTAAGCGCAGATTTATTTATCTCAGCACTATCAAGTCCACTAGCATTAAATACAGCAGTAAAAATCTGCTTGTTTCCGGCAAGTAAATTGCCATTTCTATCGTATATATTTCCTCTAGGTGCAGATGTATAGATGGTCTTCGTTGACTGCTTTTGTTGCAGCTTCATTCCATGTCTTGTGCTCAATAATGGTTATAACAAAAAGACGCACTACCAAAGCGAGCATTAGCAAAAAGAATCAGGCTTATTATGTACTTGTATCTAAGATTGATTTTTTTCTGTTATGATCATTCATTTAAAATATCCGTCTCTACGCGCCTGAACAGCTTTGTTTATAAAGAAGTATAAATATAGCTTCTGTTATAACAACTTCTATTGCTAGGACAAGCGGTAACTTTTTGAGCATATAAAAAAATATGTGTATGGCGAGCCTAGTAGCTTATACATTAGCCAGTAGCAACTACTATGTATCAATATGGCTAAAGCGCTAATTCCTGCATCCGTAACAAGGCTCTCTGTGTTGATTGATCTTCTTATCAAAAGCACAAAGCTTACCATAACAACAAGACTAATCAGGCTAACTCCAATATATTGATTGAAGAACAAATCCTTAGCTAGTGTAAAGAAAGCTGTAACCACTATTGGCTTCAGCAAATCCTCTTCCTGATATATAAATACTACTGCAAGCATTAGGCATAGCAGTGGATCTACTCCTCTAAATACAGGCAGTAAACTTGTGATAAAGGCCTGAAGTACAAAGACTATCGAGCAAACAATGATATATGTCTTTAGCTTCATAGTATCACGCTCACTCTATCCATAGATGCAAAAATCCGTCTCTGGTTTTTATTTCGACCTTGAGAAGCTGCTTATCGCTATCATATCTTGTTTTAGATACCTTACCGATAATTATACCAGCCGGATATTCACCCATACCCGATGTTATTATAATATCTCCCTCACCCACATCTGATCTGCTATCTAGCATGTAACCCGTTAGCGCTCCATTGCTTGAAGCCTCAAGAATTCCCAAAGACTTCTTGTTATCCTGAGTGCAGAAGCTTATTTTTGCTAGACTCATCTATTATAGGTAAAATCTTAGACCAGCCCCTTGCCTGTGGCAATAACCCTGCCCACAAGGCCTTGTCCGTAAATTACTATATTTCCTTTTTGGATTTTGCTCTCACTACCTCTATCTATAACAAAGGAATTTGTCCAGTTTGTTCCGTCAAAGGATGTAATTTTTGCCGTTACAATATCTGACTCTCCTTTGATAAAGTCGTAGTTGAGCGCCTTCTCAAGGGCTTTGAGCTTCTGAAGCTCATTTTGCAGTCAATGTCATCTGGTTAACCTGCTGCTTAAGCTTGCTATTTTTCTTCTTTTTAGCTTTTTCGTTTTTCCTTCATTAACTGTCTATATGAGAAGGCTCCACCTAAATTATCCCTGAGCGTACTGCCCAAGGATGTCATAGGTTTTTTCTATAGCCATATATAAGCGATTAAAAACGCCGCTACCTGAACTTCCGATTGAAAAGGTAAGTGCTAAAATTATGATCGCCGCAAATAATAATGAAAGCAACACGCTAATCAGTTTATGTCCCTTTATAAATTTCATTTGCGTTTCTCACTTCCTACCCTATCTACGTTTTACACTGGAAGCATGAATCTTAAGGGTTTCTATATTGTTTAGACTCATTCCAGTTCCAAGGGCAACTGCCTCAAATGTATTTTCGGCAACTGTCGCCTTGATGCTTGTTCTCTTCTCTATAAGCTTGTCTAGATTATAAATTCTTCCGCCGCCTCCTGAGAGAACCATACCACTTGAAGCGATATCTGCTGCGATTTCAGGTGGTGCTTTTTCTATTGTTGCTTTTACTCCATCTATGACTATATCTATAGACTCCTGTAAGCCAAGCATAATGTCTCTGTTTGTTACTTCTATGCTCTTTGGCAATCCTGATATGATGTCACGGCCGCTAGCCTGAACCGTCTTGATGATTTCGTCGCCATTTTCGTCAATATCTAGGCAAGCTGCACCAGCCTCTATCTTAAGCATCTCAGCTGTCTTCTCACCTATCATAAGAGCATATCTCTTACGCACATACTGAATTATAGCTTCGTTGAACTTATCTCCCGCATGTCTTATAGATGTGCTAGCTACGATGCCACCAAGCGCTATAATAGCAATATCCGTTGTTCCTCCGCCTATATCACATATCATGCAGGCAGTTGAACTATCAACATCAAGGCCAGCACCTATTGCTGCTGCCATAGGCTCTTCTAGGATGTAAACCTCAGATGCACCCATCTGTCTTACAACACCTTCAACAGCTCTTTTTTTCTACTTCGGTAACTCCACTTGGAACGCCAACAACTACTCTGAAGTTCTTAATCTTATTTCCGACAGCCTTGTCGATAAATGCTCTAAGCATATCTCCTGTTCTATCAAAAATCAGAAATTACTCCATCCTGAAGAGGTCTTACAACCATTATATTTGCTGGCGCCTTACCAATCATCTCCTTAGCATCGTCGCCGACAGCTAAAGTTACATTGCGCCTCTTATCTAGCGCAATTACAGATGGTTCGTTTAAGACAATTCCATTATCCTTAATGTAAATCAGCGTATTTGCAGTACCTAGATCAATACCCATATCCTTTGCTGATAAAAAAATTCAACATTACTTTACCTCCGTAGTATATCAAATGTAAACCGCATGACCTTCTATATCAGTCCCATATCCGCCATGCTAGTGTACTCTCCATCACCTATTATCACATGATCGAGCACCTTTATTCCCAGTATTTTGCCCGATTCGCAGAGCCTCTTAGTTGTCACTACATCTTCTTTGCTCGGACTTGAATCACCACTTGGGTGATTATGAACAAAGATTACTGATGCAGCGCTCATCCTCACAGCCAGAGTGAAAAACCTCTCTAGGGTGTGCTGGAGCTCCACTCAGTTCACCGACAGATACCCCTATCGATGTGAAACACCTTGCCCTTAACATCCATAAGCAGGCTGACAAAAGCATTCCTTCTTAAGATGTCTCAGTTCAGGCATCATAAAGCTTGCCACATCATCTGCTGAGTTTATAGTAGCCATGCTGCTCTTCTTCTGGGTAAGCCTTCTGCCTATCTCTGCTGCTGCAGCGATTGCACAGGCCTTACTCTTGCCTATCCCTGCAAAAAGCTCACAAGCTCCTTTGGACTTGCAGAAGATATGCCATAAATACCAGACTCAAACTCGTTAATGATTTTTGCCAGCAAGCTCAAGAGCTGAGTTTTTCCTTCGTTCCAGTTCTAATTATCAAAGCAATAAGCTCAGTATTGGATAAAGAACCAACTCCATATGAAAAAGCCCTTTCCATGGGTCTTTCCGATTGTGGTAAATATTTGATTTTCAATGAATCCTCTCTTACCGACAATCTTAAGTTAAATTCAAATTCACCCTATATTATACCATTAATATATTGCTCTTACCATGTTTATTGTTAAAGTTTCACATACAAAATGTGAACATCTCATGTGCTATTTGCCATCTATATAAGACTTAAGGCATGCAATAACCTCGTCTATGTTCATTCCTGTAGTATCTAACACAAGCGCATCTTCAGCCGCTCTTAGGGATTTAGTTCTCTGTTCATATCGTTATAGTCCCTTTGATTGATATCGCTTAAGACTTTATCAAAGCTCACTTCCTCGCCCTTTTCTATAAGCTCCTTGTATCTGCGATTTGCCCTTTCCTCTGCAGATGCAGTTATAAAGAACTTGAACTCAGCATCTGGCATAACGTTAGTACATATATCTCTACCGTCCATTACAAGGCTCTTGCTTCTGCCCATCTCCTTTTTGGATTGCAACGAGCTTACTTCTTACGCTTCCAATCTTGGAGCAGTCAGATGCCATCATTGAAACCTCTGGAGTTCTAATAAAGTTGCTAACATCTTCTCCATCTAGGTATATATGCGAGTTTCTAAAGTCAATACTAGTCTTATCAAGCATCTCATTAAGCCTAGCCTCGTCATCACAGCCTATGCCACTTCTGATCATCTTATATCCAACCGCTCTATACATAGCGCCAGTATCTACATAATCGATCCCATATTCACTTGCTAAAAATCTTCGCTAGTGTGCTTTTTGCCAGCGCCACCAGGACCATCTATAGCTATCCTCTTCAGCATATTTGCTCCATTCTATACATCAAAACCAACTATTTGTTCTTCTTTTCCCACAAGGGCCTCGATTTCTTTGATGAAGGTATTCACATCCTTAAAAGATCTATATACTGATGCAAATCTAACATATGCAACCTCATCAAGGTCCTTAAGCTGTTCCATGACAAGCTCGCCAAGGAAGGTACTCTTAACTTCTTTTTCCATCATGTTGTTAAGGCCACGCTCTATACTGTCGACAACGCGCTCAATATCAGCTAGTGCAACTGGTCTCTTCTCACATGCCTTTATAATGCCATTCATTAGTTTATCTCTATCAAAGGCCTGGCGACTACCATCTTTCTTAATAATCATTATTATGGTCGTCTCAACCTTCTCGTAAGTCGTAAAAGCGCTTTACGCACTTTTCGCATTCTCTTCTACGTCTAATCGCCTTACCGTCGTCGATTGGCCTAGAATCAATTACCTTTGTATCTTCATTATCACAAAATGGACATCTCATTTGTTTATCTCCGTATATATCTTCAATACTGTTATTTACTATGTTAATATTACTTTTTATTTTTACACTATATGCCCCTCTTTTTCTACATCAAAATGTACTGCTGCTATTAAAGTCCAAAGAAAAACACAGCCCATATCACTATAGGCTGTGCCGATATAATCTCATTTATTTAGAGCTGCTATTTTCTGATGTCTTTGCCTTCTTAGCCTGCTCCTCAGCTACGATCTTCTGGTATTCCTTCTGTGATACCTTCTTACCGTCCTTCATTACCTTGTCAAGAACCTTATCAAAGAGAACCTTCTGACGCCAATTCTGCTCGTCAGCATATGTTTCGATGTCCTTACCGAAAGCCTTCTTGAAGCTTTCCTCATCATATCCGTTATCCTCAAGGATCTTCAGAATTTCCTTCTTGTATTCTCTGTTGCTGAGCGAAATATTCTCTGAGCGAGCGATGCTATACATAACCATTCTATTAAATACTATGTTCTTAGCATATTCTTGCTTTAGCTTCTCAAAACCCTTCTTGTCAGTTCTCATTACTGTCTTGAGATATGTTTCCCACTCCATTCCATAGTTCTGAGCCTGAGCCTTATATGATTCCTCTAGCTTATTAGCCTGTGACATAGCCTCATTGAGTTCCTTCTCAGGATACTTCTTAGCCTTAGACTTGTCTATTATTCTGCTCCAAAGTTCCTGCTTAACTGTGGAGTCTAGGCTCTTCTGCTTTCTGGTTAAGAAGTTCCTTCTTAACACCCTCTTTATATTCCTTGACTGTTGTAAACTTGGAATTCTTCTTTACAAATTCTGTATTTAGTTTAGGAACTGAAATCTTCTTCTTGCTGTTAATTGTTACTTTGAATTCTACAGCTTTGCCCTGAAGGTCAGTCTTACCATAGTCATCAGGGAATTTTTAGGTTTAGAGTTACAGACTCTCCGACATTCTTACCAATCAGACCCTCGACAAAACCGTCTATCATCTGAGTTGTACCAACTGTTATATCAGTTGATTCACTGCTTCCGCCTTCAAACTCCTTGCCGTCTATCTTGCCAACAAATGAGATGTTAATTGTATCTCCATTTTCAACCTTACCCGTCTTGGAGTTCTCAGTCTTTTGCAGCTTTCTGAAGTCTTCTCTGAATTTCTACATCAACCTCTTCATCAGTAACGCTGGCCTTCTGACTAGCATACTCTAGTCCCTTATAGTTGCCAACCTTGACGTATTTGCTTAGATCGTAGTTGTATTCTTTGGACTGCTTATTGTTAACAAATACTAGTATAATAGCGATAACAGCAACGATTGCAACAACAACGCCTGATCCTATAAGCAATTTCTTGTTCATATCATACCTTCCTCTTGAATTTATATAATTAATTATTATAAAAGTCTTACCTTCAGATTCTACCATTTTGTACAATCTTTTTCAATTAAAAAAAGCCGTATAATTCACTGAAAATACACAATCCCACATACTTTCATAAAAAAAGAGACGAACCCTTTTCGGCTCATCTCTAAAATAAATCACACTTGTCCAAAAACTGCATTATTGCAAAGTATCCTCTGTCTTCTCTTTCTGCCCCATGTTCATGCACATTGAAGCCATGGCACATGAAGAACACGCTTCTTTTTCTCTTAGAAAGCTCATCATCGCTTCTATCTTCAGCGTTCTTGCTAGCTACGATGACAGCTATAAAACAGAGTGCTGCAATAGCAACAGATGCAACTGCTATATATAATAAGTGACTCATAAAGTATTCCATACAATCATCTCCTCATCAAGTCTATCAAATGTAATTATATATACATTCTACCACAAATATCAGCTTTTACACCACGCCCTGAAGAATTTTATATAGATTTCTAAATATGACCTAGAATTTCGTCAAATATTTCCTTAGCAACCTCAGCCTTTGATTTCAATTCTAGTGATCTATGGCCATTCCTTGTAATCAAAGTAACCGCATTAGTATCTGTCTTAAAGCCACTCCCTGCATCCTTTAGGTTGTTAGCCACTATCATATCAGCGTTCTTCTTGCTGAGCTTAGCCTTTGAGTTTTCTAGCATATTGTCAGTTTCCATCGAGAAGCCACATAAGAACTGTCCCTCTTTTTTTGTTTTCTCCAAGATATTTAAGTATATCCATTGTTCTCTTAAGAGGAATAGAAAGGTCTCCATCTTTCTTCTTAATCTTGCTATCCACATAGCTTTCTGGCGTGTAATCGGCCACAGCCGCAGCCTTTTACAATTATGTCCTGCTGATCTGACAAAGCAGTTACTGCATCAAACATATCTTTAGCTGAAGAGACTTCAACTATTTTTTTACGAAGTTTGGAATTTCTGCTGTCGTATTCGCCTTTACAACTGTAACTTCAGCTCCTCTTAGCATGGCTTCCTTTGCTATAGCAAAACCCATCTTGCCACTGCTGTGATTTGTTAGGAACCTAACTGGATCTAACGACTCCATCGTAGCACCTGCAGTAACGAGAACCTTCTTGCCTAGCATGTCCTTTTTCCCTTGCTATTTCTCTTTCTATTACATCAAAGAGAAAAATCTGGCTCAGGCATCTTTCCCGCGCCCGTATCTCCACATGCCAAAAGCCCGTTTTGTGGCTCTACGACACCAATTCCGTACTTCTTAAGTTTAGCGATATTGTCCTGCGTTATCTGGTTTTTCAAACATAGCAGTATTCATGGCAGGCGAAACTATCTTCTTGCACTTTGATGCTAGGAAAGTTGTCGTTAGCATATCATCTGCTATTCCGTTTGCAATCTTGGCGATTACATTTGCCGTTGCAGGCGCAATCATAAAGATGTCAGCCTTTTTTTCGCAAGCGATATATGCTCTACATCAAATTTGAAATTCCTATCAAAGGTATCCACATAGCATTTATTTCCCTGTTAGTGTCTCAAAGACGAGCGGGCTGATAAACTCACATGCATTCTCAGTCATTATTACGTTTACATCTGCTTCTGTCTTTGATAGAGCACTTACTAGATATGCAGTTTTATACGCTGCAATTCCACCGCTTACTCCTATAATTATCGACTTATTCTCAAACATTTTTGCTCCTAAATCTTATTCATTAAGATGCTTTGGTACCGAGTTTTTTTGTCAAAGCTATACTTTGATTTTTTTCATCCTCACATATATTATCAGCAATGCTTCCAATTCTGTTCATTATCCAAAGATAGGTCTGTGAACCTTCGCTATAGTCAGCTTCTGAGTAACCGTCTATTCTATCGTTCTTATGCAGTATATCTACCTGCTTAAAAGCATTTATATCGCCCTTAGGGTAGATTGCATATGTCGATCCACCGTTCCCTCTTACAACAGAAAATGCTGGAATATCACTTGGCCCATCTGCAATATAGATCATGTTCTTTAGTTTGACTCTTCTAGCATCCTCTGGCATGGCGATATTGACATCTATCTCTGGGTGCTTGTTGACACCCTTATTTATCTCAAAGATTGCTCTCGTCTTTGTCGTATTATCAACAGTGTAACCTATTTCTGCGATTCGTCTTACGCCATTTTGCTCATCTTCTATGAACTCACAGCCCCATATACCGTCAACGTATTCAGCAATTTCACTACCCTGTATTATAGCTGCCATTCCCGTACTTACTATATAGTGCTCTAGCTTAATACCGCACTCTCGATAGTCCTCATTCTGGTCAATAAAGTCTTTGGTTTTTGTAAATAGTTCAGGTATGCCTGGATAAAACTTCAGCTCCTTGCCGAAACTCTTTAGCTTTTCGTTATTTAGGCCCTGCATACGGCCATCTCTTGCATCTCTGATAAACTGGTTGAGGTAGATTGTCTCAGGATTTACCCTTACTCCCTGCTCGCTCATATACTTTGCTGGAAGCGATCCAACCTCACCCCAGAAGCTTTTTTCGTCTATTCCGTAGTACTTAAATATTGGCTCCTGCATGTATCCATTTAGGAGCGTCTTATCAAAGTCCCAAACTACCGCAATTATATTTGCCATAAAATTACCTCGATAATTGCAAAAAGACCCGGGAGAATTCTCACCGGATCTGGATATTAAAAATTTATTTTGCGCAAGCTTTCTTTGCTGTTTCACATAGCTGTGTGAATGCTGCTGCATCATAAATAGCCATCTCTGATAGCATCTTACGATTGATTTCGATTCCGCTCTTCTTGAGACCATCCATCAAACGGCTGTATGAAAGATCGTTCTGTCTAGCAGCTGCATTGATTCTTGCAATCCACATCTGACGATACTGTCTCTTCTTTAGCTTTCTACCAACATATGCAGATCTAAGAGCTCTCATTACAGCAGGATTGGCTGCTCTAAATGTCTTGCTCTTGGAACCGTAATATCCCTTAGCTAACTTTAAGATTTTTTTATGTCTGCGGTGTGCAGTTACACCCTTTTTTTACTCTTGCCATTTTACTTCCTCCCGATCCTGATTATTTAGCCATTGATCTTAGCATTCTCTTAAGATCAGCGCTTGATGCCAAAGTAGCCTTACGAAGGCCTCTCTTTCTCTTAGCTGTCTTCTTTGTAAGCTTGTGCGCCTTAAATGCCTTATTTCTCTTTATCTTGCCGCTTCCTGTAAGTTTAAGTCTCTTGCATGCTCCTCTGTGAGACTTCATCTTATTCTTTGCCATTGCTGGAACCTCCTTATTATGAATAGCACCCTGCGTGCCCTACTCGTGTTGAATTTACGTGTCAATCAAATTGAATACTAATTTTTGGTGCTAAGAACATCACCAAGCTGCGACCTTCCATAACAGGGCGCTTATCAACCACTGCTACATCCTCGCATAGCTCAGCAAATTTGTCCATAACCTCTCTACCTAGTGAAGTATGTCCAAGTTCTCTTCCTCTGAAACGAAGGCTTACCTTAACCTTGTCTCCAGCCTTAAGGAACTTAGATGCTGTGCTTGCCTTAACCTGTATGTCGTGAGCCCTCAATGAAAGTGCTCAATCTGATTTCCTTAACCTGTGTGGTCTTCTGTTTTTTTCTTCGCTTCCTTCTCGCGCTTCTGCGCTTCGTAACGGAACTTACCGTAGTCCAAAAATCTTTACAAACCGGTGGCACAGCATTAGGTGAGATGTTCACCAAATCTAGCTTGTGCTCGTCAGCAAGCTTTAAGAGCATCCTCTCTGCTCATGACTCCAAGCATGTTGCCATCCTCGTCTATAACTCTAAGTTGTTCTTCGCGTATTTCCTCGTTTATTCTGTTCTCTTTGATGTCAGTACCTCCAAATATAAATAAAAAAACGGACACCTGAAGAGCCCGCATCAAAAATATGTCATAAAAAAACATAGTCTTTATTAACCCATAGAAACGAAATTCATTAGGTGAGAAGCGGACAACTTCTTCTTGATACCCATATACTTTACCATCATGTCAAGCTCGTGTCAACAACAATTTGTTAAAATATCAATATTTTTTTAGGATTTTATACTAAAACAAAACGGCCCTAGGTTTGTAAGCATGCTTTACTTTCCTTTGGCCGTTTTAATTAGCTTTCTAGCTTAATACTTACTTTGATTTCTTAGCTCTTCTAATCATCAATGTAGATATCGAAATTGCTATCATTGCCATTCCCGCGAAATACAAAGCATTTGTGCCTGTACCACCAGTTTCTGGCAGTGTGTATCTCGCTATTTTCGTATTTTTAATTATAAGTGTACCTTTAGAAACCGCAACACCTGAAGCTGTCTTTGACTCTGTACCATTGTTATTGCTGTAGCTAATCTTATAGTCTGAAACCGGATTTTCCACTACATAGTAACTAAATGTAACTTCTTCGCCATTTTGATTCTTACCTGTCAAAGGTAAGTCATTATAGCTTCTTGTCCAGTTATCTGCCTTTGTCAGCCTTTCACCTGCTAGGTATGTCTTCTCTGAAGTTCTACCGTTATCGGTTATAGCAACCTGCATTAGATCATAGGTGATTGAACCGTTTTGAACCTGTACTTCCTGCCCATTATCATCAAACCACTTCTTGGTTACCTTGATATTAGTCTTAGGTCTCTTGTTCTTAACCGTAAAAGTCAAACTTGAGCCATCTAGTGTTACTAATGGGTTACTTGAAGTCATAGTCACGGTAAATTTACCGGCTTTGTCCTCAATTTTTGAAGTCTATAGGAGCTGTTAGCCCTACATGGTTCTTCGGAGCCTCAACCTCGGTTAGACGATACTCTCCAGCCTCTAGATCAGTGAATTTAAACTGTGATATATTCTTTCCTCTACCTACTGTTACAGGTGTAAATGCTGCATCGTTTAGCTTTTTCTAGCTTAAATACAGCCCCGTTTAGGTAGGAATTGGTCTCATCCAGCTTAATTATATTAATCTCTGTCCTGCGCTTTAGCTCAAGGCTTATAAGCACCTGGTATGGTCTTGAATATGGGCTCCTTGGTGGATTATAAATATTAACCTTTACAGACTCCATATCCTTTTCGGAAACCTTTGCACTCTCCGAAATTATGTGGTCAACTGCATTCCTTAGAACCCCTTCTACTGGAGTACCCTGATACTGCTTCATATAGTTTAGAGTATCTGAATAGTACCAAAATGCTTGCTGAAGCGCTGCATAGTAACCATGATCCTGATTGTTACCTTGTGTATTCATCCAAAAGGTCTGGTTATCGAGACCATAGTCTCTAAGAAGCTCTTCTTTATGAGTTTCGCAATAGAAGTAAACCTTTCTTACTGCATCATAGAGTTCTTTCTTTCCTACTCTTGGATTCTTAGCTTTACTGTATAGAACATCAGCATTTGACTCAAGCTTTGTATAAACAGCTCTGTCACCAAAGTTTGGAAATGTATCTCTTTCACTAAAGCAAAAAGCCTCTGCACCTTTTGAATTGTCCACATCCTTAGATACTCTCAGCTTACCGTCAACTCCTATGAAACCATAGTACTCGTTTTTCGTTAAGCGGTCTTTCTGCTTCGCCATTTCTTAACAGTGTAGTTACTGTACCACCCCTTTATCAAACCTCATAAATAGTTTACCATCCTCATATGAGAATTTAAACTCAGATACTGGTTTATTAGGCTTAACAAAACCATTAGGAGCCTGCGTTATATACAGTCTATAAGTATCGCCAAGATGTACATCTCGCCTGTTCATCCCTATATCTATAGCATTTGTTAGGTATTCATGTGCCTTCTGAGTTATGTTTATCTCTACCTCTCCGCCAGGCACGACTCTCTTGAGTGCAAACTTAACCTCACTACGGTTTACTGCCCTTCCCGAGGAGTCCTCTACAAAGAAGTTTAGGCCTGTCAAAGTGTTCTGGGTGATGTAAACCACGCCTCCACCTTGAACATAATGGATTCCAGCTGCATCAAAGTAAAACTCTGCAATTGAGTTACCAATCTGTCATATCCACCCGGAACACTTGTTATATAAAGCTTATATCTAGGTCCGAGCTTCATGCCTGTGAATTCTACTTCTTTATTTGATGTATTTAGGGTACCTTGCTTAAAGATTGTCTCTCTTGATCCATCTACTTCTACTAGCTTGTACCCAATTGCTCCATTTATAGGACTTCCTGTATTTGCTACAAACTTGAACTTAGCATAGGTTATCGCAAGCGCTCTAGTTCTTCTAGTGCGCGGTTGATTTTCAGGTTCTTTCAGTACGTCCTCTGCTACATTATTGATTTTCTCAGTTTTCGTAGTCTTTTTGTTAGTACTTTCATCTTTCTTTGCAACCTCAAGCACTGATACATATTCACCAAGGACAGTTGCAAATAGCTCGCCCTTTTTAGGCTTAGCCTTTACATCAAATGTTATAGAAATCTTATTAAGCTTAGCATCTTTGCTGTCGCTTGAGTTACTGTTTTCTACTAACACCTTGTTGCTATTTTCTGGTGCTGATTCCTTTACATCCTTTAGCTTTAGGCGTGCTGAAGTGTAGTTAACTCCGTATACCCCGCTATCACGATATTCCTTATCTACTTCTATTTCAGCTGACTTTAGGCTCTTTTTCATTTAGGGCTAGAGTCTTCTGATATACGACGATGAATTCATTTTATATCATTTTTTCTTGATATATCTATTACCGTCTTTTTCTTCTGTAGATTGATCTTCGTTTAGCTTTGCTTCTAGGATTTCTTTATCCGTCTTAAAGTCGGAAAGCTTTTTGAATCTTGCCTTCGTCTTCCTGCGCATAGGCGTAAGCAGGTATTACCTGCATCAGCATAGACAGGAGCATAAGCAAGGTTAAAAGCTTTGACTGATAGTTTTTTTCTTTGTCATCTAACCATCTCTCCTATCTTATTTTTTTCTATTGATCACAAGAAGTACTAGCATCCCTGTGCTTATCATCCATAGTCCGCTCCACCAGTAAGCATTATTACTGTCTCTAGTATCTGGTGGTGTGTGCGGCGGGACGATAGGTTTACGCACCACTGGTTTTGGTTTTTGCGCTCACGTGGTTTCTCCAAACTCCGTTTTGCCACTGTGGAACCATAACCAAAAATGGTTGCATTGTCGAATATTCTGCAGCTACACCTGTCTGCTTAGTTTGAACAACAAGATATATTCCGTTATTTAGGCCTGTGAAGTGTACCACTCCATCTAAAACCTGTTATCTGTGTCATCACTGGACTTGCACCAAGGCTCTGTCTTTCTAGGTTCTGTGCTAGTTTTCAGCTGATCTTCAGAAGACCTTATAGTCAGCAAATCTCCGCTCCACTGGAATGGTGATGTTACTGTATAGCCTGTCCTATCAGCTTTTTAGCTCAGCAACCTGATAAATTGAAAACTCCGAGCCACTGATACCTTTGTTATTGTCAGTGAAAAACTATGTTCTAAGCTTGGGCTTTCGTCTGCATATACGAAATTGGAAGGTAGAATGAAAAAAATACAAAGCTAAAGCATAAAACTAGAACTAAACTCATTCTATTACTTTTCATTTAATTTCCTTCTTTTTCTTCGCTTTATTAGGTATACCAATATTATGATTAGAATTAGTCCCACACCAGCAGCTATAATTGCTACGAATTTTAGCCATGTGTGGTTTATAACTTCTTCTATATTCTTTGTTGGCTTGCTATACTGCGTGCGCTCTCCACGAATTAGAAGTCTGTGGGAATTAACCCCATAAGGCGTACATGTAATCAAAGTCACATAGTCCTTGCCTTCTTCTATATCTAGCTTTTCTACCTCATCAGGTAGAACTGTGTTGATCTGGTCGACTCTGTATGCCAGCACTTCGTCAAATACATGTATGAAAAACATATCTCCGACCTTTAGCTGATCTATGTTTGTAAAGAGCTTTGCTGATGGCAGACCTGTATGACCTGACAAAAGACTGTGAGTGCTTTCGCCACCTACTGGAACCGATGATCCCGGTATATGACCTACTGCAATTTGCAATGTGCCCTCATCGACATTGTGATAAATAGGTATATACACATTTATCTTTGGAATCTCTATGTATCCCATTATGCCGGTGTCTGTCACATCCATAATCTGTTTGTATCTGCTAAGCTCATCCTTGCTCAGTGAATACCTGTTGTTTCTGTGAACCAAACTATGATTGTATTCCTTTGCTTCTGTTAAGAGTCTCTCCTTCTCCTCCTTGGACATGTCCTTGGATCTTTCCACATAGCTCGCTATTGCTTTTGAAGAGTGCAGTTCGTTAAGTAAATCGCTGATTGTCGGGTAGGCTAAAAACCCTATTCCCGTTATCAGTATTAAAGCCACCAATATATTTGGTATGATTTTTTTTGCTTTTTTCATTATTTAGCAGCTTCGCGCTTCTTGTAACCTAAATATCCTAAAGCACCTAATACAAAGATTGAACCTAGACCGTAGATGAGTACTCTACCCATACCACCTGTCTCTGGTAGAACGAATCCCTTGTTATTTATTACATCTGTTGCAACTGAACCAGCAGTTTTGTCTGCAGTAAATGTGATAGTTCCAAGGTCAGTTGTACCTTCTAGCTTAGTTAGCTTAGGGTCATCTGATTCCTTATCATATGTTGCAGTGATTGTGAATTCGATTGGCTTGATTGTGTTATATCCACTTGGAGTCTTTGTCTCCTTAAGTACATATGAACCAGCATCTAGTCCCTTGAATGTAAATACTGTCTTAGTACCATCTAGTGTGAATGTTGCCATCTTAACTTCGTTAGTTCCAACCTTCTTGTAAAGTTCGAACTCAGCTCCTGTAAGTGGATTGTTTGCATCGTCCTTCTTGTTTACAACAACCTTGTATGTGAATACGATGTTCTTATCCTTAGGAGTTGTTCCGTGGTCACCTTCGCCACCCTTGTTTGGGTTGTTTGAGTACTCAAGGTAAACTGTATTTGGGTTACCACCTGAACCGATAACTGCATTGTTGTTAAGTGTGCATGAATACTCTACAACGATCTTGCTGTCCTTAGTTATAGGTGTTTCTGTAATTGTCTTTAGGTCATCAAAAGCAACTGTGAAATCCGTTAGTTGCTGCATTTGTTGTTACAGCATATCTGCTAGCTGGAATTAGAACTCCGTCAATCTTAACCTTGATTGAATCAGCCTTTAGTGTTAGACCAGCTGACATTTCATCGTGGAACTTGTATGTGTACTTCTCATACTTGTCATAGTTTGCTGGAAGTGTACCTGTTAGCTTGTATGGGATTGTATCTCCAATTCCATAGTCTGCAGCATCCTGCCATTCGCCGTCGCTGTTCTCCTGAACCTTCTTTACAACTGTTGGAACATCAAGCTTTGTTCTTGCTTCTGTGTTCTTAACAATCTTTAGCATGTAAAGTGTGTAAGCTGAGTTATTTCCAGTCTGTGAATCTGCTTTTATCCTTGATTAGGTAGTAACCTGGCTCTAGATTTCCTAGAGTACCTGTTGCACCAGCAGCTACTGTCTTTGTCTTTTTCTTTGCTGGATCTAGGTGTGCCTGAAGAGTGTTAGCAAAAGCCTGAGCCTTATCTGTGTCAGTTAGAGTCTTAGCCTTTGCATTTGCATCTCCTAGACCTGCCTTTGATGAAGCCTTGATTCCGTCACCCCACTGGATGTTGGAAAGAGTGCTTCCTGAAAGCTCTCCCTTAAAGATCTGATATACTTCGAATTCATGCTCTGTCTTACCATCATTCTTGAGTGTAAGTGTGTAGTTTTCTGCAGCGAATACCTTAGCTGGCATTACTAGAGAAACTGACATAACTACGAGCATTAGTACTGCTACTAGGCAGTTCTTCTGTTTGTTAATTAAGTTTCGCATTTTTAACCCCCTTGTTAATACGTTAAATAAATATATTTGAACAAACCAAAACATGATTGCATCCAAGGTAAAGAAATTTGTTCTTAAATAAATCGATTTATTGTATCCTTTTCCCCCTTTTTGATTTTTAGATTTATCCCTGTTTGCCCCCTATATATTAATTTGTTTGTTCACATGAACAAATTTGCATACTGTATAAAAATTTAGTAATTAAAAAGATTATACACTTGCAAAGATATTGCAAATTAATTAATTAAAGTACATTTTATCACAATTAACTGTGTTTTTTTCAAGTTTCGCTTCGGGGTCCACTTTGTTACTACCTAAGTGCTTCAAAGCGTCTGGTCCATTTGTTCTTCGATACGAACCAGTATCGAATCATTTTACAATCTTGCGTTTTTATCCTTTCAGCGTTTCAGGCCAGATTCATATCTATATAGCTCGATACCTCTAACTTATACTCATGTAACGCATAAAAATACCCTCCTTACTGGGTGTCAGTAAAGAGGGTACATATCCAACCTAGCCAAAGTGCTCTGATTTTCACTCATTAAAATGCGATTTATAAAAAAATCCATTCTTTTTTTATGAAATTCTTTTCGCCGTAGCGCAGTCGCTAATTATCTGCTCTGATAATTCTTCGACATTATCAAACTTTTTTTCATCCCTAAGCATATCCAGAAATTCCACTGTAATGCCCTTTCCATAAAGGATTTTTATCAAAGTCAAAGATATGCGTTTCGACATTCTTTCCGTAGTTACCTATCGTAGGCTTAACCCCGACATTTGTTACGCTCGGATATCTCTTTCCATTATAGACACAAAATGTCACATAAACGCCGTTTGGTGGTGTAACCATGCTATCGTCTATAACAAGATTTGATGTTGGAAATCCAAGTTTTCTGCCAAGCCTATTACCGACAACGACTTCACCTGATATAGCATAAGGACGTCCCATATATATTTCACACTCATCGACCCTACCCTGTAGCAATTAGGGTTTCTAATCAAAGTAGAGCTTACCACATGCTCATTTATAACAAAAGCATCTATTACCTTAAGGCTGAAGCCAAGCTCAAGGCTCAACTCGTAAAGAGTATCTACATTTCCGCTTGCTTTTGTATCCGAAGTTATGGTTGAATCCACAGACAACAGATTTTTGCACGAAGCTTACCTACGATAATCTTCTTTACGTATTCTTCTGGCGGCATCTCCATAATTTCTTTTGTAAAAGGAATATTTATCAGGTAATCTACTCCCAATGCCTCCATAAGCTCTTCCTTCTCGTGCTTGTAGAGAATGTTCTTTACCTTAGTCGAATTTGGAAGAAGGTCCCTAGGGTGATTTGAAAAAGTAAACACCGCCGATTTAAGTCCACGCTCCTTCGCAATCTCAATCGTCTCCTTGATAAGCTTCTGGTGACCGAGGTGGACACCATCAAAGTTACCTAGCGCAATTGAAGTCTCCTCTATGCTCTTTATTTCATTTAAACTATCAAATATTTGCATTATAAAAATACCTTGTCTGCTTTTTATTAAGCCACTATTTTTCTTTGGCTGTTCCCAAAAATTCTCCAGCCTTGCCGTAAACTCTATATAGCCTTGCAAAAGTCATCCCTTATAGGGAGTGGAAATTTTTCTTCGGAAAAATCTAGGCTTTTTGTTCTAAAGTCCATTGTTCATTCCTAAGTTCAACACCGTTAATAAAAAAAGGTGTTTTTTTCCCAGTCATCTAGCTTAGCCATTCCAAAAATGCCCTAGTGGTTTATCAACAGGAGTAAGCAGTTCCTCTATTTCCTCTGGACTCATATTCCTTATCTTTTTCTATGTCTCATTGCATCTGCTATGTCAAAGCATCCTGATCTAATCCTAGTCAGACTGCTCATCGCAGCTCCGCAGCCGAGCGCCCTTCCTATGTCTGCGCATATACTTCTTATGTAAGTACCCTTTGAACATGCGATTTCAAACTCAAATTCACATCCATCAAAAAGATATAATATCTGCCTTTTCTATGTAAGCCTTTACGACTCTTTATATCTATAGTCTTGCCCTCACGCGCATATTCATATAGCTTTTTGCCATCAACCTTAAGCGCAGAATACATCGGTGGAACCTGGTCAATCACACCTCTAAAAGCTTCTACGGCCTTCTCAAGCATCTTTCTATCTATGCTAAAATCTTCACAGGTTCTGACAGTATTTCCCCAAATATCAAGCGTATCTGTCTCAAGACCTAGTCTTGCACTACCTCTGTAAACTTTGATATCCGCATCCAGATAATCCATGACTCTACCAGCTCTTCCAATGGTTACAGGAAGTACACCCTCTGCCATTGGATCAAGCGTTCCCTAGATGTCCAACTCGCTTAGTGCCGCAGGCACGTCTTACTATGGCTACAACATCAAAAAGAAGTCTATGTCCTTAGGCTTGTTTTATATTGATTATTCCATCCATACTACATTTCTCTGCCAAAGGCTTCAATTACTCTTTCAATAGCTTCATCTAGGCTGCATCTAAGTGTGGCGCCAGCTGCTCTTGCATGTCCGCCTCCGCCTAGACTAGCACATAGCTTTGCTACATCAAAATACTGTTTTGACCTCATGCTGAGCTTGATTACATCTTTTTCGTACTCCTTAACGAGAACAGAAACCTCGGTTCCCTTTATCGCTCTCATAAGATTTTACGATTCTGTCTGTCTCATACATGAAGGCACCGCTCTCTTTTAGCATGTCCTGACTAACATAAGTTATCAAAAGCTTGCCGTCAAACTCATTTCTCATCCTTGCAATCGCAAGTGCTTCAACTTTAAGTCTTTCGAATCTATCGCTTTCGTATATCTCTATGCTGACTTCATTTGCAGAAACACCCCAGTCATATAGCTCAGCAACTATCTCATGTGTAATTTTTCTGAGTGTTAGAATACTGAAAATTTCCCGTGTCCGTTGTAATCGCTGCAAAGACCGAATTTGCAATTCTCTTATCAGGAACTATTTCTAGTTCCTTTATTAAAAGAAAGGCGAGCTGTCCCGTAGCTGCAGACTTAGGATCTATGTAGTTATAGTCACAGAAATGCGTGCTCGTCGAGTGGTGGTCTATACATACACTTCGCTTTGCAGCCTGAAATAAAGACGCTCTTTCACCTATTCTATCTAGGGCTCCTGAATCCACGCAAAACGCCATGTCTGCCGAGCATGCAAATTCCTTATCTTCTGTAACTAAGCCTTCAGCTAGAAACATTAGATTATCTGGAACTTCTTCATCTATTATTATCCACGCATCCTTGCCAAGCTGCCTAAGCGCCAGGCAAATAGCTGCACTTGAGCCTATCGCATCTCCATCCATATTAGTGTGTGGATAGAGCGCAAAGCTTTGATTCGCTTTGATTGCTTCTGCGATTTCCCTAAAGCTATTATTTCCCATTCTTTTCTCCAAGCTCTCTTATCACCTTTTCTATGTGATTACCATATTCCATAGAGCTATCAATCTTGAAAATAAGCTCTGGCACGTGTCTTATGCTAAGCTTCTTGCTAATCTCAGTTCGCATAAGTCCAGCTGCACGCTTTAGACCGTCTATAACTTCAGTCTTTTCGTCTTTGCTTTTCTGCTCATCGTCTATATCTATATTCCTATCTCCCTGAGTACATGACATAACTGTCACATAGCAGGTTGCATAGCTGCCGTCTGAAGTAACTTCAACATCTGTGATGCTGATAAACTTTCCGGCTAGACGTGGGTCTTTAATCTCGGTAAGCAAAAGCTGGCTTATTATTCTTTTGATTTCTTCACCGAGTCTCTTTGTTCTATATCCTTTTCCCATAATTTCTCCAGATAGCACTTAAGCCGCCATAGGCGACTTAAGCTATTTATATTACTTTCGCTCTATCTCTACCATGTGGAAGCACTCGATCAAATCACCATCTTTGATATCGTTATAATTTTCAATTCCGATACCGCACTCATATCCCTGAGCAACTTCCTTTGCATCATCCTTAAATCTCTTGAGTGATGAAATTTTTTTCCTTCGTGAATAACAATTCCATCTCTTACAAGTCTAATCTCTGCGTTACGCTGAACCTTACCCTCAATAACGTAAGCACCACCGATGATTCCAACATTTGGTACCTTGAAGGTATTTCTGATTTCAACCTTACCAAGGATTTCTTCCTTGTACTCTGGATCGAGCATACCCTTCATAGCGTTTTCTACATCGTCAATTACGTCGTAGATTACTCTATATGTTCTGATTTCTATACTCTCTATCTGCTAGAGTCTGCACAGCTGTGCTTGGTCTTACATTAAATCCGATGATTACAGCACCTGATGTACCTGCAAGCATGATATCTGATTCAGTAACTGTACCTACACCTGTGTGGATGATATTAACCTTAACCTCGTCATTATTTAGCTTTTCTAGTGAAGCGACTAGGGCACCGATTGAACCCTGAACGTCTCCCTTGATGATTAGGTTGAGTTCCTTAACGTCGCCCTCCTGAATTTGGCTAAATAGCTTCTCTAGTGTTGTACTTGAATTCTTTGCGAGAACTTCTTCTCTTAGCTTCTCTTTACGCTTCTCAGCGATGTCTCTTGCAATCTTGTCTTCCTTAACTGCATTGAACTCATCGCCTGCCTGAGGAACATCTGTAAGTCCAAGAATCTCAACAGCAGTAGCTGGACCAGCCTTCTTTATAGTCTTTCCTCTGAAGTCTGTCATCAGACGGATTCTACCTGCAGATGTACCTGCAACGATGCTCTGTCCGCTCTCAAGTGTACCATTTGTAACAAGAAGTGTAGCTACAGGACCCTTTTGACTTATCAAGTCTAGCCTCGATTACTGAACCCATAGCTAGTCTGCTTGGGTTAGCCTTGAGCTCAAGAACCTCTGCCTGAAGCAAAATCATCTCAAGCAAGTTCATGATTCCGTCGCCTGTCTTTGCTGAAACTGGAACTGTGATTACATCTCCACCCCAGTCTTCGACTAGTACATTGTGCTCTGAAAGCTCCTGCTTTACTCTATCAGGGTTAGCTGAAGGCTTATCCATCTTGTTGATTGCAACTATGATAGGAACTCCGGCTGCCTTAGCGTGGCTTATTGACTCTATCGTCTGTGGCATTACACCGTCATCTGCAGCAACAACTAAAACTGCGATATCAGTAACGTGAGCACCTCTTGCTCTCATCGCTGTAAAGGCTTCGTGTCCTGGTGTATCTAGGAATACGATTTTCTGTCCGTTTACCTTAACCTCAGATGCACCGATGTGCTGAGTAATTCCACCTGACTCGCTTGAAGTAACGTTAGTCTTCCTGATTGCATCAAGTAGCGATGTCTTACCATGGTCAACGTGACCCATTACAGTGATAATAGGTGGTCTTGGCTGTAGATCCTTCTCATCGTCCTCGAATACTTCGATTCCTGTTTCTTCATTTTCTTCCTCAACCTTGCCGATATGAACGCTGATTCCAATTTCTTCTGCAAGAATCATAACTGTGTCCTCATCGATATTTTTGGTTGATATTTGCCATTATACCTAGCTTCATCAAAGACATGATAACCTTTGATGTTGAAACCTCTGTCTGCTCACAGAAGCCTGCAACTGTGATAGGTACTGTAAGAACTATTGTACCTTCTGGCAACACTTCTTCTTCAATCTGTGGCTCTAGATCCACGTTGTTGTTCTTGTACTTTGTGTGCTTGTTTCTAACCTGCTTCTCAAGCGACTTTCTCTCAAACTTATCGAACTTGCTGTGCTTCTCCTTCTTATCAAATGACTTCTTCTTGTCGTCTCTCTTTGCTGAATCAGACTTGCCTTCGATTCTACCTGCAGAAGCTGTTCTCTTATTGTCCTTGTCTTGATATCTTGAGTTTCCACCCTGCCTGTGATCATCCTTGCTAAACTTTTTTTCTCAGAGTCACGACCGTTTCTAGAGTTGTTTCTATCGTTTCTATCGTTTCTGTCGTTACGATCGTTTCTGTTATTTCTGTCGTTTCTATCGCGTCTTTCGCCTCTAGCCTCGCCTGACTTTACATCTCTGCTTGGTCTTGTATTTCTTCTGTCGTCAGACTTCTTTTGCCTCAGATGATGCAGGCTTTGCTGCTCTTTCTACACGCTTCTTTTTCCTCTGCCTTAACCTCATCAGCTGTCTTTATAATCTTAACACCGATAGGTCTTCTTCCTGAAGCGTTCTGATCAGCTGTAGTTTCCTGCTTTTCTGGTTCAGGCTTCTTCTCTTCCTTCTTAACAGGCTTCTTTGCCTCTTCCTTTGGCTTCTCGCTAGCCTTTGATGCCTCTTTAGTCTTGGAGTGTTCCTTTGATGTCACGTCTTTGCTGCTTGCCACTGCTTTTAGTCTCTTCTTTTTTCTTTCTTAACTTCAGGTTTTTGCTTTCTTATCGCTTTCCTCTGCTTTATTTCTATTTGCAAAGTATGAATCGTCAACTATCGGTCTTCCAATAGGCAAACGCTTTCTACCAGCTGCTGGCTTTGTTGTTTCACTATCATTGCTCTTAGTCTCACCCTTTGCCGTATGCCGACTTAAGCTTTGCAATATCACCCTCGGATAATGTACTCATATGACTCTTTAGCTCTATACCCAGTCCTGAAGCCTTTTCGAGTAGCTCCTTGCTTTGAACTTCTAGTTCACGGGCAAGTTCAAATACTTTCACTGCCATTAGACACCTCCCTTTCTGATTGAATCAGGTCAATCTCCTTACATATGCTTTCGGCAAAAACCCTTGTCCACGATTGCGAATACACCCTTATCCACATTCCCGGTCATGTGTGAAAGCTCACTAGCTTCTCCGAAAACCCTGTATTTTATATTGTTAGTGACACATTTCTGCGTCAATTTACTCTTTGTATTGTCTCCAACATCCGTAGCTATTATCAAAAGTTTTACGCGCCTCTTTGCGATTAGCATAAGTGCGGTGTTATACCCAACCTGGATATTCTTTGACCTTGCGGCAAAACCCATGTAGCTTCTAAACTTGGATTTTTTTCCATCAAATTCTCCTCTTAGCTTATCTATATTCTCTTGATCAACCTTGCGTCTGAAGACTCTTGCAAACGCCCTCTTCTTGCATGCATTATCAAAGCATTCAATGCTCTTGCACACATAGGCACCCCTGCCATCCTTCCTTCGCGTAAAGTCAAAGCTGATGTTATCACCTTCGTCTACAAGTCTAAACAGCTCATCCTGAGACTTTGATTCCATGCAACCTATGCATCTGCGCATTGGTTTTTCTTTACTCAACTTCTACGACCTCCGCATCAGCTGAATCTTCATAGCTCATATCCTCATCGTAAACTCCATCAGCATCTTCATCCTGATAGTACTGGCTATGGCTCTTTATATCTATCTTCCAACCGCTAACCTTTGCTGCTAGTCTTACGTTCTGACCTTCCTTACCTATTGCTAGTGAAAGCTGGTAATCAGGTACTACTACAAGTGCAGCCTTTTCTTCATCGCTATCTGAAACGATGAATACGTCCTCAACCTTAGCTGGGCTAAGTACGTTAGCGATAAGTTCTTCTGGCTCATCGCTCCATGGAATTACGTCAATCTTCTCTCCATCAAGCTCATTTACTACAGACTGAACTCTTGATCCGCGGTTACCAACGCATGAACCTACTGGGTCAACGTTCTCAAACTCAGTGTAAACTGTCATCTTTGTTCTTGAACCAGCTTCTCTTGCGATAGCCTTAATCTCAACCGTTCCATCTGTAAGTTCTGGAACCTCTAGCTCAAATAGCTTCTTTACAAGACCTGGATGTGATCTTGAAAGATATATCTGAGGTCCCTTTAGGCTATGCTTAACATCCATGATGTAAGCCTTTTAGTCTATCATTTACCTCAAAACGTTCTCCAGGCACCTGCTCCCTAGGTGGAAGTATTGCCTCTGTATGCCCTAGGTCAACAAAGAGTGTTGCTCCGCTCTTTCTGTGTACAACACCTGTAACAATCTCATATAGGCGATTCTTGAAATCGTCATATACCTTTGAGCGCTCAGCTTCTCTGATTCTCTGCACTACTACCTGTTTTGCTGTCTGTGCAGCGATTCTACCAAAAGTCCTCTGGTGTAACCGCAAATTCTATCGCATCGCCGATTTCGTATCTTGCATCAATCTCGCGTGCATCATCAAGGCTTATCTCGCGATTTTCGTCCATGACTTCTTCGACAACCTCAAGTCTTGATAAAACGGAAATATCTCCCGTCTCTGAATCGATGTCAACTCTTACATTATCGACATTGATATTCCCTGTGGTGCTATAGTTGCGCCTATATGCAGCTAACAATGCTGACTCAATTGCCTCTAGAAGAACTCCTTTTTTTCTATATGTTTTTTTCTTCCTCAAGCTGTTCGAGCGCGTCTATAAACTCTCTGTTCATTTCTGACCCTCCTATTTATATTTAGTCCCTAGAAGATAACTGCTAGATTAGCCTTAGCAATCTGATCTCTAGGTAGTTCCATATCCTTACCATCTACTCTGATCTTTACAACACCATCATTCAGCGAAACAAGCGTTCCAACTAGCTGCTTCTTCTTATCAATAGCCTTGTAAAGCTTGATTTCTATTTCACTGCCGACATATCTGTCAAAATGTTCCTGAGTAATAAGCTCCCTGTCCATTCCTGGCGAGCTAACCTCAAGGTAATATTCCCTTTCTATCAAATCCTGCTCGTCGAGCTTATCTGAAAGAAATCTGCTGACCTCTTCGCACTCCTGAGTTCCTACATATCCTTCCTCTTTGTCAATGTATACTCTAAGAAAGTAATCAGGTCCTTCTTTAACAAATTCACATGCCCAGAGACTAAGCTTTCTCTCATCAAGGAAATCCCTGATAAGTTCCTCTGTCACTTCTGTAATCTTTTTCTTTGCCATTTTCACCCTATACAAAACTTAAAGAGTGGGAAGGCCCACTCTTTAACAAAAGAATTATCGATTACAATTATAGTACCATAAAATTTATATAATGTCAAATAATCGACACTTTACTCAGATGTCGCTACTACTTATTAAGAGCGTCTCTGATTTCCATAAGAAGCTTAACCTCATCTGATGGCTCAGCTGGTGCAGCAGCTTCCTCTGCATCATCTGCGGCCTTCTTCTTAGCAGCTAGCTTGTTTAGTCCCTTCATCATTACGAAGATTACAAGTGCAGTTAGTACGAACATGATTACAGCCTGGATAAATTTACCAACCATTAGCTGAGCGCTTCCAACTGTGATGGAAATGCTTGAGAAGTTGATTCCTCCTAGAATCATTCCGATTAGCGGTGTGATGATATCTGCTACGAGTGAGTTAACGATAGCAGTAAATGCACCACCGATGATGATACCAATTGCCATGCTCATAACGTTGCCGTTGCTGATAAACTCCTTAAATTCCTTGATAAAGCTCTTCATTAAGCTCTCCTTTCAATTCCCCAAAATTACCTTACAAACTAAAATCACAAAATTAAATTGTCTATATGGGTATACCCTGATTGTGTATATATTAACAAAAATTTTTTTCGAAATGCAATATTATTTTTTTAGGATTGTATGCTCCTACGTAGGTAATTGTAGTATTCCCTTTTGGCTCTCAGAAAACTATCTCTTCCCAAAACTAGTGCCTTGCCGCAGCCAAAGTTAACTATTCCGCCTGACATGAGTCTCACTTTCGATAAGTTGATATAGCAATATGACATGGCCCTGCAAAAAGCTATCATCAAAAGCTAGGTGCAATCGCTGAGATTTTTCTCATAATACGATAATGTTCCGCATTCTGTCTCAAGCTTAATCTGTCTTCCATCGCTCTCCACATAGAGTATCTCATCAAAGTTAACACGCCTTACAACCTTATTCGTCTTATAAACGATATATCTACCTTCCATAACGTTCTCTCCCTAATACATAACATTCTTAAAGAGATTATATATTGGTTTTTGAGTCTAAGATATGTATGTTTTTTTCCATCATTTTTGTCTAAAAAAATCCGTCATTTTTGACGTAAATTTAGACATAATGTATGAAATCCCGTCAATTTGACAGGATTTCATACATTTATACAGATTTTTATGTCATTTATACATGAAAATTAGACTTTATCCAGCATTAACTTCCTTTATGCGTATATTTAAACAATCTTAGAAGAAGCTTAGCTGATCCGTCTCTGGAAGTCCATCAAATATTCCGTATGCTCTAAGTGACTCTAGAGCTGTGCGATTCACCTTTGATCTTATCACAGCATCCTCTACTGTATCAAAAGGCTTCTCCTCGTATGCCTCAACAAATGATGTTGCAGCAGAACCTCCCATTCCATCTATGACTACAAATGGAAGCAGCACCTCACCATCCTCGACCCAGAACTTAAGAGCCTTGGAATGTCCGAGTTTAGGCATACGGAACTTAAATCCTCTAGCATACATCTCATAGGCAACCTCGTAGACAAGAATTTCTGCCATTTCCTTAGGTGTAGCATTCTTACCCTTGGTTATGGTTTCCTCTATCTTGCTTAGACAAGCTGATGGTCCCTGAAGGATTACTGAGGCATTAAAGTCAGCAGCTACTGAAGTAAAGTGCGTTGCATAAAACTCCTGTGGATAATAAACCTTATACCATGCCATTCTAAATGACATCATTGTATAAGCAACAGCATGGGCTCTAGGGAACATGTACTGAATTTTGATACATGAATCAATGTACCAATCAGGTACTCCATGATCCTTCATGATTCCTAGAAGCTCGTCACTGAGCGGCTTATTCTTTCTTACCTTCTCCATGATATCAAATGATGTCTTGTTTTTCGATACCCTTGAGAATGAGGTAGTTCATGATGTCATCTCGAGTAGATATTACTTCTCTCATGGTTGCAGTTCCATCTTTGATGTAATCCTGTGCATTGTTTAGCCAAACATCTGTACCGTGTGAAAACCCTGATATTCTGACTAGGTCAGCGAACTTATCAGGCTTGGTATCATCGAGCATCTGGCGTACAAAAGATGTGCCGAACTCAGGTATCGCATAGCTTCCATGTGTGAACTTATAGTTTTCGTCCTTTATATCTAGCGCTTCTGTGCCGTTGAAAATGCTAAGCACTTTTCTATCTGTCAGGTCTATTTGTAGAGGGTCGACTCCTGTCATATCCTGAAGTTGCCTTATCATCGAAGGTACGTTGTGTCCTAGGATGTCAAGTTTTAGTAGGTTTTGATCTATCTTGTGATAATCAAAGTGCGTTGTTACAACATCTGACTTAGCATCATTTGCGGGTCTTTGCACAGGGCAAAACTCATAGATTTCGTGATCTTCTGGAACTATTACAATTCCGCCTGGATGCTGTCCCGTCGTCTTCTTAACACCTGTGCATCCCTTCGCAAGCCTTAATGTATCAAATTTGTTTATCGGAAAGTTCTTTTCCTCTGCAAACTTGAGTACATATCCATAAGCAGTCTTGTCAGCCACAGTACTTACAGTACCAGCCTTGTATACGTTTTTTTCACCGAAGATTTCTCCGACATAGCTGTGTGCTCTCGCCTGGTATTCTCCAGCGAAGTTAAGGTCTATATCAGGCTCCTTATCTCCGTTAAATCCGAGGAAGGTTGCAAAACGGAATAGTAAAGCCATCCCTCTTCATCTCAGTACCGCACTTTGGGCACGCCTTTACAGGCATATCTATTCCACAGTCATAGAGATTCATATCTCCCCACTCTAAGTGTTTGCACTTAGGGCATACATAATGTGGCTCAAGTGGATTAACCTCTGTGATTCCAGCCATTGTCGCAGCAAGTGAAGACCCTACCGAACCTCGAGATCCTACAAGGTAACCATCCTCCAGCGACTTGTTAACTAGCATCTGTGCAGAAACATACATGACCGCATAGCCATTTCCTATGATAGAGTCAAGCTCCTTATTTAGTCTTTCTTCTATTTCTGCCGGAACATTCTCTCCGTACATCTCATGGACCTTATCCATGCATGTCTTACGAAGAGTCTCTTCAGCCCCCTCAATCTTAGGGGGATACTTGCCCTTAGGAACTGGCAGAATGTCTGGAGAAATCATATCAGCAATCTTATTAGGGTTTTCAACAACTATTTCGTAAGCTGTATCATCACCAAGATACGAAAACTCCTCGAGCATCTCCTCGGTTGTTCTCATATATAGACCCTGACCATTTTCGGCATCCTTATATCCCATGCCTGCCATGATAATATTTCTAAAGATAGCCGACTCTGGCTCATCATAGTGCGCGTCGGTTGTTGCAACTACCATCTTGCCTAGCCTTCTTCCGCACTCCAAAACTCTGCGGTTAAAGTTTCTAAGATCTTCCCTTGACTCAACCATACGCTTTTCTATCATGAACTGATTGTTAATCAAAGGTTGAATTTCTAGATAGTCATAGAAGCTTGCGATTTCATCAAGCTCTGCATCGCTTAAATTATTTGAGACCGCTCTATAGACCTCACCTGCCTCGCAGGCTGAGCCAATAATTACACCATCCCTATACTTACTGATTACAGATTTAGGAAGTCTAGGCTTTCTATAGAAATACTCTATATGAGACATAGAAACCATCTTATATATGTTTTTAAGTCCCTCCTGAGTTGCTGCAAGAAGAATTATGTGGTTAGTTCCCTTCTTCTTGTAGTCTATGCTTCCGTCCTCATTTACGCAGTCGCTATCATCAAAGACATAGCCCTTCCATGCCGTAAATGATTTTTGATATTTATATCGTCCTTAGCAAGCTTTGCTGCAGCACTCGCTGCATCTGGGAAAGCTCTGTACTACGCCGTGGTCTGTAATTGCGACTGCCGGATGTCCCCATCTTGCTGCAGTATTAACTATGGTTTCGACATCGTTTAGTCCGTCCATAGCGCTCATCTTTGTGTGACAATGAAGCTCGACTCTCTTTTGTCCGTCGTAGTTATCCTCACGAAGCTTGATACTGCTCTTTCTCTATGCCGTCAATTCTCACAGTTATGGCATTTTTCATAGGTATCCCATTCAGGTGCACCTATTGCTTTGATATATGTTCCTTCTTTCAGAAGGCTATTGATTTCATCCCACTTCTGCTTGCTAACAAAGGTCTTTAGACAGGTGCTAGTTTTTCTGTCTGTAATTGAAAGAGACATCAAAACATTCTCGTGTCTTACAGTTCTCGCATCCTTATCAAAGAGTATTCCCGCAACCGCAACCTGCTTCTGCTCCGGTGAAAGATCTGCCAGAGGAGTAATCTCAAGCGTGATAGCTTTTTTTCACCCATTATGATATTTCCCTTTGCCGGAAGATCCTTGGTATTTTTTTCTTACGTCTAAATCCGCTGTTTCCGCCGCCTTGGAACTTCTGTTCCTCTGCCTTAGGTTTTGATGCTGCCGCCTTTGCAGCTTCCTTTGTCTTCTCATTTAGCTCTTTTATTTCGTCGTCGCTTCTCTTCTGCAAGGACTCATGGGCCTCTGCGTAAAGCTTATCGTCGTTTTCGAAGACTATTTCATATTCAAGACCTATTTCATTATTTATCATCAAAGCGATCTGGCTTGATGCCTTACCGTTTAGATTCTTACAAGCCAGCTCACCAACTGTGCTTATTATTACTCTTTTTTTCCCTCTATCTTTAGCGAAGAAATGTCTATGCTTCCTGCCACATAGTGGTTTTTTTCTCGTTAAGCTTTCGCAAAAACCTTAGGAAGGATTAGTCTAAGAGCATCAGCATCTGAAAGAATAAGATTTACATATTTGTATTCAAATTCGACATCCTTAAGGTCACCTACCGAGTTAAGGATGATACCTTTTATCTTATCCTCGTCTTTTGCTGGAACAACATAGTTTAGCCTTACAGAGAGCTTTAGTATATTTTTTTCTCACTCAAAATAACAGCGTCGTCAACCTGTGCAACGGCTCTGTCCCTATATTCTTCGCCGACATTATCCCAATCTATATAGTTGTAAAACAACTCCTTCATCGAATAGTTTTCCCCTCGCGCTCATAAATTAGATTGAAGAGCTCATCTACGATGTCCTCTTCCTTTACTGTTTTTTTACGACCTCTCCTTTTTCGAATATAACGCCCTTATGCATTCCGCCAGCAACGCCATAATCAGCGCCCTTAGCTTCTCCTGGTCCGTTTACGACACAGCCCATGACCGCTACCTTTATTCCTTCTCTGACATTCTCATCAGCAAGTCTTCTGTCAATTTTTTCGGCAAGTTCCTCGAGATTAACAGATGTTCGTCCACATGTAGGACATGATACTAAATCATAGTTAGCTTCTCTAAGTCCAATGGTCTCTAAAATTTCTTTTCGCAAACAGAACCTCCTCTACCGGATTTGCTGTCAATGATACTCTCATGGTGTCGCCAACACCGTCAAGAAGCAGGCTTCCAATACCTATTGCAGACTTAAGCTTTCCTCTTTTGACTGTACCAGCCTCAGTAATTCCAATATGTATAGGGTGAGCTGTCTCTTGTGCAATTAGCCTGTGTGCCTCATAGTTCATCCTCACATCAGATGATTTTAGCGACACGACTATATCATCAAAGCCCATGTCCTCTATGATAGCAACATTCCTAAGCGCGCTATCGCAAAGGCCTCTTGCTGTAACTTTACCGTATTTCTCAAGGATATCCTTTTTCTAAAGATCCTGAGTTTACGCCGACTCTAATAGGTATATGAGCCATCTTTGCCTCGTTAACGACAGCTCTTACTCTCTCTATACTTCCTATATTTCCTGGGTTAATTCTAATCTTATCTGCCCCAGCATCTATCGCTGCAAGAGCGAGCTTATAATCAAAGTGAATATCAGCAACTATAGGCATGTTTGTCTTATTCCTAAGCTTCTTTAGCGTATTTGCAGCCTCTATATCTGGAATAGCAAGCCTTACAATCTCGCAGCCAGCATTTTCTAACTCTGAGATTTGACTTAGCAAAAGACCCTCGTCATGTGCATCTACATTAGTCATAGACTGAATGCTTACTGGCGCACCGCCTCCTACTTTGATATTTCTTATCATTACTGATTTTTAAACTCATCGTCTTATCAACCTCATAATATCATTCCAGGTCACAAATACCGTCAGTGTCAGCAAAAGAGCCATACCTATCATATGAACTCTTGCTTCGACCTTATCGCTTATCGCCTTGCCTGTAAACATCCTTATTATTACAAAGATTATTCTTCCTCCATCTAGTGCCGGAAGCGGTAAAAGATTAAAAAAATCGCAAGGTTAAGGCTTATCAATGCTACAAGATATAAGTAGTAGAATATGCCAAGTCCAGCAGCATCGCTAACTATCTTCACCATTCCAACTGGACCGGAAACCTGGTTTATTGCTCCCTTTGATGTAAATAGCATTTTAAAGGATTCAAACAGAGCTTTAGTCATCTTGACAGTTGATATGCTTCCGTTTTTAACCCCCGCAAATACATTATGGCTTTTCTTTGATACTACACCCTATTGCATACCTTCCATCCTTTTGCTTTTGCGGACTAAGTTTAAAAAGTCTTCTCCTTGCCGTTTCTTTCGATGGTTATGGATATAGGCTTATCAGCTTTGATTTCTTTCTGCAAACTGCTAGCAAACTCTTCCCAGCTATCTACCCTGCTGTCAGAAACCCTAACAATCTTATCTCCTGCCTGGATGCCAGATATGGATGCTGCGCCTCCATCTGTGACATTATTTATCGTCGTAGTAGGTGTTCCAGCATAAATTGCTGCAAATATCATCACGAGAAACGCGATTAATATATTCATAGCAGCCCCTGCAACTAGAATTATGATTTTCTTCCACCAGCTCTTGTTATTAAAAAGCTCTAGGATTTTTCCGTTGCCTCCTCGGTATCTTCTCCTTCCATAGCGCAAAATCCACCAACAGGAAATGCTCTTACAGAATACAAGGTTTCCTTGCCCTGCTTCTTTAGGATAACTGGACCCATCCCAAAAGCGAACTCATTAACCTGTACGCCACATAGCTTTGCAGCGACAAAATGTCCAAGTTCGTGTGGAAAAATAAGTATCACAAAAAGTAGTATTACTAAAAAAATCGTCATCTATTTATTTCCTTTTTATTAAATCGTATGCCATGCTTCTGGCAATTTTATCAGTTTCTAAAATTGAATCTAGCTCAGGTTTCTTAGAAAAGTCTCCTTCGTTTAGGATTTCCTCTATGAAGTCTCCTATCTGATTAAATCCAATTTCGCCATTTAGGAAACTCTCCACAAGTACCTCATTTGCACCGTTCATAGCAGCAGGATAAAGCTTGCCAAGCTTTGCTGCCTCTATCGCAAGCTTTAGGCATTTGAAGCTCTCTAAATCAGGCTTTTCAAATGTAAGCTTTGCCCCTTCATCAAAAAAGTTTAGCGCTGGCACATCCATATTTAGTCTATCAGGATATGAAAAAGGCAACTGCAATAGGTATCCTCATATCTGGGATTCCTAGCTGTGCAATCACCGCAGTATCCTTAAATTCAACTCCTGAATGCACTATGCTCTGTGGGTGGACGAGAATTTCTATATCGTCAACATTTATATTGAAAAGCCACTTTGCTTCTATCAGCTCTAGGCCTTTATTCATCAATGTTGCAGAGTCTATAGTTATCTTTTTCCCCATGCTCCATTTAGGATGATTGAGAGCCTGCTCTACACTAACACCTGCAAGTTCATCCCTGCTATATCCCCTAAAAGGACCGCCCGAAGCAGTAAGATAAATCTTCTTTATCTCGCGGTTTAGGTTTCCTTGCATACACTGAAATATTGCACTGTGCTCGCTGTCTACAGGAAGAATTTTTTTACTCCCATTTCGGCAGCCGAACTCATAATAACATCACCGCCTACAACAAGGCTTTCCTTATTTGCAAGGGCTATATTTCTTCCTGCTTTGATTGCCTCATATGTTGGAAGCATCCCCCTCATTCCGCTCAGTGAATTCAGGAGTAAATCTGCATCGTATCTAGCTAGTTCAAGTAGCCCTTCTTCTCCGTATGCAAATTCTATATTCCTAGTCTTGTCCTTAAAGTATGCTCTAAGAAGCTTTGCATCATCAGCTGTTTCAGTCACAACAAGCTGTGGCTCAAACTCTGAGATTTGCGCCTTCATAAGCTCTATATTTCTTCCGCAGCTTAGCGCCTTAACTGCAAATTTATCACGATTTTCCCTTACGACATCAAGTGCCTGAGTTCCTATGGACCCTGTACTTCCTAAGATGCTGATTTCCTTCATCTCAAAGTCTCCAAATCAAAGTAAATTACATTAGAACAAGTGTTATATAGTGGTATACAACAGGTGCTGTAAACAGAATGCTATCGAATCTATCCATGATTCCGCCATGTCCTGGAATTAGATTTCCATAGTCCTTTATACCCATCTTTCTCTTAAATGCTGACGCAGTGAGGTCACCGCACTGAGAAAGAATTGCCCCTATTACACCAATAATAAAGCTATGAAGCATGTACTGTGGTGCGAAAAATAACTGAGAATAGAAGGCAAAAGAAGCGCTGCTCCAACAACTCCCCCTACTGCTCCCTCTATTGTCTTCTTTGGGCTCAAATGCGGACATAGCTTGTGCTTTCCAATTGCAAATCCCTGTAAAATACGCACATATATCGCTTCCAAAAAGCAGATATAAAAAAATTAAATAAATAAGTATTCTATGATGAGCCATTCCATCAACCATGGCTACATGGAAGGAAAAAGAACTCTACGTAAACAATTCCAAGTATTGTTGCAAGAGCATCCTCTACCTTATGCTTATCTATTCTAAATATCGATATACAAGAAGCCATAACAGATGCAACAAGCCATGCTAGAAGGTATTCATCCTTATATGGAAATACTAAGTGAAGTGTGTACAAAGCCACTAGTGAAGCAACTGCAACGCCGTAGTTAGGATTTATGTCCATAGCCTTAAATCCGTTAAACAGCTCTTTTACACCCACTAGACCTATCAAAAAGCATGCTGCAAGAAGAGGATATCCTCCAATAACTATTAATGCTACCAATGGTAACATTGCTATTCCTGAAATTACTCTTACCTTCATTTACCGTTCCTCCTACTTCAGTCTTCCACCAAATCTTCTCTCGCGGTTCCCAAAGGACTCCACTATCTGCTGAAACTCTTCCGGCGAAAAATCTGGCCAAAGCGTATCAGTGAATGCGAATTCGCTATAAGCACATTGCCATAGCAAGAAGTTAGAAAGACGTTCCTCTCCACTAGTTCTGATAATCAAATCAGGATCTGGTATATTTCCATTCTCATCGCCTGTATATAGATACCTTGAAAGTAGCTCCTCAGTAAATTCTACTGTAGCTCCATGCTCTTCAACAATTCTATTTGCCGCTCTTAAAATCTCAGCTCTACTGCCGTAGTTTAGAGCTATGTTAAACTGCATGCCCGTATTGTCTTTGGTATCATCTAGTGCCTTTTGCATACTGTTTCTTGCTGCCTCAGGCAGAGCCTCATAATCTCCTAAGACACATATCTTTACGTTCTTTTCGCAGATTTCAGCAAGCTCAGAAGCAACGTACTTAACTAGAAGGCCAAAGATTCCACTGACCTCTTCACTAGTTCTCTTCCAATTCTCTGTCGAAAAAGCGTATACGGTTAAATGTTCTATTCCTAAATCAGAAGCTCGTCTTACTATCTCCTGCATGCTTTTCATTCCGGCGTTATGGCCTGCAACTCTTGGAAGAAGCCTCTTTTTCGCCCATCTTCCGTTTCCGTCCATTATAATGGCAACATGCCTTGGCAGTTTATTTTCTCCCATATTTTTCCTCATAACATAGGGCTATCCCGCAAAGCGAAACAGCCCGTAATAAATTTCTATAGTTTGCAATCTATGAAAGCCTTAAACTTCCATAAGTTCCTTGTCTTTTTCCGCTATGATCTGGTCAATTTCCTTAATTGCAGCTTCGATAGTCTTCTGTACGCTATCGAGTTCCTTTGCTAGCTCATCCTCAGATAGCTCTCCGCCCTTCTGCTGCTTCTTTAGGGTGATCGTTCTCGTCACGTCTCATGTTTCTTACTGCAATCTTGCAATCCTCACCCATCTTCTTGATGATCTTGGTGAGCTCTTTTCTGCGCTCCTCTGTTAGCTGAGGAACTACCAGTCTAATGCACTTACCATCGTTTGACGGTGTGATGCCTAGCTCTGACTTATTGATTGCCTTCTCTATCTCAGGAAGTGAAGAAGGGTCAAATGGTGCAATCAAAAGAGTTCTAGGATCAGGTGTTGATATGTTTGAAAGGTTCTTTAGTGGTGATGGTGTTCCATAATAATCAACCAAAAACCTTATCGAGTAGTGAAGCATTAGCTCTTCCTGCTCTTACTGTATTCAAATCTGACTTCAAAACCTGCTTACTCTTCTCAATTCTTTCTTGTAAACTTAGATGGCTCATCTCTTCCTCCTAAAATGACTATTTAATTATCGTTCCAATTTTTTCGCCACATACTGCCTTCATGATATTGCCTTCTCCAGCAACACCAAATACATGAATAGCTATGCCGTTATCTCTGCAAAGAGTTGCTGCTGTAAGGTCCATAACCTTAAGGTCCTTATCAACTACTTCCTTGAATGTGAGTGAATCATATCTCTCAGCATTTGGGTTTGTCTCTGGATCATCAGAGTAAACTGCATCGACGTTCTTTGCTAGAAGAATTACCTCTGCATCCATCTCAGCTGCTCTGAGGGCTGCAGTAGTATCTGTTGAAAAGAAAGGATTACCCGTTCCTGCTCCGAAGATTACTACCTCCTTGCGTTCGAGCCTGCTGATAGCCTTCATTCTTGCATAAGGCTCAGCTATTTCTCTCATCTCTATGGCAGTCTGTACTCTCGCCTTTACCCCATGTATGTTAAGTGCGGATTCCAAAGCTAAAGCATTCATTACCGTTGCAAGCATTCCCATATAGTCTGCTGTCGCACGGTCCATATTCTCACTGCTACGGCCTCTCCAGAAGTTTCCACCGCCAACTACAATTGCAGTCTCTACACCTAGGTCACAAAGTTCTTTAATTTGTTTTGCAACAGTATTAGTAGTCTCGTCAGATATTCCAAACTTTTGGTCACCGGCAAGAGCTTCTCCGCTAATCTTTAGAAGTACGCGCTTATAAATTGGTTCCATATATAGCTCCTTATTAAATTTTTATTACAGCTATTATAACATATCACGCGGTCTATTGGAATTGATTTTTTTAGTCTGAAAAAAACTATTCCTGAGCGTTTAAATAGTCTATTGCATTCATGGCAGCCGTTGCACCATCAGATGTAGCTGTAACAAGCTGTCTGCGTGCCTTTGATCTGCAGTCGCCAGCAACAAAAAAATTCCCTCTGTCTTTGTCATGCAATCCTCAGCTGATGCGAAGAATCCAGCCTTATCTAGCTCTGTTAGCTTATCAAAAGCAGCATTCTGAGCTATATGTCCATAAGCCACGAATACTCCCTGAACTTCAAGCTCTCTTAGCTCTCCATTTTCTGTGTTTTCGATTACTAGAGTCTCTAGCTTAGGGCTACCTTTAAGTTCCTTAGGTACACTGTTTAGAATGAACTCAACATTCTCCTTCTTGCTTAGTCTATCAACAGTAACTTGATCACCTCTGAATTTATCTCTTCTGTGAACAAGGTAAACCTTATTAGCAATAGTTGACATATATTCAGCATCCTCAAGTGCAGTGTTTCCACCGCCCATTATTGCAACATCTTTTCCTCTAAAGAAAGCTCCGTCGCAGGTTGCACAGTATGAAACGCCCATGCCTGTGAGCTCTTCCTCTCTATCTATTCCAAGAGGTCTGCTCTTAACACCAGTCGCAAGTATAACGCTCTTAGCCTCAAATTCCTCGCCACCATCTGTAGCAATCTTGAAGATTCCATCTGCATTCTTTTTCGAGAGAAACGACTTCACCAAATGCCATCTCCGCACCTAGCTTTGTTGCCTGCTCATACATATCGCTCGCAAGCTGAAAACCTGAAACGATTCCTGTTCCAGGATAGTTTTCAACCTCTGGTGTATTTATAATCTGTCCGCCATAGCTTAGTTTTTTTCTATCATCAAAACGCTTCTTCCACCGCGCACTCCGTAAATTGCTGAAGTCAATCCCGCAGGGCCTGCTCCTACTATGATAATGTCGTACATAATATCCTCCTTACCACTTATATTCTAATTTGTTAGTTTTATATATACCCTGTTAGATTTTGTTAAATCTAAATTAATCTCTCATTAATTATCCATCAAAACAAGATTAGCAAGTTCCTTCGTCACGCCCTCAGTCTTCTCGACATAGTTATGTGCAAAAATTTCTTACTGCCTCAAGGTCAAAGCGAAAATCTTTTTAGCACCGTCTCAACTTCATCAACATCCTTGCAAATAGCTCCAGGCATATCTTTCTCATAATCAAGATAAAAAAACTCCTACTCGCCATATACTCATCAAGGTCAAATGCATAAAAGCACATAGGCTTGTTGAGAAGGGCTGCCTCAAACACTATGGCTGAGTAGTCAGCTATAACGCAATCTGCAATATAGAGCATCTCTTCAGTAGAGAAGGTATCGTCTACAATTACACCCGGTCTATCTTCAATACAAAGCTTCATCAGCGGATGCTTTTTTTGATTACTATTATACGGTCCTCGGAACTTATTTTTATTTATTAAATCTTCAATTTCAACAGAAATATCCTTATGTTTTCTATATGTCGGTGCATAAACGATAATCTTTTTTTATCGAAATCTTTAGCTTGCTTAAGTTCTTGATATTTGCCAAAGATTTTTATCTATTGTATGCTGCTTAATATCCTCAGACATAAGTCTATCAACCCTTGGAAGTGAGCCAATTACAACACTTTTCTCTATGCATCCAAAAGCCTCTGCAAAAGGTTTAACACACGCCTTTCCACTCGCTAAGACATAGGTATAGTTTCTGTGCATTCTCATAGCATTCGCTAGTTTAGGGCTGCTACCCTCTTCTTCACCCTAAGATGCTAAGGCCAAATCTTTTGAGTGCTCCCATAGCATGCCATATCTGCACTACTCTAAGACTTCTTCTCTGTTTTAGCACGCTCACTGCAATGCAGTATGAATCGAGTACAACAGTTTTGCTTGTTGCGATATGATACATCTGTACAAAGATATGTCCTATGTACGAAATCAATGCACCAGGGCTTTTTCTAAGTTTCTTTGATAATATCTTGACCTCCGTTTTTAGGGGCTTTGCTTTTTCTATCTCTGCTTTGAGCATCAAAAATCCTCGCTTGGAAAGTCGGACTGCCTGCTTATCAAAGTGATCTTATCTCTAACTGGTAAAAGCTTAAATAAGGCATATATTAAGTTTAAAAATCCACGAAATATCGCGATTACAAAAGTCATACTATTTTTTAAACCTTTTTCTTATCTTATTAACATCGTCCTTAGTTAAATACTTCTTTAGATGATTCATGAATCTATCTAGCATAGCGTTCACGCGCGCTCTAAAAGCGGTCAAATGCACTTGCTGGATTTTTCATCTATAAGTCTCTTTATATGAGACTCATCTAGTGGCGCAATCATTGCCGATTTACGTGTTCCTGAGCATGAAATGCTTCTCTCAAACAGCTTAACTGCCCCGCTCTTTTCATCGCATACGATTGGAAACTTTGACTCAGCCATCAAAACAGACTTTCTTATCATCTTGTTTGATACAAAGTAGTCTCTAGAAATAAACATATTTCTAAAAGTCCCGTAACTGTAAGCAGAGTTAATTCTATCTATGTAAGAATAACTTTCTCCATCAAAGCTCTTCACCATCACCGATGCACAGCCCGTCTTCTTAGTCTCTAGAATATTCCACATATTTCTTATGGTATTCTTTGTGAACAGAAGTCTTTCGTCTGCGAATATTACATATTCACCTAGCGACATGTCAAAGGCCTTCTTTATGAACTCATCCTTGCCAATTCCTTCATCATCGCAGACTTTGATATTAGCTTTACTCGCATAATCATCTGAGATGTCATCCTTGATTCGCTTTTGATACAATTATCTCAAAGCGTGGAAATAGCTGATTATAAAGGCTTGCTACCTGTAAATTCAGGTACTTTGGAGATGACTCCGACGTAAAAATAATCGACACCAAAGGTCTATCAGCAAGTTCATCTAGCGGAATTAGACCCTCCTCTAAATTTATGTCTCTATGTCTCTTGCATAGAGCCTTCCAGTCAGAAACCTGTATATGCTTCTTATACTCTGCGAGCTTTTCGTTAATCCTAGGCGTTAAATCCTCGTCAGCACGCCAAATGCCCCTATAATAGCCATTTAGCAATTCGCCTTCGATAAATCTGATATATAGAGGTCTAAGATAGATGTTTATCTTTGATCTATTGCTCTTAAGGTTGCTTTCGGAAAGCTTATTTGCCTCTGCAAGAATCCTCTCATGCGACTTTAGGGAGGCTTTCCATATAGCTCCTACTTATGGTCTGTGTCGCAGATGCCGTCTCCCAGAAAAGGTCTTTTTTTATGTAGTTATATGCTACGACCCTGCATCCACAGATTTTTCTTCGCCTTCTGCAAAAGCACAAAAAAGTGAAGACACCGTCCTCTGCGTTTTTTGAGTGGTTCTAGTCTTAAATTATTCTTTATTATGAATTCACGCCTAAACAGCTTATTGCAAATCGACCAAGCTCCGAATAGATTCTTATCTAGCGGGCTAATATTTCTTTGAGAAGAAAGCTTTACAGAATGCATATAAAGCAGTGATTCTCCAAGGCTCTTCTCTTCCATAATGCCTATTACAATGTCTGCCTTGCGAGTTTCTCCCGCCTTGTGCATTGACAAAAAGTGCTTTTTTTCTGGAACTATATCGTCTGCGTCATAAAAAAAGCCAGGTAATCTCCTTTTGCCTCTTCGATTCCGCGATTTCTTGCCGCCGAAACACCTGCATTTTTCCTGTCTTATATATCTGTATCTTTTTGTCCTTTGCAGCATAAGCTTTTTGCTATTTCAGCTGATCCGTCGCTGCTACCATCATCTATAAGAAGTACCTCAAACTCCTCAAACTTCTGTTCTGAGACAGAGTCGAGCATTGCTTTTTAGATACTGTTTTACATTATAAATTGGCACAATTACCGAAACCTTAGGTGCCATAGCTAACTCCTATCAAAAATTAAATGTTCCAATGCATTATAGTCTTACCACATCTGCTCTTTGCATCTACATCAAAGGCCTCTGCCATGTCATCGAGGCTTGAAATCTCGACTACATTTCCTATGATTGTATCAAGGTAGCGTGGAATCTCAGGGTGCTTTGCGTACATCTCAAGAACGCCAAGGAAATCCTCTCTTCCACTTCTGCTGTTACCAAATATTCTAAGTCCTTTCTCAAGCACCATTCTGGTGTTTATAGGGACATTTCTTTCGCTCACACCCATCAAAGCAATTGAGCCTTCAGGGTTTATGTAATCGATGATTTGATTTATAGCATCTCCAGAGTTTTTCTCCACCGACGCACTCAAAGGCGTGGTCAAGCTTAAGTGTTTCAGGAATGTGACGAATTTTTGTAAGTCTCATCAGCAAAGCTAAACCTTGAAAGCTTGCCTTCATGAGTGCCAAACACATATATCTTTGAATTTGGATAAACATATCTAAGTAGTAGTGCCGTGCAGTATGCGAGATTTCCATCCCCCATATGCCTAGCGCATTTCTTCTTCCGTGGCTGAACCTCTCGAATCTTTTGAATCGTATGATATGATATGCTAACAAATTCTGTAAATGCAAGCACATCAAGATCAATATCCTCTGGCGCAACTACAACCCTATCCTCATCAAGAGCAATAAGGTCCTGCATGAAGCCATCGCTTCCGCTCGCTCTGAACGTACTGCTTCTGAGATAGTTTTTCCTCTATGAATTCATCCTTTTCAACAGGCGTGTTAGGAATCATAACTACCCTGCTTCCCTTTGGGACATTCTTTGAATTTGAGAATACAACTCTTCCGCAGGACTCGTGTACAAGAGCCATAGGAAGTTTCTTTTTCCATTATCTCAGAAGGTCTAAGTCCCTGATAATACCTTTTGATCTGCATGGCAGATACTGAGAGCCTCAGGTCTTACAATTATTTTTATTGTCCGCAAGATTTATATCGCTGAACTGAACCTCGATTTTTGCGCGGCCCTGTCAATCGATAAACCGTATTTAGCATTCTACTTCTCCCTTTAATAGAGCTTCTGCAACTGCAATATCGTATGGATAGGTAATCTTGATGTTATAGTTCTCACCCTTTACCAGGTGAACCTCTTCACCATTTAGCAAGAATACCTTGGCGGCATCTGTAAGTATTTTTCTTTGTGTCCTCGTCAAGTCCCTCATATAGCTCCATGAAGCTTTTTTAGCTTTAAAAGCTCTGTGGTGTTTGACCCTGATATACCTTTGTTCTATCAGGAATAGCACTGATTATCTCACCATCCTCGCTTACGACTATGGTATCTGTAGCAGGAATCACTGTATCGCATGCACCAAAGCGTTTTGCCATCTCAATATTATCCCTTATCATCCTATATGTTACGAAAGGTCTAACCGCATCATGAGTTACCACAATAGTGTTTTCATCTATTCCATATTTTTTTCTATAAAGTCAATTGATTTTTACAATGGTTTCATTTCTGACCTTGCCACCCTCAATAACCGTAATCTTTTTCATTATCATCTATGTACTTAGCGATAAGGTCTTTAGTATGCTGTAGCCACTGTTTAGGGCAGGCTATTACGATTTCCTCAAAGCTATCATATAGGCAAAACTTTTTCTATTGTGTGAATAATAATCGGCTTTCCGCCTATGTTCATATACTGCTTAGGCAGCTTGGCATCGCCCATGCGACTTCCTACACCACCAGCTAAAATTACTCCATAAACATTCATAGATTCCATTTCACTCCTGTATGACAATTAGCAAGCTAATTATCAATTATTCCTTTCTTTATAATTTTGGTTATAATTATTCAGATGCTGCGTATCCTGAATTTTTATCAGCTAAATTCGGATACCAACACTTTCCAAAACTCAAGGCTTCTACCAGTGAGCTCCTTACTCATCAATTCCACGAATTCTTTTTTTCTGCGTTTTTTTCCATACAGCATATTGGGCTGTGCCCATCGCTCTTACAAATTTTCTAAAATCCGATGCAATAGGTATTATGTCATCGTAGCTCATATCACTTGTAAATGCGTATATTTTTCCGGACCTGCATTCTAATAAAATTGTATATGGATCTCCGTTTGCAATTATAATTAAGTCCCTTTTTATGTAGTACTAGATAATCCTCGTATTCTAGATTACGATTTATTAGCCAGCTAAGGCTGGTTTCATCTCCATATCCAAACTGATAGCTGAGAAAACCCAAATTACCCCAGTTATAGCTTAGAATATCCTCTGTAAATACAGAGTCCAAATACTCTATTTCAAGTTTAGACTTTAGCTTTTCAATTTCTATCGCAGAAATTTCTTTTTTTCTAAGTATAATTCCGTCAGTTATTTCCTCATCAAGACCCTCTGTTTCTTCGAGAATCGAGGATATAATCTCATCTATCGTGAATAATTGCATATATTGATTTCCCCTTCATTAGCCTCATCATCATGTGCTGACAAAATCATCATCATCACAAGACAGAGGAAGAATCTACTGACTATGAATACACTTTCTAAATGGCTGACTACAAGAGTAAATATTATCGCTAGGTACCAGTTTCCCCTTTGCATTAGGTCTGCTCTTCTTATCATATAAAACAAAAGTGATATATATATGAAGAATCCTGTAAATCCAGTCGTGTATATCATAGCAAAGTAGCCGCTATGCGGTCCCAATATAGTAGGTCTAAACTTATAACTGCCCTGATATCTTTGCTCCCAGAAACCTTTGATATACTCATTTCTAGCAGCCATTTCATTCTTTAGACTTCCCGTTCCAAAAAGCCTTCTTGTCCATATTTGCAAGCATTGCAGTCTTCCAGATATTATATCTTGCACTGCTAGCTCTATTTAACTTGTATTCTATATTTCCGTAGCTGTTTTCCCATTCAAAGGCAACGCCTGTATCTTGATGAGAATACATAAGGCCATATACCGCACATGTTGCAAATAGCGATGCTAAAAGGGCAAGCAGAGTTAATCTTTTACCTGTCATAGGCTTTATTAGTCTTACAATGCCGTACGAAATTAATATTACAATCAAAGCAAGCTGAGCGCTTCTGCACTCGGACTTAAATACAACAACAAGGGAAAAGATACTGTAAAGGCTTAGCATAGTAAAGCTTTAGCCTTAGACAAAGGCTTAGGCACAATTATAAAAAAAGTAAAACCAATGAAAGTGCCGTCATAATTCCCATGGTATTTGGATTTATGTATAGATATGTAAAGTTCATCTTGCCGTCATTGTAGCTATTTCTCATCAAAAATCAGCAATTCCGCTTTCTGGCGAGAGCTTATAAACAATATGGCAAAATGCTTCTAGCAGGTTGAGTGCTAGGTTTATCAAAATAATCACAGGAGCCAGAACGCGTCTTAGATAGCTCTTTGATATAATCATCTCATTAATTGCAATTAGATAGACTACCTCAAAGAAAACAGTTCTTATAGTGCTATAATCAAAGCCCACGCTCCACCAGCCTATAAGCCTTGAAACAAGATATATTCCAATAATAATAAATGGTCTTGGCTTAAGGTATGCTCTCTCCTCCTTTCGGGCAAAGAACTTATACAATGCTGCAATTAGAAGCAGACCTCCTACTACAACCTCAAGTCGTTCAAACCAGTTAATAAAAAGGCTTTTGCTGCAAGTGTGTTAAACAGAATGAAAAAGCAGGGAGTATATAGTAACAAGAGCACTAATTACAATGCCCAAAAATCTCTTATCTTTACATGGTGATGTAAGCTTTTAAATTTTTCCATCTTATTTCCTCTCATCATCTTCGTCAAAGATCCACTTGCTTACCTTTTTCTCTCGAATGACCATCGCAAGCCGACATAAACTTCTCTCCAAAAGCAGCTCGCTTCTCTGCGCACATGTCTTCTTCACGCACTGCAGTTACAAGCTCGTCCTTGTTCCTCGCAAGTCTTCCGTAGAGATATTCATCTAGTTCAAAATAAAGGCCTCTTCCACCCTCATATTCTTCAAGATCATACATGAAGAAAATCACTGGTCTTCCCGTTATATACCAATCAAAGATTATCGATGAATAATCGGTTATCAAAATATCAGAAGCTGCTATTAGCTCGTTCACATCTGGGTATTCAGATACGTCAATCATCCCTTCAGGAAGATCAAAGTTAAGCCTTCCAGCTTTTACATTCGCAAGCAAAGCAGGATGCCATCTTAGCAGGACTCTGTACTCGTCTCCGATTTCACTCATAAATTGCTTAGGAGAAAGCTTATCAAAATCATAATTTGCTGCTTCGACGCGTTCCCCCCTATATGTAGGCGCAAAGAGAATTATCTTCTTTCCGTTTAGCTCAGGAAATGCACTTATCAGCTTTGATTTTGATTCAGCCTTAAATTCATCATCAAAGAGCATATCGCTTCGAGGACTTCCAAGCGCCCTAACCTTATCTACGGAAATTCCAAATGCCTCAGCAAAACACTCGCGAATTCCCTCAGAACTCACCAAAGCTCCAGTATACTTGCGGTATCCACTGTGAACAACTCTTGGATTCATATCTCCTTCTAGCCTGCTATATCCGAACTTCTTAAAGGCTCCGCTTCCATGCCAAAAGCTGGACTAGCTTTTTGATTATTTCTGAGCTTTATTGAGCTTGTAAGACCATAGAAATCATCGAGAATTATATACTTACAGCTAGTCATAGCCCTGCAAATAGCCCTAAACTCAGCAAAGCTAATAGCCTTTCGCCTATCTCCTCTGCAGAAGCTCTGTATCCTTAGGTCAATTTTTTTCGCCTCTATATAGTCCTTGATTGCCTTTAGGTTTCCATCTAGGCTTTCATGTGCGTCAGTTAGAAACACTACGCCCTTATAATCTAGCTTTTAAAAAAAGCAGGGGCTATGCGATTATATATAAAAAAATATGTCAGCGCTAAGGCTTTTTCTAATTTTACGCATGCTCATTTGCGAAGTAACCTCTCTTTGATTGTCCTCTTCAGGAAGGCAAACTCGTCGCTCTTTCTGAAAATGATATATAGCAAGATATTAGGTAGTGTCGCACTAATAACTAGCTTTATCAAGAATGCAATAAAACTATGTCCTGGCACTAGGCTCACTGCTCCGTAGCAAACCCCTAGTATTGCAAAGAAAAACTAGGCTGAGCTTTAGGTAGTTTTTGTAATAAGGCATAACGCTCTTATGAAAGCCGTACTTATAAAGCACATAAGGCTCTATCCAAGCACATGTTGTCACCGTGCTAACTATGGTTCCAAGCAAAACTCCAGACACCCCAAGTGGCTTAACTAGCACAAGTGAAACACCTAGATTTATGAGCGACTCATATATTGGCATATACTTGTTATACCAATATAGGCCCTTTGCATTTTTGAAGGTTTGAGCACTGCTACGCATCCCAGTAAAAATATGTCTTCATAACTATGAGAAGAACTACACCCGTTCCAAAGACAGTATCCTTTTTGACCCAAATATCGTTGATGAATGGATTTAGCAGGTTAAACAGGCAGCAGCATGCAAAGCTATATAGCCAGAAGTTTATGAAGAAAACTCTCTTAAGTGCCTTCTCCTGAGTTTCAACATCCTCTAAAGCAGCAAGATTTCCAACGCTTGCAGAAATTGCTGTAAAGAACTTGCTGATAAATACAGTAACCGCGTTAACTATCATCGTGTAGTTTGCGTATATTCCTGAAATAACAAGTCCGATGAACTTTGATATAATCAGATAGTCAGTTGCAAATACTATAATGGTTCCAATCTTGTGAAATACCATGGCTAGAGTATTCTTCTTAATCTCAGCAAAGATATCTCTAGGAAGATCCATTACATCCTTTTCCTTAAGGTAAGGATAGCGTTTATCTGCAATACGCGTGATTGATATGTTCTGTATCAAAACAAATAATATTCCCACCAGCATAAAGCCTATGTAGTTTCTACTCATCACTAGGATAAGCACCTGCACAATAACCATGAGAATCTCGCAAACTCCGTTATTTAGCGCAACTATATAGTTATTCTGCCTTGCCGAAACATAGGCAGACTTATACGAGAAGAAATATGAAACTGCAGTATTAACAACATATAGAACATATATCAAATGCAGATTTGGAATGTCTGGTTTTTTTCCTTTATAAAAAAATCAATAAAAGGTGTCATCAAAAGGCCAGCGGCTAGGGACAAATCCTCCTACTCCGATGTATATCCTCTTGTAGAACCTCATTATTGACTTGATCTTACTTATCTCGTTTTTGGCAATCGGTGAATAAAGGCTAAACACTATAGCTTCACCTATACCTAGTTCGGCTAGTGAAAGAATCATTAGCACATTGCTGAAAAAGCCCTGAAAGTCCGACGTACTCATTTGATAGCATATAGATAATTGCTGTACGGGAAAAAAACTGGCACAAGATGTGTACCAGTTGTAAAATCCATGCTATCTTGATATTTTTGGTCGACTTTTCTATACGCATGATTTTCCTTTATCACCTTAATTTTGAAAATGTGACTAGATAGTTAAGCCTTCATTTTCGTCTATGTAAGGGTGTTTTCCGAACATCACAAATGTCTATTAAATTATATTTCAATTGTGCTTTTTGCGTCAAATGTGACAGCCTGTTAAAAGCTATTTTACGCATTTAAAGTGCAAGAATTAGCGGCACAAATATCGGCACTAATGCTGAAAGCACAAGGCCTGAGATAAACGAGTATACCGCGATGTTTCCACTAGTTGATTTTTCTACGATTGGAAGGCATACATCCATGGCTGCAGCGCCAGGTAGTGCAATGGTCTCAACATATCCAATTTTCTTAGCAACAAGTGGAATAAATATGATTCCAAGTATTTCTCTCATAACATTGTGCATGAAAGCAACTGCACTTGCTTGAGCTAGCCCTGCCTCTAGTATTATTCCTGGAGCCAGTGAATACCAACCAAATCCAGCGCCGACAGCGAGCATTTCTTTCACTGAAAGTGGAAGTATTAGTCCGCATATGAAGGCTCCTGCAAGGCTTCCTAATGCAATTGCAAAAGGGAAGATCAAAACGCGAAGTCCTACCTTACGGAAATTATCTATAACCGTACCATCAAGGCCAAGGTCTAGTCCAACTAGTGAAAGCAGTATGCAAAGCCCTATTTGAATAGCGTGTCCTGCTATTGTATTAAAGGTCTCATAACTATCAAATACCTTATCTACAAGAGCAAATCCACATATTAGACCAAGAATGACAGAAGCTATTATAACAAGAGTCATCTTGTCAATCTTTCCGCCCTCAACATTAGAATTCTTCTCCTTGTTCAAAGCATCCTTTGATTTATCAGCTGAAATAAGAAGACCACGCCTATCTATTCTTAGAGCCTTCCTAGCAAAGAAGACAGCAATAATTGAAAATATGAGTATGACCACGGTTACTACAAGTGAATACACACCTATGCTTCCGAGATTTTCGATAACCTCATCGTTAGCGCCCATTCTTGAGCCCATAGTTAAAACAAGTAGAACTATAGCTACCGTCTGAAACTTGCCCGTCCACGCAAGTTTCTCCTTCTTATGTCTAAGCTTGCTACCGATAAAATATCCTATGGCTGCAAGAATGACATAGATAATCAAATCACGCATTGAATTCTCCTAAGCTGTTCTTTTCTTTTTCATTCTTAATTCATCAAAAATAATATCCCATATATTTTACCATTTTTTTCAGCTTTTAATAAAGCTAAAAAGCGAATTTAAGGAAGATGCAAATAGGAAATTATCCAATTAAAAACCGGGTTTCCCCGGTTAATAATCACTTGACTACTTCAAGAATATCTCTTATGTCATTTATAAGGTAGTCTGCGCCCTCAAATTCCGCCATTTGTCCGTATCCATAAAGGCAGGCAGCAAAGCTTCCTCCACATGACTTTGCACACTCAAAATCATGATATCTATCACCGACTACAAGATAAGGTCCTTCAAACTCATCTGTAATCTGCTTTACGATTTCAGTCTTTGGCTTAAATCCATAAGATTCGCAGTCATAAAAAAACGATCAAACCAGCGCTGCATTTCAAACTCTTTCCAATGTGCTTTTTCGGTAAGATGTCTTGCAATTGCTGAGGATTAAGAGCTTATATCCCGCTTGCTTTAACTTTGTCAGTACATCCCTTGCACCTTCATACCAAAGAGCCTCATGCCTTTCGATTTGCTCAACCATCATGGCTCCAATCATGGCACTCGCCTCATCCTTATAAGTTTGAGCAAGCTCAGGCAAAAACTTATCCCACATCTCCTTGCTGTTTTAGGCCTAGCCAGCTTGCAATTTCAGATGATTCTATGATTCTCTCTTCTGCAAGATTTTTGATCTACAAGCCACTTATATGCCTTGCGAAATGCCGGTTCATATATTTTTAAGCGTATTGTGTATGGTACCATCATAATCAAATATGATTGTCTTTATCATCTTATTACCTTTTTAATCTATCAAAACATGCATTATAGCTGCTTTAGAAGGTTCACCATCTCAATCGCTGACAGTGCGCAGTCATAGCCCTTGTTTCCCGCCTTGCTTCCGGCTCTCGCGATAGCCTGCTCAATGTTTTTCCGTTGTAATGATTCCAAATAGTACTGGGATTCCTGTAGCTAGCTCAACCTGTGCAATTCCCTTTGCCGACTCGTTGCAAACTAGGTCGTAGTGAGAAGTATCTCCGCGTATAACTGCGCCAACACAGATTACCGCATCATAGTTTCCTGACTTAGCCATCCTCTGAGCTGTAAGTGGAATTTCAAATGCTCCAGGTACCCAAACAACTGTGATATTATCCTCTTCTACACCATGTCTAACTAGACCATCGATTGCTCCACCAGATAACTTATTTACAATAATTTCATTGAATCTTGCCGCAACTATACCAACTCTCATTCCCTCAGGTGCTATAACTTTTCCTTCTACCAAATTAATCTGTTTCATTTTTTTCTTCCTCCTGTTTAAATTAAGTCCTTCTATAAGTTAATTTCCTTAAAAAAATATGTCCCATCTTATCTTGCTTTGTCTTCATATATAGAAAATCGTATTTCTGCGGCTGAATTTCTAGTGGAACTCTTTCTTTGATCTTCAGTCCAAAACCGCCTAGTCCATAAACCTTCTCAGGGTTATTTGTAAGAAGTCTAAGTGACTTTACGCCTAGGTCAGATAATATCTGTGCTCCTACCCAGTACTCTCTAAGGTCTGGCGCAAATCCAAGCTTTACATTTGCTTCTACTGTGTCATAGCCCTGCTGCTGAAGCGCATAAGCTTTGATTTTTGTTAATTAACCCTATGCCTCTTCCTTCTTGTCTCATATATAGGATTATTCCTCTTCCCTCTTCCTCAACTTGGCGCATTGCTGTCTGAAGCTGAAGACCGCAGTCACATCTTAGCGAGCCAAATGCATCACCTGTGAGGCATTCTGAGTGAACTCTACAAAGTACATTCTCTCCATCTCCGATATCCCCTTTAACTAAAGCTAGGTGGTGCTCTCCTGTAATATCGTTGATATATCCATGTACCTTGAAATCACCATACTGTGTTGGAAGGTCTGCAACTGCTTCCTCTCTCACATGTCTTTCATGAATTCTCACATAGTCCTGTAAGTCGCTTATTGTGATGAAGCAAAGCTTATGTTCCTTTGCAAGTTCCCATAGCTGAGGTGTGCGCATCATGCTTCCATCTTCCTTCATGATTTCACAGCAAACTCCACATTCTTTTTAGCCCTGCAAGCCTCATTAGGTCTATCGTTGCCTCTGTATGACCGTTGCGAACTAGAACCCCACCTCTTCTTGCAACCAGTGGAAATACATGTCCTGGTCTTCTAAAATCCTCTGGCTTTTGATGTTTCATCAACGCATTTCATTATGGTATGAGAGCGCTCAGCTGCAGATATTCCAGTAGTTGTGTCGACATGGTCTACAGCAACTGTAAATGCAGTGCTATGGTTATCGGTGTTTTCTGCTACCATCGGAGGAAAATTTAACCTTGCTGCAAGTTCCTCACTCATTGGCGTGCAGATAAGACCTTTTCCATGTACAGCCATGAAGTTTATATTCTCTTGCGTTGCAAACTCTGCAGCACATATGAAATCTCCTTCATTTTTCTCTATCTGGGTCATCTGTAACTAAAATTACTTTTTCCGTCTCTCAAATCCTGAATTGCTTCTTCTATTGTGTTGTAATTATATTTTTTTGACATAAGACATATCCTCCTATTCTAAAAATCCAAATGTCTCAAGAAATTCCATAGTAATTTTTTTGATTCCTGTTTTTGGGGCTTACTCGTTTTTGATGCCTAGTAAGCGCTCTACATACTTGCCTATAACGTCGTTTTCTAAGTTAACTATATCTCCTGCATTTTTTCCAAGCAGCGTCGTTTCTTCTCCTGTATGTGGTATAACCGATACAGCAAAGCTGGATTCATCTAATTTTGCAACCGTAAGGCTTATTCCATCTATGCAAATCGAGCCCTTTTCCACTATCAAATGCAGAATATCCTTTGAGGTTTCAATCCTTACCCATATAGCATTTTCTTCGCGAATCATGGATTTAATAACCCCAGTTCCATCTATATGTCCGCTTACTATATGTCCGCCAAATCTTCCATCTGCAGCCATTGCACGCTCTAGGTTTACCTGACTTCCTGCCTTGCAGCTTCCCAGACTGCTTCTCCTAATAGTCTCTGCCATTACATCCGCTGTGAATCCGTCAGGCTGAAGAGATGTAACCGTTAGGCACACTCCATTTACTGCAATGCTATCTCCGATTTTTGTTCCTTCCAAAACCTTCCTAGCTTTTACTGCTATGACTCCCGATTCACCACCAAGCTGCATGTGAGAGACTTTTCCTTTTTCTTCTACAATCCCTGTAAACATTGCTCCTCCTCTTTCATGCATATCTTATATCTTATTTTGATATCTTCGCCTATCTGTTGAACTTCTAAGCATCTCAGCTTAACGGCATCTCTTGGCACTTCTACTCCTATGCCTTCAACTGGACTCTTGCTACTTGCTCCACCAAATATCTTTGGTGCAATAAAGGCTTGAACTTCATTTACTATGCCTGCCCTTAGCGCACTGTCATTCAGTGTTCCTCCTCCTTCAAGGAGTATGCTATCTATTCCTTTATCTCCAATAAATGACATCAGCTTATTAAGGTCTATACGCTTATCATCACCCAGGCAGCAAACCGTCTCTATACCCGCATCCTGAAGTATCTTCAATTTATCTTCTGAGTATGTCGTGTCTGAATATGCAATTATTGTTTTCTGCTTTTTTGCGCTCTTAACAATCTGGCTATCTAGAGGAATTCTTAACTTGCTATCGCATATTATTCTGACCGGACTTTTTAGATTTTCCACTCTAGTACTTAGCATCGGATCATCAGCAAGCACAGTTCCAATCCCGACCATTATGCCCATATATCTATGCCGCATAGCTTGAACTTCTCTTCTTGCCTCTTCTGCAGTTATCCACTTTGATGCACCTGTCTTTGTGGCAATCTTCCCATCTAGTGTCATCGCATATTTCATAACCACATAGGGCTTTTTAGTCTTAATATAGTGGAAGAATATTGGGTTTAGCTTGTCACATTCATCCCTCATATAGTCCTCGACTACAGTGATTCCTGCCTCTCTTAATATCTCTACGCCCTTTCCTGCAACCTTTGGATTTGGGTCACGTGAGCCTATAACCACTCTTGAAATCTTTTTGCTCTATGATAGCCTCTGTGCATGGCGGAGTCTTGCCGTGGTGACAGCAAGGTTCAAGCGTAACATACATCGTCGCTCCATCTGCAGATTCTATAAGCGATGCAATCGCATTGCGCTCAGCATGAAGCATGCCGCATTTTTCATGATATCCTTCTCCTATGATTTGACCATCCTTTACAATTACTGCACCTACCATAGGATTTGGATTTGTGAAGCCCTCTCCTTTTCTTGCTAGCTCAATCGCGCGCTCCATATACTTTTGATCACTCAAATCTATTCCTTCTTTTCTCCATGGAATCTAGGGACATATAAAAACCCCTGCAGAATATCTACAGGGGTTAATCAAATGCGTGTGCAATCTTGCATATATAAACAAAAGCTCATATATCGCGATAAATGAGTAAAATAAAAGCTCTGAAATGGAATCCCATCTCAGAGCAAAGATACTACATCATTATCACAAAAATAATTGTACCATCATCTTCTTCCATCCAGACTATACTGTCGGCTCCGGAATCTAACCGGATCATGCCTTTCGGCTCGCGGGCTTTACCGCCGGTAGGGAATTGCACCCTGCCCTGAAGATATCTTTTTTTAAATCATAATACTTTATTTTTGGTTTGTAAAGTGCTATTTAAAATTTTATTTATGGTGCTTGCACTTATGCTCGCCGCTGTGTTCTCCCTTATGATGTCCACATTTATGCTCGCCCTTGTGGTGTCCGCACTTATGTTCACCGCCATGGTGGCTACACTTTGCACCTTCGCCATGCTCTAGTGTTCCAGCTAGAAGCTTTTTCTACAGCTTCATCACAGTCACCACTTACACCTGCATATAGCTCAATTCCTACTTCTGCAAGAGCAATCTGTGCGCCCTCTCCGATTCCGCTACAGATGACTGCATCTACTTCTGACTCCTTTAGTAGTCCAGCAATTTGCACCATGTCCACCCTCAGCTACTTCAACTAGCTTTTGACTCCTGAATCTTGCCATCGTTAACATCGTAAACCTTAAAAGCTTTGCTGTGTCCAAAATGTCTAAAAATCTTACCATCCTCAAATGTTACTGCTATTCTCATTGTATTTTCACCTTTCTTATCAAAAATTCTCATGTGCAAGAGCAATTTCCCTGTGCGCATCCTCGTTTTAAATAACAAGCGTCCTTGCTACAGCAGGAATAGTCTGAAACTATATAAAGAGTTTTTTTCCATAGACTATGGAATCTGCAATCTTCTTACGCACAGATTCATAGATAGCTGTTACCGTAGTCCTAGAAACATCCATTTGTTTCGCAGCTTCCTCCTGGTTTAATCCGCAGCTATCGATTAATCGCATAGCTTCGTATTCATCAAGAGTGATATCCACACTTTCATCATTTCTAACATCCTCTGGTGCAAAGCACCTATACTCCGGAATGACGCCTATCTTTCTACTTCTTCTTGGTCTTGCCATGATTTTTCTCCCAAAAATAATTATTGACATATGTCTATAATACACCATTTTTCGACATATGTCAATATTAAAATTCGATATTTATTTATAAAGTTTATCTATATTTGTTTCAAAGACATCGTTAATTTCGTCTATTGCCTCTGAAATTTCAAGCTTTATGCTCCATGTATTCGAGGCATCATCCTTATCTAAATTCGTATATGCAAACAGGAGCTTTCTAATAGCTTTGATATATGAATTCATCAAAACATATAACTCGTTTGCACTAGATGGAACTTCGTCAAGATAATTGAAAATCTTTTCTATTATCCTATTAAAGCACTCCGTTTTAATGTCAAATTCATCGCCAGCAAGGTTTTTACATATGTCTACATCCTTTAGAAATACTTCTCCATCTTCTCTTATAGCTACTGCCATCTGAGCCTGTAGCTTCTCATCTTTGATATCAACTGATACATTAGAGCTGTTCCTATACCTTTTGATATATGAATATCTGCTGTACATTCTGTCTGTCAAGATCAGAGTTTTAAACTCATCATCAAACCTTGCATAAGAAAGCATTCCATCAGCTATCATATTGTGCAAATTCAGCAAGGTATCCTTGTAGCGTTCACCTGCATACTCAGCTAGTTCATTAACTCCGTAATACTCCTCTGGACCTATTATTTTTGGCATACTTATCGAAGGTTTCTATAAGCTTTTAATTTCTTCATTCCAACTGCGAAGAAATAGAGGCAAGCTGCTGCTACAACTATTAGGAGCATCGAAAGTACAACTAGCATCATTATGCCTAGAAGAAAACCTGTAAGACCTATCGCGATACAAGAAATTGATGAAAGTACTGTAAGCACAATAGAAACTGCTATTGCTAGGGTCACGAGTCCTGAATTTGGTTTCTTCATGCTGAAGTATGTAGTTTTAGATTTATCAAAATCACTATAGCTTCTACTATAGTTTGTGTATGTTGTTTCCTTACCAAAGAATAAATCGATTTGTCCCTTTATATCCCTGCTCAGCGTCCTATAGTTTTCACTCTGTACCGCTGAGTTGACTGTGTCTAATATTCCGTCACCAAGGTTAATAAGGCGCTTTATCTGTTCCATTTCGCTCTCCGATTAGCCATTAATATTTTTGTTAATTATACTTTTTTTATGTAAGTTTAAGTCAACGGCGTGAACGGTTTTTCCCTTTTGCTCAGGTTAAATCATGAATTTTTTTAATGTGATTAAAAAAGACCAATCTGCAAAGCAAATCGGTCCGTATTAACCATATTCTATAGGTCTTCCTTTGGATACTTCTCAGAAACCCATTCCTGAGTGTACTTGATGAACTCCTTGGTTGAAGCCGTAAGGTGATTCTGGTTCTTGACTGCAATTCCAAGAGTTCTCTGTTCTCCAGAAACAAGAGGCCTAATCGCAATGTTTCTTGATGTCTTTTTCAACTATCATCTGCGGAAGCAGTGTAACGCCAAGGCCCTTCTCAACCATTGCTACAACAGCATAATCGTTCATCTCAGCAAACCTTACATTTGGCTTAACCTTATGTTTGTTGAACACCTCTGCAATCTCGCTAACATCGCTGAAGGAACTGTCATTAAGCTTGATATAATCATACTTAACTAGATCATCAATAGCGATTTTCTCCTCTGCAGCAAGTGGATGGTCTGCTGGAACTACAGCAACCATAGGATCCTTATGTAGCGGATATGTAATAAATGGAGTATCCTCTGAAAGGCTCATAAATGCACAGTCAACCCTGCCGCTGCGGACCCAGTCCTCGCTCTCTACATCCGAGCCATGAAGAAGCTCAAAGCGAACTAGCGGATAATCCTTCTCAAACTTAGCAATTATGCTAGGAAGCCACTGAACAGATACGCTTGTAAAAGTTGAAATTCTAATTAGCCCTGACTCAAGTCTATGTATGTCGTTGAGCTTGCGATATAGATTGTCGTATGACTGGCATATCTCCTCAAAATAAGGCATTAACTCCTCACCATCAGCAGTTGCATATGCACCGCTCTTCTCTCTTACAAGAAGCTTAAGGTTGCAGTCTGACTCAAGTGAATTAAGCAGATGCGTTATTCCTGACTGAGTATATCCCAAATCCTCAGCTGCACGAGTAAGATTTCCGAGTTCAATTGTCTTCAAGAAAGCCTGATATTGCGAAATACTCATTAAAACCTCCAAATATACGCTAAATTCTAAATTAAATTAGTTAAGCTAATTATTTTTGATAATAAAACAGTGCTTTTACTAATTGTATATCCCAAATTATAATTCTTTTGCTTTTAACAAATCAATAGATAAAAATTCAAAGCCATCTAGATATTGAATTTCCCTAAAAATCAGCACTTACATACTCATATGAGTTTTTTTAGTTCATCTAGTCTAGCAAAGCTCATAGCCTAGGTGATTTTTTTATTTTTGAAGAAGAAGACTTTGTGCATAGATATCTGCTGTTCCACCAGGACTTAAATTCATCTCGATAAAAAAACATCATCAAGCTCCTCTAAGGCATTTACAAGCTTATCATCATCTAGTTTTCTAATCCTTCTAGCCTCGGCCTTAGCAAGCTCTAGCCCTTTCATACCACCTCTATGTATCAAATTACTATCATCAGCTTTTTTTCTAAAACAAATAAAAAAAGCTTCTCAGTTTGGCAGTCAAAGTGAGCTTACCGTATTCATCAACTAAATCATTAAGATAACAAGCCCCAGCAAAGGCTGTAGGAAACCCCTTCATGGCCTCATCCTCTGCGCCACATCTGCCGAAAGCCTCTCTAGCTAGTTCTCCATTTGATTTTTCTCATCGATATTTTTTTACGGTTTCTACATGCCCATTACATTCTGATTCGCTAGTGCATTTCTTCAGCTCAAAAATGCCTTTTGCGATTTTTTTCGCGATTTATCTCTTAGATTTCCTCCATGCTTTTAGACAGTTTCCTAGGGCAGAAAGCAAGATACCCATTCCATATATTGCACCCCTATGAGTATTAACGCCAGAAGTGAGGCACATCATCTTTTCTTCTGCTTCTATTCCTAGATTTCTAAGTTTTATGAATTCGCAAGTATTTGACAAATTCATATCAAAACCTAAACGAAGCGCCTCTTCAAAATAGCCTTCTAAGGACATCGCACTTCTAAACATCATATCAAAGTCCATATCGCTGTGAGCTCCGCAGTTTCTTTGATCTACAAGACCAGGCTTTGGGGTTAGCTCAAGTTCTTCCCTTAGTGCACTTACAGCTAGCTTTGATATCTTAGCTGATGCAAAATCTAAAAGTAAATTCTGTGTCTTAAACACAACCTCGTCAAGGCCGTGAGCCCTTGCTCTACTGCATTCAAATACAGATCCTCCACATACAAGGCATTTTCGTCCTTTTGCACCAGGCCTTCTAATAAGCATTCCTATAGCATCTGTAACATCTAGGTCGAGAAGTCTTCCGACCGGAAGTTCCTCCTCTATTGCAAGGCACTTTGACTTAACATATTCTGCTTCTAAATCAAATACAAGTAAAGCAAAACACCCTGTGAAGTTACGCTTCACAAGGCTTTTTATCGGTTCTCCCAGCTCCTTAATGAGTCTAGAATATCCGTATTCAAAGGCTAAATCTACTAAAGGACTTCTCTTGATTTCCCCAGCAATGTTCATTGAAACGGATACGACCGGCATTTTATATCTATCTATGAACTCTGACTTAAGAAGCGCATTTTCATCTCTTGACCTAAGAAGTTCTGCAAGCTCTACCTTCCTTATTTCGTACATAGTTTTGAAAACCTATTCTATCATACCTGCCATAGGCTCGTTTACGCTGTCTAAGGACTTTAGCTTTTTCTAGAGAATTTTCACCAACACATCCCACCATTAAGTAGCGCTTGTTAATAACATCATAGATGAAGTGGTGAAGAAGGTGAAACTCCTTAATCATACTGGTGTTTGAAACATGAGTACGCGGTCCCGTACAAGGATGGATAAGGTCTCCAATTTTGATATGGTTATCATCATAGTAGGAAACTGGTATTTCTCTTTTTATAACATCATTGACCTTATTTTTCTAGCTCTACAAGATCAAAGTTAGGCTGATAATCCGGGAATGCCACTATGAAACCGTGCCTGATGTCATCGTGTGTACATCTTGAAATTTCATCCTTAGGCATGAAGTACTCACAGATATCCTCTGCAGTATGCGCCATGAGTCTATATGGAAGAGATGTGTAGACCATCTTGTAGATTTCGTCAGGAAATGGACCAAAGATTCTAGGTCTTGTCAAAACAATTTCCTCACCCACACCAATTAAAAGGTCAGCGTTCATATTGAGCATAGGATATACGATATCAAAGTGCTCAACGATTACGCGCTTTTCCCCTTTTGATGGCCTGAAGAATCGCTCCTGCCAAAACTGAAAGTTGGTGAAAACCCATCTCAAAGCGAATATCAAGATGATAAGTATGTGGCGTGAAGAAGCCTTGCTCATAGTCCTGCTGGAGAATAGGGAGCGGTCTAACATTCACTCCGTCATCGTCATTTGTCAGCTCAAGGCCTGGGAACATTCCTTTTTATTAACGCACTCTTTTCCTGATCCAGCCTCGCCAATAACACCAATGAGCTTATCAAATGGTGAAAGGTACTGCTGCGCTAGCTGAATGCCAAGCCCATAAATTCTCGACCTTCCTCTAGGTGCGTAGTATGTAGTAAACAGGTGACTCCTTAATTTATCGCTATGTTCCATATTATCTCCTTTTTCTCTATAATCTCTTGCGATTTTTGCAGATCGCATCCATCTATCAAAATTATCTCTTGCTCTTTTTCATTAGAAAATCAAAGCTCGCTTCTGGCAAAAGTAACCTAAGCTTTTGGCTTACGTCCTCGGCATCTGCCTTAGCATCTTTTTAGTTCAGCAAATAGCATTCTTACCCTGCTTGCGCTAATCGGCTCGCCCTAGTGCCTCTGCTCTTTCGACTTCTATAGCTTCTATACCCTTTTTTTCGGCAAGTAAATCTTCATCGACTCATTATATTTTCTTGTCGTTTCAGACAGTGGCTCGCTTCCGAAGAAGCGCTTTGATATACCAAGCTCTTTAGCGAATATCCTGCTGAAGATTTCTAAATCTAGCTCGCATTTGATGCGTGAAACCTCCGTCTTATCTTTGATAAAGTACTGCGGAAAGCTTGCCTTTGACACAAGGTATGGCCCCGTTTGTGCAACAAATACATTATCTAAGTCTGCACATCCCTTTTTTACAAGTTCAAACCTCTCTTCAAAGCTAAACTCGCTAGCCTCCTCTGATACGACAAATACATATAGGACATCGCACTGTTTCGCCGCTTCTTCTATGAGGTATCTGTGCCCTAGTGTAAAAGGATTGCAGTTCATGACTGCAGCTCCTCTTATTTCGGCAGCTGAGAATTTATCAAATGTTCTCCCCTTTTCGGCATAGGCCTTTTTCTATCTGCTTAATGGCAAAGCGCTTAGCCTCGCCTTTTTTTCTCTTTCTAGTAGAACTACATCCTTTGTTTTTTTGCAAGTCTATGAAAGAATAACGACTCAAACAAAGAAGTATTCTCAGGCTTGGTATACACTAGCAGCTCCTTCACTCCATTTTGGAAAGCATCCTGCCATAGAGTTCCCATAAGCGCGCTCATATACCCACTTCCTCTAGCCTCTTCACTGACAGCTATACACTTTAGGAGATATTTAGCTCTTGAACCAGTCGCAACCAGCTTTCCATCCTCCAAAAATGCAGACGGTTGTTTCGATATCAGTGTCTAAATCAAGGCCCGAAGATGCTAGAAAGCTTTTTCACTTTATTAAGTTTACTTTGGCCTTCTTTTGCGCCTTTTTATGATTTCTATATCCATAGCTGCTCCAAGCGATTTTACCTTTGATGTTCTATTTATAAACCTTAGTATATCCTAAAAAAATGATATTTGCAAATTGAAAAATGATACATTGTATTATATAATATCGGTAATTGATATAATACAATTATGTAACAATGTCTACTGGAGGATATCGACATGCCTATGATAAATCGTAAGGCCTGCGCTGGAACACTAGAATCAAGCGACGTTTATGTAGAGCTTGAGCCTAGCGTTTCCGGTATAGAGCTTAATCTAGAATCAGCAGTCATTGAGCAATTTGGCGAAGCCATTAGAAGCGCTGTGCTCGATGTCATAAACGAGATGAACATCTCAGATGTCAAAATAAAGGTTGTTGACCGCGGTGCGCTCGACTGTGTAATTCGCGCGCGAGTTGAAACTGCACTTAGCAGGGGAATGGAGGCACATGATGCGTAGATCTATGCTCTTTGTTCCGGGCAATACCCCAAATCTGATTATAAACAGCAATTGCATGGGAGCTGATGCGATTATCTTTGATTTAGAGGATGCTGTTGCACCCGCAGAAAAGGATTCAGCAAGGCTTCTAGTTCGCAACGCTATAAAGTATATGAACTTCTCAGGCATAGAGATAGTCGTAAGAATAAACTCATTAGATACAAGCTTCTGGAAGGAAGACCTAAATCAAATACTTCCTTCTGGACCAAAATATTATAATGCTACCTAAGACGTCTTCGGCTAATGATGTTGCTGTTTTGAGCGCTTACCTTAGAGATTTTTGAAGAAAAAAACTCGGTCTTGAGTTAAACCACTTTAAGATTATGCCACTTATAGAGACAGCACTTGGAATCGAAAAATGCATATAACATCGCCTCATCAGACAAGAGTGTCTGCGCCATCTTCCTAGGCGCCGAGGATCTAACTGCAGATCTTAGATGCAAGAGAACCAAAGAAGGACATAAGATTGACTACGCTAGGTCAAGAATGGTCATGGCTGCAAGAGCTGCGGGCGTAGATGTCTATGATACACCTTTTACAGATGTAAATGATGACGATGGAATCATCACAGATTCTGAATACGCGAAGTCGCTAGGCTTCACAGGAAAGGCTTCAATTTCTCCAAGGCATTTAGATGCAATAAATACAGTATTTAGCCCTTCCATCGCTGATATCAAATATGCCTACGAGGTAATGGATGCCATAGAGCTTGCTGCTGCTCAAGGACGAGGAGCTATCGCTCTCCGCGGTAAAATGATAGATGCGCCTATAGTTGCCAGAGCAAAGAATACCATAGAGATGGCTGAAGCTATCGGAATAAGAAAGGAGCAGATTGATGAATAACAGCAAAATTGTATCCTCACTTCGCGAGGCAATTTCACTCTGCGATCTCAAGGATTCTATGAGCATCTCCTTTCACCATCATTTGAGAAATGGTGACTTTGTACTCAACATGGTCATGGAGGAAATTGCTGACATGGGATTTAAGGATCTCACTGTAAATGCAAGTTCCCTCTTTGATACTCACTCTGAGCTTCTTGAACATATAGAGAGTAGCGTTGTCACAAAGATATGCACAGACTACATGTCATCAGGCCTAGGGACGCAGTATTTCAGAGGGTATCATGGATACTCCAGTTGAATTTAGAACTCACGGAGGCAGACCATCAGATATAGAAAGTGGTAGAACTCCAATCGATATAGCTTTTTATAGCAGCACCTGCATCTGACCCTATGGGAAACTGCAGTGGCAAGATTGGAAAATCAGCCTGCGGAAGCCTTGGGTATGCGATTCCAGATGCGCAGAACGCTAAGCACGTGATAATAATCACAGATAATCTAGTTCCCTACCCTTTGATTCAGTGGTCAATTTCTGAAATCAATGTCGATTATGTTGTTGAAGTTCCTGCCATAGGAAATCCTCAGGGCATAGTTTCAGGAACAACCCAGATAACAAGAGATCCGGTCGGTCTAATCATGGCTGATCAAGCAACAAAGGTAATCAAAGCCTCTGGACTTCTTAAGGACGGCTTTTCATTTCAGACAGGTGCAGGTGGCGCTTCGCTTGCAGCAGCAAAGTTTCTCAAGGACATAATGGTCAGAGAAGGCATCAAAGGCAGCTTCGGTCTTGGCGGAATTACAGGCTACATGGTTGATATGCTAAACGCTGGTTGCTTTGAGTCACTGCTAGATGTACAATGCTTTGATCTTAAGGCTGTAGAGTCGATTAGGACAAATCCTCAGCATCAGGAAATTTCTGCACTTCACTATGCTTCCCCAAGCTCCATGAGTGCAGTTGTCGACAGCCCTAGATGTGGTAATTCTTGGTGCAACAGAAATAGATACTAATTTCAATGTAAATGTTCATACAGATTCTAACGGATACATTATGGGTGGCTCTGGCGGGCACAGCGATACTGCTGCAGGTGCAAAGCTTGCAATGATTATCGCTCCAATGTTCAGAGGCAGACTCCCTATGATAACCGACAGGGTTTCATGCATATCAACTCCTGGCAAGGATATAGATGTTTTAGTTACACAGGGCGGTATCGCAGTAAATCCAAGAAATCAGGAGCTAGCTGAACGCATGCGTAGTGCCGGTCTTCCTTTGATAGACATTCACGACCTTAAGAGAAAAGCGGAAAGCTATACTGGTCTTCCAAGCAAGGCAGCTAAGGGCGATAAGATAGTCGCAAAGGTTATATCACGCGATGGAGGACTTCTAGATAATATTTACAATGTACCGCAAAAATAGAGAGGCCAAATGAAATGAGAGAAATCGATTCATCACTTATAAGCGAAGTCGTTGCTAGGCTTTTGCATAGATGCTAACTACCATCTTCCGCCCGATATGAAGAAGCAGATAATCTCTTCATCAAAGGAAGAAAGCTGGGAAACTGCATCCATAATACTAGATCAGATAATAGAAAACTTTAATATCGCAGATGAAAATCTTCAGCCGATATGTCAGGATACAGGTCTTGCCTGCGTATTCCTAAGCATTGGCCAAGATGTTCACATCAAAGGAAATCTCGAAGAGGCTGTTAACGAAGGCGTCAGAAAGGGATATTCGCAAGGTTATCTTCGCAAGTCAGTCGTTTCCGATCCGCTAAAGCGTGTAAATACAGGCGATAACACACCTGCTATGATTTACTACGATATCTGTCCTGGCGATAAGCTCAAGATTACAGTAGCGCCCAAAGGCTTTGGAAGCGAGAATATGAGCCAAATTAAGATGCTGAAGCCATCTGATGGAATTGATGGAGTAAAGGACTTTGTTATCAAGGTAGTTGAAGATGCAGGGTCCAAAACCCATGTCCTCCAATAGTTGTCGGAGTTGGTATAGGAGGGACCTTTGATAAGGCTGCATATCTAGCAAAGAAGGCTTTGATGAGACCAGTCGATCAGCGAAACAGCGAGGATTTCTACGCAGAACTCGAAGAAGAACTTCTTGAAAAGATAAACGCGCTAGGTATAGGTCCTCAGGGATTTGGCGGAAAGACGACTGCCCTTGCCGTAAACATAGAAAAATTTCCAACGCATATCGCAGGACTTCCAGTAGCAGTCAACATTAACTGTCACGTTACTAGACATATGACGGAGGAAATATAATGGCAAAAAAGATAAATGTTCCTCTTTCTAGAGAGGAAGCAAGAAAGCTAAAAAGTGGTGATAACTGCCTTATAACAGGCACCATATATACTGCTAGAGACGCAGCACACAAAAGGCTCTGTGAGCTCATCAAGGAAGGAAAAGCGCTCCCCTTTGATGTAAAGGACTCCGTAATCTACTATGTTGGCCCTACCCCTGCAAAACCAGGCTCTGCCATAGGTTCAGCCGGCCCAACGACAGCCTACAGAATGGACGCTTACAGTCCTGCCCTGATTGAACAAGGCCAGACAGGTATGATTGGAAAAAGGCAAACGCAGTCTTGAAGTTATAGAAGCAATGAAAAAAACATGGAGCGGTTTACTTTGGCGCTATTGGCGGCTGCGGAGCTCTTCTCAGCAAGTGTATCAAAAGTGCAGAAGTAATAGCATACGAAGACCTTGGTGCAGAGGCTATCAGAAAGCTTTATGTGGAGGATTTACCTGTTGTTGTCGTAATAGATTCAGAAGGCAATAATCTCTACGAAGACGGCAGAGCCTCTTACCTACAAACACAAAAATAAGACGAAGTAATAAACTATTTCAAAGAAAGAGGAAGACATGTCAGAGCTATTTCACATCGATCCAAAACTGGATATTCCAATTTATAGACAGCTTGTTGATGTAATCAAGGCTAATATCCAAAATGGCAAAATTCCCCCAATGACAAAGCTCCCTACGGTAAGGGACCTATCAGACGAACTAGGAATTGCTCGCGGAACAATAAAGCGTTCATATGATGAACTAGAGCACCTTGGTATTATAGAGAAGATACGTGGTCGTGGCACATTTGTAAGCTATAGACCTAGCGACAGTGAAAGCCGTAAAGAGCGTGCTATGGCCGCAATTGACCATATGTTTGATGAGCTAGAAGACATGCAGTTTTCCATGTCTGAGATAAATATTTTTTTATCAATCTAAGGCTCAGAGACCGCGCTTCACACCAGGATAAGGTTAAGATAGGAATTGTAGAGTGCAATCCCGAAACTCTCTATCAACTAGCTGAACAGCTTAGAGAAATAGAACAAATTGACCTATTCTCCTACCTTCTTGGCGATCTTCGAGAGTACCCTTACAAGGTAAGCGAAGATATGGATTTGATAATCACAACAGCTGCACATGCAGATGAACTAAATGGCATAATTCCACAAAGCGACAAGGTTATCAAAACAGCACTAACTATGATGCCAAAGAGCGTCGCTGGAATAATCAAAATTGCTCCTGGTGAAAAGGTCGGCATCATCTGTAATAGTGAAAAAAATTTGGTAATATGCTCTATGAACTCTCTGAAACATATACAGAAAATGCTAAGATTTCAAAGCCTCTTATGATATCAAAGGATGGCGAAATCACAAAGTATCTCTCAAAGAAGGATGTCATCCTTGTACCAGAAAACTACCAAAAATATTGTAGTGACAAGGTTTTTGAATCAAATACGAAAGTTTGCATCTAAGCATAGACTAATTGAATGCTCCTATCAGATAGATGCTGGCTCATTCATGTACGTAAGAGATAAAATAGAAAAAAACTGATTGATAGTAAAAATACTTTAAAAGCACAAAGTGGAGCAATTTTTAAATACTGCTCCACCTTTTAATTCTCTATTAGCTTTGATATTTCAATCTAATATTTATATGTGTAGAAACCCCCATATGCAGTTACTGAATTCTCCCTGCAGCAAAATGTATGGACTTTTTCCATCAATATCTCACTGTCATACACTCTGAAATCTATGGTCTTGATTGATACAGAGGATCCTTTTACCGTGACACTTTTTGCCTGTGCTCTCCCATCTATAGTCAAATATATGTTTTTCCAAATAAAATTACATATCCATGCTCTTGACCATGCACCTGCAAACTGCCATGTTTTTGATTTAAATATCTTCATTTCAAATCACCTCTTGCTATTATTATATCACCTTTTTATCTTTGTGATATAGCTTTTTAAAAATCATCAAATATTTTTAATATAAAAAAACTTTGTATTTCCTATGTATATATGCGTTGACTTTTTGATATAGTTCACTGTACTATTATGTTATATATCAATATAGATATTTGTATTATTATTTTTTTGATAGAAATTGAGGTCAAGCAAATGCTTTCAGACAGAAAAAAAGAGTTTTTGATAATCGGAGTAATAGGCTCTGATGTTCACGCTGTAGGGATAAAAAAATCCTACACCATGCTTTTATGGCAGCAGGTTATGATGTTGTGGATCTTGGAGTTATGGTTTCGCAGGAAGAGTTCATAAATGCAGCTATAGAGTCAAGTGCAGATGCTATCCTCATATCCTCACTATACGGACAAGGGCGAACTAGATTGCCGTGGAATGCGTGAGAAATGTGATGAGGCAGGACTTAAGAATATCCCATTGCTCGTAGGCGGCAATATAGTTATAGGCAAGCAGAAGTTTGAGGATGTTGAGAAACGTTTTCAAGGAGATGGGCTTTAACTACGCCTTCCCTCCAGGAACTGCACCTGAGACGACTATAGATGCCCTACACCAAATTTTTTTAATGATAAAGACGCTGACACTGGAGTTCAATCCGAGGCAGATCATGAGAGCTCCGCTGAAATCACAGAGGAAAACCATTTATGAGAGCTATCCTGCTGATTGACTTCGGCAGCACATATACCAAGCTTACAGCAGTTGATATAGAAAATGCTAAAATCCTCGGAACAGCAGCTTCCTATACCACTGTAGAAAGCGATATAAACGAAGGTCTTAATAAAGGTCTTTCAATTTTAAAGGACAAGATTGGCGATATCGATTACGAAAAAACACTTGCCTGCTCTTCTGCAGCCGGTGGCCTTCGCATGATAGCCTCGGGACTAGTTCCAGAACTGACATCAGAAGCAGCAAAGATGGCTACACTCGGAGCTGGAGCCAAGATAGTTAAGCTATTTTCCTTTGAGCTTACAGAAGATGATATAGAAGAAATATCAAATAGTAAGCCAGATATATTCCTACTTGTGTGGGGAACCGATGGTGGAAATACCGAATGCATAGTACATAATGCTAAGATGCTCGCTACTCTCACGCCCATGTTTCCTATCATCATAGCAGGAAACCGCAACGCCTCAAGAGAATGCGAAAGAATTTTGGAAGGTCATGAGACCTATGTATGCCCCAAATGTTATGCCTAAGTTTGGCACAATAAATATAGCAGAGACACAAGATAAAATCAGAGAGATTTTTCTACGTCGCATAATTAAGGCCAAGGGACTAAGCAAAGCTTCATCAATACTTACAGACATTTTGATGCCTACCCCATCTGCTGTACTACAGGCGATAAACCTTTTTAGCAGATGGATGTGAAGGGGAAAAAAAGGTCTTGATGAGCTAATTGCAGTTGATGTCGGAGGCGCTACTACCGATATCTATTCTGTAGCAAATGGAAAAACCATCACATTCAGGCACTGTATATAAAGGCTTGCCAGAACCATATTCTAAGAGAACCGTTGAAGGCGATATCGGAATGAGGTATAGCATAAACGGTATTGTAGATGCTGCAGGACTAGATCGTATATGCGAGCTATCTGGTCTAAGCGAAGAACGCGCCAGCGAGCTTATAAGCTATTTAAGCACTCATACTGATGTAGTTCCAAATGGTGATGATGAACTTGAGCGCCTAGACTACGCGCTGGCTTCTATGGCTATAGAAACAGCCGTAACAAGACACGCTGGTTCTATGGAAGAAACCTATACCGTATGCGGGCTCACTTATGTTCAGACAGGCAAGGATTTGCGCGATGTAAAGCAGATAATTGTAACAGGCGGTAGCCTAATTCACACGAGTAGAACAGGTCAAATCGCATCCCATGCGCTCTTTGATGTGGCAAATCCAATGTCACTTAGACCAAAGACAGCAGAGATACGAGTAGACCGCAAATATATATTAGCAGCGATGGGCTTGCTTTTCAGCACACTATCCAAAAATCGCACTTCAGATAATGAAAGAGGAATTAGAAAAAGATGGATTTGAAAAAAATAAGAAGATACCAGAAGCCGAGTTTTTAGCACTCCGTGAAGAGGTTTTGACCCAGTGGCCCACTGGTAAGGACGTCGACTTAGAGGAGGCTGTAGCCTATCACAAAGGCTATGCCAAAAGATAAGATCTTTCTCAGAAAAACTTATTAAAGCTAAAGAAAGGCGGAGATACCCTAGTTCAACCAAGAGCAGGCGTACCAGTAATAGAAGAGCATATCAAACTCCTAAACTACCTAGAGGATGTTGGCGAAGCAGATTTACTACCTACAACTGTAGATAGTTACACAAGACTTAACCGCTATGAGGAAGCCGAAAATGGAATCGAGGAATCAATCAGACTTGGTCGTGCGATGATGAACGGTTTTCCACCTGTAAATCACGGCGTTAGTGGCTGCCGTAAGGTCATCGAAAGCGTGCACACACCTGTTCAGGTAAGACATGGTACACCAGATGCTAGACTTTTGACAGAAATCACCTATGCAGGTGGATTCACAAGCTACGAAGGCGGCGGAATATCATACAACCTGCCTTACTGCAAGGATGTTCCAATGGAGCGCACAATCAGAGATTGGCAGTATGTTGATAGACTTACTGGTCTCTACGAGGAGATGGGAGTTTCCATCAACCGTGAACCTTATGGACCTTTGACAGGAACGCTTGTACCTCCTTGCGTATCACACTCTGTTGCAATTATTGAAGCACTTCTTGCTGCTGAGCAAGGCGTAAAGAACATCACAGTCGGCTACGGTCAGTGCGGTAACATAATTCAGGATATAGCAGCAATCAGAACTCTTGAAGAGCTGACTGAAGAATATCTACATAAGTACGGTTACGATGATGTAGTTGTCACAACTGTACTTCACCAGTGGATGGGCGGATTTCCTGCTGACGAAGCAAAGGCATTTGGAGTTATTTCCTCCGGAAGCCTTATCGCAGGTCTATCAAAGGCAACCAAAGTTATCGTAAAGAGCCCTCACGAGGCGATAGGAATCCCTACAATGGAAGCTAACGGCCAGGGACTTAGATGCACCAAGCAGGTTGTTAACATGCTTAAGGACCAGAATTTCTCTGAGGCTGCTCTTAAAGACGAAAAGGAAATTATCAAGGCCGAGACTCGCTGTATCGTAGATAAGTGCTTTGAACTTGGAGATGGAGACATCGCAGTCGGAACATGCAGAGCTACAGAGGCCGGCGTTATCGATATACCATTTGCTCCATGCAGATATAATGCAGGACTCATGCTTCCATGCCGTGACAACAACGGTGCGGTGAGAATCCTAAACACAGGAAACCTGCCATTCACGCAGGAGCTAAAGGATTTCCACAAGGAAATGATTGAAGAAAGAGCAAAAAGCCGAAGCTCGCGATGCATCCTTCCAGATGGTTATAGATGACGTATACGCTATCGGTAAAGGTAGACTTGTTGGAAGACCAAAGCGCTAAACAGCTTTCAATATATCTAGATGAATTCAGATTGGAGTTAAAGATATGAAAATCGTAGACGTAATTTGTTCACCAGGACGCACAGGATTTTACTTTCGATGACCAAAGAGCGATCAAAAGAGGCGCTGGTCACGATGGCCTATTCTACACAGGCGAGCCTGTAACAGAGGGATTTAAATCAGTCCGCCAGGCTGGCGAGTCAATTTCTGTAATGATTTTACTCGAAGATGGTCAGGTTGCCACAGGAGACTGTGCTGCCGTTCAGTATTCAGGCGCTGGTGGAAGAGATCCCTATTTCTTGCAGAGGACTTCATACCCAGTAATCGATAAATATATCAGGCCTGAGCTTATTGGCAAAGACGCTGACAATTTCCGTAAGCTTTGCGAGGACATGGAAGCAATCAAGGTCGATGGCAATAGACTTCACACAGCCATAAGATATGGACTATCTCAGGCACTTTTAGATGCAGTTGCTAAGGCATCAGGAAGACTCATGTGCGAGGTTGTTGCAGACGAGTACGGATGCGAAGTAAGCGATAAGCCTATTCCAATCTTTACACAGTCAGGTGATGATAGATATAACAATTCCGATAAGATGATTTTAAAGGGTGCAGATGTACTTCCTCACGCTTTGATAAATAATGTTGAGGAAAAGCTAGGTAAGCATGGAGAAAAACTAAAGGACTATGTAGCTTGGCTCAGAGATAGGATTATTAACTGCAGAGCTGATGAAAGCTACTCCCCTGTTATACATATCGATGTTTACGGAACTATAGGAACAGCCTTTGGAAACAATAATTATAAGGAGATGGCTGACTATATCGAGGATTTAGGTGCTACGGCAAAGCCTTTCCATCTTAGAATCGAAGGTCCTATGGACTGCGATAGCAATAGAGAAGATCAAATTGAAGCTCTATCTGCTCTAACAAAGGAACTAGATAGCAGAGGCTGCGATGTTGAGCTCGTAGCTGACGAGTGGTGTAATACCCTTGAAGATATCAAGCTATTTGCAGATAATAAGGCTGGACACATGGTTCAGATAAAGACCCCTGATCTTGGCGGAATCAATAATACAATCGAAGCAGTGCTCTACTGCAAGAGCAAAGGCATAGGTGCTTACCAGGGCGGAACATGCAACGAAACCGATAGAAGCGCTCAGGTTTGTGTAAGCTGCGCTATGGCAACACAGCCAGACCAGATTCTAGCAAAGCCAGGTATGGGAGTAGACGAAGGTTTCATGATTGTGAACAACGAAATGAACCGTATTCTCGCTCTCAGAAAGGCAAGACTTAGAAACTAATAAATACCTTTAGAACAACAAAAAAATGCGTAAGAGAGGTTCTTACGCACCTTATAAGCATATTAATAGGAGGCTAAGGTATAGCCTTCTATTTTTTTCCGTATTCCTTATCCATTCTTGTCTTAAGCTGATCTAGGAACATCAGAAGTTCATCACTGCAGTTTTCCTTGATAACTATAGATCCATGCTGAGGAGATAGCATCAAATAGAAATTCGTCGGCGTTTCTATTATCTTATATAGTTCCTCATAAAGATATTTATTATCCCCTAGCTCGCTATGTCCCTCGTAGTAATTGTCATAGAAAGTAAGACTTGTGTTTATACCTTGAGTATTTGTATTATCACTATACGCCTTAGTCACCTGCTTCTTCATCATTATATCAAGAAACATAGGCAGCGCTACAACCGCAACAATCATAATAGTTCCCAGCTGTTTGTTACCGCCCCTAAAGTTCACTATCGCAAGTATAAAAAGTCCGAGCATCATAATGAGCTTAGCCCTGATATATCTTCTATCCTGTCTCTGCACAGTAAAGGCAAATCTCATGTATTCATCAAGACTCAAATCAATTCTAGTATTCATACCTTCCATAAAGCACCTCCGCTTTTATTATATACTATTAATGTACTCCTTTTCTAGAGCTTTGTCATCAGCAAAGTTTAGATTATTTTGATATAATACTCCAATGTGCAATTAGGGCATCTAGGCTAAATGCTGCATTTGCAGGACTAGTTGATGGAAGCTCATACACATCTATAACTTGCGTCTTGCAATTTCTTAATGGAAGCTCCCTTCCTTGGTTTCTATAAAAAAGTTGCGCCGCCTTTCTGCCATTTAGCACGATCCTTTCAATAGGCGCCTTCTCAAGTATCAAAGAAACATCGCTAGCCTTAACATCCTTTATACTAGCATCAGATGAGCCAATGATTTCGCAGGACGCGATTACATCCCAAAGCGCAATCCTATGGGCCGTCAAAAATCCTTCTTTTTCTTTCTCACTTTCTGGAACTTCGTCTTCAAATACCTTTGCAAGCACTTTCCAAAACCGGTTTTTGTTTATTTGCATAGTAGAAGTTTTTCCTCTCTTGATTTGACCGATGGAAAGCTTCCTAGAATAAGTATCTTTGATTTTTTTCGTCGAAATATGGACCTATGCTGTGCTCAAACATTTTCCCCTCCATATAGATAAAAAGGCACCGCATCGGCGGTTATCCGTCAATGTGATGCCTCTATAATCATTATTGTAGACTTAATATTAGCTTACTTGCTTGCTGCTGCCTGCTGTGCTGCAACCTCAGCTGCGAAATCCTCTTCCTTCTTTTTCGATTCCTTCGCCAACCTCAAATCTTACCATCTCAACAACCTTCATTGACTTGCCAATCTTCTTGCTCTCTTCGTCAACGTACTGAGCTACTGTGATGTCTCCGTTCTTAACGAACTTCTGATCAACTAGGCAAACTTCCTTAAGTAGAGCCTTGATCTTTCCTGGGATGATTCTATCAAGAGTTCTTCCTTCTTACCTTCGTTAAGAAGCTGGTGCTTAGCAATTTCTGTCTCTGATTCTAGCCAGCCCTTATCAACCTCATCCTCTGTTACAAACTTAGGATTCATTGATGCAACCTGCATAGCTACGTCCTTACCAACATACTCGATTTCTTCAAATGTAGCCTCTGTCTCGATACCTACAAGTACACCGATTCTTCCGCCACCGTGGATGTATCCTGTGTAAACAACTCCTGGTGTAGCGCACTTGAAGAAACGTCTGATGTTCATGTTCTCGCCGATTTTTAGCAATCTTTGATGAAAGAGCATTCTGAAGTGTTCCTTCTCCGTCAAAATCAACGTTCATGAATTCTTCAATATCGTTGTTTTTCTGCTCAAGAGCCTTTGCTGCAACATCCTCAACGAACTGAACGAACTCAGGGTTCTTTGATACGAAGTCAGTCTCAGAGTTAACCTCTACAACTACTGCTTCTCTGTGATCAGCTGAGAATGCTAGTCTTACAAGACCTTCAGCCGCAATTCTTCCGGCCTTCTTAGCTGCCTTAGCTAGTCCCTTTTCTCTTAGGAACTCTACAGCCTTATCCATATCTCCGTCTGTCTCAACAAGAGCATTCTTGCAATCCATCATGCCAGCGCCTGTCATCTCACGAAGTTCTTTAACCATTGATGCACTAATAGCCATTTTATCCTCCTCAAATACATTTTGGCTTAGCAAAAGCCAAGCCAAATAAAGTTCATTCTATCGGTCGCTTATTATTCAGCAACGACTTCCTCGATATCCTTTGCTTCGCTTGCTGCAGCCTGAGCCATCTGCTCTTCAGCGCTTACACCCTCGTCAAAGCTCTCACCCTGGTGAGCTTCGATAACTGCATCTGCAAGCTTTCCTGCAAATAGCTTGATTGCTCTGATAGCATCATCATTACCTGGGATGATGTAATCTAGATCATCTGGATCGCAGTTTGTATCTGCAATACCTACTACAGGAATTCCCAAAATCTTAGCTTCCTTAATCGCAATCTTCTCCTTCTTAGGATCAACTACGAACATAACTCCTGGAAGTCCCTTCATCTCCTTGATACCACCAAGGTTCTTCTCTAGCTTATCGCGCTCTGCTGTAAGCTTAGTAACTTCCTTCTTGGATAGCTTATCAAATGTTCCGTTCTCTTCCATCTCGTTGATCTCGTTGAGACGCTTAATTCTTGTGCCGATTGTCTTGTGGTTTGTAAGCATTCCGCCAAGCCATCTCTCGCTTACGAAGTACTCTCCGCATCTCTCAGCCTCGTCCTTGATTGCGTTCTGAGCCTGCTTCTTTGTTCCTACGAAAAAGAACAGGCTTGCCCTCTGCAGCTACGCTCTTAACGAACTCATAAGCTTCGTCGAACATAGTTACAGTCTGCTGTAAATCTATGATATAGATTCCGTTTCTCTCTGTGAAGATGTATGGAGCCATCTTAGGGTTCCATCTTCTTGTCTGGTGACCAAAGTGTACACCTGCTTCTAAAAAGCTGTTTCATTGAAATTACTGACATATCGTCCTCCTGGTTTTCCTTCCACTCGGATCCCGCGAGCATATAACTATAGTATCTATAGCACCAAGATGTCGCACACCGGGTGTGAATTATAAAAAAATATGGTGGTTCACAGCGAACCACCATATATTATATATAAATTTAGCTATTTCTGCAAGGAATTTCTTAAACAAATTATAGGGAAATCTAATATATTTTCCTATAAATTTCGGTGTCTAAACTATCTTGCGCTCTTCTTTCTATAAACAGCTACTGCTGATGTTAATGATGCTAGAAGAACAAGAGTCATAAGCTGCATATCTGAAGCATCACCTGTATTTGGTGTAGCTTTTCTGCTAGCTGTTTGGCCCTGTGCCTGTGATCCCTGCTACTGCCTGAGTTGAACCTGGCTGCGCTGGGTTAGCTGGCTGCGCCGGATTAACAGCAGGCTGTCCAGGATTTGCTGGATTAGCTGGGTTTGCTGGATTCACAGCAGGTCCCTGAGCTAGGTTTATTGTTGATGTAGCATAACGACCGTTTGCGAATGTCATTGTAACTGTATGTCTTCCTACAGCTAGACCTGATGTATTTATCGAAACGATAGTCGATCCACTCTTTGATGTGTACTTTGAACTATCTAAAAACCTCTCCATCTATTAGAACCTCGTGGAAGTTGCTATACTCAGCATCAACTCTTATAGTTGCTGTATCTCCCTGCTTTAGGTCTAGTTCCTTACCCTCTAAAACATTGTACTCTGGATCTAAACCAGAAATCTTAACTAGCTTATCCTTAGCAAATGAAAGCTTCTTATGTGACCACTGATCAAATCTAGTTGATCTAGCTAGCAGGTCAAAGGCCTCGTCAAATTCGCTTACAGGTATTACGAAGTGCAGCTTTCCTGCATCGTCCTTACCTACGAACGTCTGTGACTTAGGAAGCTGAGCAGATGTATATAGCTTATCAGGATTTCCGGCTGCGATAGCGCCTGCTGGAGCATCCTTAACCATCTTACCAACATAAAGAGCATCGTAACCAACTCCGCTTAGGTATATGTCTGCAAAGACTGGCTTTCCATTATCAGCGATTGTTAAAGTAGCCTTAACTACTCTAAACATCTTGCTTCCATAAGTATTTGCAATGCCTGCATCATCAGTTTTCTTTGGGTCTCCAGTTACGTTGTAAACGCCCTTCTCAAGAGTTTTTAGGTGCCGGTGCATTTTCCTTCTTCATGAAATAACCGGTATAGACGTTATAGTCATTCTTAGCCGAAATTCTATCTGTGATAACCGAATTTCCTTTTTGTATAGTATTTGCCATCAATCGTTCCAGCTTGCTCATACTCGTCTCCGAGAGACATGCTAAAAACAGCTTCCTTTGTTAGACGATAAGTATATTCATTTCCGTTCTTAGAATATGGTTCTATTACTGTTCCATCCTGAGCATCTGTGATCTTAATATTAGCCTGTGGACTAACTTCTTCTCTTAGGCCATTGTTATCTACCTTTACAGCACCAATTATGAAAAACATAGTATGTTCTCTCTAGTGAAACCTTCATACTATACTTGATCCACTTATTCATGCCTTTTGAGTAAGCGGAGAATTCAAACTGCTGACCGATTGGGATAGGCATCTCTGCAGTGGCTTTTCCCTTATCAAAGTTAGCTGATGGCTCCTCAGTTTCTGTTCTAATAGTCTGCTGAACACCATCTACATTGACGCTGTATGCGAGAATTCCCTTTGATGCAAAAAGTCACAACCGCATAAGATTTTTCCGTTAACTATGTTAACCTTAGATACTGATACTGCAACTCTCTTCTGCTCAAAATCAAGCTTGATATCATCGTAAATTCCATCTACGGTTGTAGTAGAATTGCTAAAACTAGCTGTTGCTTCTGGCGTCGGAAGCTCATCTGCAAATGCACTCATTGCAGGAAGCATCGCAAGTATCATAGCAACAGTCAAAAGCACGGTTAGTAATCTCTGTTTTACGTTACTTTTGTAACTCATTTATACCTCCAAAAATATTAAAAAAAGCGATAACTTATATTAATCATAACACAATAATTATATCATAAATTATATCATAACAATATAAAAAAACCAACTTAATCGCCTTGGCGTAAGCTGGTCTTTATCATCATTTATCACTGATTTACTTATCGAGAGCTTCTCTGTTATAGCTTACGAGATCATCGCTAATTTCGTATGCAGCCTGCGAAACAGCTCTGTCGTTAGGACACTCATCTGTCAAAAGTGGATATCCGTCAATGATATCTCTTGCTCTCTTTGCTGCAAGAACAACTAGAGTGTATCTGCTGTCTACTTTCTTTCTAATCTCATTTATTGATGGGTATAACATTATTCTTCCTCCCTATACTTTGCAATAATCTCATCTGCTGTTTCATCTATTCTGTGATGCTCTGCGTAAATTATGCTCTTTACATTCTTAACTGCATCATCAAGTTCATCGTTTACGATGTAGTAATCGTAGTTCTTAAGCATCTCTATCTCTGTAAGAGCCTTTGCTATCCTCTGATTTAGGCTTTCCTCACTCTCTGTTCCTCTACCTGCTAGGCGATGCTTGAGAGTTGCCAGCGATGGTGGGCATACGAAAATCGTAATGCTCTCAGGATAATTTTTCCTTCACCTGCATAGCACCCTGAACGTCTATCTCAAGCAGTACATCCTTACTCCAAGCGAGCTTGTCTAGCACCTTCTGCTTAGGCGTTCCATAGTAGTTTCCGAAAACCTCTGCGTGCTCCAAAAACTCACCCTTCTGTATCATATCTTCAAACCTATCATGATTAACAAAGAAGTAGCTTACTCCTTCAATTTCTCCCTCACGTGGGTTTCTAGTTGTTGCAGATACAGATATCTCTAAATCGATGTTCTCAAGCAGCTTCTTGCAGATTGTGCCCTTTCCGACTCCCGACGGACCCGATAATACAAAAAGCTTACCTTTGTTTCCGAAACCTTCCATGCCTTGCAAAAACAGTACTCCTAACCTAATCTTATCAAAATAGAATTATAGCATTTTGCGACTTCATTCTCAAGGCTTAAATGCTATTTTCCTCATAAATTGCATATTTTATGCCCGCGAGGGCATTTTGATGTAAATAAGCAGCTTACTCTATGTTTTGAACCTGCTCTCTTATCTTCTCAACCTCCGCCTTTATCTTGAGCATCCTCTCGGTTATACTAAGGTCGTTGGCCTTGGAGCCGATTGTGTTAGCCTCTCTGTTCATTTCCTGAACTAGGAAGTCGAGACGCTTTCCATCAGGCTGACCCTTCTCGTCAATGATTTTTCTTCATCTGCTCCATATGGCTGTTTAGCCTTGTTATTTCCTCATCGATGTTGCACTTATCTGCAAATATAGCAGCTTCGAGAGCTATCCTCTCCTCAGATGCAACAGTCGCATCATCAAGAAGCGTTGCAATTCTCTGCTTTAGTCTCTCTGCATATTCCCTTAGGAACCGATGGAGCACGCTCGCTTATCTCAGCAACAAAAATCCTTGATGACTTCGCCTCTTTCTAGCATATCCTTTTCTAGCTTCTTGCCCTCTGCAATTCTCATCTCATCAAGATTCATGGCAGCTAGTCTAACTGGCTCTAGGATTGCCGCTAGAACCTCATCCTGATCTTCTACATCAGGAACTATTCTCATAACATCTGGTTGCTGAGCAAGTAAATCTAGACTAAGCTCACCGCTAAGGCCATAGCTTTCCTTTAGTATCTTGAAGTTCTCTACATACTGCTTTTGCAACAAGGTCGTTTAGTTTGATAGTTACATCGCTTTCTGTAAGGTTTTCGACCATAACAGAAACATCGAGCTTGCCGCGCTTGATTACCTCTTTGATTGTAGATTTTATTTTTCTCTTCAGCAAAGGCATATCGCCTTGCCATTTTTTTACATTTATATCGCAATACCTGTGATTTACCGATCTTATCTCTACGACTACAGTTCTCTTCTCGTCTGTTACCTCGGCTCTACCGAAGCCTGTCATACTTTTAATCATGTATTCATCCTCGTTTCTGTATGCATATCCATACACAATCATACCACATTTGCAATGTACATTAGTCAATGATGTGAGACCAAATCTGTAAAAAAAGAAAAAAAGCCATATGATATCATTGAATTGTTTTACCAAAACGAGTGATAACATCAAAATATATAAGCTAAATCTCCAATTGTGAACGCCTTTCAACAGGAGATATCCAGCCGAGCACGGCCATAGGAATTTGATTTGAGCGACGCATATATCTGTACATCTGCTCTTTCAGATCATTGAAAGAGTAGAAGCTCAGAAAGTTATAGAATCGCTCCTGATCGTTTCTGTGGCTACGTTCAACCTTTCCATTGTGCCAAGGTGTGCGAGGTCTAATAAGTTTATGATTTATGCCAACTTTATCGCAGAATATGTCGAAAGGATGCTTACGCTTGTACTCTTTAGAATATGTGAATTCAAATCCGTTGTCTGTTTGAATTACTTCAGGTAAGTAACCAAAGTAAGCAATCGCCCGCTTTACAAAATCAATAGTGCTGTAGCTACTTTGTTCACGATATGGATATATGAATCTCTCTCTTGAAGCTTCGTCAATTATCGTATATTGATAGAACTTATCAGGCATTTCTCCGACATAGCAGACACTTGGAATGTATTTAACATCAAGCTGCCATTTTACACCTAATGATTCAGGCGTGTGATATTTCTGTGGTTTACGTTTCTTCTTGGTTGAAGGAGCCTTAGAAGAAAAGCCAAGAGCCTTGTATATCCTGTAAAGTGAGCCAGGATGCCTTGAGTAATTCTTTTGTGAGCGAAGCTTGCCATACATCTCGCATATGGAGATATGAGGATTTCTGCGGTGCAAATCATGGATCCACTTTAGTTCTAAATCGGTATGAGCATTGGGATGAGAACTGAGAGGTCGATGAGACTTATCTCTAAGAGAGTCTCTGTTTCCGTCAAATCGTTTGTTCCAGCGCATTAGGGAAGCTTTGGATATATGGTATTTTCGGCAGACAAACTGTACAGAGCTACCACCACGGTATAGTTTTACAGCATAAAATCTGGTATCGATAGTATGTGGCAAATATCGTTGAGAATGTGTTATACTGTTCATGAGCGATTGAATGTCCTTTCGTTAGTTGATTTTGTGGTAAAAACCATTCTAACGGAATACACAATCATACCACATTTGCAATTGATTGACAAACCAGCATAGTCAAATTAAAAATTAAATACATATATTTAAGGAGGATGTCCTCATGGCATTTGATGCAATAGTGACAAGAGCAATGGTCAAGGAGCTAAAAGAGCAGGCCTTGCTAGGAAAAATAGACAAAATATACCAGCCCGTACGCGATGAGCTGGTTATAAATATACACACCAAAAATGGGAATAAGCGACTTTTCGCATCTGCATCTAGCAATGCGCCAAGACTTCATTTTATCGACTATAACACCGCAAATCCTGCGACGCCTTTCGCGTTTTGCATGCTTCTTAGAAAGCATTTATCCGGCGGAAGAATAGTTGCTATCGAGCAAAAGGACTGCGAGCGAATTATAGAATTTTCATTTGAGACCCTAAACGAGCTAGGGCTTTACACTAGGGCAAGAAGCTCATCTTTGAGATCATGGGAAAGCACAGCAATGTTATTTTTAGTTGATACCGAAAGCGGAAACATTGTCGATGCAATCAAAAGAGTTTCAATCGACACAAGCCGTGCAAGACAGGTTCTTCCCGGAATGAGGTACGAGTATCCGCCTGCTCAGGATAAGATAGCCTTTGATAAACTCACATTCGAGCAGTTTGTGAGCTTTGAGCCATCAGCTAAGATTTACCTAAATGTCATAGGCGGTATTTCGCCAGCTATTTCTAGGGAGCTAGCTAGTAAAGCTATAAACAGCAAGGACGATGCTTTTTGACTTCATCAGAGCAGCCTCAGAAATCGGAGAGTCTTCTGAAAGTGCAGGAGCTTGCGCTTCTAAAAATACAAATTAAACCCGTCATATATTTTTGAGGACGAGGAATGCACAAAGCCTCTCGACTACCATGTTATGCAACTTGAAGAACTTGAGAATTCCGCATATCCAAAAGCACTTTGATAGCATGAGCTTCTGTATAGATAGCTTCTTCTCTGGCAAGATAAACTCAGGTCTAGTAAAGCAGCGTTCTCATGACCTTTACAAGAAGGTTCAGTCCATGCATGATAAGGCTCTTCTCAAGAAGCAGAAGCTTTCCGAGGATTTAAATTTAGCTCAGGACTCAGAATATTTGAGGCTCTATGGAGAAATTCTTACAGCTAACCTTCACGCTGTCAAAGCAGGAGCAAGCAAGGTCAAGCTTCTAAACTATTATGATGGAAGCGATATAGAGATCCCGCTAGATACGAGATTTTTCAGCATCAAAGAATGCACAAATATATTTTTAAGAAGTACGGAAAATCAAAAACAGCTATAAAGGAAAAGACTTCCCAGCTAGAAGAAACGCAAGCCGACATCGACTATCTCGACTCTGTTCTGAGCTTTCTAGATGAGCTCGAAAGCCCAGAAGATATAGAGGCAGTCAGAACAGAACTTGTAGAGGGTGGATACCTGAGACCGAGAAAGCTCAAGGGCAAACTTCCTAAGTTTAAGCCTAGCCCTCACAAATATAAATCACCTTCTGGTTTTGATATTCTCGTCGGCAGAAATAACAAAGGAAAACGATACTTTGACGCTAAAGACTGCATCAAAGAGCGATATCTGGCTCCACACCAAGGACATCCCAGGTTCACACGTAATCCTAAAGACAGACGGCGAGGAAGCTAGTGCTGATGATATCTACTGCGCAGCAGCAATTGCAGCTTGGCACAGCAAGGGTAAGGAATCTGCAAATGTGGCAGTCGACTATGTACCAGTAAAATATGTCAAAAAACCATCTGGTGCAAAGCCTGGTATGGTTATATTTACAAATAACCATACGGTATATATAGATCCAGCACTACCAAAAAAGAATGACTAAACCAAAACGACCTCCGGAGCCTAGCCCTGGGGGTCATTTAATTCATCCTGATTCACTTTGTTATCTCACTTCTAGCTTTTGATAGGAATCATTTCTCTGATTGCAAGCATTTTCTTATCAGTCTCTGCTATGGTATCTGCACACTCCTTTAGCATATCCATGATTTCAGCAGCGTTTTCAATATCCTGCTTGTACTTCATCTTATGCTCAAGGCTCGCCCAATAGTTCATGGCTACTGTTCTTATCTGAACCTCTACGCGCATAGGCAGCTTCTCATTTGAGAAGAATACTGGGACTTCGATTATCATGTGATAGCTTCTATATCCATTTGGCTTAGGGTTTTTGATGTAGTCCTTGACCTGAATCAGTCTTACATCGTCCTGTCTTGCTAGCATCTTTGCCACCTTGTAAATGTCATCGATGAAGCCGCAGATCACTCTGATTCCAGCTACGTCGTTTAGATTTTTCCTGTATTGAGCTTAATGTGAGTTCATCGCCCTGACGCTCTAGCTTTTCAAATATACTTAGAGTCTTCTTACGCCTTGAGAGTATGCTGTTTATAGGGTTTTGATGTCCAAGTAGCGATAGCTCGTCATTGAGTATCTCCAGCTTTGTTCGCACTTCTCTTATCGCAGACTCATATCTCATAAGTAGAATATCCAGCTCGTACATAAATGCCTTGGCTTCGTCTGGATCCTTTGGTAGATACTTAGTTATGAGTCCTTGCATAGTTTCTGCTTTTGTTCTCATTGCTATTGCCCCCATATAAAATCAATTAGTAACTTGTCAACTTCCTCGTTTTCGTGAAGACTACTGTGCTTTCCGCCCTTGCCTTTGATGAGCTCCTCCCTATAGGATTTTGCCCGCTCTTCGACTAGATATCTCAGGCTTTTGGATGAGGTTATGCTGACGGAGCCATCTCCTCCATCTCCCCTGTCTCCAAAAATATTAAGCACATCTATCTGTTTTTCGGGATAAAGATCTCTGATTTCGGTAAGTTCTTCATAGCTTTGCGTCATTATGTTCGGCTTTCCATCCTCTTTATCAAGCACGGTGTTTTCATCAAAGTCATAGCCTAGGATTCCATCAAAATGTCCTGCTATATTGACCTGCTTAACCAGCTTAGGAAGCGATTTATATCCACTGTTATCCAGTAAATAGTACATGATGAGACATATTTCCCATGGAGTGGCCTACCATATTCATCTCTGTAAATCCGTATTCACTTTGCAGCTTCCTTACAACTGCTAAGGCATATCTTCCATCCTGACGATAATTAGGATTCTTATTGTCCTCATAGTTTACAAGTACAATTGGATTTATTGCGTCCTTTTCTATCTTGCCTTTAAGCGTAACTTTGCCGGATTTGTCGACCTTTGCCTCTATTACAGTATTAGTTACACCGCTTTTCACAGCAGCTCTTGCCATATGTTTTTCGGCCAAACTGCTTGAACCAAATCCATGAAAAAACAAAGTAGGACGTGTCGACTGCACGTACTTTGCCTGTGGCTCCCTGTTATATATAATCGCGCTTTCAATACCGTAGGCAGCTGCTGCAACAACAATAACTAAACATAAAAAAAGCAGTATTTTTCTTTAATTTTCCTGAACGGAATTTTTGTATCTTTCATTTACTTACCTATACCTATCACACCATTATTATACATAAAAAAATCATCTGTATGTCAGTAATAAGCTCAATATAAAACATACCCCTTTTGCTGATTTATTTAGCAAAAGAGGTATGCCTTTCTCTTTGTTTATATAATAGTACGATTTATCAATCGGCTAACCACATATTCGATCAATTTTTAGCTACACTGCCTGCTCTGTTGCAATACGCGACTTGCGCGCCTTTAGTGCTGCTTTTCTCAGACGTAAAACTATATAGCTTCCGTATATAAGCGTGTAGATAATTATACCTGATAGATGTGCTTTCACATCTGCCGAGTACAGCACCATTATATGCACATATATTCCAATAAAGAATGGATATGCTAGGCGTTGTACATTTTTTTCCACGTCTTACCTTTCATTTTGCGTCTAACAAATTTGAACGATGTGATAAAGAGAGGAACCAGCATTGCAAGAAGGCACAGTGTGATAATTGACGCTATCATCTGTCTGCTAGACATAGCCTTTTGGATTTGTGAATAGCATCGTAAAAATATGTAACACCAAATATCACGTTGTGGCTAAGAACAATCAAGCTGCCAATGATCGATATTTCCCCACGCACGCTCATAAGCTTTCTTGACAGCTTATTGTGTTTTGTAATAGTCCCAAGAAACATAACAACCATGAATGTAGCGGTTGAGAAAATTCCCCTGGCGAATATATTCATAAAGTATTCATTGAACCATTCCGGAAAGTTCTTGTCATATCCCATATTGAAATAGAACACGACCATACCGCACCACACATAAATTCCTGTGTAGAATAACCCCGGATGTTTCTTTATAGCATTGGCTGAAACCATATAAAATACAGCAGTCAGCACTATTCCGATAATTAAAGTCACTGTCCCATCCTTTCTTTTTCAACCGTAGCCGGCTCAGTTACCTGTGTAGGTTTATCTAAATTCGGTACGGCCGCAGCTGCACGCGTATGATTCTCACTTGAAATAGAGCTAGGTTTTTGCTTCATCCTTAACAGGATTCTTCACATCAATCATAACAGTTGCTTTACCTTTTTTCTCTATTCCATCTACAGAAAACTCAAGAACTGCTCTCGTTATACCCTTCTTACTGAGGTCTGGCTTCTGCTTTATGCTTACATTTACAGAACCATCTGACGGTATGTTGCTGAACAGAGCTTTGTAATCATCAAGTGTTGGCTCTTTACCATCTACAACTAGTGGTTTACTGCTTAGTCTCTGTGGTGTAAACGCTATTCCGCCATCTTCATCATCATCTGCTATTCCGTCACGGTCTTTATCTATGTAAATCCAGTACTTGTATGTTCTAACCAGTATCTTTCCGTTCTTCTTTGCCTTGAACTTCAGAGTCACTGTCTTGAACATACCTCCATCGCCGTCCCAGTTACCATCTTCTACAACTGGTGTTCCAGTAATGTTAGTTCCATCAAAGCTAAGGCCCTTTGGAAGTCCTTCGATCGTGGTCTGCATCTCTGCATCCTTATCTAGGCTCCTAACTGTTGCTGGTTTTATCGGCTTGCGCTCAGTCCACTTTTGGTCTTCCAGGTTCATCAAGATCAGTCTCAATAACCTTGCTGTCAACCTCTATCTCAGGTAGTGCTGGCTCTCCGCCGCCATCCTTAACAGGGTTCTTAACATCAATCATAACAGTCGCTTTGCCGTTCTTCTCTATTCCATTTACAGAAAACTCAAGAACTGCTCTTGTTATGCCCTTCTTACTGAGGTCTGGCTTCTGCTTTATGCTTACATTTACAGAACCATCTGACGGTATATTGCTGAACAGAGCTTTGTAATCATCAAGTGTTGGCTCTTTACCATCTACAACTAGTGGTTTACTACTTAGTCTCTGTGGTGTAAACGCTATTCCGCCATCTTCATCATCATCTGCTATTCCGTCACGGTCTTTATCTATGTAAATCCAGTACTTGTACGTTCTAACCAGCATCTTTCCGTTCTTCTTTGCCTTGAACTTCAGAGTCACTGTCTTGAACATACCTCCATCGCCGTCCCAGTTACCATCTTCTACAACTGGTGTTCCAGTAATGTTAGTTCCATCAAAGCTAAGGCCCTTTTGGAAGTCCTTCGATCGTGGTCTGCATCTCTGCATCCTTATCTAGGCTCCTAACTGTTGCTGGTTTTATCGGCTTGCGCTCAGTCCACTTTGGTCTTCCAGGTTCATCAAGATCAGTCTCAATAACCTTGCTGTCAACCTCTACCTCAGGTAGTGCCGGTTCTCCGCCACCACCACTGCCGCTGCTACTTCCGTTATCAACGACAAGGTCTTTATCAGCTTCTGTACCTGAAAGCTGGAATTCCACATGTATTATCTTAGGAGTATTAGGATTCTCCTCTTTATTAAGAGTATATTTTACCTTCTTATTTACAGGTTTTTTATCAGTGGTATACTCATAGCGATGTCCACTCTTTTGAAACAACGCGAAGCTTAACTGTTTCGAACTCGAACGATAAAGGAGCATCAACAATCTGCTGGTTATCAATTTTACGGATATCCGCAGGGTCTTCCTTGATATTTTTTTCACCTTGTACCACTTTTGAACCGTCAGCACTATATTCCAGTCCGACAATATAATCCTTGCTATAATTTCCAACCAAAATCCTAAAGGTATCATATGAAAGCGATTCCTTATGAACTACCTTTGCTTTTGATTATCTTCTTATCAGCGTATGATTTTTAGATCACTTCCATTTTCGATAGCTTTGCCGTCCTCATCTGTTATGCTGAGTCCACTAGCTGCGAAATCTTTCCACTCGACTTCCTTAACAGAGCCGTCCTTATTAACAACCTTAACCTTAAGTTCCGAGAAGTCAACGGAGTCACCCTTGTTAACTTCTACTGTCTTGGCCTTTGGCTCAAGGATTGAGATTTCCTTTACATCAGAGTTGGTTTTGTAATCATTAGCTGACTTATTAGCAGCTTCCTTTGTCGCCGCCGAAATTCCGCTCGCACTCACGGTAGCTCCGGTCACACTGTCAAACATTTTCTTTCCGGCATAGCGTTCACCCATGTATGCCTTTACAGTACGTGACATAATAGCTATATCAGATTCTGTATTATCCCCTGAGAATCCGCTGAGCATATCTGCATACTTATTTCCAAAAAGCTCCTTTACTTTAGCCTTTGGATTTCTACTATTTCTAATAGCTTCAAAATACTCACGGTAAAGTCCCATCTTAGCGATATTCCAACGTCCGTCCTTGCCTTTTAGGAATGGAAGTAATCTCTCTGCCTTACTCCTAAACGGACCCATGTCATCACGGTAGTCAGCACCTGCTCCTACTCTTACATCGACAATCTCGCCATCCTTGACAGTTATATAAGTTTTGATTCCTCCCGGATTATTATACCCAATACCGATGCCGGTGTATTCACCGTCCTTAAGCTTGTCATTAGGATAGTGCTTGCGAAGAGCTTCGTCTACATATGACGGTTCTCCCTGTTTCAGGGTTTATGGATGGCTTCGTACCATTTCCATTTTCAGGTGTATTGCTGTTTCCACTATTATCTGGTTTATTGGCAATATTTATATCAGAAATACCAGCTTTTGACAGAGCATCTCTTACAGCGTCAATAATACCGCGACTTGAATAAGTGGCACCAGATACAGTATCTACACTACTTCCCTGCTTACCTATCATTTTGCTGATTACAGCTTTAGCACGGTTGAAGTAAGGTGCATCATCACTATATGAAAGTATTTCAACATTAACGATGTTTCCACCTGATACAGTTACACGAACACTAATCGGTCCATTGAAACCCTGACCGGTTCCAGTATAAACTCCATCCTTTAAGTTCGTATTTGCAATGGAAAATGTTCCTCCTGCATTAGCTCTTCTGCTATTTGCTTTGCTTACATCATTCTTTTGCAATTGAAATTTTTTTGCTTTCTGCTTAGAGCCCGCTTTACGAAGCGCATCAGCAACAGCTTTCTTTATTGCATTCGACGATATAGTCGCTCCTGAAACAGAGTCAACATCTACACTGCCACTGCTTAGAATATTGTCTATGACAGCTTTTTGCTCTGTTGAAATATTCAGGTGTTTCCGTTTGTGATATAACTTTAATATCTGTCAGCTTTCCATCCTTGATGGTAATACGGACAGTAAGAGGGCCGCCGTAACCGGTTGCAGTACCTTCGTATTCTCCATCCCTAAGATTGTCCGTTGAGACTTCTGAGCCTGCAGCTTGTTCCTCGGCCTGTTCCTTTGCCTGTTGTTTAGCAATGGAGTTACGCTTCTCGACAGTCTGTACGGTTGAATACACCATAACTACCGTTACAGCTACAGCCACAATGAAAGCGATAGCTCCCTTTAATACCCTTTTTTTATTCATTATTCCTCCTGTTACTTGGTATGTATGTTTTTAAAAAGTTTTTTTATAATGTAGAGGCATTATAAAAGAGTTAGTTTCTACAAACTAACTCTTGATTATTTGTACAGATATTACATGCAAATGTGCAATGATTTTTGAACTGATATTATACTTTTTTTGGTAAAGTTTAAATTATGCACTGCAAAGATTGTATTTTGATGCAATAGATTGTTCTATAATTCATAGCTTCTTCCATGCATAGCTATTCAAGAACAAAATCTCTGATTGTTTCAATGACCTTTGATCCATCTGCCTCTGGTCCGCCGTTATGGATTTCATGATAATAGCCTTCCCACTCTATGTAAGTAAAGCTATCTACATTCTCGTTTTGCCTAGCTATTTCTCTTGCACCTTCGACTGCACAGATTTTATCAGCGCTTCCGTGCATCAAAAGAGTAGGTTTATCATCAGCCCTTCCATTTGACTCATGAGTTCCATCAAAGAGAGCATTTCCTATATCAAAGCCATCAACTGCGCACTGCATAGTGATAAATGGATGTACTAGTGGATCTGTGTCATAAGACTTAACAATCTCTATATTTCCTAAATCACTTGCACTACATCCCGATGAAATTGCCTTTTTAGGCATGATTTTTGCTCCAGCTTTGACAGCGACATATAGCGGCTTTGGAATTGGCTTAACAAGCTTAACCCAAGGTGCTGAAATAATGTATTTGCAAGGAAGGTCATTCTTAGCTCCCCTGTTTCTATAGTCTAGACAGATATTTCCGCCCATGCTGTGTCCATAAAGAACTATATCAACACCTGGATACCTCTCAGATGCGAAATCGAGCATAGCTGTAACAACATCAAGCACATAGGCTCTGGGCGCTGCATGCCCACGCTTTCCTTCAGATAGTCCATGTCCAGGAAGATCGACACCGATTACAGCAATGCCCTGCCTCGTTTAGGGACCTTTGCCATCCCTATCATATCTCCCAACATATTCACCTATTCCGTGAATTATGCACATCACTTTACTAGGATTTTTCAACATCCCATGTGTATGCAACGGTCTTTGTCTTAGTACTTTTTCAACACTATATTATCGTACATGTCTAGCTTCCTTTCTATTCCATTTAGGTATCAAAAATATCCCAAAAGATATTTTTATCACATTTTCCTTGCTATAATTTCTTCCCCAAACTATACTTGCCATTAGGCTAAACCGAAAAAAATAGAAGGGGGTATTTTTATGAACTTTCAGTGCTCATTATGCGGAAACATCTTTCACAACATAACCTTTAGGGGCGGTTATATCTGCGAAGACTGTTTGAGCTATATTAAATCCGAAGCTGATAGTATCTAGCTGCTTCCATTACTTTATAACTACTAAATTAGACAATCTTAATTAAATCGAATTCACCTAGGTTAAGCCATGGGGAGAATATCTCCCCTCTATTTTTAATCCCGCAAGTCTCTTAGCTTTTTTTCTACAGCCTTTGTGAAGTATTCTGGTGGCTCGCTATCAAAGCTTATGATTTCCCCAGTTCTTGGATGAATGAATTCAAGATGCGCGGCATGAAGGATTTGTCCGTCTGCACCGAATCTATCCTTCTTTGATCCCGTAGAGCGTATCTCCAACAAGTGGATGACCTATGCTTGTGAGATGAACTCTTATCTGGTGAGTTCTGCCAGTCTCTAGTATAGCCTTTATCAGAACTATATTTCCAAAGCGTTCCATAACCTCGTATCTAGTCAGTGCCCTCTTTGGGTTTTCCCCATCTATTGCACGTCTCAACCTGTTTTTGCTGTCTCTTCCTATAGGGTCTATCTATCTCACCGCTATCATCGCCGAAATTATTATACACTAGGGCGTAATACCATCTTTTGATGCTATGCTCACTGAACTGATCTTTGAGTGAATCAAAAGCAAGCTTTGATTTTGCTACAACTAGTATTCCGCTGGTATCCTTGTCTATTCTATGAACTATGCCTGGCCTATCAGCTTCTCCAAGCGCCCTTAGATTTTCACCTACATGATATAAAAGTGCATTTACTAAGGTACCACTATAGTTGCCTGCACCAGGATGTACAACCATCCCTCTAGGCTTATCTATTACTATGATATCCTCATCTTCATAAACAATATCAAGCTCTATCTTCTCTGCCTCTGGAATATACTCACCCTCTACAGATATTGTCACTTCAATGCTATCACCTGTCTTTAGCTTATATTTTTTCTCCTCACAGATAGCTGAATTTACGAGAACTTCTTGCTTGCTAAAGAGCTTTTGAATTTGGCTTCTTGAAAGCTCTTCTATCTTGCTTCCAAGGTAGGCATCTATTCTTTTTTTCCGGCATCGGATGAATCTATAGAAAAGCTATACTTTGTTACCTTTGATTCGCTCATCTATTCTACCTCTTTCTCTGGCTTGTCATCTTTCATAAAGAAAAAGAACATAGACAATCAAAAATTCCACAGCCTAGACAAACAGCAATATCTGCTATATTGAAAACTGGTGGAAATATTGAAAAGCTAAGCATATCAGTTACATAACCAAGAAGGAATCTATCTATCAAGTTTCCTATTCCTCCAGCGATAATACAAAGCAAAGCAACTTTAAACATCGCTCCCTCAGATTTCATTTTACGTAAAAAAAATGCAGCTCCGATAATTGCTATAATGGATACGGCAATTAGGAACGCCTGCTTTCCCGCAAATGAACTGAATGCAGCGCCGTCGTTTTTGAATATATCTGAGTTCGAAAAAGTCACCGATTACACTCACCGACTCGTTCACACTAAAAAGACTTCTAATAGCATACTTGCTAAGCTGGTCGCAAGCCACAATCGCAATTACAAGTAAAATTCCCCACATAATAAATTACGGGGCAAAAATTGCCCCGCCTCCATCCTTAGTTTAGATTTCGTCTAAATCTTCGACATTACCCTTAACCTTGTTCTCAGCCTTCTGTATCAATTCCTCAATATCCTTGCTGTTAAGGGCAACTGTTTCCTTTGGAACACCAATCTTAGTCTCCATATGCTCAGGAACAGTCTCGATTACCTTAGTTTCATCAAAGCTCTCAGTCTTATTAGTAGCACCGGCTACACTTCTCTCAAGCTCCTTGAGAATATCGCTGCTAGCATCCACCTTAGTGAGCTCCTCTGTACGAAGTACGCTGCTTGGAAGCTTTGATTTATCAACAGGTGAAACGAATAGTTCCTTCTCAAGATCTGATAGAAGGTCGCTTCCCTTATCATCTATATGATCGATTTCATCTCTCAAGAGCTTCTTATATCTTGCTCTGAACTGCAAAATCTTATCTCTTAGCTGAGCGCTTTCGTTTCCATAATGTGATGCAGAATCCTTAGCATCTCTAACTATCATCTCAGCATCTAGCTTAGCATTCTTTATGATTATCTCAGCTCTCTTCTCAGCGCTTTCTGAAATATCCTTCATAAGCTTCTTTTGCTGTATCGATAGTGTTCATAACATTGACCTGAGAACGCTTGTAGTCTTCGTTCTGCTCCTTTAGCTCAGCATTTTCGTTTCTGAGCGCAAGAAGTTCCTGCTGCATTGTCTCAATGTCCTCTATGATAAGATCTAAAAATTCATCGACCTCGTCAGCGTTATATCCGCGTATCTGCTTGGAAAACTCTTTGTTTTTCTATCTCTAATGGTGTAATCATAAAAACTCCTTACATCATAAAATTATATATCGCTAAAAGAACCAATCTCGTCACCAGCTGAACTAATATTACTGCAGCTAGAAGCGAAAAATCAAACATTCCTGTGTTGAAATACTTTGATAAGAGGTTTCTGCATGGAGCCACGATTGGCTCTGTAAGCATGACAACCACATCATAAATTTTTCTTGCATATGAATATGGATCTGCTGCAAACCAGCTGAGTATTGCCCTAGCGACAAGTAGCCATACTAATAGGTTTCCGAACTTACCAACTGCATAAGCCAGGATGCTAGGCATGCCTTACCTCCAAGGGTTCTTGTCATCCACATCAGCGACATTGCTTATGCTAGGCTGCTGTGCTGAAACTGCAACATTTTCTGGAGCGAAAATGAAGATGTTGTTAGCGATTTTCTGTACGTTTCCACTTAGCGCATATGTAGCACCACTTAGGAAGTCAAAGATCTTACGAGCTGACTCTGTCTCTAGTTTCTCAAGGTTAATGATAACTGGCTTACGTGCCTTTAGGGCAGTCAACTAGCTTGGTGCAATCTTCGTATCCCTTTGGCTCAATCAAAATGAGCTTTAATGAACTTGTATTTGTCACTGAAAACCTCTTTTCTGTTCCTCTGTATGAGCTGGAGCTTGACATTCTTTCACTTGTATTTATAGATTCAGGTTTCTTAAAAAGAAGGCATAATCTTTGTCTCTTTTTTCTGTCTCGCGTACGATCTTTCTCTTTGCCTCCTCTAGCTCCTGCTCTGTGACAATTTCATCGTCTTCGATTTCTTCCATGCCTATAACTTTCATCAATGAATCTTTGAATCCCATTTGTTTCTCCTTAATTAACTTATCAATTGAATTAGACTAATTTACTTATTTATTTTTTTCCTCTTGGCGATAATTTCTTACGCCGAAGATTGCTGTCCCAACTCTGACCATGTTAGAGCCTTCTTCTATCGCGACCTCAAAGTCACCGCTCATACCCATGGATAAAAAAATTCGAAATCTACTGCTTCTCTCTCATCATCCTTATATCTATCAAAGATTTCCTTAACCTCTGCAAAATAAGGTCTGCAGTCATTTACATCCTCCTCAAAAGGAGCAATACACATGAGCCCCTTAATCCTTACGGACTTGCACTCATTTACTATGTCGTCTATTAAAGAATCCACCTCTGTTGATTTGATACCGAACTTGGATTCTTCTTCAGCTGAATTAACCTGAATCAAAATGTCCATTGTTTTTCCGATAGCTGAAGAGCGCTTGTCTATCTCCTTAGCTAGCTTGAGTGAATCAACAGAGTGAATCATAGCGACCTTGTCGACTATGTACTTTACCTTGTTTGTCTGAAGATGACCTATTAAATGCCATCTCGCTTCACAGGCAGCCTCGTACTTGTTTAGTATCTCCTGAACCTTGTTCTCAGCTATGTCAGTTATACCAGCATCGAGAGCCTCGTTAATTTCGGCAGGCGTGTGAAGCTTAGTCACAGCGATAAGCTGAACCTCATCTTTACTTCTGCCTACTCTTGTGCATGCGTTCTCAATCTGTGCTTCTATTTCTAAAAATATTGTCCTTAATTGACATCAAATCACTTCCCTTATGGACGCTTGATTACATCGGAAAACGGGTCAAGAGTCCTCACCTTATTCTGATCCTTGTCAGTATAATATGAATCTGAAACGACAACCTTATCGCCATCTTCTCCAATTACATTAACTGGCACAAATTTTTGTTTACCTTTTTTGTCTTTTACGTAAACGCCAGTCTTTCCATCGAGCTTGGTAATGCTGCTCTTCTCGAGTATAAGACCTCTAGCATTAAACGTCGTCAATCTCACAGGCACACTTCTCATTGAACCTATACCATCAAAGTACCTATTCGACTCAAGAAGAAGCTTGGTTTTTCCACCTGACTTGCTTAGCTCAACGACCTTCATTTGGATTAGATCTGAGTCCTTTTTGTGCAATATCCCTATCCTTCTCAGGATTGAACATCACATCTATAGTAGCGCCCTTCTCGTACTTCTTAGCTGAGCCATTGCTCACAAATGCCACAATGTACCATTTGGTACCGTCTACTATCTTAAACAAAGGATATCCCTTATGTGCCGTACTCTCCGGAAGCTTGATAGCCTCAAGCTTATCTAGAGATGAGAAAAACTTCTCATCAGCTGACTTTGCATATTTCAAAGTGAGCTTGCTCTCCATACCATCCACATAGTAAGAAACAAGCCCTCCTTCTGTCACCTTGTAATCAGCAACGCTTATCATCTTCCCCTTGAGCTTATTCTTAACTTCGGTAAACTCATCTGATTCCTCAGGTTCCTTACCATCGCTTACCTCAACAGCAGCAGTACCCTTTCGGATAAGCTCTCCGTTCTTAGAAAGGCGATTTAGCTTACCATTAGCTGTAGCTTCATAAACAGATTCATTACGAACCATGTATCCAGTGGTGTCATCGTATATTGACAGTTCACCGTACTCAGCTACATAGCTCACCTTTATCATGTTCCCTACACCTGGTACTACATAGATGATAATCATCAGCAGAATGCACAAAATAGCGAATATGAAAAATTCCCTTATTTTTTTCAATCTAACCATACGTATATATTACATCATTTCAGAAATTTTTTTCCAATACTTTGAGCTCATCTTTTGACAATTCACCACGATTGTTCACATATTGTTCAAAAATCTCTGGTCTACGTTCTTTTGTAAGGGCTAAAGACTGCTCAAACTTCCATAAATCAATGAGTTTATGGTTCCCCGAAACCAGAACCTCAGGCACATCCATTCCCCTATATGAACGTGGCTTGGTGTACTGCGGATATTCCAAAAGTCCTGAGTATATCGATTCATCAAAAGCAGATGCCTCCTTAGGAAGTACATCTGGCACCATTCTCGAAACCGTATCTATCAAAACCATAGCAGCAAGTTCTCCACCAGTTAAAATATAGTCTCCAATCGATACCTCCTGCATATCCCAAGCATCGATTATTCGTTGGTCTATACCCTCATAATGACCACAGAAAACCGTGATTTCCTTCTCGCTAGCAAATTCCTCAGAAAGCTTCATATCTAAAAATCTTGCCACGAGGAGACATATAGATATTTCTAGTGCTTTCTGCACCTACACTTTCAAGTGCGCGAAAAGCTGGGTCAGCCATCAAAACCATGCCGTGGCCACCACCGAAAGGATAGTCGTCAGCCTTGCAGTGCTTGTCCTGACTGAAATCCCTTATATTCACAATATTAAACTCTAGGATACCATTATCAGCTGCACGTCCAAAGCATGCTACTTGTTAGCGGAGCAAACATCTCTGGAAAAAGAGTTAAAATGTTAATCTTCATTATCTCATTCCCTCTATGAAATTTATGCAAATTCTTCCTGCCACCATATCTATATCTTTGATGAATTCCTTAACAGCTGGAACAAGAATCTCAGATCCTTTTTTTGGTTTTTTTACCAAATAGATATCCTGAGCTGTATTCTGAATTACATCTTCAAGCACACCGACAGGCGAGTTATCTTTTGCATCAAAAACTTTCAAGACCTATCAAATCCTTGATATAGTATTCACCCTCATCTAGATCTGCTAGCATGCTCTCGTCAATATAACAAAGCTTATCCTTGAGTAGCTCAGCTTCATTACGTGTATCAATACCAACTAACTTAAGAGCTGCGGTGTTTCCTTTTGGTGACCTAACTTTCTCTACATCATACCTTGTCTTATTCTTACCGACATAAATATACTCAAGCTCTGAAAGCTTCATCGGATCATCGGAAAAGCTATAAAACTTCACCTCGCCTTTGATTCCGACAGCAGTAACTATCATGCCAATTTCAATTTCTTTCATATTTCTCCTAAAAAAATTTAAGCACATGAAAGCAGGCGTTTAGCGGGCCTAGATCATATGCTCAAAATAAAGTTCTTATTAAGTTATAGGGTTTCGCCTTGTTCTTCCGTTACTGTCTCAGCAACTTCGCCCTGCGGCTCTGAAACGATATCAACCGTAACCTTAGTGTTGCTTTTAATAGCGGCAGCTTTGACCACCGTGCGAAGAGCTCTGGCAATTCTTCCCTGTTTACCAATAACCTTGCCCATGTCATCCTTTGACACCTGCAGGGTTATCAGCATGCCCATATCACCTGTCGATTCGCTAACCTGCACGTCCTGAGGCTTGTCGACTAGTGCCTTGGCAATCATTTCTACCAGATTAGTCATTTTAGCACCGCTTTCTTATTCGATGACACCGGACTTCTTAAGTAGCATTCTTACTGTATCTGTTGGCTGCGCACCATTTCCTAGCCACTTATTTGCCTTCTCAGCATCGATCTTGATTACTGCTGGCTCCTTTAGTGGATCATAGTATCCGATTTCCTCGATGAATCTTCCGTTTCTTGCGTTACGTGAATCTGCAACTACTACTCTGTAGAAAGGCTTCTTGTGAGCACCTAATCTCTTCAATCTAATCTTTACCATAACTATTTCCTCCTTATTTGAATCTCTTTATTTACCTTATATTTTTTTCCGGATTTCCGGCTAATGGTCTGTTTATCTTGGTCTATCAAAATCATCTAGCCCTGATATATCAAGCCTTTTTAGAAAAAGGCCTTTGAATAGCTTGCTACCCTTCTTCATAGCATTCGGATTCGCAAACTGCTTCATCAGCTTCTTGGATTCCTCATACTTGCTAATCACCTTGTTTACACTGTTTACGCTTTGTCCAGATCCAGCTGCAATTCTCTTACGTCTTGAAGCATTTAGCAATCCTGGATTCTTACGCTCAGCTACAGTCATGGAGCGGATTATAGCCTCCATGGTTCTGAATTCCTTCTCACCCTTAGCTATATCAGCCTCGCTAATCTTACCGCCACCCATTCCTGGGAGCATGTCCATAATCTTAGCAAGTCCACCCATCTTGCGAACCTGTCCCATCTGCTCAAGAAAATCCTCAAGTGTGAACTGGTTCTTACGGATCTTACGCTCTAGCTTTTCGGCTTGCTTCTCATCGTAGGCCTGCTCAGCTCTTTTCAATAAGTGAGAGCATATCTCCCATTCCGAGGATTCTGCTTGCAAGACGGTCCGGATGGAATGGCTCAAGTGCATCTGACTTCTCACCGGTTCCAATGAACTTAATAGGCTTGCCAGTTACCTTCTTAGCTGAAAGTGCCGCACCACCTCTTGAATCACCGTCCATCTTGGTCATGATGATTCCATCGATTCCAAGCTTTTTGGTTAAATCCATCAGCAGCGTTTACCGCATCCTGTCCTGTAAGAGCATCGACTACGAGGAGTATCTCGTGAGGTCTTACCGCAGACTTCATGCTTGCAAGCTCCTCCATCAGATTCTCATCTATCTGAAGTCGTCCTGCTGTATCTATGATCAAAACATCAAAGCCCTTATGCTCTGCATCTTCCTTTGCTGCCAAAGCAATCTGCACTGGATCTTTGCTCTCTCTCATCGTGAAAACCGGTGTGTTAACCGCCTTTCCGACAACCTCGAGCTGGTCAATAGCTGCAGGCCTGTAAATATCACAGGCTACTAGCATAGGCTTCTTACCGCTTTGCTTTAGGAATGAAGCTAGCTTACCACAGGTTGTAGTCTTACCTGTACCCCTGAAGACCCACCATCATCAAAACGGTAAATCCTGAAGGCGAATATGTTAGCTTACTTCCTGATCCGCCCATCAAATCGATGAGCTCGCTATTTACTATCTTTATAATCTGCTGCGCAGGTGTGAGACTCTGGAGCACCTCTGCTCCCAAGCACTTCTCCTTAACTATCGCAACAAATTCCTTAACTACCTTGAAGTTTACATCGGCTTCTAGTAAGGCCAGCTTGACTTCTCTCATAGCCGCATTTATATCTGACTCTGTGATAACTCCCTTGCCCTTTAATTTGGAAAAAGGCATTTTTGTAGTTTATCTGAAAGGCTCTCAAATGCCATAATTATCCTCCATTAACTAATCAAGTTCATCTATCAGTTCTGCCGCTTTTGCTAAACATCTATCAAGCTCATTCTTGCTCTTGCGCTCTGCCATATCCATCACTAAAAGTTCTCTAGCTTCAGATATATGAGCTCTAAGTTCATCTGCTAGTTTCTCCTTGCGAAGATAATCATCTAGTATTCCTAGCTTATCCTCATAGGAGCGAAGCAGCCTCTCAGCACTCCTCAGTGAGTCATGCACAGCTGCCCTAGAAACCTCAAGCTCCTCTGCAATCTCAGAAAGCGACATATCGTCCTCGTGATACATCTCCATCACGCGTTTCTTCTTGTCTGTAAGCAAGCCTCCATATATATCGAAGAGCATACTTGTCTTTGCAAAATCTTCCATTTATTCTTCCTCTGCCGTCAAGTATTTTAGCTTAACATAGATAATATATCACAAGTAAAAAATGGTGTCAAGTAAATTAACTTAACACCATTTAAATTTCTTTGATTATAATAGCTACTACTGCTTCTGAACTGGCGCAATGTACTGGATGCTAGCTTTGTTACTGCTCTCTAGTATATTGAGTAGCTTATCTAGGCTATCTTCCTTCTTCTCTGAGCTAAATCCAAAGAGATCTCTAAAGCTTGTCTTCTGCTCATATACTATGCTCTCAAAATCCACAGTATCTAGTCCACAGTCATTTCTCATTGCATCTATCGCATCATCAAGCGATCCGACCTTATCTATAAGACCGTTCTCTAGGGCCTGATTAGCTGAATAAATTCTGCCATCACCAAGAGTTCTAACAGTCGCCTCATCCATCTTACGACCATCCATAACAGCCTTTACAAATCTGTTATATGAATCGTCAACTAGACTCTGCATAATGCTTCTCTGCTCATCAGTCATGTCCTTATAGTTTGCTCCGATATCCTTGTTTGCACCAGACTTGAAGCTGTATGGCTGAATACCAAACTTCTCATATAGCCCGGAAAGGTTGTACATAGGTCCTACGATAACACCAATTGAACCCGTCCAGCATTCCTGATTAGCATAAATCTTATCACCAGCCATAGCTGCATAGTAACCACCTGATGTAGCCTGTGATCCGAAGTAAACATAGATTTTGTTTCCCGTCACCTTCTTGTAGTCAAGCAAAGCATTGTAGAGCTCAGCAGTCGCATACGCGCTTCCACCTGGTGTATTAACGCTAAGAAGAATACCTCTGTTTTTGCTATCTTTCTTCATCTGGTCGATTCTATCTAAGATCCAGTCCTGACTGTAGCCATCCCTACTATCTCCGTCAGTTATAGTTCCGGAAAGAGATAAAACTCCAACATAGTCATGACCAAATTCGTACTGTATATTTTTTTATCATCAATCCCAGAAAATATTCCCGATACAAAGGCATTACAGCCTACACCAGCTATAAATATAAACCCTATTACTACAAGAGCAATGATTAAACCAACCTTAAGTCCGCTATTTCTTCTAACTGGCTGAGGAGCCATGTTGAAACCCAGTCCTGAACCATAGTACTCGTACCTTCTCTGCTGATACTGCTGGTTCTGGCCGTTTTGCTGCTGCGCAGACCAAGGAACAAATCCACCATTTGACTGCCTTTGCTGGTTACTATCATCGCTAGAATTTCCGTTATTGTATTTATCAAATTCTCTATCGTCTCTATCCATTTTGCCTCCTTTATCCATCTAGTATAAACTTACCTATTCATCAGCCATCAAAACTGGCTATTAGACTAGTGCGCTAGCGCTAGACTCGTTTTATTATAAATCATATTTTTAGTATATTTCTACATCAAAAGGAAAAAAAAGCCACTAGTCTCCTAAGAAACTAGTGGCCTTGAATTTGTATAGTATTTCCCTAAAGAGGTATCCCGCTAAGATCTACTATTTTGTATCAGCTAGTCCGCTTCTCTTTCTGTATTCGATAAAAAAACGATAAGAAGCATGCTTGCAGCTAGAAGAACTATATATCTCATAGCATTGCTATCATCAAAGGTATTAGGAGCTGAAGGTTTTTTTCTGTTTTAGGAACTTCTGGAAGCTTGTAAACATTTGTAAATTTCACAGCTTCTACCTCTGTACCATCTTCCTTTTCGATTTTCTTGTATGATACGAGCTGGCCCTGTTCATCGCGAACATCAAATGTCACTGTATAACGCGCAGCATCGTAAGTGTAGTTCTTTTCACCGCTATTTATTTCTGTAATATAGTACTTGTAAATCCCCTTTTCTTCAAACTCGATTTCACCGAAGTCTGTTTCACCAGCACCGTTTATCTGGATTAGCTTTGATCCATTATCACTTCCCTCTGGCATTGGATTATTTACATTTTCAGACTCAAGACGGAAGCTAAAGTTAGCATTAATCAAAGGATTTCCATCAAGAACTTTCTTAACCGATACAGTGTCAGTGGTTGCAAATACATAGTAGCTATTCGTCACCTTAAAGCCTGCCTGCGCATCTCCAGTGATTTTAACATTATAGTTGTTAGCTGGTGGTTCACTTAGTCTATACTTTATCTCCTTACCAGCGCTGTACTTAGGCATGTCTTCAAATACATGCTTCCATGCGTTTGCCTCGCTTAGCTCCTGTTCTTTGATAAGAACTTCATCCGCATAGAGATAAACGTGTATCTTATCAGGTCTCATATGGCTTTCGTTTTCGTTGTCATCCCAAATCTTTTCAACTGGTATGTCAAGTGTATCCGGAACGCGCTTATTTGTGATGTCTGTACCGTTTATAGCTGGAGCTTCATAGCCTTCAACTTGGTCTTCTGTAACAGTATATGTGATTGCATCACCATTTTCATCATATACATTTAGATTCTTAAAGCTATATTCCCAGTTACTAGCCTTAGTTGCCTTTTGCAGTCTTTCCTGTGTCAGCTCCGTTTGCATGTAGATGCACTGTTACTTCATCAGGTCTCTTTCCATCCTGGTTATTAGCATCGTCCCAAATCTTCTTACCAGAAATCTCTGTCTTTGGATCCACCAAAGTATTTACGACTTTTTTACCATCGTAGTGAACCTTGAAGGTTCTATTGTTTATAGTTACTGTACTTCCTTCTTCAAGTACACTGTCGTTTGCATCAAGCTCCCTGACGCTGTAAACATTCTTTGCTGCACCAACTGTATCTGCATCTAGAAGTCCAGCAAATGTCGCCTTAAAGTTATTGTTCTTATCAAGCGTTGTATTTCTTGTAGTTGCCACACCGTTCTTATAAAGCACAACCTTCACCGACTGAGCGTCGATGTTTGCCTGTGATAGACCTTCCCACTGCTTTGTAACCGTTAAGCTAGTTGTTGCAGGAATCATTGGAACCCATGGCATGGACTTCTTATTTGTAATAGTGTAGCCCTGATCCATAGTACCATCTGTGCTTGCGGTATACATTGAAGCACCATAATCTATCTTGTTCTGTGCATTTAGTCCGTGCTCGCGAACTGTATATGTGTAAGGAATTCCCGTTGCAGGATTGAACTTTTCTAGGTCCTTGAAAGTATATGTCCAGTTATCTGAAGCATTAACTTCCTTTGTTTCCTTAACCACTCCGTTCTGAAGCAGTTCAATCTTAACCTTATTTACTGGAGCAGGATCGTTCTCACCCTTATAGTTAACCCACTTCTTTGTTACTGAGAGGTCACGAGTTGGAGTAAACTTCCATGTTCCATAGACCGTAGTGTTCTCACGGATATTTACAGAGTTTATAGTTGAGTTATCTGTAACTGCCTTCTTCCATCCATCAAAACTCCAAATCCCCTGAATCCCATCATCATTTACTTTCTTAGTAGTCGTTAGGGCAGGAACTAGGTTTTGATTTGTATCATACTCTAGCTCTGTTACAGCCGCTGGCGTAGTGCTATCTGCTGGAGCTCCGTAGTTAGGATCTGGATTTACAACATAATTTAACTCATAAGTTCTTATTGTCTTATGGTATGTTGTATTGCTCTTTACATCAAGGTCAATATCCTCAGCCTTTGTTATCTTTGCTGTGTTCTTAAGCACAGTTGTCTTTATTGTCTTATCCTTAAGCTTAGTTGGGATTGTGATTGTCATCTCAGCATCCTTAGGAAGCGTTACACTAAAGCTTAGCTTCTGTCCGTCCTGAGTTAGACCCACTCCCGTTGCACTGCTCAGAGGAACATTATTTAGATTAAGCGCTGCAGATGTGATTCTTATATCATCCTTGTTTACTTCAAGGCCTTCTGGAATTACATCTTCAACATTTATGTCTCTTGCCGCTAGCACTGTGTCGTTGTTTTTTATCTTAAGTCTGTATGTAAGTTCTGTATCCTTTTTCGTTTGCTATAACTGCTGGCGCCTCTTCTGTACCTGATGCAGAGGTCGACTCCTTGTTTAGCTGTAGGTCAGGAACATGTAGAGTAATCTCTGAGTGAGCCTTGTACTTTAGAACTTGATCTCCAGCACCTGCCTGCTCACCTGTGAAGTTTCTCGCATTTGATATAACTTCATTTACAGCCTTCTTTTTATCAAGACTCTTGTCCTTAGGAGCCTTCATATATATGTAGAAACTCAAGCTGTTTCCGTGGTCTAGAATAAAGTCGTGTCCGCCATCTGTTTTTCTAACATCAACTGCTATAGCTTTGATGCTTGACTTATCAGCTGGCATAGTTGTTGACCAAACTGAGCTGTCATCGACATTTAGCTCTGATGGGACTGTAGTTGCATAGTATACTACTGGCTTTGCTGTCTCGCCCGGTATTCCATACGCTAGCTTTTGTATCGATTGAGCGAACATCGATTCTCTCAAATGTACCCTTCCACTCTGTTGCTGCATCCTCACTTCCGTTATCCAAAACATCGTAGAATACGAGCTTATCTGAGCGTGTATAGTTAGAAGCTGTATAAGCAATTCTATAACTATATCCGTTTCCGATATATGTGTCTGAGCTACCTGAGAATGAGTTATCTATATTGTTAGCTACTTCCTTAGTAAGTCCTGACTGCGTAACAGTTACTGGATTATACTGAATTGGTTTACTCAGCATACGCCAGTTGTTTAAATCTCCGTTTGTTAGATTATCAAATTTTGATTTCTCAACTAGCCTATTGTACTCGTTCTGCACAGTTTCCAGAGGCTTACGCACAACATCCTTTTCATCTGGATCAAAGTTCAGCATGGTTGTAGTTGTTACACTGTTTCCTCTATCAATGATATTGCTATACGGATTATCGAGCTTGTAAATTAGATTCAATGTAAAGTCGTGGTTGCTATATGTCTTTAAATTAGCTTTCTCTGGTGGGAATGAATAGTCAATCTTCATCATGGTCTGACCACTTCCCTCCCAGTCCTCTATCATCTCTATCTGATATTCTGCACCCTGTGTGAGTGCTGTCTGCTGCCAATAAGGTCCACCACTAAGGGCTACACTTGACTTCTGAACACTAGTTCCTATTGGAAGCAAAGTATATAAAGTTCCCTTATTATAGACATAGTTATTTAGGTACTCACGATCAGGTAGTCCGCTATCGTAAAGGGACGAGTACTGTCTGAATCTATTTTTTTATTGTATTAGTCTGTACGCCTCTAACAGGATCATCAACTAGCTCTCCCATTGAATATTCCAAGTTGTCGCTGAAGTTAGGACTAATTGTTGACATGAGTACTGTCGCTACATATAGCGGATATCCCTTAGTGTCAGTGCTCTGCTTCTTTGCTCCATTCTCATCAAAGCTTACCTTTGCATATGTTGAGATTGCTGAATAATTATATTGATTCTTATCTGCTGTAAGAAGTCCCTTTAGATGATTTGTAGGATGAAGCTCTACTACAGTTTGTGCATTGAACTTGTAGTGGAAATACTCACTTGTGTACTTGTACTTAAGACCTGCTGTGTTTGAAGGTAGTGGAATTTCCTTACCCTTAGCATCATCGACTGTTACAGATCCATCAGTTGAGTTAAATGTATACTTTTCCATTTGCATCAAAAGTGATTTCTCCATACTTTGTAAAACCACTTTCTCCTGCTTTTTCTTGTCCAAATTTCGATTGGTTTTAGAGCGAGACTGTGAGTTATCTGGATTTGTATCTATAGTCCATCCACCAATAGATGACTTAACACCGTTATGTGATGAAAGCGTAATTGCGACACTCTTATATGTGGCATCCTCATCGCTAAGTTTATTTAGGCTAGCTTCATTTTCTCTGAAGCTCTTAAGCCTATTGCCCGATGCATCCCTAGTAGTTGAATTGTATAAGGCTCCTTCTTCAATTTCTGCAGTATATGGCTTTGCCTTATAATCACCTGCATCATCATCAAAAGTAGGCTCTGTCAATGGATTACCCTCAAGTTCAGTCTCAAATGTCCTTAGGTTAGGTCTAAACCTAAGCTCTCTGTCATCTCCACCTAGCGTGAAATCAAGAGCTCCAGGTATTGTAATTCTGCCATTAATTCTGTCTGCTGCATCGTACTTCCAAATATTGTTTACTCCAGAATATTCCTTTACATTAATTACCTTTGATTCTGTATCAGTATCAGTATACTCTACACCATTTGCTAGCTTGGTCTTAACAGTCACCTTGTTTGTAACAGGCACGCCTGTGGTCTCAAGATCCACGCCATTATTCTTAGCATCTTTAAGGATAGAAACTGGATAACGCTTGAGAAGTAGCATACGTGCATGATCCCAATCTGCAAAGCCAAGACCTTTCATAGTGTGTGATGCCCATGGGCCCGTATACTCGTTATACAAGCTGACCTGATTTAGATTATCCTGCCATCCGCTTTCGGCTATTCCACTGTAGCTTGTATCAGTATTTCTATCAAGGCTAGTCTTTGGGATGAATCCGTAAGGCACGTTATATGCGCCATCCTTCTTCTTTGCTCCTATTAGCTCACCATCGCTGTTATCTTGAACTATCTCATAGTTATTTGGAATTGTATCTGTTTGGCTACGCTTTACATCTGCATACCAAACCACATAGAAGTAATCCTTCGCATCGCTAGGCTTTGGGCCCCAAACATCCTGCCAACTGAAGTATACTCCACCCTCTTTTGATAGGTGGTCCTTCTTTAAATCTATAGTTATCTTTTCTGTCTTATTATGTATCTCAGCTGATAGGTCACGTGTGGTTGTAGCATCAGGTGTTCCATCTCCATTGCTATCAATCTCTAGCTTAAAGCTCAGGTCCTTCTTCTGAACTCCATCTCTATCAACCTGTATATATAGCGGTCTAAACTGAAATGCCTGCTCAAAGTGAAGCTTAGCTCCACCTGCAATAGGCTTAAAGTTTGTAACTGTATAAGTTCCATCGCCATTATCTACATAGTTAAAGTCACTAACTGAAGATGTCGCTGGTGCCTTAGGAATCTGCCATTTTACCGGATTATCAACGGTATATTCACCGATTCTGTTCACCTTGTACTTATCAGTCCAAGCTTCAAACAGGTAGTTTGGCATAGTAATCTTTATGGCTCCAGCAGGGAGAACTGTTGTAGCATCATTATTTATAGCTAGTGAATATGCCAGTGTAGCTACCTTTAGTTCACGATTTACTGGTGTCATGATGAGGTTCTTGTGATCAGGATCTGCTGCATCATCGTAGTGATAATCCACAACACCTGAGGACACACCGTTTGCCCATTTTACATCAAATGTATAATCCAGTGGCTGAGATACAGCTCTCTTTGATCTAGTCCTTGCTGGAGCTGACTCCTGGCTTGCTACCGCAGCTTTATTCAGCTCTTGCGAATTACTGCTTGCACTCTCTGAAGCATCGTTATTTTTCTCCGTTTTTCTGCTTCAGCCTGCGTGCTAGCTTCTTGCTCATTGCTTGTATTCTCTGCTACCTGCTCGCTTTCGCTCGTGGCTTCGCCCTCTGCCCATACCGAAGCAAAGTTGAAAGTCAGACTGCTGAGCATAAGCATTGTTAATAGAATACTTACTAGTCGTTTCTTGTTCATGTCCCTTCCCTTTTCTACATATACACTAACTAATTACTTGCATAAAAAAATGTGCATGGGTATGCACAAAAAAATTGTACTCAATTGAATATACCCCACCAATATAATATAAAAACACTTCTTTGTATATGCAATCTATTTTTTTATGCAAAAAAATATACACGTAATTCTGCGATAATTTTTTTAGAAATCGGACAAAAGAATCGTACAAAAAAGGGGGTTTATTTCCCCTCTTTAATATTTTTGAACAGATATTAAATTTATCTATTATAGCTAGGCTTTGCTAGTGCTATAGGCTCAGGATTTTTTTAGACACCCATACAACTGCAAGCTCGCAAATTCTATCTAAGACAGCATCTGAAGTTCCTTTAGCTTTGATTTTTTTGATACTAGTGTGTTTAGCTCTGCAAGTTCATCATCCGAAAGCGCTGTTCCTAGTGAGAAGTAACCCGGAAGGGCATCAGCCATCTTTCTATATTCCCTATCCCAGTTGATCCCACCATTTCTGTAGAACTCATCACCTATTCGCCCGCCAATTCGTATAAGCTCTCCCTGCACGGTCTTTGCCGGTCCAGATGATGGAACAAGATAGTCCCAAAGGTAGTTAAACTTCTTTTTCCACGTTCCTTCGCAAGGAATTATCGGTGAAACTCCATCGTGAATCACCCTTCTTGCTACAGGTTCTACTGCAAAAAAAGCTTGTACATCTTTTTGAAGCGCACTATCAATTTCTTCGATATTTTCTTTTTTTGAAACTATCTCTGTGAAATTCGAAGTCTTCACCCATCTTTCTTACACTGCCTCGTATTTCCGGTGTGATTGAAACTCCAGCATTAAGTAGAATCTCTGCAATATCAAGCATAGGAATAATATATATTCCTCCACAATTCATCAAAGCATAACTAAGCGCGTCCCTTCCCATATCATCCTTAGCAAAAACATCTGCTCCATTATCAACTAGGAACTTTACCGTATCCACATGATGGTAATCTGCTGCGTTGTGAAGTGCCGTCGTTCCGTATTTACTAGCTTTATTGATATCGCCTCCAAGCTCATAGTAGACTTTCACCATGCCATCTCCGTATGTAGCATGTGCACATAAAGGCGTGTTTTCATAGTAGTCTAAGACATTTACATCAAGCCCTTGCTCAATCAGCCATCTTGCAAATTCCTCATTAATATCTCTGTGGTGAAGTGCTGTTCTAAGCCCAAAGCGACCATCATAATATGCATTCAGCTCACATTTTTCGTAGATGGCTTTGAATGCCTCAAAAATCCCTCTTCTTAAGAACCTCTTCAAAATTATCCGTTAAGGAAACCCTCTTCTTCTTTGCCATAGTATATCTCCTAAAAATAATCTGACTTTGTTTTGATTATATCAAAAATATTTGTTTTTTTAAAGTTTATCAATATAAAACGAGGAGACAGCCTCGCCATCCCCTCGAATTAATTTATTGAATTAAAAAGCTTATATGCTTACTTAACTCTTTTTCTGATCACTAGTACTGTCATCATTGTTGATGCGAATGCTAAAAAGCATAATCATATGTACTAGTCCAGAAGCGTCTCCTGTGTTTACAACTTTATTATTTGTAATTGCACTTCCGTTAGCTGCTCCTTTGTTTGATGAAGCTGCTGCAGGTGGAGCTACAGGCTGTACTGGGTTAGCTACAAACTCCCAGCTTCCAACAAAGTGTAAATCTGCACCATTTACAGTTGCTGATTCAGGGTTCCAGCCTCTGAATATCCACTTACCACCTGCAACCTCGATTTCTCTGTAACGGTTTCCTAAGATAACAATTCTCTGATCTGGAAGATCATAAATGGTGTGTGGAAGGAATCTTGTAACATCGTAAGGTAGTTCCATACCTGGTGTTATTGACTTATACTCATGAGTTGCCTTATATGTCACTGGAGCTGCATTTACTGTGAACGCAGTCTCAACTCTACCATCCCTTGTTTCAACCTCAAGAGTGTGATTTCCTGGAGCTAGTGTGTTTAGGTAATCCTTCTTAAGACTTAGGATAATGCTTCCCTCTTCAGTCTCATAATTTGAGCTATCGATAACTGCTCCATCAACCTTAACATTAAGAAGTCTGCTTAGGATTGAGTTGCTGATGTAGTAAGTCGCCTTATCTGAAACATTCTTGGTATATGTTAGATTACCATCTTCAATCTCAACATTATTGTCCTTGTTGAGTTCTCTATTTGGTTTGATTGTCATAGTTCCAAGAACATGGATCTTAACCTTAACCGGCTTTGCTCCACCTGTTGTATCCCAAGGTGTTGCAGTAGCTGTAACAGTTCCCTTCTGAAGACCTGTTATCTTGTGTAGGAATGTTGGAAGTGCACCGGTAACTCCTGATGACTCTACAACTTCTTCGTTATCAACGATGCCTGGCTGATCAAATGTCCAGTTGAATCTCTGCTCTGAAGGTCTAACTGGGTCAAAAGTGAAGTTAAGGTTCTTTGTTTCTCCAACCTTTAAAACAACTTCCTCTTCCTCTGGTGTTGCTGAAACCATAGGATTCTTATACTCAAGCTTAACATCTATTATCTTGAATACATTTGGGTTTGCCTTGCTTGACACCTTAAACTTTGCTGTACCAGCCTTTACAGGAATGATACCGTTCTTAAATAACTCCATATATGTAGCAATTTCTGGTGTTAGAGCTTCCCAAGTTACCTCAGTGTTTGATGCATTAGCTGGCTTAGGAAGAATCTTATAGTTGTCTGTTCCTTCGCCTTCAATGATACCAACATAGTAGCTTCCGCTTGTCTTGCTTGACCAGCTTCCTGCAAGGTTGTTCCATGCGCTGATTCTATATGTTGTTGGGAGTTTTACATCAAAGTCAGTCATTGGGACAGGCTTAATCTTTGCTCTGAATGATACCTTTTCGTTAGGGAACTCTTCTAGAGTTGCTGTAAATGTAGCTTCATGGTCTACAGTAATCCAGAATGCACCGTTAAATACACGGCTTGTAGCACCATTGCTGATGTTCCACTTAACCTTATTCTTATCTACATCTACATACTGACCATTCTTCTTAACCTGTACCTTGAGTGAGTGTGGTCCCTGCTTTTCTGTTTCAAAGACCTTAGTCATATCCCAAGTGCTTCCGTCAATTACAAGTCTTGGTTCTGGTTTTTCCTCAGACTTAGCCTTTACAGTTACTGTCATAGTATCTGCAAGCTCATTTGGTGTCTCTATTCTAATTGTTGTTGTTCCAGGTGACTTAGCGATGAATTTAACACTACGATCTGTATTGTCAACTTTCAAAACCTTGTCCTTAGCAACCATAAAGAAAAATACACTGAAGCTCTTTGCTGATGACCAATTCTCTGGCTGATATTTTAGTTTATCAAGAGGTACTTCGTATGTATCACCAACTTTGAGCTCGAGGTTCTTGATTGAACTATCAATTGTGAACACCTGATTATACTCATTATCAAACTCAACACCGTCAACAGAATACTTAATAGCAATGCTATCTCCATTGTTGATAGCAACTTCACCAGCTGCTAGCCCAGACTTGTTCTTCATCTGGTCTAATCCTACATTTGTGCTTGCACCATTTAAGAAATTATACCATCCTGAGAAATCATCAGTTGATTTTCTTCCACCCTTTGTTACTTCGGATAGGATACCTAACTTTTCCTTTAATCCTGCAATGCTATTGAAACCCTTAGTTCCATTTAGCTGATATGCAATATTTGATGCACCAAGTTCTCTCTTGATTGCATCTAGAACGCTTTCACCATCATTTACAGTGATCTGCTTGCTTAGAATCTCATTCTTTGCTCCGTTAGGTACCTCTTTATCAGTACCGTAGTCGTTTTTTTGAGATCCTTTAGTGCTGTTTTGTTACTGATTGTTAGGTTAACAGTAACCGGTGCATTCGCTCCTCCCTCTGCATATACCTTGTCCATGCTGGATGGAATTATTACGGTAAATAGCATTGCGAAAGCTAGCAAAAATACACTGATTCTCTTAGCCCAGTTCTTTTCTGACATCTTTGTCATTTCGTGCTTCCTTTCCTTAGCTTTAACGAATTGTAATAACTTAATTTATGTGTGAATATGTAAATATTATTACCACTATTATATGCTGGCATCATAGTTACCAACATATTATTAATAGACAAAAATTTATGCATATGAAACAAAAATATAACGGATTACATCAGCAACCCGTTTTAATTACTATTATCCATTCTACTAATAGCTTCAATACCACGCCAAAGCTACTCACGCAAAGAGGTATCTGACTTAGCCTTTGTCAATCATAAGTAGTTAGTATCTAGTAATTCTCGGAAATGACTGAAACGCCTAGCATCACAGTGGCGGGACCGTACCGAAATTTCACCGGTTTCCCCTCTTAATTAGCCTACAATTATCAATTGCAAATATTAACTTTTTGTCTATAAAAAAATTTTTATATTTTTTTAGTCTGAAAATGTCAATATTTTATGCAAAAAAACACCCAAGGGCTGGCCTTGGATGATTCTACTTGAATTATTACATTTTATAGTTTGCAACACCTATTTACTTAGATTAACACTTACGATTTTTCTTTGCCTCAATCAGGAAAGCTTTAATTTTTGTTCATCGGAAGCTTGGAGAATTCACTGCTCTTAAGCGTCTGCCTATAATACTCTATTCCTGTATCCTTTGCAATGTACTTTGCAATTATCCCCGCCTCTACTAAATCGTCAATATATCCTTCGAATTCGTCCTCGTGAATCTTATAAAGCTTTGCGCATACATCAAATTCATTCATTATTGCTCGTACAATACTTATATAAATTTTTATCTCCCTTTATATGCTCTATTTTTGGGTATACGGAGTCTTAGCACTTGAAGGTATATCATACTGCCCCGTCTTTTTCGTCCAGCTTTGCCCCTCTAATTAAGTTCTTATCGCACCAAGCTCTGACGGTGCTATCTAAAAACGTTTTTTTCTTGAGCAAACTCCTTGATTGTCATGGCATATCTCCTATTTTATCTATTTATAGAAATCTACTTTTTGCATCTCCATTTTCAGTTCTTACATTATAGTATCTTTTGTCTTCCTTAAATTCCCTAGAATAATCCGACTCTTCACCTTTTAACTTGGCGTGTATATCGCCGTTTTGGGAATTAGCTATTAGGCCGTGTAAATCCGCCTTAATCGAAGCATCTCCATTATCTAGATTTATTTCAGTGTAATATACTTTGACATCTTCAATAGATACATCACCATTTTCGCTATTCACTGTTATCGCTAAATCCTTATTATTTATTGATTTGATGGTGCTATCGCCATTTTCGTTTAAAACATTAAGCACTAATATTTTTTTGGCACCTTTACGATGGTCTTCTTTGATGAGGTATTAAAGATAAAGCCAAAGATTGAGCTTTTTGTGCTTGCTCTTATAAACTACTTGACCTAGTTCTTCCCTAGGTGCATCGCTCTTTCCATTTCCATAGTATGTTATATGAACTTTGTCATCATTTGATGGCTCAACTATTACATCACGATTTCCCTCAGTTATGTACACTTCTATGGTATAAGGTGATGAGACGAACTCCTGTTTTGATGATACTGATTTATGTATCAATAGGAAAGCCGATCCTAATAACACGAGTACTATTATTATGATTGAAATCACTGGTATAATCACTTTACTTTTCATTGTAGGCCTCCTCCATACTTATGCATGTGGCAACAAACTATGTGCTAACTGAATATTCATCAATCAAGACTCTATTATTTTTATGAAAACAGTTCCTTACGCATTTCCTCTACTTGCGCTGCCATATCTTTGATATCATCTTCACCTATCATCTCACCTAGGTCATATTCGAGTGGGTTTTGGGTAAAATCAAGCAAGGCCTTATCCATAGATCTAAGCTCCTCTGTTGTTGCAATTATGCGTATATTACGCAATGGCGCGTCGTACTCGTCAAGGTCATGAAGATTTACAACTTTATTTATCTTGCACTCAAGCAAAATCGCAGCGATATCTACTATGACATCTATGGCAAAATGAAAGTCCGTTTCTACACCATTAGAGCGAAGAAAAACCTAGGTATTCTGTAGTTTGACGGAAATTCAAGTCAAGCTTTTTCTAAACCTATCTTAGCAAAGATTTCATTAAGAGCAATCTCTTCTTTATTCTGATCCTCTAAGAACGCAAGAAGGCTCAGGCTATCATCGGAGCCTCCGATATACTCTCCCCAGTATTTTTTTCGATATACATTTTTTTCTCCTTGTGAATCCACTAAAGTCTATCAGTAAGTGAATTATCTTAATTTAACTAAAAACTGCCTTATATAAACTTTTTCATCTCTCTTGCATATTTTTACCGCGCCGGGAATATCGACTCTCTTGTAATAGTCAGCCAAAAACCTTTTGATGGTTCATCAAAAATATCAAGTTCAATTATATACATAGCAACGCTTGTTAGAGAGTATTTGCCTTCTTCTATCAAAGTCGATTTGTCATCTTCTGCGATTTCTTCGCCCTCAGGAAATTCACCATCAGGATATTCCTCAGTCATATCATCACAGTATTGCCAGAATTTCTTACTCCAGATTATTATATCTTTTCGATTTTTCTTCTATCATTTGCCTGAAGAACTCTACTGATTCTTTTTTTCTGAATGTAGCTTGCAATTAAATCCTTCTATCAAAAAAATTGTCTTTGTTTTTAGTCTGTTTCTCAACAAGTCTATCTCTACGCTTTGTATTTCATTGTTGAAATTATTAAGATCTAACTCTTTTAGGGTATCTAGATATATTTCGCTATTTAAAAAAATTCTTTTATAGTTTCCATTTTGATATCCATACCTTATCATCATAGCTTTTTGAAATGTGCTATCCTTGTCTTCGGTTTGTGTTTTGACGGAATAACTCTGATAGTTCTTTTTGTGAGCAAGCCTTCTTCCTCAAGTCGGTTTTACAAAAATTTTCTTCATATCGCTCAAAAATCCTCTGCACAACCTACATTATCTGCAAGAAGTAGAAATGCTTCTGGTAATATCTTTGATTTTTGATTTTTTTCGTAAGCTCATTCTTTATGCATTCACAAAGTCTATCTAAAAATCTCATAGTTTTTCCTTGTCCGCATTTTTCAAAATCAGTATCCCAGTCTATCGAATCAATTCTATTTTTTTAAAATAAACTAAATCTTTTTTTATCCATTTCTCTCCGAATCATACTTGTTTCAGTTTTATAATATTATTATATAACATACCATCCAAAAATGGTATTATAAGCTGGAGGTATGATGTACAAAGCCGGAGGCGTAATGGAGGAATTAGGTATGTTTGATAGTATCGACTTTAATAATTTTTTTGGAAAGAAAGCGACTACATAAATGAAGTTTGCACTGGTGAAGCTCTAACGGATGAAATGGTGCGCGAAGCAGAGGAAAGACTTGGATACAAGCTTCCTGAATCATATATAGCACTAATGAAAACGCGAAATGGTGGCAAGCCACTAAAAAAACTGTTTGGTTTGATGAAAAAAATCGATATCGTGTTGATGTAGAAGAAATCTTCAGCATATCAGAAGAAAAAAAGGATTCCCTATTTGGAACCTATGGCAATGAGTTTTGGTACGAAGAATGGGAATATCCTAGGGATATTGGTGTTATTATAGCTGACACAATATCAGGCGGTCACGAAATGATATACCTGGACTATAGAGATTGTGGCAAGAATGGAGAACCAAAAAGTATCGCTCTGCTCAGCAGAATACGACCATGAGATAATTGTACTTGCAGACAGCTTTGAGGAATTTATATTGGGGCTTACTCCTTCGGAAGAACTCAAATATCAAAATATGTGATTTAAAACGAAAAGACCATAGCAATTAAGCTACGGTCTTATTTTGTTCCAAAGCTTATGCCTTGCTTCACTCACAAAGCACTTTGTATTCCCCATATCCCTCTATCATCCATCTCCTCAAATTGGGATGAATTCAAGGCTAGCACCGTTGATACAGTATCTGAGTCCACCTTTTTTTCTTTAGGTCCATCTGTAAATACATGTCCTAAAATGAATATCCGAATTTTTGCTTCTAACTTCAGTTTCTGATCATGCCCGTGACTTTTTATCAATTCTTTTCCTCTATCTTGTCGCTTAAAATAGGTTTTGAAAAGCTTGGCCATCCGCAACCGGAATCGAATTTATACTTAGAGGCGAATAAGGGCTCCCCGGTGAGTTTATCTACATAAATACCTTTGCGGTACTCCTTATTTAATGGACTCGTAAAAGGACGTTCCGTTGCTGAATCAAACATAACCGATCGAGAAAGCTCGTCCAAGTCATTGATTGTTTTTCTTTTTGAATGAGGTTTTAAATCTTCCTCTATCAAAGGTTGTTTTCGCCATGTTTAAATTTATATGGCAGTATCCATTTGGATTTTTTTATCTAAATAATCTTGATGGTATTCCTCAGCTAACACGAAATTCTTCAATTTCTGATTTTTCTACAGCTAGTTTTTCCATATTTCTTGCTTTCAAAAATCCATGACTTTTTTTGATAATCTCTTCGTCTTCATCCTTTTCGTAGTAAATTCCAGTGCGGTACTGACGTCCTATATCATTTCCCTGTTTATTGACTGAAGTCGGATCTATTATGCGGAAATAGTGAAGCAAGATTTCCTCAAGAGAAATCTTGGAATAATCATATTCAACTTTGACGGTCTCTGCATGATCTGTAATCCCGATATGCTCGTAATCTGTATCATTTGTCTTTCCATTTGCATATCCAGTTTCTGTATTAACCACTCCGTTAATTCTTTGGAAGTATCCTTCCACGCCCCAGAAACATCCTCCTGCTAGGTAAATAGTCTTTTTATTCTCAGGCAAAA
>BNJT01001590.1_pt1 | contig 175296 bp, 275 predicted proteins | sample 8540491 | NCBI WGS metagenome assembly BNJT01 (sample SAMD00202455, study PRJDB9452) | human saliva metagenome | host: Homo sapiens
TATTACGCATTGCTGAACAAAAACAGGTATTAAGCCCGATATTGTTTGTAAATCTGCAGTTGAAATAGCTGAATTAGCAGGTATACCTGTCCTCAAAAATACAAAAACTTATCATAGCCGAAATTAGCGGTGTAGGTTCAGACTATCCGTTATCTCAGAAAAATTATCTCCAGTATTAGCCTTTAGTAAAAGCTCAATCTACAAAACAAGCATTTCAAATTTGTAAGACACACTACATTTTGGTGGATTAGGACACACAGCTGTTATCCATATACAGAAGATGGAAACATTACAAAAAGATTTTGGACTAAGAATGAAAGCTTGTCGTACTTAAATACACCATCAGCGGTTGAGTGTATTGGTGATATGTATAACGAATAGATTCCGTTCTACACATTAGGTTGTGGTTCGGGCCGGTAGAAACTCACTTCACATAATGTTAGTGCAACATTTATTAAACATTAAAACGATTACAACGACGTATTAATACTCAAATTTCATGCCTGCTCAAATTTATTTTGAAGAAAATGCAATCATGAGTCTAACAACAATGGACAAGATTGAAAAAGGATGATTGTCTGCGACCCTGGTATGGTCGAATTCGGTTATACAAAACAGTTGAGGAATGTATTAAGACAAAGAACGAACAGCCTCAAATTAAAATATTTAGCGAAGTCGAACGAATCCATCAACTAATACAGTATATAAAGGTCTGGAAATGATGGTTGATTTCCAACCGGATACAATCATTGCACTTGGTGGTGGTTCAGCGATGGATGCTGCAAAAGCAATGTGGATGTTCTTGAACACCCTGAGACATCATTCTTCAAAAGTAAACAAAAAGTTCCTAGACATCGGTAAACGTACTTATAAAATAGGTATGCCTGAAAATGCGACGTCTATTTGTATCCCTTGCATGACATCAGGCAGTTCAGAAGTAACACCATTTGCAGTTATCACAGATAGTGAAACAAATGTAAAATATCCGTTGGCTGATTTTGCTTTAACACCTGATGTTGCAATTGGCTGACCTCAATTCCAGATGAGTGTACAAAAGCGTTACAGATACAGAATGGGATGACTAACGCATGCAATGGAATCATACAGACCTGTAATGGCTTCCAGACTACACAAGAGGTTTGAGTCTACAAGCGATTAAATTGACGTTCGAATATTTAAAATCATCTGTTGAAAAGGGTGATAAAGTTTCAAGAGAAATGCATAACGCATCAACTTTGGCTGGTGTATGGCATTTGCAAATGCATTCTTAGGTATTGCACACTCAATTGCACATAAAATTGGTGGCGAATATGGTATCTCGCATGGTAGAGCGAATGATATTGGCTTCACCGCATATTATCCGTTATAATGCCAAAGACCCGCAAAAACATGCATTATTCCCTAAATATGAGTTCCTCTAGAGCAGATACAGATTATGCAGATATTGCCAAATTTTAGGATTAAAAGGTAATACGACAGAAGCACTCGTAGAATCATTAATAAAGCTGTCTACGAATTAGGGTCAATCAGTCGGAATTGAAAATGAATTTGAAATCACAAGGTGTGTCTGAAGAAGAATTAAATGAGTCAATTGATAGAATGGCAGAGCTCGTATTTAAAGATCAATGTACAACCGTTAACCTAAAGAAGCACTAATTAGTGAAATCAAAGATATCATTCAAACATCATATGATTATAAGCAATAATCTATCTGATAATAACTATAACTCAATTGGAAATTACAAAGTAAAATGCCACATAAACTTTAAGTCGATAATCATTATACGGTTATCATTTTTTATTTATTGCCAAATCTCAGAGGAGATACAAACCAGACAATCATTTTTAAATAAAGAAAATATTAAGATTTATACTCATTTCGGCAACCATTACTTTAGAGTATAATTATTTTTAATTTCATATAATGAAAAGTCTAAAATAATGTAATTTAAAAGTAATTAATTGTTTAAACGATATGTATTATGTAAATACTATATATATAATACCAATTTAATGAAAAATTTTTAAGGAGGTAAATAATGGAAAGTACATTAGAATTACCAAAAATTAAAGAAGTATTACAAAAACTTGAAGATTTTAATTATTTTACCGCCATTATTTTAATTATTAGCGCTATTGTTACATTTTTCGTCTTATCACCCAAATATCAAGCTAATACTCAAATCTTAGTGAATCAAACTAAGGGTGACAATCCCAGTTTATGGCACAAGAGGTTCAAAAGTAATATTCAACTTGTAAACATGCAAATTGTTAAAAGTCCTAGAATCTTAGATGAGGTGTCAAAGACTTAAATGATAAGTATTCACCATCTAAATTGTCGAGTATGTTGACAATTACAAAACCAAGAAAATACGCAACTTATCAACATCCAAGTTAAAAAGTGGTCATAAACAAGATTCGAAAAATTGCGAATAGCTTCGCCAAAGTTAAGGGCAAAACAAATTCCGAAGATTAAGAGTGTGATAACGTATCGAATTTTATCTAAAGCAGACGGTACAGCAGTTAAAGTCGCACCAAACTGTGGTGAATCTAATTTGCATTCTTTTTAGGATTAGTTGTCGCGGTTATATATATCTTCTTCAAAGTAATTTTCGATAAGCGAATTAAAGATGAAGAAGATGAGAAAGAATTAGGATTGCCTGTATTGGGTTCAATTCAAAATTAATTGATGGTTAAGCATTATGTCAAAAAAGGTAACATGACAACAACACTATTTGTGTATGAAAACCAAAATCAACAATTAGTGAAAAGCCTTCGAGGTATACGTTCAAACATCATGTTTTCAAAAGCAAATGGTGAAGTAAAGCGCTTATTGGTTACTTGAAAAGCCTGGTGCAGGTAAAAGTACAGTTACTGAATGTGGAAGTGATTACTTATGCACAAGCAGGCTATAAGACATTAGTTATTGATGGCGATATGCGTAAGCCAACACAAACTATATTTAATGAGCAAAATAATAATGGATCATCAAGCTTAATCATTGGTCGAACGACTATGTCAGAAGCAATTACGTCGACAGAAATTGAAAATTTAGGATTACAACAGCTGCCCTGTACCCAAATCCATCTGAGCATTAGCTTCAGAAAGCACGAAAGAATTAGTCGATCGTTTAATAAACGTTACGACATTATTATTGTCGATACACCGCCAGTTAATACTGTGACTGATGGCCAAACCATATGCGTGCTATTAAAGATATTCGTTAGTAATTGAGGTGAAAAATGATAAAAGAAGTTAAAAAAGCAAAAGCACTTAGTAAAAAGCAGGAAAAATATTCTAGGTGTCATTTTGAATAAGACAAATGATAAATCTTCTAGTTATTATCACTATTATGAGATGGTCAAGTATGATTGATATTCATAACCATATATATTGCCTAATATCGATGACGGTCCGACAAATGAAACAGAGATGCGGACCTTTAAAAACAAGGACAACACAAGGTGTTACAGAAATCATTGTAACATCACATCACTTACATCTCGATATACCACACCTATAGAAAAGTGAACCATGTTTAAACCATATTGAAAGCTTAGAGGAAGTACACTAAATCTAAGTTTTATTATGGCTGGGAATAAGAATTACCGATCAAATTCTTAATGATATCGAATGAAAAGTTATTGATGGTATTAATGATTCACGCTATTTACTAATAGAATTTCCATCAAATGAAGTCCACACTATAACGATCAATTATTTTCGAATTACAGAGTAAAGGTCGGTACCGATTATTGCACATCCAGAGCGGAATAAAGCAAATAACAAACCTTGACATACTATATTAGATTTTAATTTAACAAAGGTGCTTTAAGTCAAGTGACAACGGCATCATTAGCGGGTATTTCCGGCAAAAAATTAGAAAATTAGCAATTCAAATGATTGAAAACAATCTGACACATTTCATCGGTTCAGATGCGCACAATACAGAAATCAGACCGTTCTTAATGAAAGACTCTATTTAATGATAAGAAATTACGTGATTATTATGAAGATATGAACGATTTATTAGTAATGCGAAGTTAGTTGTTGATGATAAAAATTCCTAAACGAATGCCACAACAAGATTATAAACAGAAAAGATGGTTTGGGTTATAAACAGCAATGAGGGGTTTTTATGGCACATTTATCTGTGAAATTGCGGCTTTAATAATAGCATTAATCGATTCACTGATAGTGTATATATTTTCAGTATTCGTAAGTTATTACATTTTAGAAACCGTATTTCAAAACATATTCTGTCAAATTATTAATATTGCTAGCTATATCACTATTCATATCGCATCATATTTCAGCATTTATTTTTAATATGTATCATCGAGCGTGGGAATATGCCATGTGAGTGAATTGATTTTAATACAGTTAAAGCTGTGACGACATCTATCGTTATTAGCGATGGTGGTCGTGACAATTTGTTACAGGCAAGGACCGTTTTTTAGATTGTATTTAATTACTTGATGATGCACTTGATTTTACTAATAGGTGGCTCAAGGTTATTTTATGCATGATTGGAAATACCGGAGGTAAGTCATTAATAAAGCGTCAACTTTAGTTGTTGGTGCTGGTCAAGCAGGTTCAATGCTGATTAGGACAAAATGTTGAAAAGTGACGAAATGAAACTTGAACCAATAGCAGTCGATGATGACGTGAACATAAACGCAATATCACAATTACTGAGGGTGTAAAAGTCCAAGGTAAAATTGGCAGAAGATATTCCAGAACTAGTGGGAGGAAATATAAGATTAAAAAATCATCATTGCAATTCCAACTATTATCAAGAGCGTTTGAAAGAAATTAATAATATTTGCCATATGGATGGCGTTGAGTTATTGAAAATGCCAAATATAGAAGACGCGTCTGTGAGTTAGAAGTGAACCAAATCCTAAAAAGTTGAAGCAGAAGATTTACTAGCAGAGATCCTGTTGACCAGGGAGGCGATTATGGATATCAAATGAATTACTGAATAAAACTATTTTTAGTTACGGGTGCAGGTGGTCTAACAGGATCAGAAATTTGCATAAGTTTGAATTTCTATCCAGAAACGACTATTCTACTCCTGGCCATGGTGAAAACAGCCAGTATTTATTTAATCAATCGTGAATTGCGAAATCGCTTCCGGATATTGCTATCGTTCCTATACCAACGGATGCTGCTGAAAATAGAAGCGCGTATGTTTGAAAATTATGGAAACGTATAAACCATACGCAGTCATCATGCAGCAGCACACAAGCACGTGCCGTTAATGGAAGACAACCCCGAAGAAGCAGTACGTAATAATGACTCTAGGCACGAAAAATACTGCTAAAGCTGCTAAAAATGCAAGAGGTAAAGAAATTCGTTATGATTTCTACGGATTTTGAGCCGTTAACCCGGCTCTAATGTCATGGGCGCTTCAAGCGAGTCTGCAGAAATGATTATTCAAAGTTTAAATGATGAAACGCATCGAACAAATTTTGTTGCAGTGAGATTTGGTAATGTACTTGGATCGAGGAGTGATCTGTGATTCCACTTTTCAAAGAAGTCAAATTGAAGAAGGTGGGCCGAGTGCTGTGACACAATCCTGAAATGACTACGTTACTTTATGACAATTCCCACAGCTGACTAGACTAGTTTTGCAGGCAGGGCATTAGCAGGTATAGAGTGGCGAAATGTTGTGCTAGATATGGGAGAACCAGTGCAGTGAGGAGATTGGTGGCACGTAATTTAATTAAGCTAAGTGGTAGAAGACGACATACGCATTACTTATACAGGATTAGACCCGGCGATGTTTGAAGAGCTTATGACGTAAAGATAGAGGTTCATCGGAACAAAGTATTTAAGATTCTATGTCGTGGCAAAGTGACAACATATGAAATACAATATGAAGTTGAAGCGATTATTCAAGACATCGCCGGCGACTTTAGTAAAAGATTATTAACTATGCCAATGGCAAAAAGTGAGATAATTATGTGTTCGATGACAAAATTATTAATTACACAGGGCACAGGATCGTTCGGTGATGCTGTTGTGAAAGAACGGTTTTTGAGATTCTAATATTAAAGAAATTGGGTATCACGCGATGAGAGCAAGATGACACTCGATATAATAATTCAAAATTAAAGTTCTACATTGGTCGATGTGCGTGATAGTCAAAGTGTAGAAACAGCAATGCGAGATGTTGATCACGTATTCCATGCGGCAGCTCGAAACACAGTGCCGTCATGTGAATTCTTTCCAGTTTGAGGCAGTAAAGAAGACAAATATTGTTGGTACAGAAAATGTCTTACAAAGTGCTATTCTATCAAAATGTTAGTCCATATGTTTATCTACAGATAGGCAGCGTATCCTAATGTGTTAATGCTATGGGTATTTCAAAAGCAATGATGGAAAAAGTATTCGTAGCCAAATCAAGAAATATTCGTAGTGAACAAACGTCATTATTTGTGGTACAAGATACGGTAATGTGATGGGTCATCAAGAGGATCGAGTGATACCTTTGTTTATCGACAAACCAAAGCTGGAGAACCTTTAACGATTACAGATCGCTGAGTAAGGACAAGATTTTTAATGAGCTTAGCCTTAGAAGATGCGGTAAGAACTAGTTGTTCATGGCATTTAAGCATGCAGAGACAGGAGATATTATGGTTCCAAAAAGCACCAAGCTCAACGGTAGGGATGCTTGCGACCGCATTATTAGAATTGTTTGAAGCTGATAATGCAAATTGAAATCGATTGGTACGCGACACGATGAGAGCAGACACATTGTTGACGAGAGGAAAGATACGCACAATGTGAAGATATGGGTGATTATTTTAGAGTGCCGGCAGATCGACTCAGAGATTTAAATTATAGTAATTATGTTGAAACCGGTAACGAAAAAGATTACGCAATCTTTATGAGATATAACTCCGATAATACACATATTTTAACGGTGGAAGAGAGATAAAAGAAAAACTTTTAACACTAGAATATGTTAGAAACGAATCGGAATGATTATAAAGCTTCAATGAGATAGGAGAGATCGACGTTGAATATTGTAATTACAGGAGCAAAAGGTTTGTAGGAAAACTTGAAAGCAGATTTAACATCAACGACAGCATCGTCATATTTTCGAAAGTACATCCGACAAACTAAAGAGGAAGAATTAGAGTCAGCATTGTTGAAAGCAGACTTTTGATGCGTGCATTTAGCGGAAGGTGGTATCTGACCTGAACATGACAAAAGAATTCGGCTTAGGAAACGTGAGTTATTTAGATGATGTACTTGATATATTAACTAGAAATACGTGAAAAAGCCGGCGATATTATTATCGTCTTCAATACAAAGCAACACAAGATAATCCTTATGGTGAGGAGATGAAGTTGCAAGGGAACAGCTTATTAAGAGAGTGCGCCGAAGAGTATGGCATCCATGGTTTATATTTATCGCTGGCCAAATTTATTCGTGCAAGTGACGTGTGTTTCGAGTGTAACTCAGTGATAGCAACATTTTTGTTACAAAATTGCACGTAACGAAAAGAAGATTCAAGTCACGATCGGAGAATGTTGAACTAACGCTAAACTACGTGGATGATATATCGCACTGAAATAAAGCGTGCCATTGAAGGAACTCCAACGATTGAAAATGGTGTGCACCCACAGTGCAAACGTATTTAAAGTGACATTGGGAGAAATTGTAGATCATTATACAAAGTTCAAACAGTCACGTCTCGATCGAGACTGTTACGCTGAGAATTAGATAACTTGTTTGAAAAAGATTTGTATAGTACGTATTTAAGCCATCTACCTAGTACAGACTTTAGTTATTCCCTCACTTATGAATGTGGATGATGAGTTCTTTACAGAATTTATAAAAACACCGGATCGTGGTCAAGTTTCTGTAAATATTTCTAAGCCAGGTATTACTAAAGGTGATCAACTGGCATCATACTAAAACGAAAATTTCTAGTCGTATCAGGTAAAGGGTAATTCGCTTTTGAGACGTGTTATTATTGATGATGAAATCATCGAATATTATGTTTCTGGCGACAAATTAGGTTGTGAGACGCTTTCGCAGGATACTACACAGCACATTGAAAAATTTAGGCGACACAGATATGGTAACTATTATGTGGATTGAATGAAAATGTTTCGATCCAAATCAGCGAGATACGTATTTCTGAGGTATAAGCGCATGGAAAAACTAGAAATTAATGACAATAGTTAACGTTACAAGGCCTGAAATCATTCGTTTATCATCAACGATTAAAAGCATGCGATCGATATTTTTAACTGCAGATATTAGTACACACTGGTCAAAAATTATGATTATACACATTGAATCAAATTTTCTTTGATGATTTGGAATTAAGACAACCGGACCACTACTTAGAGGCAGTTGGAAGCAACCTTATGGAGGAAACGATGGGGATAGTGCTATTGCGAAGACATATGACGTTTTATTACGCGAACAACCAGATGCACTTTTAATTCTTGGTGATACAAATAGTTGTTTAGCAGCAGTATCTGCAGTAAACGATTAAAGATTCCTGTCCACAGCATGGAAGCGGGTAATAGATGCTTGTCGAGAATGTGCCTGAAGATCGATCAGCCAAAATTGTTGACCATGTCAGTGATGTGAATCTACCTTATACGGAACATAGCAGACGTTATTTATTAGGATGAAGGCTTCAATAAAGCGAATATCTTTGTGACAGGATCACAGCGATGACAGAAGTGATAGAAGCGCATCGAGATCAAAATTAATCACAGTGACGTTTTAAATAAACTAGGATAGAACCGCAACAGCACATTTTTAGCATCTGCGCAATAGAGAAGAGAATATCTGATAATGAAAAGCATCTAAATCATTAATGAATCGCGGTAAATGATATTGCCAAAAGTATAAAATGCCTGTGATTTATTCAACGCATCCAAGAAGTTGGAAGAAAATTGAAGAGAAAGTAAATTTGAATTTGATCCATTAGTTAAACAGTTAAAGCCATTTGGTTTTCTTTTGATTATAATGCATTTGCAAAAGATGCATTTGTTGTGCTATCAGATAGTGGAACATTGTCAGAAGAGTCGTCTATTTTGAAGTTCCTGGTGTCCTATTCGAACTCCACAGAAAGACCGGAAGTACTAGATAAAGGTACAGTTATTGTAGGTGGTATTACCTATAACAATCTAATCAATCCCGTTGAACTAGCAAGAGAGATGCAAAACAATAACGAACCGATGATTGATGCTATTGATTATAAAGACACTAACGTTTCGACAAAGGTAGTTAAAATTATTCAAAGCTATAAAAGATATTATCAATCGAAATACTTGGAGGAAATGACGATGAGGATAGCGATTCTTGGCGCTACTAACATTAAGCATATGTCATTATTATCACATTATTTAAACCACATTGATTTGAATATCAATGAGGTGGACATTATATACATGACAAATATGATATCGAAGAACATATCAAGGCATCAATAATTACTATAAATATAAAAGTAGATATTAAAGAAGATTGGACATTTTATCAAAAAGCTATTAGCACTATCGATTTAGGCCATACGCTATGAAAAGTTCTTAAAGAAAATCGTTATGATTTTGTCATGAGTATGGGGAAGTTATACAGGACATATTTAAAAGTTTTAGAAAAACACTATAAAATAAATTCATTTTTAAATATAAAGAGGACTACTGAAAATAATAAACTTATTAAGTATAGAATGATCGTTGATGCTAGCAGGGTGACAACATTATCTTCAGAAGGTTTTCTTAAATTTTTACCTAAATCTGACAAAATATAGAATTATTTATAGTTATAACATGAGTATTATTAGAAAGTAATGTAAACCGATGGGTTTAAAAAGATGGCCAATTAATATAGGTTTTATTGGTAATGTTAGATTTAATGAGATAAATCAAAAATTGATAAAAGGAACTGGCAAATGATTCAGGTTCCATATGCAATATTTTTGGAACAGGTCGGAAAAATTAGAAGTCTTTGCTCGAGAAAATTTTATTAATAATATTACATTTCTGGCAGCTTTGACTTGAAAAGAAACACCAGAAATATTTAAATGAAATTGATATACTTAATAATTTGTTTGGTAATCAAAATATTGCTTTAGATACTGCTTTATCCATAAGAATGTATTATGCGTTGTTTTAAACAAACCTATTATTACAACAGACGATACATTCACCGCTACAGAAGCTAATAAATTCGGACTGGGTTTTAGTATTAATCCAGAAAATTTAAAAAGGTATTGGTGATGAATTGATGGATTGGTATAACAATTTGGATGTAATGGACATTAATCGTAAAAAGAGAAGCTTATAGAAACGATGTAATTGAAAAATAATAAACAGTTCTATCAAGAGATAGGCAGGATATTTAATGAATAAGATATATAATGTCACTTCTATATGTTATTTAGCCATTTTAATGTTTCCTTGCCTTATGTTAGTCGATAAACCTTTATTATTTTTAGCACCTATAAGTTATGGAGTGGGAAAGCTCTTTATAAAGCTACTCGAATAATCCGAATTTTTAAATTTTCGAAAATTGTATACGATGTTTGAGTTTTCTTAGATTAGTATTTATACCTGCTATGATAGTGTTTTTCCAGGATTCAACTATAGATAATTTACCATTAGGACAAGCTTATTTTAATCAAGCGGTTATTTATATGAGTGTGGAGTTTATCATAGGCTCGCTATTTATATTGATACTATCTAAATTATTCAAACATGAAGTGGTATCAAGAAATAGCTTTTACACTTTCTGGATCGTCAATTTATTACATTGTGTTTGGTCTTGTTATTTGTGGATTTTTGTAGCTTTTTCCCGAAGTGCGCAAAAAGCATATCATTTTAATTATTAAAACAGATGCAATGGGAAGAGGAACCGAAGCAACAAGTGGTTTTAAATGTTCTTTTTGTAATGCTAGCTCAGCTTACCTTAGCGTTATTATTCTTAATAATCGCATATGCTTCATATAAAAAGTATAAAGAGAATCCTAAAATTATTTATATGGTATTGCCGCTAGCTATAGAATTTTTAAATATTAGGTTTAATTGTTGGTGAAAGAAGAAGTTATCAACTTTATACAATAGTTGCTGTTTTAACAGTGGTGTCAATCTTGTTTTCTAAGCATAAAAAGACGTATCAATATCATTATTATATTTGCTAGGTATTTCGTATTAGCATTGATGACACTATATAAAAGAAATTGTATGTGTTTAATTATAGTTCATATAGCGAGGCGTTAAATAGTACAAGTGTAAGTAATCTTAAAATAGTTGACACGTTGCAGTCATATTTTTATGGACCTAGCAATATTGCAGCTTCTATAGACTATTTGAATTACTATAATGGTTCGTTCAAACAATATTTATTTGATAATACCAGAGCTGTTTTTGGGTTTAATTTCTTTAGATAAAAAGCAGTTGATTACTAGCCAACTTTTTAACCAATTGATATATGGTAGTAAACTAAATTGACTGGTCATCTAATTTCGAGTGCTGGATATGGAATTATTTATTTTGGACCCTTATTCTTCTATTTGAATTTAATTGCAAAATATCTTTTGCATTTCTGAGTGAGTATATTATTCGGAAGAGTCATTCGTTAGAAGTGATATTTATTGGTACATATATTTATATGAGACTTATTACGAGTATTTTAGTCACCCAGACACCATTAATCACATTGATTTCTATGATTTTTAGTTGTATATGTTATAGCTATTAGTCCCAGGCATTATAATAAAAATTTACTAAAAAGTAGGGATAGAATGATTGTAAAAACATTTATGAAATCGAAAATATTTAGATTAATGAATACACCACTATTATTATTTTATAAGAAAAGAATATTTAACTGGATATTATTTTTGAAAATAAAGTGGCTGGATGGTTATGGGCGTGGAAGCTGTTCCGTTCAAGTTGTTAGGAATAAATACAAGTTTGCCATTTCCTGCAGATATAACTGTTAGAATACCTAACCCTAATAACATTGTTTTTGATAAAAATGATATTCATATTTTTCAATCGCCCGGGACGTATTTTTAATAATTTTCAGCAGTTATATATATAGGTAGAGGTGTTTATATAGCGCCTAACGTAGGTATTATTACAGCTAATCATAATATTAAAAATTTGAAGTCACATGCACCAGGTGAGATGTCAAAATAGGGAATTATAGTTGGTTGGAATGAACTCAGTTATATTACCAGGAGTAGAATTGAGGAACATACAATTGTAGGGGCTGGGTCGGTTGTAACAAAAAGTTTTCCAGAAGGTAACGTTGTTGATAGGTGGCAATCCAGCGAAAAATCATCAAGAAAATCTGAGGTTAATTATGAGATTAAATAAATTTATTGGCGATTCGTTTTTAATGATTTTAAGCAGTGGCATCGCTCAAGTCATATTAATCATCACTACCCCAATTATTACAAGACTATATTCACCTACAGAGTTTGGTGAGTTTACAATTTTTCAAATATCGCAATGATTTTAATACCAATAATAAATGCAAGATACGATTTGTTGATTGTGAATACCAAAAATGACCGTAGTGCTAATATACTTTCACAAATCAGTTTTTGATATCATTGCTTATTTTATTAATACTGATACCAATATTTTGCGATTAGTGCATGTTTATACCCAAACTTTATATTAGATTTTATTTTCATTATTATTATGTTGTTTTTGGTAAGTTTAACAAACATTTTTACAAATTATCTAAATAAGGAAGAAAGTATAAAGTGTTAAGTTTGATTAATGTGTGTTTAGAGCTGGATCAATGGCTTTTACTTCAAATCATTTTCGGACTTTTAGCATTAGGTGTTTAGGGATTAATTATTGGTTTTTCATTATCCTATATCGCAGGCATTACACTAGGATATAAAACGTTTAAAAAGCACTTTTAATATTGTGAGAGATAAAGAAGAAACTAAAGCATTATTTTTAGAAAATAAAAATCAGTTAGTTTATTCAACACCATCAATATTATTAAATAGTTTGTCTTTCTCGGTTGTTGTGTTCTTTATAGGTATTTTATTATACCAATACAGAAGTGGGTATTTATGGTATGGCCATAAAAGGTACTAGCATACCAGTGACAATTCTTTATTAGGGTTATCAAAATATTTATGCAACAAGCTGAGCTATTATATTGAACATGGTAACTTCGAAATTTATTACTTAAATTTGATTCCATACTGGTTATAGTTTCTATAATTCTTTATGTGCCACTTTATTTGTTCAGTGAAGAATTAGTCAATATATTATTAGGACATAGCTGGGTTGACGCAATTACAGTTATAAAAATTGTTATCCCATTATTTGTTATATAAGGCTGATTGTATCAACGGTATCACTTCTGTGATTGTATTACAAAAACAACAGTTAGAATTAATACTACAAGCGTTATTTTTAATAGGTACTACTGCAACATTTGTTATATCAAAATGCTTAATTTAACTTTTAAACTTTGTATCTATTAATACAATTGTTTTTAATCGTATCGTACATGATATTTTTCATAGCACTCTATTATTTTGCTAAAAATAAACAGTTCAAAAATTCTTAGTCTAAATTCATTAATAAAAAGGACGTCGATTAGATGAGTGAAAAAGATTTTGATTTTATGTCATGTATTTTTATCCGGAATATGTATCTTCTGCGACGTTACCAACTCAATTGGCGGAAGATTTAGTGCGAATCACAGTAATGTCGATGTCATGTGTGGATGGCCTATGAATATAGTAATCATAAACAGGTTTCTAAAACCGAGATGCATCGTGGTATTCGCATTCGACGTCTCAAGTATTCGAGGTTTAATAACAAAAGTAAGGTTGGAAGGATGTCAATTTCTTTTAGTTTATTTTCAAAATTCGTGATTAATATACCTAAAATGTTGAAAATATGATCGATTCTTGTCACTCTAATCCACCAATCTTGCCATTAATACCAGACGTTTTACCGACTGTTAAGATATTCTTTTGTGGTGTATGATATAGCACCTGATAATGCGATTAAGACAGGTGCAACTCGTCGGAAAGTAGCATGATTGATAAGCTGATGCGTTACATTAATAGACATGTCTACAAGAATGCTGAAAATGTCATTGTCCTTGGTACGAAAATGAAAAACTACTTACTAAATCATCAAATTTCTAAAAATGCTGACAATATCATGTGATTCCTAACTGGTATGACATGCGTCAATTACAAGACAATCGTATCTATATGACACATTTAAAACTTACCGTGAGCAATACGACAAAATTTTTATTGTATAGCGGTAATATGGGGCAGTTACAGGATATGGAGACACTTATCTCATTTTTAAAATTAAATAAGGATCGACTCAAACGTTAACAATACTGTGGTCATGGTAAGAAATTTGCAGATGTCAAAACGGCAATAGAAGACCATCGTATTGAAAATGTTAAAATGTTTGAGTTTTAACAGGTACAGACTATGCTCTGACGTATTAAAAATTGCGGATGTATGTATACATCGCTGATTAAAAGAAGGCGTCGGTTTAGGCGTGCTGAGCAAGAATTATAGCTATCTTGCAGCTAAAGAAAGCGTTGGTACTCATCATGGATAAGCAATCTGATATCGTTCAACATGTTGAACAATATGATGCAGGTATCAAATTGATAATGGCGATGCATGCCATTTATAACTTCATCAACACTCACTCGAGTAAGGAATTGCACGAGATGGGTGAGCGCACATCAACTGTTTAAAGATAAATATACGAGAAAATTAATACTATGAAGTATTACAGTCTGTTGAAGTGAGAGATAATTATGAAGCGATTATTCGATGTAGTGAGTTCAATATATGGTTTTAGTAGTTTTCTAAGTCCGATTCTGTTAATTACAGCATTACTAATTAAAATGGAATCACCTGGACCAGCCATTTTCAAACAAAAAGACCGACGATTAATAATAGTGTTTTCATATTTATAAGTTTGATCGATGAAAATAGACACACCTAATGTTGCAACTGATTTAATGGATTCAACATCGTATATAACAAAAGACAGGAAGGTCATTCGTAAGACCTCTATTGATGGTTGCCACGATATTGAATGTTTTAAAAGGAGAATGTCAATTGTAGGTCCTGAACCAGCGCTTTATAATCAATACGGAATTAATCGAAAAACGTACAAAAGGAACGTGCATACGATTAGACCAGTGTGACAGGACTAGCTCAAGTGATGGGGAGAGATGATATTACTGATGATGAAAAAGTAGCGTATGATCGTATTACTTAACACATCAATCTATGATGTGATATGTATATCATATATAAAACAATTAAAAATATCAGTTACTTTGAAGGTGTGCATCACTAATGAGATATATATTTTAATTACAGGCGTACATGGATATATCGGTAATGCTTTAAAAAGATAGTAAGTGAACAAGGACATCAAGTGATCGAAATTAATGTTAGGAATCAATTATGGAAGTCGACCTCGTTCAAAGATTATGATGTTTTAATTCATACAGCAGCTTTTGGTTCACAACAGTTCACCACCTCAAGCAAGGCTATCTGATTATATGCAAGTGAATATGTTGTTGACGAAACAATTGGCACAAAAGGCTAGCTGAAGACGTTAAACAATTTATTTTTATGAGTACTATGGCAGTTTATGGAAAAGAAGGTCGGGTTGGTAAATCAGATCGAATTGATACACAAACACCAATGAACCCTAGACCAACTATGGTATTTCCAAAAGTTCGCTGAACAAGCCTTACAAGAGTTGATTAGTGATTCGTTTAAAGTAGCAATTGTGAGACCACCAATGATTTTATGGTGCACATTGCCCAGGAAATTTTCAACGGTTAATGCAATTGTCAAAGCGACGCCAATCATTCCCAATATTAACAATCAGCGCAGTGCATTATATATTAAACATCTGACAGCATTTATTGATCAATTAATATCATTAGAAGTGACAGTGTATCATCCTCAAGATAGTTTTTACTTTGATACATCGTCAGTAATGTATGAAATACGTCATAATCACATCAGTAAAACAGTATCGATCGACATGCCTTCAGTGTTAAATAAGTATTTAATAAGTTGTCGGTCTTTAGAAAATTATTCGGCAATTTAATATACAGCAATACGTTATATGAAAATAATAATACACTTGAAGTTATTCCTGGAAAAATGTCACTTGTTATTGCGGACATCATGGATGAAACGACAACCAAAGATAAGGTATAAGTCATCTATTAAATAAAATCAACATACAAATCGTTTTATTTGGAGGTTATAGTATGGGAGTACAGTAGTTGGCTTAGGTTATATTGGTTTACCAACATCAATTATGTTTGCAAAACATGGCGTCGATGTGCTTGGTGTTGATATTAATCAGCAAACGATTGATAAGTTACAAAGTGGTCAAATTAGTATTGAAGAACCTGGATTACAAGAGGTTTATGAAGAGGTACTGTCATCAGGAAAATTGAAGGTATCTACAACGCCAGATGCATCTGATGTTTTTATCATTGCCGTTCCGACGCCGAATAATGATGATCGGTACCGGTCATGCGACATTTCGCTAGATTATGCGTGCATTAGATAGTATTTTATCATTTTAGAAAGAAATACCATTATTGTAGAGTCGACAATTGCGCCTAAAACGATGGATGATTTTGTAAAACCAGTCATTGATTTGAGGTTTACAATAGGTGAAGATATTTATTTAGTGCATTGTCCAGAACGTGTACTGCCAGGAAAAATTTTAGAAGAATTAGTTCATAACTCGTATCATTGGCGGTGTGACTGAAGCTTGTATTGAAGCGGGTAAACGTGTTATCGCACATTCGTTCAGGGGAGAAATGATTGAAACAGATGCACGTACTGCTGAAATGGGTAAGCTAATGGAAAACACATATAGAGACGTGAACATTGCTTTAGCTAATGAATTAACAAAATTTGCAATAACTTAAATATTAATGTATTAGATGTGATTGAAATGGCAAACAAACATCCGCGTGTTAACATCCATCAGCCTGGTCAGGTGTAGGCGGTCATTGTTTAGCTGTTGATCCGTACTTTATTATTGCTAAAAGACCCTGAAAATGCAAAGTTAATTCAAACTGGACGTGAAATTAGTAATTCAATGCCGGCCTATGTTGTTGATACAACGAAGCAAATCATCAAGTGGTGAGCGGGAATAAAAGTCACAGTATTTGGTTTAACTTATAAAGGTGATGTTGATGATATAAGAGAATCACCAGCATTTGATATTATGAGCTATTAAATCAAGAACCAGACATAGAAGTATGTGCTTATGATGCATGTTGAATTAGATTTTGTGGAACATGATATCATCATGCTGTCAAAGACACATCGCTAGTATTGATTTTTAAGTGACCACTCAAATTTAAAAATTATCGGACAGTCATTTTTGATAAAATGAAGCATAAAGTGATTTTGATACAAAAATGTTGTGAAATCATCATTTGAAGATGTATCGTATTATAATTATGGCAATATATTTAATTTTATCGACAAATAAAAATGTGTCAAACTAGGGCATACATGATTGAGGAAAGATAAGCTGTCATGTGTTTGAACTTCAGAGAGGATAATATTATGATTATAGTTATTTTTCGAGTACGAGACCCGAAGCAATAAAAATGGCACCATTAGTAAAAGAAATTGATCGATAATGGGAACTTTGAAGCGAACATTGTGATTACAGCACAACATAGAGAGACATGTTAGATAATTAGTATTTAGAAAGTATATTTGATATGCAAGCTGATCGTGATTTAAATATTATGCAGATCGACAAACGTTAGCGGGGCCTTACGGCTAATGCGCTTGCTAAACATGTAGCATCATTAATGAGGAACAGCCGGATATGATTTTAGTACATGGGCAGATACTACAACGACTTTTGTAGGAAGTTTGGCAGCATTTATCATCAAATTCGGTCGGACATGTAGAAGCTGGACTTCGAGACATCAGAAATACTCACCATTTTCCTGAAGAGTTAAATCGAGTCATGGTAAGTAATATTGCTGAATTGAATTTTGCGCCAACAGTAATTGCAGCTAAAAATTTACTTTTTGAAAACAAAGACAAAGAGCGTATCTTTATTACTGGAAATACAGTTATTGACGCATTGTCAACTTAACAGTTCAAAATGATTTTGTTTCAACGATTATTAATAAAACATAGGCAAGAAAGTTATTTTACTAACAGCGCATCGTCGTGAAAATATTGGGAACCGATGCATCAGATTTTTAAAGCAGTAAGAGATTTGGCAGATGAATATAAAGATGTTGTCTTCATTTATCCAATGCATCGTAATCCAAAAGGTAGAGCGATTGCCGAAAAATATTTATCTGGGAATCGGATTGAATTAATTGAGCCATTAGATGCGATTGAGTTCCATAATTTTACAAATCAATCGTACCTCGTGCTGACAGATTCTGGTGGTATTCAAGAGGAGGCTCCTACATTTGGAAAACCTGTGTTGGTATTAAAGGAATCATACAGAGCGTCCCGAAGGCGTTGAGGCAGGAACATCGAGAGTAATTGGCACAGATTATGACAATATTGTTCGAAATGTGGAAACAATTGATTGAGGATGATGAAGCGTATCAACGTATGAGTCAAGCGAATAATCCATATGGTGATGGACAAGCATCACGACGTATTTGTGAAGCAATAGAATATTATTTTTGGATTTCGCACAGACAAGCCGGATGAATTCGTACCTTTACGTCTCAAATAATAAAAACCCCTAATCATGAGTTGGTTTTGGGACAACCAGCGGTGACTAGGGTTTTAATATATTTATTTTTGATAGTGGTAGCCAATATCATATTTGAATACTTTTATTTTGATAATATTGGACTTTGCTGTCCATCGTCATCACTTTTTAAACGTACATTTTGCTAGAGCTTCTTTAAATACATCGGAATTCAACCAATTATTAAAAGCTATCTTCAGATTCCCAAATAGTTAAGATTTTAACTCGTCTGTATCCTCAGTATTTAATGTTTTAGTGACAAACATTTGTTGGAAGCCTTCAATAGTTTCAATAGCATCTATACAAAACGTTCAATCGTTTTCTTCCGCTCGCTTTTTGTAATTGTAATCTATTTTCTGCCATAAACATGGGCAATCACCTCTATTTTATTATTTGATTTGGGTAATGTTTTTACAAATGTAAAAGTACAGCGGTTTGTATGATAACCATTATGATTATCCTACACGGACTGCAAGAACATCACCATATAAATTGAAAAAGCTATTACAATGTATAAGCTAATTAAAATTTTAATTTTCTGTTGTAGCCGTGTAGCCTCGATGTAAATAAAAGTTTTTCTACATATTCTTTTATAAATTTTTGATTAATAAGCCAATTGTGAAAAGCGATCTGAACTTCGAGCAAAACAAAAAACTGCTACGAGTAAAAAGGGTCGTTGGCAGTAAAGGTAATACGGCACCTGCAATACCAAGCGCTGTAAATATTAAGCCAATGACGATTAAAAATAAGTCGCGTGAAAAACTCCATTCTAGTACTAATGCGCATGTAATATTGTTTTAGTAATATAACTCATGCTAAATATAATGTGTATGATAAGTGCAATGACTCAGTAAAATGAAACGTTGTTGAATTCTTGTCCCATTAACGCATTTTAAGCGCGACTCTTAACAACCAAACTATTTAATGAGAATTACTCAAGTATTATAGTTATATTTATGTGTTTTATTTTTGAAAAAGTGCAATATGTTTTCGAAAAATAAGATTATTTTTATGTGCAAAAACGACGCAAAAGTTTTAAAAATGAGACTTCTGTGAGCTGATTATTTTATAAAATGTAAACGCTTACTATATAATGTGAATCATATCGTTTAAAAAGCATTATTAAATATGATGCTAAAGAGATTTATATTATAGCCAATAAACAAAGGAGAGATAATATGGCAGTAAAACGTTCGAGATTATATTGCAGAGAATTATGGTTTATTTATCAATGGGGAATTTGTTAAAGTAGCAGTGACGAAACAATCGAAGTGACTAATCCAGCAACTGGAGAAACACCATCACATATTACAAGAGGCAAAAGATAAAGATGTCGATCATGCAGTCAAAGTGGCGCAAAAGAGGCATTGAATCATGATCATTAACTTCTAAATCAGAACGTGCACAAATGTTGCGTGTGATATTGGTGATAATTAATGCACAAAAAGATAAAATTGCAATGATTGAAACATTAAATAATGGTAAACCGATTCGTGAGACAACAGCAATTGATATTCCATTGCTGCAAGACATCCATTATTTCATAAGTATTGTTAAAACAGAAGAAGGTACAGTGAATGATATCGATAAAGACACAATGAGTATCGTACGACATGAGCCGATTGGCGTCGTAGGTGCTGTTGTTGCAGAACTTCCAATGCTATTAGCTGCATGGAAGATTGCGCCAGCCATTGCTGCAGGTAATACAATTGTGATTCAACCTCGTCTTCAAACACATTAAGTTTATTGAAGTTGCTAAAATTTTTCCAAGAGGTATTACCTAAAGGTGTTGTCAATATACTAACGGGTAAAGGTTCAGAATCAGGTAATGCACTTTTCAATCATGATGGTGTAGATGAAATTATCATTTACGGGCTCTCAACTGATGTAGGTTATCAAGTTGCCGAAGCTGCTAGCAAAACATCTAGTACCCGCTACATTAGAGCTTGGTGGTAAAAGCGCCAATATCATATTAGATGATGCTAATTTAGACCTTGCAGTTGAAGGTATTCAGTTAGGTATTTTTATTCAACCAAGGTGAAGTATGAGTGCAGGTTCTCGATTATTAGTTCATGAAAAATTTACGATCAATTGGTGCCACACGTTTACAAGAGGCATTTTCAAAATATTAAAGTTGGAGACCCACAAGATGAAGCTACACAAATGGGTAGTCAAACTGGTCAGGATCGATTAGATAAAATTCAATCATATATTGATGCAGCAAAAGAATCAGATGCACAAATTTTAGCAGGCGGTCATCGCTTAACTGAAAATGGATTAGATAAAGGGTTCTTCTTGAGCCGACATTAATTGCTGTAGCCAGACAATCATCACAAATTAGCACAAGAAGAAATATTTGGACCAGTGTGTAAACAGTGATTAAAGTGAAGGACGATCAAGAAGCAATTGATATAGCTAATGATTCTGAGTATGGTTTAGCAGGCGGTGTATTTTTCTCAAAATATCACACGTGCATTAAATATTGCTAAAGCTGTTCAGTACAGGACGTATTTGGATTAACACTACAACCAAGTACCAGAAGGCGCACCATTTGGTGGTTATAAAAATCAGGAATCGGTCGAGAAACTTATAAAGGTGCGTTAAGTAACTATCAACAAGTTAAAAATATTTATATTGATACAAGCAATGCTTTAAAAGGTTTGTACCAGAATAAATATCGTTTCTGAAGCGTGTTTGTAGGCAGTCTAGCGTGTAAGTCTTAGCATGTTTTCACGGCGTTGTTTAGATTTTTAAGCGAAACAAAATATTTAGGAACATGCATCATGATATTAGGATATAATGACTAAAATAATAGCAGTAGGGTGGTTTTTAATTGCAAAATCATCTTACTGCTAATTATGCTAATTTGCGATGCGGCTATTATAAGGACAGAGTTGTTTATTAATTATGGTGATTTAGAAATATGAAGTTCAATATGCAAAGTCATCGTTTGTTTTAATATGTGGAACAATCATTAAAGTTATTGTGATTTTTGAACTTAATGAAACTAAACAATAAATTTGAGATACTTTTTGTCATTTTTATGTACTAACACAATAATCTCGTACATTATTAAAATTTTCTATATGATAGGGATAAAGTAAAGAGCGAGTGTGTGTAAAAGTTTTCAAGGTGATATTACATAAAGGTATAAAGGGTAAAAGATTAATGAGTTGTCATGTGAAGAACGATGGTGTATAAATTATGGTTAATTGGAAGCATTAATATTGATGAAGCTATAAAAATTATTTTTAAAAAGCGACAATATTAAATACGACGCATTTATTTAGGAGTGGCAAACGTATGAATGGGAGGCCGAATACGATAAACAGATACAAATATTTTCATCGTATCGCAATCATCAAAAATTCAACAAAGTTCTAAAAAGACGCTGTGGGCATCACTAATCATCATTGTTATTTACAGTGATTGAATTTGTCGGAGGTTGAGTATCTAATTCATTAGCATTACTGTCAGATTCATTTCACTATGCTTAGTGATGTATTAACGCTGGTTTTATCTATGTTGGCCATTTATGAAGTAAAAAGCCGACTGCACGATACACATTTGGATATTTAAGATTTGAGATAGTAGCTGCATTTTTAAATGGTTTAGCATTAATTGTAATTTCAATCTGGATTTTATATGAAGCTATTGTACGTATTATTTATCCGCAACCAATTGAAAGTGGCATTATGTTTATGATTGCTAGTATTGGTTTACTCGTTAATATTATTTTGACAATTATCCTTATAAGGTCTTTAAAAACAAGAAGACAATATCAATATTCAAAGTGCATTATGGCATTTCATGGAGACTTATTGAACTCTATTGGTGTCATCGTTGCAGTTGTATTGATTTACTTTACAGGATGGCACATCATCGACCCAATCATTAGTATTGTATTCACTCATCATTTTACGTGGTGGTTATAAAATTACGCGTAATGCGTGGTTAATTTTAATGGAAAGTGTGCCTCAACATTTTGGATACTGATCGAATTATGGCAGAGTATTAAAAACATAGATGGCATATTAGATGTACCATGAATTTCATTTGTGGAGTATTACAACAGAGCATTATTCATTAAGTGCCCATGTTGTGTTAGATAAAAAATATGAGGGTGATGATTATCAAGCGATTGATCAGTATCATCATTGTTGAAAGAAAAATATGGCATTGCACATTCAACGTTGCAAATTGAAAACTTTTGATTGAATCCATTAGATGAGCCATACTTCGACAAATACATAAAATAAAACATTGTACAGGCTGGGACATAAATCAATGTTCTATGCTCTACGAAGTTATATTGGCAGTAGTTGACTGAACGAAAATGCGCTTGTAACAAGCTTTTTTCAATTCTAGTCAGGGGCCCCAACACAGAGAATTTCGAAAAGAAATTCTACAGGCAATCTGCAAGTTGGGGTGTGGGCCCCAACACAGAGAATTTCGAAAAGAAATTCTACAGGCAATACAAGTTGGGGATAGGCCTCAACAAAGAGGAATTGGTTCCCAATTTCTACAGACAATGCAAGTTGGCGGGGCCCCAACATAGAAGCTGGCGGAAAGTCAGCTTACAATAATGTGCGAGTTGAGGTGGGACAACGAAATAAATTTTGCGAAAATATCATTTTCTGTCCCACTCCCACGTTTGTTTTGGATTATGTTGCATCATTTAAATGATTTTTCGTCAATTTCTTTGATGCTATCTACATCTAACACGACATCTTTAGGTTTCAAAACATGAATATAGCTTTTCATCATTTGTATGTAAAATGCGTTCTATGATGTACCTTTGACCGGCCATTGTTTCTACAGCAATCTTTTGTTTCTAGCTAAACTTGCTACGACAGATTCTTTTATCCATAATGATAGCCTCATATATATGTTTATTTACTTATACCTAACATGATTTTTATACTCTTTGAAAATATATTTTACAGAATTTTATCTAAATATTTACTAGCTCAATATCCTTGTAATCCGATAAGAATTATAGTAATATTTTTTCAACCATTGTTATAGGAGGTCTTATTAATGACATTATTTTTATTAGAAGCTAACAATCTGATTTTGCATCAACGAAAAAGAAGAACTAGAGCAAAAGAGCAGCATCACTATCTACGAAGACAATTCCAACATTAATTGAAGTACAAGCTACTGAAAATTTAACTCATAGTTATTTTATTATGAAGCAAATGACGAAGCAGAAGCTAAAACAATTTTTAACGAAACGAATATTAGTATTCAATTAGTCAAAGTACGCTTAGTTGGTAAAGATTTAGATGAAGTTAAAAATGGTGATGCACATGTTGATTACCTTGTAACTTGGAACATTCCGGAAGGCATTACGATGGATCGATATTTAGCACGTAAAAAGAAAAATTCTGTTCATGTATGAAGAAGTGCCAGAAGTTGAATTTAAACGCACATATGTATGTGAAGATACGTCTAAATGTATTTGTTTATACAACGCACCTGATGAAGAAGCGGTACGTCGCGCGTCAAAAGCAGTTGATACACCGATTGATGGCATCGAAAAACTTTAATAAGACAACAAGTTGATGAGATATATGTATATAGGTTTGGCGTGGTTTCGATTGCAGTTAATTAGAATAGCTCAATGCTATAAATGTAAGTAGTTGATATGAAGAAACTAATGAACTAAATGCAAGTATTGTCTAAAACAATCATTTTATTGAAATTTAGTAGAGCTGAAAATTAATATAACGTCGTTAATTGAATAACGCTGATGTTATAAGAGCACTCATACCAAAACCATAATCATCTATAGATATAACAATTCACGATATAAGGGCTGTGTTTGGCATAGCCTTTAGATATCTACTTAATTCCTATTAAAAATAGTAGGGATTAAAAGGGGCTTGTCATGATTAAAATTCAACAATTACAACATCACTTTGGATCGCATAGTAATTCATAACTTTAATTTGAGACATTAGTAAAGGGAGAAATAGTCACTTTCATAGGGAAAGAGTGGTTGCGGGAAGTCTACTTTACTCAATATCATCGGTGGATTTATTCATCCATCATCTGGTCGTGTCATTATTGATAACGAAATTAAACAACAGCCGTCTCCAGATTGTTTAATGCTATTTCAACATCATAATCTGCTGCCATGGAAAACGATTAATGACAACATTGGGATTGGATTTCAACAGAAAATTAGTGATGAAGAATTAACGCACAGCTTAAATTGGTCGATTTAGAAGGCAGGGAAAGCATTTTCCCGAGCAACTGTCAGGGGTATGAAACAACGTGTGGCACTATGTCGAGCGCATGTGCATAAGCCTAACGTTATATTGATGGATGAGCCATTAGGTGCATGTAGATGCATTTACACGTTATAAACTTCAGGATCAACTAGTGCAACTAAAACATAAAACGCAATCAACTATTATTTTAGTGACGCATGACATTGATGAAGCTATTTATCTTTCCGACCGCATTGTTCTATTAGGTGAAGGGTGCAATATTATTTCTCAATATGAAATTACAGCATCACATCCACGCAGTCGTAATGATAGCCACCTACTTAAGATTCGTAATGAAATTATGGAAAGCATTTGCATTGAATCATCATCAAAAGTTGAACCTGAATTATTTATAAGGAGTGAGTGACGATGAAAAGGTTAAGCATAATCGTCATCATTGGAATCTTTTATAATTACAGGATGTGATTGGCAAAGGACGTCTAAAGAACCGTCTAAATGCCCAAAATCAGCAAGTGATTTAAAATTGGATATTTGCCGATTACACATTCAGCTAATTTGATGATGACTAAAAATTATTATCCTAATACAAATCATCCGAAATATAAACTAGAATTAGTTAAATTCAATAATTGGCCAGATTTAATGGACGCATTAAACGGTGGTCGTATTGATGGTGCATCAACTTTTAATAGAGCTGCGACGAAAATCAAAACAGAAGGCTCCAAAATATAAAGGCTGTGGCATTGGGCCATCATGAAGGCAATGTCATTATGGGACAAAAAGGTATGCATAAATGAATTTAATAATAATGGCGATGATTACCATTTTGGTATACCACATCGTTATTCAACACATTATCTTTTACTTGAGGAATTACGTAAACAATTAAAGATTAAACCGGGGCATTTTAGCTATCATGAAATGTCGCCAGCAGAAATGCCAGCCGCATTGAGTGAACACAGAGATTACAGGGGTATTCTGTGGCCGAGACCATTCGGTGCACTGGGTGAAAAGGATTAGCAAAGGTAAAGACTTTGGAAACATGGTGATGACGTTATATCTGATGCGTATTGCTGTGTGCTAGTACTGAGAGAATTGCTTGATCGACACAAGGATGTAGCGCAACATTTGTACAAGATATAAAAAGTCTGGCTTTTAAAAATGAATGATGCGCTAAAGCAAAAGGTCTGTAGACATTATGACGCATCATTTTAAACAAAGTCGTGACGTTTTAACACAGTCAGCGGCATGGACATCCTATGCGATTTAACAATTAAGCCATCCGGCTATCAAGAAATTACGACATTGGTAAAAACAACATCATTTTGTTTAATCCACCTGCATATGATGACTTTGTTGAACCGTCATTGTATAGGGAGGCATCGCGTTCATGACACGTCCCGGAAATAACAAATTTATATTACCTATTATCACATTTATTATTTTCTAGGCATTTGGGAAATGGTCATTATTAATGGGCATTACCAACCTGTATTGTTACCTGGTCCTGCTCTTGTAGGAAAAAAGTATATGGACTTTCATTGTTACTGGAGAAATTTTCCAACATTTAGCAATTAGTTTATGGAGATTTGTAGCGGGCTTTGTTGTCGCATTGTTGGTTGCTATTCCATTGGGCTTCTTGCTTGGAAGGAATCGTTGGCTATACAACGCTATCGAACCGCTATTTCAATTGATTAGGCCGATATCTCCGATAGCATGGGCACCCTATTTGTTGTTCTATGGTTTTGATATTGGTAGTTTGCCAGCGATTGCGATTATTTTTATCGCCGCTTTTTCCCAATTGTATTCAATACTATTAAAAGGCGTTAGAACATTGAACCTCAATATTTAAAAATAGCGACAAATTTAAATTTAACTGGGTGGTCATTGTATCGCAATATATTATTTCGGGCATTTAAACAAATCATGGCTGGGATACATATGGCGGTAGGAACAAGTTGGATATGAGTTTCTGGTGAAAATAGATTGATGCTAATCGGGATTAGGTTTTTAATCGTTGATGACGAAATATGTTGAACTTAGAAGATGTTTTAGCAGCAATATTCTTTATCGGATTATTTGGTTTTATTATCGATCGATTCATTAGTTATATTGAGCAGTTTATACTTTAGAAGATTTTGGTGAATAAGGAGAGATGATTGATGACTTTAGAAACGCTTATCAAAGAACAATTAGATCCTCATTTAGTAGAAGTTGATGAAGGGACGTATTATCCGAGGAACATTTATTCAACAATTATTTGTAGATGGTTATTTCGGTGAGGCGGCATTGAGAAAATGCTGAAGTAATCGAAGCTGTATCGCAGTCTTGTTTGACAACAGGATTTTGTTTATGGTGCCATTAACTTTTCAACGTATTTAGAAAATGCCACGCAGCCACATTTAAATAATGACTTACAACAGCAATTGTTATCTGGAGAAATATTAGGTGCTACCGGATTGTCTAATCCGATGAAGTCATTTAATGATTTAGAAAAGTTGAACCCTTGAACACACTTATGTTGATGTGGACAATTGGTTGTCAGTGGACGTATGCCAGCTGTAGTAATATTCAAGAAGACCATTATTTTGGTGCGATTTCGAAACATGAATCATCAGATGAATTTGTCATATTCATTCTACGTGCCAATCAAGATGGTATCCTCTCGTTGACAAACTTTTAGGAGTAAATGGCTCAAGCTGTATCAAATTACTTTGAATCAAGTCGCAGTGCACAATCACAAATTATCACGCATGATGCAAAGCAGTTTGCGGCAACTATTCGCCCACAATTTATTGCTTATCAAATTCCAATAGGATTAGGCCTCAATTAAAAAGTTCTCTAGAGTTAATTGATGCATTTTCAAATGCATAAAAACGGAATAAATCAATATTTAGAGTATAGATGTTGAAGCTTTTTAAAACGTTATCGTCAACTTAGAGGAATATTATGCAATATTAGATGACGGTAACAACTTCACATTTAAGTGAATTAATATCATTGAAAGAAGGACATTAGCTGTTATTGTTAGATGTAAATCAAGCTTCTGTTGTCAGTATGTGGTTCAAGAGCGTACACACCATATTCATACAAGTTCGCAAGTTAAAAAGAAGGATTCTTCTTCGCAGCATTGACACAACATTAAGACATTTAGGGTAAACTTGAGGCAGAGTTGAAGGGTAAGTATGGATATGTAATTTGTTGTTTAGATGCGTTTGTTGAAAACATAAAATAATATAAATCTTAGTTTATAAACATTTTCTGTTTATTTGTTATATCCTTTTAACTAGGAAAAATATACATTTTCGTAATAATAATAATCGTTATCATTGAAAAAGTGTTAATAAGGTGTATAATGAAAATGTGAACAATTAATGAACTTCTTATTTTTAAAGAAGGTGAATACTATAGATACGCATACTAAAGAACAACAATTCTCGAATCTAGTGAGATCTTATCGTAAAAGAATACGTGGGTAAAGGCCCAATAGTATTTGAGTGTCGTTTAAAGATAATTGGGCGATTGCACATATGACAGGTGTTTTGAGTAAAGTTGAGAGTTTTACCCCTAAAAACGACAAACGCAATGAATCGATGCTCCATTATACACGCACAGAGAAGATTAAACAGATGTATGCTAAAGAAATAGATGTAAATGAGATGGAAAGTCTTGCAGGCGCTAAGTTCGTAGGTATTTACAGATATTGATTTGAATGATGATGAAGTCATTTTCAATATTTGTTTTCGATAAGTCAATAGAATAAGTGTTGCTGGTGTGAGGTACACGGTGCTGTTTGCTAACTTCGCTTTGAATGCTAACAATAATTCAAGGGGTGGTATGTCAAACAGTGCCGTGTCATATTTTCTTTAAAACAAGCAACATGCAACACGTACTTTAAAGAAGTCAAAATTTATCATTTAGGAGAGATGGATATGAAAAATCGTGGCGTTATTTCCAGAAGCAGTAGAAGGTCAAGAAAATCAATTACTTAATACTAAAAAGCATTAGGATTAAACATTTTTAGAGGAAAAGAGGACATGAGTTCATTAGTATTAGCAGATAATGAGTGAAGACTTAGATAAACATTTACGAGATATGGATGTCGATTATTAGTGCGCCATTTTATCACGCTATATATGACTCGTGAACGTATTGAAAAAGCATCGAACTTGAAAATTAGTCAATTACAGCGGGTGTAGGATCGACCATGTGAGATTTAGCGGCAGCAAGTGAACACAATATTGGTGTTGCTGGAGTTACAGGGAAGTAACACAGATTAGTGTGTGCAGAACATGCGGTTATGGATTTATTAATACTTCTTAGAAACTATGAAGAAGGTCATCGTCAATCAGTAGAATGGTGAATGGAACTTGTCTCAAGTAGGTAATCATGCGCATGAATTACAACACAAAACAATTGGTATTTTTGGATTTGGTCGAATTGGACAACTTGTTGCTGAAAGATTAGCGCCATTTAATGTAACATTACAACACTACGATCCAATCAATCAACAAGACCATAAATTGTCTAAATTTGTAAGCTTTTGATGAACTTGTTTTCAGTCAAGTGATGCGATTACAATTCATGCGCCATTAACACCAGAAACTGACAACTTATTTGATAAAGATGTTTTAAGTCGTAGTGACACAGTTATTTAGTGAATACTGCACGTGGTAAAATTGTAAATCGCGATGCGTTGGTTGAAGCGTTAGCATCCGAGCATATTACAAGGATATGCTGGTGATGTTTCTGGTATCCACAACCTGCACCTGCTGATCGTCCATGGAGAACAATGCCTAGAAATGCTATGACGGTTACACTATTCAGGTATGACTTTAGAAGCACAAAAACGTATTGAAGATGGAGTTAAAGATGTTTTAGAGCGTTTTCTTCAATCATCGAACCTTTCCAAGACAAAGATATTATTGTTGCAAGCTGGTCGTAATATTGCTAGTAAAAGTTATACAGCTAAATAGAATAAGGATGCTGGGCTAGCGATTAACGCTCAATTTTATATAAATGAATCATATAAGCACTACTGCTGTTGTAAAGATGGCAGTAGTTTTTATGATTACATCTAAGTATAGTCACAGCTGTATTGGGACAATGATTTAACATTTACGCACATATGTGCCACTTACGCAATTATTGATAAATTTCATTCATTGGAATAATATATAGTCATATAGGTGCTAATTTTTGAGGCATTATAGCAAGATGCATTGTAAAATCGATGCATTTGTTTGTTAAATAACTTTGTATAACTAAAAATTCTTTGTTTCAACGTATAATCTAATAATAGATTTTATATAAATGGTAGTGTGTATATATGTGGATAGGGGTATAGTTATTAATGAAACAGCAAGTACGACTTTGAAAGTACGATTGATTAGCAATTTTTACAGCTAATTATTACGACAGCATTTATACCGTTTTATAGCACTATATTTAACAGATATGTTAAGTCAATCAATTGTCGGTATATATCTTGTTGGTTTTAGTGGTTCTAAAATTCCACTATGCATTATATCTGGTTACCTGTAATGAGATTTTCCGAAAAAGTTGCTAGTACTTATTTACAAGCTGACATGGATGATAATGCTTGTGTTCTATGGGCGTATTTGGGTCACATCAATTATGGCAAATTATTGGTTTTTATGTTGCATATGCCATATTTACAATCGTTTGGGGATTACAATTTCCAGTTATGGACACATTAATTATGGATGCAATTACGAAGATTGGAACAGTATATTTACAAGATTAGCTATTGGATGACGAACTTATCGGTAGCTATTGGGAGGCATTGTTAGGTGGCTTGATGTATGGCTACAGTATGTTACTACTTTTCTTAATAGCAGCTTGTATATTTTTAATTGTACTCTTTATTTTATATATTTGGTTACCTCAAGACCGAAATCAAGTAAAAGCAAAGTGATGACAAGAGGCATGCAAGTCGTTATCAAAAATTACAAATAATGAATATATTTCTGCAGTTATAAATTAGTTTTGAAAGACCGTAATTATATGTTATTGATTTTCGGGGTTCTAGTATCATCATGATGGGTGAATTTTTCAACTCCTCATATATTGCTATTAGACTAAAGGATCAGTTTGTAAACAATAAGTATAGGTTCATGTATGATATTACAGGTGCTAAGATGTTGTAATCTTGCTAATGATAATACGGTCGTCGTCATTTTACTCACGTATTCAATCTCGAAAGTTGTATTGAAAATAGATTTTAAAAAGCTTTAATCACTGGTTTTGCTGATTTATATTGTTGGCTATGAGTGGTCTAACCTATCTTAATCAGTTTGGCTTATTAGTTGTTTTTATAGATTGCGACTGAGGTGATTATTTATTCGCCTATAGTTTCAGAACAACGCTTTAAAATTATTCCTAAAGCTAAAAGAGGAACATATAGTGCAGTTAATGCATTAGGTATTCATTTTTCAGAAACACTAGCTAGGGTTAGGGGATTGTGTTGGGTGTTTTTCTTAACGTCATTACAAATGGGACTGTATATGTTTATCGTTTTAACAATTGGTGCTAGCATGCTTTGTTGCTGGTGTATTCGGGGACAAAAACAAGTGAATACAAATTGAATTTATTTAAATATTTATTTTATGCATCTTTTTATATTGGAAAACCTATTAATTTGGTCGTAATTAAAATAGAGATAAATTTATTAAGAATTTGTTAAAATTTAAGGATAACAATTGTTTTATGCAGTTGTTTTGTTTAATAGAAACTTGCTTCATGGATATTTTGTAACAACAATATTATGAATTTGCAATGAGATATGAACAAACAAGTGATTAACGAGTTGTGTGCTATTTATCGAAGATGTATGTAATTTTACATTGAAAAAATATACCAAATTGTGTAACGATGATACAAGATGTATTTTTGAGGGTAGAATATATCGCTCATATGTTGCGAATGTGTGTTTTATATTAATCATTACATAACGAGTTAATTAACATTTCGTCGGTTATCATATCATCATGCAATTTCAGTAAGTAATGAGTATTATGATATGAAAGAAGAAGGACTTTTTATGATTATGGGTAATTTGAGATTTCAACAGGAATATTTTCGTATATACAAAAATAATACAGAATCAACGACACACCGTAATGCGTATTGCGGTTAAACTCGCTAAAAATGTTGAAGCTACTAAAAATGATGTGCATTATCGACAATTGTGCAACAACATGCATCTATAAGACATTTTTGATGTTACTACGCGATGACAATTTAACAATGATACTCATGAATTTCTGCCTTTTATTGAGATAAAAACAAGTTCCAACTTCTTCCGCAAACTATGATTTAGAAGCTTTTTAAGCAAAATTAAGTACTTACCATTTTAATGATTCACCTTTATTCAAATTTAAATTGTTTCCAGTTCGCTGATGCTGCATATATACTATTAGATTTTCATGTGTCCATTTTCGATGATAGTCAAATTGATATTTTTCTTGATGATTTATGCAATGCATATCGTGGCAATACTGTTATTAACAATACTCGACAGCATGCACATTTAAATAGAAATGATGATAAAAGACAATCCAAGATGCATCGCATATAGCATTAGACTCAAACTATTTTCGGTTGAGAATAACTCTGACATCCATATTGATAGTTGTTACCAATTAAGCATCCATTTGAGCAAGCTTTATATCAAACGTATTTGATTGATGATATGACATCAATAGATATGGCATCGTTGGCTGTTAGTGTGTATTTAGCTAATCATATAATGAGTCAACAACATGATGTCACTTAGGTATACATGTACCATCACATTTACCAAATGATTTACACGGAAATATTAGTGCCGTTAACGTTAACAATCGATCAAAAGATGTATGTCAACGTTTTACAACAGATTTTAATAAATGTGTGTTACAAAATATGTCGCAATTACAGTGCGCGAAGTCTTCGCTTTCACTAGAACTACTTTTCATTGCTTTATCATCATATGATGTCTTGTTGTAATGATGTTATTGAGGATGTACATCAAATACATGATGCACATACATCTTTTAGTGGATATTGAAATTTTTCCACATCAACACGGGTTCAAAATTATATATAACAGTGCAGCATATGATTTGCTCTCAATCGAGACGCTGGAGTGACTTAGTTCGAAATATTTATTTGCAAATTACTGAAGAAAATGGAAATAAACGAACAACTGTAGATGAACTTAATTTGATGACAGAACGTGATATTCAATTATATGACGATATCAATTTAAGTTTGCCTGAGAGATAGATGATGCAAACAGTTGTTACCTTTATTTGAGCAACAAGTTGAAGCAACGCCGAATCATGTCGCTGTGCAATTTGACGGAGTGTTTATAACATATACAAACATTGAATGCACGCGCAGATGATTTAGCACACCGTTTGAGAAGCCAGTATGGTGTTGAACCTAATGTCGTGTCCGCTGTCATAGCTGAGTAGTATTGAGATGATAATAGCGATGATAGGTGCTTGAAAGCTGGTGCGCACGTGCAATCGATCCGAACTATCAAGTGATCGTCAGAGTACATTTTAAAAGATGCAACGCCTAAAGTTGTAATAACGTACCAGCTTTATATGAAAATGGTAAACAAAATATTAATCACATTGATTTGAATAAGATAGCGTGGATATTGATAATCTTTCTAAATGTAACACGTTAGAAGATCGTGCTTTATGTTATTTACGTCGAGGGATAACTGGTAACCCTAAAGGGACACTAATTCCGCACCGAGTATTGTTCGCTTGGTCCATCAAAATCATTATGTACCATGATGAAGAGACGACGATTTTTGTTATCAGGAACTATAGCTTGATGCTACAGCATTTGAAATATATGGTGCATTGCTCAATGGTGGAAAGCTGATTGTTGCTAAAAAGAACAATTATTAAATCAATAGCGGTAGAACAGTTAATCAATGAAAATGATTAATACTATGTGGTTAACTCTCCTCATTATTTAATCAGATTGCTAGTGAACGAATAGAAGTATTGGCACCGTTAAAGTATTTATTAATCGTGGAAGTATTGAATGCTAAGTGGGTGGTTTGCTTAATCAAAAACCGAAGCATCCTCAAATTATTAATGGTTATGGACCAACTGAAAATACAACATTTTACAACGACGTATAATATACCTAACAAAAGTTCCAAATCGTATTCCTATTGGTAAACTCGATTCTTGGTACTCATGTTTATATCATGACAAGTGAGCGTCGATGTGGCGTTGGTATTCCTGGAGAATTATGTACAAGTGGCTTTGGGTTAGCTGCAGGTTATTTCAAATCAACCAGAATTGACAGAATAAATTTATCAAAGATTCAAATATAAATCCAGCTGATGTATAGAAGTGGTGATATCGTTCGTTTGTTACCCGATGGCAACATAGATTATTTATATCGAAAGGACAAACAAGTTAAGATTCGAGGGTTTAGGATTGAGTTGTCAGAGGTTGAGCGGCGCTCGAGCGTATACAAGGTATTAATAAAGCAGTTGTTATTGTTCAAAAATCATGCGATCGAAGATCGGGTATATCGTTGCTTATTATGAAGCTGATGCATACATTATCACTGATAAGATTAAATCACAATTACGTATGACCTTACCGGAGTACATGATGACCAGTTAATTTCATGCATATTGAGCAAATTCCTATTACTATTAATGGGAAATTAGATAAGAAGGCATTGCCTATCATGGACTATGTCGATACGGATGCCTATGTAGCACCGAGTACAGATACCGAACACTTGCTATGCCCAAATTTTTGCAGATATTTTGCATGTGGAATCAAGTAGGTATTCATGATAATTTCTTTGAATTAGGTGGCCATTCATTAAAAAGCAACGTTAGTGGTGAATCGATAGAGGCATCTACTGAAACGATTACAAATTGGTGATTTATTACAAAAAGCCAACTGTATTTGAACTAGCACAAGCGTTGCTAAGGTTCAAGAACAAAACTATGAAGTGATTCCAGAAGCTATAGTTAAAGATGATTATGTGCTTGAGCTCTGCACAAAGCTGTATGTATTTATTATGGAAATCAAACCATAAAGATACGGTGTATAACGTACCTTTTTATGGCGGTTATCATCAGGACTTAATGTAGCTCAATTGCAACAAGCAGTTCAGCATTTGATAGCGCGACATGAGATTCTGAGAACAATATATTGTTGTAGATGATGAGGTTCGACAACGTATTGTGGCAGATGTTGTAGCTGACTTTGAAGAAGTTAACACGCATTTTACGGATGAACAAGAAATTATGCGCCAATTTGTGGCACCTTTTAATTTGGAAAAGCCAAGTCAAATTAGGAGTGAGATGCATTAGAAGTCCCTCAGATGCATACCTGTTTATGGAGTACACATCCATATCATTAATGACGGTATGAGTAATATACAATTAATGTGAACGATCTCAACGCTAATGCTTTATCAACATAAATTATTGCTACCACTTAAATTGCGCACATAAAGACTCATAGTGAGTGGATGTCGCATCGTGATAGGGCGAAGAAACATAGACAATGACAGTGGTTATCCTCAGATTCAAAGATGAAGCGACCTATTTTAAGCTTACCGACAGACTACAAGTTAGACCAAATATTAAAGGCGACAAACGGGAGCAAATGATGTCTACAATGAACTTCAACAAATGGAGACAGCTACTTCAAAAGTATGTAGAGAAAAGCATCAAATTACTGCGATTTTATGTTCTTTATGAGTAGTTGGTCATGACGTTGTTATAAGCAGATATGCTCGGAAAGCATGATGCTGTACTGTCGGTATTGGTGTGATGGAGTGCACGTATGTGCATATAAAAGGCACGGAGCAAATGCTAGCATGTTGCTAATACGTTGTGGTATAGAGGGCAACCGTCACCTGATAAAATGTGGACACAGCTTTTTACAAGAGGTTAAGGAAATGAGTTTGGAGGCATACGAGCATCAAGAATACCCATTCGAATGTTTAGTAAATGACTTGATCAATCACATGATGCCTCACGGAATCCATTATTTGATGTCATGTTAGTACTACAAAACAATGAAACGAATCATGCTCATTTTGCATGGTAAATTAACACTAACATTCAACCCAAATCAGTGACTGCGAAATTTGATTTATCTTTCATCATTGAAGAAAGATCAAGATGACTATATAATCAATATCGAGTATAATACCGATTTATATCACTCAGAAACAGTTCGTCACATGGGTAATCGAAATGCATGATTATGATTGATTATATTTTTGAAGCATCAGATACACTACAAATTTGTGATATACCAAACGGCACTGGAGGAACTTCTAAATTGGGTCAATACGCATGTTAACGATCGAATGCTTAATGTCCCGGAAATAAATCTATCATAAGTTACTTTTAATGAAGGTTGTCTCACGACAAGGTAATCATGTTGCGCTAGTCATGAATGATTTGACAATGACGTATGAAAACATTACGCAACTATGTGATGCCATGCGCACATGCTCCTATCAAATGGTGTGGGCAATGGTCAACGGTTGCCCTTGTTTACAGAACGGTAGTTTTTGAAATGATTGCGGCGATGTTGGCGACAGTTAAAGTAGGTGCATCTTATATACTATCGATATTGATTTTTCCGAATAAACGACAAGCTGCAATTTTGGAGGATGCTAAAGTGCACCGCAGTCATGTCTCACGGCGTTGAAATTGAAACGACATTACCAGTCATTCAATTGGAAAATGCTAAAAGGCTTTGTTGAATCAAAAGGAAAATGAACAATATGATGATTTATATGGCAATCAACTTGAAAAACACAGCGATGTTAGATAATGAGATGTATGCTATTTACACATCTGGTACGACTGGATGTTTGGAAGGGGTTGCCATACGACAACGAAATTTGTTGAATTTAGTGCATGCATGGTCAACTGAATTGCAATTAGCGACAATGAAGTATTTTTCTGCAACATGCAAATATTGTTTTTTGATGCATCAGAGCGGAGATTTATTGTTGTTTGTTAAAATGGTCATACGCTTGTGATTCCAGATAGAGAGGAACGTGTTAATCCAGAACAGTTAGCAACAACTCATTAATAAGCATCGTGTGACGGTTGCGTCGATTCCGTTACAGATGTGTAGTGTTATGGAAGACTTTTTATATTGAAAAAGTTGATTACAGGCGGGGCAACTAGTACGGCATCCTTTTGTTAAATATATTGAGAAGCATTGTGGCACGTATTTCAATGCCTATGGACCATCTGAGTCAACAGTCATCACATCGTATTGGTCTAGCATCATTGTGGTGATTTGATACCTGAGACGATTCCAATTGGCAAACCCTTATCTAACATCCAAGTGTATATTATGTCAGATGGTTTGTTATGCGGTACTGGTATGCCAGGCGAGTTGTGTATTGCAGGTGATAGTTTAGCGATAGGATATATTAACCGTCCAGAATTAATGGCTGATAAAATGGCAAAAATAATCCATTTGGTAAAAGGGAAAGTTGTATCATAGTGGTGATTTATACGTTATACATCTGATGGTCAAAATTGAATTTTAGGAAGAATAGATAAACAAGTGAAAAGTTAACGGGTACCGCATTGAACTTGATGAAATTGAAAATGCAACTATTGAGCTATTCGTGGTATATCTGATTGTGTTGTAACAGTAAGTCACTTTTGATACGCATGATATATTGAATGCTTATTATGTCGGAGAGCAACAAATGGAACTAGGATTTGAAGCAATATTTAAAACGATCATCTGCCTAAGTATAGATTCCTAAGACTATAACGTATATCGATTGTATGCCATTAACCACGAATGACAAGGTGGATACATATGCGTTTGCCAAATCCATCACCTATACAACAGTCTAATAAAAGTGTATAGCGAACCATCTAATGAAATTGAGCAGACATTTGTTGATGTATTCGGAGAGGTATTGAGTTCGTAAACATGTCGGTGTTGACGATGATGATTTCTTTCGAACTTGGTGGTAAACTCATTAGAGGCGATGTTAGTTGTCTCGCATTTAAAACGATTTGAGCCATCATATTTCAATGCAGACATTATACCAACATAAAACCGTGCGACAGATTGTTAATTATATGCACAAAACCAACAATCATTAGTTAGTATCATCTGGATAACTCTTCGGAATTACAAAAGATTGTTAGTGTCTCGTTATAATTTGGGCAAGTTTCGAGGAGTCAAGCCATCGGACCCCAGGAAATGCTACTCATTGACTGGCGCTCACAGGGTTTTTAGGTGCCGCATTCCGATTGAAGTTCACCAGGATACAGTCATCGCATTTATTGTTTCACACGTGCTGATAATGAGGAAAATAGCATGGTATAAGTTGACGAATCAAATGATTATTTTCAGAAGAGACGCTGGAAAATGATGTTATCAAACATTGGAAGTCATTGCTGGTGATTTTGAGTGTATGGATGATGTGTTGTTTTCACCAGAAAAACATGATACGACTATTCATGCAGGTGCTCGCATGCACTCACTTTGGTGATGATGATGAATCTGAAAGTAATGTCTGAAGGTACTGTTGATGTCACATGTTTGGCACAACAACATCATGCATATCTATATGTGTCTACGATAAGTGTGGGAACTTATTTTGACATAGACACAGAAGATGTGAGCATTTTCTAGAAGCGGATGTCTATAAAGGGCAAATCTACTAACATCACCATATACTACGGAGCAAATTCCATAGTGAATTGGCAGTAATAGGAAGCTGTAAATAATGGCTTAGATGGTCGGATTGTACGTGTCGTAATTTGACGAGTCCTCATAATGGAAGACATGGTGCATGATGAGAAATATAAAGACTGAAATCCGTTTTTCAAATGGTAATGTTTGATTTGTTACAACTGGATTGTATCAAGTCAGGCGTATACGGAAATGCCTGTAGATTTTTCTTTGTGTGATACGGACTGCAAGACAACATCGTCGCATTAGCACAAGTCAACACACCACAAATCATTTACTATGTGCTATCACCTAATAAAATGCCGGTGAAATCTTTGTATAGAATGCGTTAAGCGCAAAGAAATTGAACTCTGCTGCCGATGAATCATTTGAATGTAAAATTTACAGAAACAAGACATGTACGAAACGATTGGATTTAACTAGTGTTGACCGTGAACAACAACCAGCATTGATAGGACACAACATTAACATTAAAATAATGAATCACATCGTGTGAAAATGGCCAACGGATAACTAACAATTGGCTGTACTACTGCACAATATATCGCAAAACAATATCTCGTTAAGTAAGTAGGGAAAGTTAGGACAGTATTTAGACGCAAATTACAGAGTAACTTGAAAAGCATTGAAGAATTATTATCACAAAGTCGTTGGTCAAGTATAAAAACCGCGGTACAGTCAACTATAGATACAATCAAGATAAACTCATGCACAGATTGGGAGATATTAGTGCAATATGGAATTCAACATGACACAGGTTTATTACCACGAATGGTATTTATACATTTCGCCACGAGCAGCAGATATTGTTCAACACAATCGCGATGGACAGCCCATCTATGTGAGCTTATCATATAGTTATCCTTATATCGTGTGTGTTGTCGATAAAGAACCAGAAGTTGGCATAGATATCGAAAAGATATCACAACGTTTAGACTGGTAGGCTGCAGTGACGTGTTTCTGCCAAACGAAGCACATCAAATATGTAGGTTTAAAATGATTTTTATCAAATATGGACACAAAAGAAAGTTTTACACTGATTGCGGAAGCGCGTAATCAAAGGATTGGACATTTATGATATGACACAATCACACTTTTATCAATCACGTGAAGTGAAGTTCAAACAATTTATTTTCGATCAGTTTATGGTACAGGTAGGTTTCTTAGACAGGCACTCTGGGGTTATAAAAAGTGTTCTGTAGTTTCAGCGCTGATGATAGTTAATATGACGTCTGACAGCATCATTGCGCAAGTGATTTTAAACTATACCGCCTAAATGTTTACTGTTAGATGTTTTATTGGAAAATGAAAGGTGAATACACGATGGCATCATTCAAAACCATGACGAGATTAAAGCAAGTGACAAGGTGAAAACATATCATCATAATATTGAAATTACCGAAAATATATAGTTTGTCACGACGCATTTGAGACTTTAATGCTCACGTAAGTTATTGGCTGAATCATCATCACGTCAGTTATTACAGGGCCACGCGAGCATCAATCATCATACTCAAAACGATGATCGAAAACTCACGTTAATGTCAGTCATGTGTATTAATTTAATTTTATAGCGATAGACAAACACGTTGTCGCACTAATTCAACTGTCACCATCCAGACGATATGGCTAAAGAATTCTGACAGATGCCCTTGGAATGGTCTACTGATCCCACACAGCAGGTACACAGTATGCATGATTGGCATAATGATAAGGTGGAATAATACCCAAATAGCAATACCACCAAAAACAGCACCCTTGTCCCATTGCTATAGGCGTATTTTTAACCAATATGCAGGTAAAACTAATTGCAATGACGATGAGAAAACTAAAGTGAACAATGAACCTTACGCAAGGTAATTCCATATTTGAAAATGTATGAGCGTCTGATGCGTAAATTCACCACTAAATCCTAATTGCTGCATTAACTCTCGAGGTGTGGGTTCGTTGCATTGCTGTTCTGGTGTGCGAGGTGAAACATGACTTCCCAACCTAATTTTACAATTCCAGAGATAACAAGCCACCGATAATTCCAGCATAAACGAATATACTCCATTTGTCGTTCTTCGCTGTCAACTTGTTGACTCCTCTCTATTTACTATCCTCATTATAGTATTTTGTGAAAATAATCACACATAAAAGCTTGCAAACTTAAAATATTTTGATAAACAAATTTGTAGGTTATTAGTTTTACATCCTCATATTGCATCGTACTGTATTCAAAAATTGTTAACGAGATGAACGGTAAATAAATGTTTTAGCAATGGATAATCGAACCGGAAATCATCATAGCGTCAAAACTTGTTGTGGCCTTAATTTCACAGTTATGAATTGGGCGACTGTTTGTGCCAACACTCATTATTGTAAATAGATTTCAATGATATTTAGTTGCCTCCTGATGCAATGATAACTTTAGGACAGCCGGGCTTTTCAATCGCATTTTGGCATCTAGCACTTTGGGAATCATACCTCCATCAACATCACCATGTTCAATATATTGATGAATATCGACTAATGGCACCATTGAGGTATAACCACATCATTGATGAGTACACCTGCAATATTACTTAATACATACAATAGGCGCTTTTAATGATGATGCACATAAACAGGCAAGCGTGTCAGCATTATTATTGTAAAATTTCATCATGGTTATTGGAAACGAACTCGAATTGATGAGTAGGTACAAATTTAGTATATATATACTGTAGCATCCTTTATTTAAAGTACGGGCACCGACATATCCATATTGTCGATCAAAACGTTTGATCTCAAAATAATTGAGCATCCAAACCACATGTTTAGCCTATCGCAGAACATTGGTGTTGAAGTTAAACTGAGCTACTAATGCAGTGTTACATCGCCCGCAATGAGCGTGTGTTTAGTAATGGTCATGGTTGTCTTTATCAGTCACTCTAGGCCATTAACAAAGTGTGTGTCTCGATTTGCTGGTTTGATAATGCATCACACACACAATGGGCCACCGCCATGAACGACAATAGTAGATGTTGTTTAACTCGCAAAATGCTTAATATTGTTACTACACTGATGGATGCATGTCACTCAGTGTACTGCCACCACCTTTAATGACAATAAATTCATCTAACCAACACACACCTTTATGTTCGATATGATGCGTTGATACGCACACAATCATAGGATAAATCACACCGCGTGCAGTCGCCGCTCGCAGCGTTACCTTCAAACCGTTGCTGTACGTCAATTGTGAGCATTTTCATGAGTCAATGTGTCGATATAGCTTTCTGCTCATCAAACAGTACAGCCATACCTTTATCAACGACAGGTACGTGTCCAGTTGAACATATGTGCAGCAGCATCAATTTGGCATCCGGGTGTAGCCAGGTACAGCTGTAAATGATTCGACCAAAATTGCACCTGTCACAAAAATACAGCTGATTTTGACTCAGATTTGAACTTGTACGATAGTTTTGTACTCGATCTTTGCATCTGATATTGGATTTAGCGCCCGACACATCGACGCTGATTAACTTGCTTTGCGCCTTTCGCTATCTCTCTGCTATAGCTTTGTTGCTATGTACAGACAAAATTGAATGCATCAACAAATGTTTCCTATTGTGGATGGTCTTGACTAAGTATTTGCGTTCAACTTGGTGATTTGCCATGACCAATACCATGTCATTTTGTACTTGTATCGCCAATCGACAGTAACTCATATTAAATGTATGGTCAGTCGATGATTTTGTAATAATTGATGAAGTGTATTCGATTCGATCGATGATGCATCGGTTGTTATAAAAGCAAGCATGCAGCCAGTATTTGGGTGAATTCATACCTGAACCTTTGGCGCTACCTACCAATTGCACGGTTTTACCATCGATTTTTAGTGATACAGCGATGTATGTGTTTGTACAGGTATCAGCCGTTAAAATTGTCTCGTTTAAACGCACCTGGCGTTGCAAAAATTAGCATCCTTAATATGTTCGGTCCCAGTCTTAATCTCATCGATAGGCAAATATTCACCAATGACCCCAGTTGAGCCACAGCAACATGCTCAAGATGGTATTTGCAGTTGTTGAGCAAACCCATGTTTGTGTTTGTCGTGCATCATCTATGCCTTGTTGACTGGCACAAGAATTTGCATTAGCTGACGCAACATCAGTGCTTGTACTTTCCTCAGACTTTGTAAAGTGCGCCCTCAGTGACAATAAGTGGTGCAGCTTAAACTGATTTAGTGACATACGGCAGCTGCACTTGCCAAAGACGATGAGTAAATCCACCCAAAGTCTTTTTGTTAGTTGCTGCAAACTGATGTGTGCATACCACCAGCCGTGAAGCCTTGAGGTGTACTGATATCGCCAGGTTTACTAAATTGAAAAGTTATATTGTTGTGATGTCGTTTCTGATGTTTCATTCTAACACTTTATGGATAAAACTGGTGATTGATTTGAGGCTAGTCGCTCTACTCTAAAATCAGTGGGTCATATATTGAAATTTTGAGCGCTTGCCCACTCTGCGCCTTTGACAAGGTTGTTATCAATCACTGACACTAAAATTGCTAATGGTGCCATAAGGTTTCATCGATAGATGCTGAGCATCGCAGTTAGCCACCGAGTACTTCTTTCTGTGGTGGAAAAGTCCCAATATTCTAATTTGACAAATGGCTGATTAGCATAATAAGAGGTCATCACCGGCGTAATGATTCAGTCGTGGCTATCCAGATGATAATTTGACATATATTGTTGATAAAACTACCTCGTGTCATTGGTACGAGATGTGGTGTAAATATGACTGATACATCTTTGACCCGCAAATGATAGATAACATTGCCTCGATTTCCGGTTTGTGTTTATGGTTTCCGATTGCATAAGCGCTTAGATTTTCATTCATTTCTGAAAAATGAACACGTTGTGATAATGAACGACCAGCACCCGACACGCCGGTCTTAGCACTGTCACACAGATGACAAATCGCACTATCTTTTTCTGCCAATAAGTGGATGTAATGTTACTAATGTTGCTGTAGGGAAACAGCCAGGATTAGAAATGAGCTTCGTTCCATTGTTATCAACGATTGCCATTCTGAAATGCTGTAAATAGCATGATTCAAAATCATCTTGTGCTGCAGCAGTTTCTTTGTAATATGTTTGCTATATTTCACGATTCTTAATTCTAAATGCGCCAGATAAATCGGGATAACATGAATACCTTTTTCTACTAAGGAGGGGATACATGTTTTACTTACGGGTGCTAATGGTGTCGCAAAAGAAAATTACATCACAGTCATTATTGTCCACCTGTAAGTGCTTCGAAAATGTTGTGATAATATGTTGTAAATGTGGAAATGTTAATTTCAACGGTTCATCTACTTTTGAAATGTGGTAGATGCAATCGTTACACTGAGGATGTGTTTGTAACAATCGAAATTAATTCAATTGCGCCATAACCGCTACCGCCAACGATACCTACTTTAATCATCATGAATCCTCCCATGTCATATATAAATGATTAATTGTTAATTTTAAAAACGTCTCTGAAAAGCTGCAACAATTTGATGGATTTCCTTTATCAGCGACTAGAGGTGGACAATCGAATGATAGTACGATGCGTGTCTTTGCATAAGATTCCACGTTGAATCAGTCGATCCACAAAAGGTGCAGCATCTGTGTTAAGCCTATGCCCATACAAACCACGACTCTAATTTCTTTAATACTAGGATGTTTAAGTTGTAGCAACGCTTTTTAATATGAACCTAAGCGTTCGACTGTTCAACCAGTTGTTCATCTTTCAAAGTACATCAAGGCTGCCGTCGATATTGCAATGGCTAAAGGGTTACCACCAAATGTCGAACCATGTGTACCTGGTGTTAGAACACGCATGACATCATTATTTGCAAGTACAGCAGATACAGAGTATAAGCCGCCACCCAAGCCTTTACCTAAAATATAAATGTCTGGAACAACTTGCTCCATTCCATGCAAACCATTTCCCAGTTCTACCAAGACCAACTTGAATTTCATCTGCAATCAATAATATTTGATGTTTATCACATAGTTGACGCACAGCTTGAATATATCCTTTTCGGTGGTATATTAACGCCACCTTCACCTTGAATTGGTTCCAAAATAATTGCTGCTGTATTCGGTGGAAATAGTTTTCGTAGTTAATTGTTCAATGTCTCCAAAATCTACTGTTGTAGTGCCTTGAAGTAGGGGGTGAAAATCCCGCTTTATATGCGTCGTGGTTAGATAGTGATAATGAGCCAAGTGTACGACCGTGAAAATTGTTATTCATAGCGATGATTTCCAACTTTGTCCGTCAGTAATGCCTTTTAACTTCAGAGCCCCATTTTCTAGCAATTTTAATGGCTGCTTCAACAGCTTCAGTACCAGAGTTAAGTGAGTACTTTTGTCTTTCTTAGCAAGATGACAAATCTCCCATTTCCCGAGATTGTCACTATAAAGGACACGTGAAATGATAGACAACTTTTGAAGCTTGTTCTGTCATCGCTTTAACAATTGTTGGATGACAATGGCCTTGGTTTGCAAACTGAAAAACCTGAAATGCAATCTATATATATTGTTTGCCATCAGTATCCCAAACTTTGACACCTTTACCTTTAGAAATGACAAGCTTTAAGTGGTGCATAATTATTAGAGCTATAATAACTTCAGTTAATTCAATGATTGAATTACTCGTCTCCTCCTTTATATTTATACAATTTAAAGAATTAATATTAATATATTACAGTTGTTCAATATAAGTGTCAAATGTAAATTTAATAATATAAAGATAAGGTTGTGTTTGTATTAATGTGATTTGTAAAATGAAAAGTACTAATATTTTTGTGGAGAATCATTGATATGTATGTATACGATTGCAGTTTAATGTAGTATGAATAAAATGCCACAAGCATAGGTTTAACATATGACTGTGGTATAGTATTATGCTTTGTGGAATTTTACGATGCTTAATTTTAAAAATAATGAAGCCGATAATGAAACCAATCAAACTGAGAACAACCCAGCCCATACCAATGTCTGATAATGGTAAATATTTTTGGCTGAAATTAATCAAAGTTTGTGAGAATGATGTGCTTGAAATGAACTCTGGACTAGTCTTTAATCCATCTACTAATGCAGCAATCATTGTAAAGAAAATGGTACATTGATAAATAATTTTTGAATGATGGAATTTGCTACTAAACAATGTTAGTACAATCAAGGCAATTGCAATGGATATAAGAACATTAACACTGGGACTGATGTACATAACAATCTGTAGTTAAACCAACATTCGCGAATAAGAACGAAATAAAGCTTACAACTGTTGCAACTGCATAGGTAATTCATTTTAGGAAAAGGTGTTCGAATGTTTCTGAAAATGCCGTAATCAAACCGATGGCTGTTTTTAAAACAAGCAACCATAACGATAAGTGACAACAGGACGATACCGTAGTTACCTAAGCTAGTATTGCGTAATTTTGCGCTCAAAGGCAATACCACCATTTTCACTAAGTTTGAAATGACCAATACTTAATGTACCCGATTGCTAGTAGGGTATAACACGATCCTCATCATAATGATACTGATAGTACCAGACTTAATTGTTTCTTTTAGCGATATCAGTTGATTTTCGATACCTAACTTTTAAATCGTTGCAACAATGATGATACCAAATGCCAAATGACGTAGCGCATCTAAGGTATTGTATCCACTCAAAAAGCCGTTAAATAAGGCATGTGATTGATATTGTTTACTAATAGGTGCATCAGATATACCACCTAATGGATGGATAAAAAGCAAATAATAAAATAATTACAATAATACTAAGAATACCGGATTTAAAATTTACTGATATATTTCCTAAAATTCTTGATGGCTTTCTGCACCACAACTCACAAAGAAGACGAAGCTAAAAATAAATAAATATAAAGTGATTTGCTTTGGTGATAAAAATGGCGAAAATGCACTCAATGATGTCGTTGCCAGTCTAGGTAAAAGGCGATGGTCCATAACTAGATATAAGGCAATCGTGAAAATGTAAGCATATGTTTTTAACACGCGATGCTGTTCAAATAAAACCAGATGTCTTTGAAATGCCATAGCAATGATACCTAGAAATGGTAAGCCAACACAGGATGAAAAATCCCTAAGAAGGATAAAAAACGTTAGAACCAGCAGCTTGACCCAAGTGTCATTGGGAAGATAAGATTGCTGGCAACTCAAAGAATAAACCAAATAACATAGAACCTATAAACATGTTTTCTTTAAATGTTAGTTTTTCTTCATATATGTATTTGTTCTCCTTTTTAGAACTTATACCTACTAATTAAGATAATATCAAAATTAAACATAAAGTGATACATAATTTTGCAATAAATACTAAATTTTTGAAAATCTGGAATAAATACTGTGCGTAGTAGGGCGTAAGTTAAGAAACGATTTAACAGATATAGAATATGTTAAATATAGAAGGTTAGACAACCCGACGTATTAATACTTGTGAACAGATCCCCCAACATGATTGAGAAAGATATGTTTAGTTCAATACAGCGAAAGTCGTTTGTAGTTATTGTTTGTCCCATCAATGGGAATACATTATCATTGGAAATTGATGTAGCGTTTCGTTTGTGCACTCATCATATCTGTAACACTGATTGTAGTTTAATTGATAGGCATCTGCGCTGTCGTATCTACGCCAATATGCGTTGGACACCACCAAGAACAATCGTATCAATTCCTCGACGTCGCAATTGTAAGTCCAAATCTGTTCCTACAAATGCACTAAATGTCGTTTGTTCATGACAAAAATCGTCATCTCTCTTGTCTAATAAATGATGGAAAACGACTGTAGTCGTCGCTTCTTGGTGGTAATGAGATCATTGCATTTGGTTGCACACATCTTTACCATCATAGAAATTCACGAACAAAAGCGATAAAGCCATTGTTTTTCTAAAAACATTTATTAATTTGATGCGTTTTGAACGACATTTTCAGTCTGTATGTGGCGCATAATCCATCTTAAGTATACCTTCTCTGCAGGTCGATTAACACTAAAAGCGGTTTTATTAAAATTATTAATCATCTTATATCAGAGTCCTTTTCGTTTAATAAAGTATTCGCTTAAACTTATACCCTGTATGACGATGAAATATTGATTTTTGTTGTGAAAAAGCTTTAGCGATATCACTCAGTTTCTTCGGTGCGTTGACAGACATTTTTGACTTCGACAAAAATGCATCACATCGGGATGACCATTAATTGCATTAAAACGTGTCTTGTAAATCTTTTGATGATTCAACGTCATGAATTTCAACATTTTTACCACCAAAATCAGCTGGTAAAGCTTTTATAATCCCACATGTGAATTTCCATTATAAGGTTCATACATGCCGTGAATAAGTCGTTCTATCGTATAGCCGTCATTATTAATCACGAAAATAATACCATTTAATATGCTGTCTAATCATAGTTGAAATAGCTTGAACAGTTAGTTGCAATGAGCCATCACCAATTAATAATAAGTTACGACGATCTGTGTTCACAATTGTAGAACCTATAGCAGGTAATGTATAGCCGATAGAACTCCCATAACGGTTGCCCTATAGTATTGTTTTGTATAATGCTAAACCATAACCAAAGAATGATGTACTGATCAGCACGATGACATCGTTTGGTGAAAGAAACTTTTGCATCATTTTAAAATAAGTTTGTTGTGTTAATGGTGCTGTGCCAACAGTATAATCGGGTGATGTTGACGATGATGAGCAGGGAACGATGCGTTATTCGATATGAAAATATTGGATAACTGTTTTAAATCAACGATGGTAGAATATTCGTCATTTGTAACATCGTCAATTTTGATATTATGATGATTTAACATAACGACATCATCGATATTGAATTGGTATGAAAATCCTGCTGTTGCTGAATCTGTTAATTTGGCTCCAATATTTAAAACTAAATCGCTGTTGTCCACAATCTCGTATTTTTATCTTCGGCAATTTTCCCATCGTAAATACCCATATAATATGGATTTTCCTCATTAAAAGCACTCTTTTCCTAATGAAAGTTAAAGCTACTGGTATCTGTGTTTGATTTACAAAATCTTCTAATTCTTGATGGAGGTGAAAACTGCTAATTTTCATGTCCAGTAATGATGATAGGCTGCTTCTGCTTGATGCAATTTTAGATGCTAGCTAACTCTATATATGCTGATGCATCCAGTCTTTAGCTGCCGTCACTTTCAAATGGTGTGGTGTCGGTATCTCAACCGTGAGATTGCGACACTCGATCGTAAATGCGTGCATGAACTGCGCGTCGGTTTTCGGCGATTGCTGTATTAATTAAACGGGTATTTCGGTTGTTGCATGACGTCAGGTGATGATAACCTCGTGCAACGGTTATGCGTGCAAACATTTTTCGGTAGTCGCTCAAATGTACTCTTCACCAAGTGAGTGATGGGCATATCGACCGCACGTTTGTCTCAACAGCACGTGTCGGCACCCGTAATCGCAATGACAGGCATGCGTTCAGCATATGACCTGACGATACCGTTGACGGCACTTTAATCTCGCCAACACCAAATGTAGTAACACGCAGCGAGTCCATTAAGACGGGCATAACTGTCAGCTGCGCAACTGACGTTTGAACGCATTTGTATCTCCACCCACCCACATTGGGATTGCTGTAATAATCGTCTGGAAAAGGAGATTAAAAATCACCAGGAACACAAATTTTATCGACGCTCGTGCTCGACGAACAGCGTCAATCAGTAAGCTCCAATGTGTTGTTTTCATAAAAACCACCTTTTTCTTACTATATTTACTACTAAATGATAGCCCTCGAATACAGTGTAAGGTCAAGGAAGTTGACTTTGTCAGTGAAAAACGCCACACACAGTGAACAATTAATATAGGAGATCGAGTATGAAGGGGGCTCAATTGACGATCATCTGCAAATCTACATTTTAAGGGAGAGTGAACTATCAAATGATGCTGCAAAATACAATAGTAGAAGAGACAGGCGCGTCACCTCATGCAGGTATACGCAATTCCGTTTATAGTAAGTACTTTCATTTAGGCTTCAAACACGGATTGCCAAATGAAATGTTGCGTTGTTCACCTTGTTTAAAATCAAGGTTTGTAATGTTTCGTGTCACGACATTAGGAAGCGTACATATCACTCTTTGCATGATTGCGGATGAGTCTCAAAATCAAAGTTGATGAATAAACTCACCTTGTTTAACTTCGACCTTCCTCAACATGTAAAGTAAAGCCTTCCTGCCGTTTAATCACGGTGTCTACACCGATGTGGATCAATATTGTTCTAAACCACTATCTGACACAAGACCACTGCATGTTTTGTTGGGAAAATCATTTGTACTTTACCGTTGAATGGTGCACGAACTGCACCTTGTGAAGGTTTTGATAGCGATACCGTCACCCATCATCGCTGAACACTGACCAGGCACTCTGATAATGGTGTTACTTCACCCGTTAATGGTGCATGCAATGAGTGATGGTTTCGATTCTGCTTTGCTGCAGACGTATCTTTGCAACAACATGTTTCAGTTTCGTCTTTTATCGTCTCCATATAGCAGTAGTGTATTTCTACCACTTGACCATTCATAACTGTTTGCATTTCGCCATGCTCTGATTTGGCCTGGGATTTAGGACCAAAATTGCTTGCATATTATCGCCGACTTCTAATACACCAGATGCGCTTCTAAACTCTTCAAACCAGGAAACATCAACTTCTAGATTTGTCGTTAATCTCAACGCGTGACGTGATACAAGCGTCCAAATGTTTAATGTGCCTGGTTTGCCACCCATAGCTTCTAACACTGCATATGGTAATCTTTCAGCTAAGCTGAAGCAGTAGCCGCTTGTGATTGCTTTATCTTCACGACCTGGTGCTTTTGTATTTTGAATTTCACAATGCCAGGTTCTGGAACACGAAGCAGTAAATAAATCGGTGCATACAAGACCTAGCTAGGAATAACTCACCACTCATTGTGTCTTAGTAGGTAGAAGTACCGGAGTAAGCAGCAGTCGATGAAACCACCTGAGAAATGTGGCGCAACCCGAGTGGAAGATCTATTACACAATGTTGAGCACGATAAAACCATCACGTAGCACTGCGTGAATAAAGAATAATAATGGTGCTACAAATAAGAAATGAGAATTTCCATCGGTTCTGTAATACCAGTTAAGAATGATAAAGTTGGCCAGCAGAACCCCATTAAACCTAAGCTACTACTTTTCTTATTTTCAGGTTTAGCGTGTGGATAACTACATAAGCCGGTGGTAAAAACTGAACATCATAACAGGGACCCACCTGTATGAATCACCAGTCGAAGGTCAAATGTGCGCCTTCACGAATTTGTTCGATAAAGATACGTTGGTCACCGTGGAATACTCACCAGCCGCATCCCACATGAACCAAACTCGAACCAGAACGGTGCGTGGAAAGTGCGTGATGTAGACTGAACGAGTCTATTAAACGCTTGATGAAACCAAACAAGAATACGGCAACACCAGCATTTGACCCACTAATCCTGCAGCCTGAAATGCACTTTAATCCTGATTGAATCAAGGCTCACATTAATGCCATTGGGAATGCTTAAAATAAAGGATGCTGTAGCATCATACATTAGGTGGCCGAAACGCTTACCAGCGAAGAAACACGTAAATTAGAGATGGTAAGTTAATGTTATAGAACTCTATAACACCAAGCTGCCAGGGCCTCGATTATAATACCGCTGAACACACCCTGCTTTGTAAATGTTGATACTCTAAAATGCTAGCGTAACCACTGCTCATCACCACATTCTTAGGGTGTAACTTGTAAAAGTCGCCCATTGTTTTGTTGTTCATGATTATGTAACCGACGAATGCCGCGATAGCTGCGCGCTATCACCGCCAGTCTAATCTGATCATGCGACACTCTAATGCGAAAATCATAGGCGTTATCAAAATGATAAAACACCAGCACTCTGCCATCACTCTAGCGACAGTTTGGCTACGCCACCATTTTGTATAAATTTCGGCAAGTAGTGTTGTAATGATTCACCGGTATAGCTGTACCGATGCTGTTAATGACTAGCTGCTGGTAAAATCGCAACAGGCAACATTAGCGCTTTTAACCTCGGGTCGATGCTGCACCGACCGAAAAGTTTCTTTCCTCACTCATGTCCAACCTCCGTGTTGTGGCGTAGTATTTAAGTGATTCATTAAAAAGACACGAGCAAATAGACCGTGTAAATAGCAACCACTCACAGCTTAATTTAACTCATGCCTCAATCTTACTTAGTAACACGCTGGTGTATGTAATTAATGTAAAAGTAGCTTAAATTGACCAAGTAGTATATATAAAACTGATACGCTAGTTTTATCTAGCTTTACCATCTCATCTTATTGAATCTGTATTTGTCTGCGACCCTATTTTAGCATGGTATGGAAGGCATGCGTTTTCACTACAATTATTAAATTCACCTCAAATCTCCTTTAAATGTTCACAGAGTATTATTAAAACATACACATATAGATAATCCTGAATAAAATGTATAAAAAGTTGTTGTATTATCCAGCAGTAGCAGCTATTATCAGCACTTAAAAAGAAAGGGATAATCTGATGCGGGTGCAATAATTAACTCTGCGTTGTGAAATATGTAAGATTATTACACTGAACAGGCTTCTAACTGATTGCCATTGTAATGTGTTTTCTCTTATAGTAAAAATGTAAGCGATTACACAACCTCAACTATATTTTCCTAATAATTATAGCTTGTTAAGGAGGGCTACTGAGATAGGCTTTTCAGTGCATTTAGGACAACCTTTAGATGAAGCGTATATTAAGCGAAATGATCAAACAAGGTTAACTAAACGATTTCACAGACCTGTACAAATACCAGAAGAAGATGACGAGACAAAAGCCATCATTATCACAAAACTACTCAATTTATTGAAACAAGGAACAAGTGACTTCTCACTCTCATAGATGCTAATCCATCTATTTTAACACCATCTTTTATGAGTATCTTTCGACAATATGATGGCCAATTTATGATCTTTCGTATCGACTCATAGTACATCAATTGAGGTAACTGCAGCGTACAATGGTACAGGGTTTTAAAGTGCTGTTTGGAATGCAAGTATTATTTCCGGGAATTGTTACACAAGCTTACATCAACAATCGAATCGATTTTACGATTACTTTCATTTTGTCATAACTATTATCCAAGACCAGATACGGGATTATATCTGTTGACTTGGTCAATAAGAAAATGAACCTATCATCAATTTAATCCAAAGGCACAAATATATGGTTTTTATTGTAGGGAGTGGTTTATGAGGTCCTCGCATAAAGGCTTGCTAACAATTGGAAGCACGAGACATAGTCATCCTGTCGTTGCAGCTAAATTATTACAAGAAACTGGTGTCTGCAGCAAAGAAGTCGAGACTCATTGATTGAAACAGAGGCAGAGCAAAACAATCCTGTGATGGTGTCATAGGCATCTCACGTTGCGTATTGAAGTAGCGTTTGATACGACAGTGACTTACCTTTCGATATGTGTCATAGCACGCCCGTTAATCCGGAAAATGCCATGTGCCCTGTTCGAAACGTCAAGACAACATGTCCACATCTGATTTCATCCACAGTTTACGACGCAACGACGTACTGGTTCAGTACTCGTTGACACCTGTAATAACGACGTTATCATAAGGCGAAATGCAAATCGTGAGACAAACGCTTAGTGCACATGACAATGTGGAACAAGTTGTTGCACAAATTATTAAAGAAGACTTTACCTACTGTTAAGTTGTATCGAGCCGGAATGGACATTTGATTTTCTGAAAACTAGGGAGTGTAAGAAGTGATGGAAAATAGTACGACTGGAAGGGCGTAATGAAGCGACGATGCATCTTGATGAAATGACTGTGGAAGAGGCTTTCAATTACGATGACAAAGAAGCACCAGCAAGTCCCGTTAGCAGTCTCGAGCGCACTACCACAATTGACAAAAAGTAATTGTGTCACAATTGCACAGTATAGTAGGGTGGACGACTCGACTCATATCGGTGCAGGCACAAGTGAAGATTGGGGTGGCCTTAGATGCAGCGGAGTGTGTACCCACATTCAATACATTCGACCCTCGCGGAAATTGCAGGCATTATTAAGGTGTGACAACATGATGGCGATGGCTAGAAGGTGCGTGAAGTATCACATTAGCGAAGTTAAGATTTGAAAATATAGATTTAACATCAAAAAGATGTCGTTATAGGAATTGCTGCGAGTGGCAAAACGCCATACGTTATAGACGGTTTAACATTTACAACACAATCGGTGCTACAACAGTATCTATTTCATCGCAATGAACATGCAGTTGAGGCGAAATTGCGCAGTATCCAGTAGAAGTTGAGTTGGTCCAGATATTAACTGGTTCAACGCGTTTGAAGTCTGGTACAGCACAAAAGTTAATTTTAAATATGATTTCAACTCATCACAATGGTTGGTGTCGGAAAAAGTTTACGATAACCTCATGATTGATGTTAGCAACCAATCAAAAACCGATCGACCGTTCAGTGCGTATTATTCAAAAAATATGTGCTATCACATATGATGAAGCAATGGAAGTATATCAGGTATCTGAGTACGATGTGAAAGTTGCGATGCTATGGGTATGTGTGGCATTTCTAAGAAGAAGCAACAAGACTGGTTATTAAACAATGGTGACATTGTTAAAACGAGCAATCAGAGATAGACAACCTTAGGAGGGATTTAAATGACCAAAGAACAAACAACTTTGCAGAACGAATTATTGCTGCAGTAGGTGGTATGGATAATATAGATAGTGTCATGAACTGCATGACACGTGTGCGTATTAAAGTATTAGATGAGAATAAAAGTAGATGACCAAGAACTAAGGCATATTGATGGTGTCATGGATGTTATACACGATGAACGCATTCAAGTTGTGTGGCTGGACCTGGTACAGTCAATAAAGTGGCTAATCATATGGCGGAATTAAGTGGTGTTAAACTAGGTGACCCAAATACCACACCATCACAATGATAGTGAAAAATGGACTATAAATCATATGCAGCTGATAAAGCTAAAGGCGAATAAGGAAGCGCATAAAGCAAAACAAAAGAATGGTAAGTTGAATAAAGTATTGAAATCAATTGCCACAATATCTTTATACCGTTGATTCCTGCATTTATTGAGCTGGATTAATTGGTGGTATTGCAGCAGTGCTGAGTAACTTAATGGTGGCAGGCTATATTTCAGGTGCTTGGATTACGCAACTTATAACAGTATTCAATGTCATTAAAGACGGTATGTTAGCATACTTAGCTATTTTCACTGGTATTAATGCGGCTAAAGAATTTGGTGCGACACCAGGACTTGGTGGCGTGATTGGTCGGTCACAACGTTATTAACGGGTATTGCTGGTAAAAATATTTTAATGAATGTCTTCACTGGAGAACCATTGCAACCTGGACAGCAGGGATTATTGGTTATTTTTGCCGTTTGGATTTTTAAGTATTGTCGAAAAGAGATTACATAAAATTGTGCCAAATGCGATTGATATTATTGTAACGCCGACTCATTGCATTGTTGATTGTGGACTGATTAACTATCTTTATCTTATGCCATTAGCAGGTTTTGTTTCGAGACAGTTTAGTTTCAGTAGTTAACGGAATTATTAGTATTGGTGGCGTATTTAGTGGATTTATCATTGGTGCAAGCTTCCTACCGTTAGTTATGTTAGGGCTTCATCATATTTTTACGCCAATTCATATAGAAATGATTAACCAATCAGGTGCTACTTACTTATTGCCAATTGCAGCGATGGCTGGTGCTGGGACAAAGTAGGTGCCGCATTAGCACTTTGGGTAAGATGTAAACGCAACACAACATTACGTAATACTTTAAAAGGTGCATTGCCAGTTGGTTTCCTAGGTATCGAGAGAACCATTAATCTATGGGTGTGACTTTGCCATGAGGTCGACCTTTCTTAACTGCTTGTATTGGTGGTGGTATTGGTGGCGCTGTAATAGGTGGAATTGGACATATTGGTGCCAAAGCAATAGGCCCAAGTGGTGTGTCACTATTACCATTAATCTCAGATAATAGTATTTAGGTTATATTGCAGGATTACTTGCTGCGTATGCTAGTGGATCTCGTTTGTACATATTTATTTGGAACGACAAAGGCGATGCGACAGACAGATTTGTTGAGTGATTAATGATGACAAATATTTTATATCGCATTGATAAGCAGTTGAGTGATTTTTACGAAGACAGAAAAAGATAATCGCTGATTACATTTTTAAAGAATCCACAAAAATCGATTGATATGACTGTGAATGATTTGGCAGATGTTACGAATGTTAGTACAGCATCAATTGTTAGATTTAGTCGGAAAAATGACACATCAAGGTTTTCAAGAGCTAAAGATTGCGATATCTCGATACTTTACCTGAAGATATGTGCAACCAATCCACATTTAGAATTGATTGAAAATGAATCTGTAGAAACTTTGAAAAATAAAATGATTGCTAGAGCAACGAATACGATGCGATTTGTAGCTACTAATATTATGGATGCGCAAATTGATGCAATTTGTGATGTGTTGAAAATGCCAGGACAATATTTTTATTTGGATTTGGCGCATCGAGTTTGACTATTGAGTGATCTTTTTCAAAAAGTTATCTCTGTATTGACTTAAATGTCAGGTTATTACATGAAACGCATTTACTTGTGTCAACATTTGCGACGCATGATGATAGAGATTGCATGATTTTTGTGACGAATCAAGGTAGTCATAGTGAATTGCAGTCAATTGCACAGGTGGCCACACATTACAGTATTCCCACTCATAACTATATCTAGTACAGCTAATAATCCAGTGGCTCAAATTGCAGACTATAGTGATTTCTAGTGGCAGAACTGATGAAAATGAAATGCGTATGGCGGCTAGCAACGTCACTATTTGCACAGTTATGTCACGGTAGATATATTGTACTATCGATTTGTAGCATTAAATTATCATGCGATTCTAGATTGTATAACCCAATCGAAAATGGCACTTGATAATTACAGGAAACATCTTATGACGATAGATTTTAAAACATTAGATTAATATAAAGAAGGTTGCAACGTAAACAATTGAAGTTTTTGATGTGATTCAGTTGCTTGATGAAAAATTGTTGCTACAAGTTTGTAAAACTGGCATAGAGGCTATTTTGAAAATGATAAAGTGATGTGACAAATTAAAGCAAAGTTCAGATTTGAGCTTTGCTTTTCATTAAGATGGAAATTAAATGCTGTTATTAATGGGGAAATTAATTTGAACTTAACGAGATGATTAATTTGTAAAAGAAAACAATAAGATAATTGTTACTTTTATCGCCAACATATTTTCACGTCTGTACTATTTCTGAGTTAAAAGTTGGTATTCAAAAATCATTAATATGAAAACAAATATGAGAATATCTGATAGGGCAATTATTATGATTGGCACAGTGTTACCAATGTATTTTTCTTTTAGGATTCTTGGAATTATAAAATATATATTAAAACTGCTATGAGACACTCGCAAAGTGAATTTGTCATACAATATGGTACATAGTCATAAGTTATGGATTAATCTTTATTTATATTATTTCAACCTACTGAAATTATTTAGCGATTGTTAATAGATTTCAATTATATAAAATGTGTGGAAAATTGTGATTACATACACTATAGGTTTGTTGTAAAGAGTGATACATTAATTAAAGATTGTTTTAAGTTGGCAATAATGACCTTTTACGAACCTGGATGAAACTACAAAAATAATTGACCTAAATCAAACCATATATGGACACTATGAAAAGTTGAAAGCTTTTTATCAAAATAAAAACGACAAAATATTCCATATCATTACGCTAAATAGAAAAACTTAATAAGAAGTTGGCTTTTTATAAATAATTGGTCTATTATTTTATGTCGTTTTACAATGCCGATAGTGTTCATTTTATTTATTTTTCTTTTTATCCTATTTTGATAATGACATGTATAATGCTTTTATTCCAATTGTTATGTACATTTTTCACTTTTGTTTTCAATCAATCATATTCAATAAAATATATACAGAGAACAAAAACAATTGAGGACACAATATATTCAAAAGTTGAACTCTAGGGCATAGAAGTATCAAAAATATAAAGGATAGTGTGTGTTGGTGTTTTTAGTATACGACTTATCTCAAAAGACAAATATTAAAAGATAAGACAATAAAATTAGAATAAATTTACGTTTGAAGATACAAACATTTTTCATTAAAGTTTATGATATATTTAGAGCAATAGAAAGTGTATGGAAGGGGATATGAATGGCATACCAAAGTGAATACGCATTAGAAAAATGAAATGATGAATCAACTTGAACAATTGGGTTACGAAAGAGTAACGATACGTGATAATAAGCAATTGCTTGATAATTTTAGAACGATTTTTAAATGAGCGTCATGCGGACAAATTAGAAGGCAATCCCTTTAACAGATAAAAGAATTTCAACGTCTGTTAACGATGATTGATGGGAAAAGTATTTTCTGAGAGTGCCCGTATTTTTACGTGATAAATTTACCACTTAGACGTGATGATGAGTCTGAGATTTATTTCGGTCGTTTTTAGATACGAAAAGTTGGGTAAAATAAGTTTCAAGGTGACGAATCAAGTATCTGTCGAGGATACATATAAAGCACGTTATGATGTAACGATATTAATCAACGGACTACCCCTTGTCCAAGTTGAATTGAAACGTCGAGGTATTGATATTAATGAGGCGTTTAACCCAGTACGTTACCGTAAACAAAATTACACGGGCTTATTCCGCTACATACAAATGTTTATCATTAGTAATGGTGTTGAAACACGATACTTTTCTAATAATGATAGCGAACTATTGAAGAGTCACATGTTTTATTGGGTGATAAACAGAATAACCGTATCAATACATTGCAATCGTTTGCTGAGTCATTTATGAGACCTTGTCAATTAGCTAAGATGATATCGCTATATGATTATTAATGAAACGAGATAGAATACTGATGCGATGCGTCCATCAAGTGTATGCGGTGGAAGCACTTATTCAACAAGCGACTGAGACAGGGAATAATGGATATGTATGGCATACAACTGGAAGTGGTAAGACGTTGACTTCTTTTAAAACGAGTCAGATTTTATCACAGCAAGATGACATTAAGAAAGTTATCTTTTTGGTTGACCGTAAAGACTTGGATAGCCAAACAGAAGAGGAATTTAATAAATTTGCTAAGGGTGCTGTAGACAGAGCTTTTTAATACCTCACAACTCGGTACGCTAACTAAATGATAAAAGTTTGCCACTTATTGTAACGACGATTCAAAAATGGCTAAAAGCGATTCAAAGGTAAATGCCCATTTATTAGAACAGTATAAAAACGAATAAAGTTGTATTTATTATTGATGAGTGTCATCGCAGTCAATCGGTGACATGCATCGTCTAGTTAAACAACATTTCTAAAAATGCCCAATACTTTTGGGTTCACTGACACTACGTTTTCCCAGAAAATAGATATCCAGATGGTAGAACAACTGCAGATATTTTCGGTAGATGCTTACATACGTATTTAATTAGAATGCCATTCATGATGGTAATGTACTTGGTTTCTCAGTTGATATATTAATACTTTTTAAAAATAAAGCTTTAAAAAGCAGAAGATAACAGCATGGTTGAAGCAATTGATACGGAAGAAGATGGTTAGCGGATAAACGTGGAATTAGTAACACGGCATATCATCAATAATCAAGATAAATATACACGTAATCGTCAATATTCAAGTATATTTACAGTCCAAAAGTATTCACGCGCTTATTAAATATTATGAGACATTTAAAGCGACTTAACAAAAAGTTGGAAACAACCATCAGTGGTAGCTGGTATATTTACGTTTAAAACCTAATGAAGACGATCGTGATGGTGAAGTGCCATATCATTACGTGAAAAATTAGAGATAATGATTAGCGATTATAATAAAAAGTTCGAGACGAATTTTTCAACAGACACAACTAATGAGTATTTTTAACTATATTTCAAAAACGTGATAAAAGGGCGTTAAAGATAGTAAAATTGATATCTTAATCGTTGTTAATATGTTCTTAACTGGTTTGATAGTAAAGTACTGAACACTTTATATGTTGACAAGAATTTAATGTATCATGATTTAATTCAAAAGCGTATTCACGTACAAAAATAGGGTTGAAAAAGAATCAAAAGCCATTTGGTAAAATTGTAAACTATGCGACTTGAGAGAGACAGACGATGCACTGAGAGTATTCTCACAAAACAAAATGATACGGATACAATTTTAATGCGTAGTTATGAAGAGTATAGAATTTATGGACGCTTATCGTGAGCTTAAAATGATTGTGCCGACACCACACATGGTTGATGACACTCAAGATGAAGAAGAGCTAAAGCGCTTTTGTTGAAGCTTATCGTTTATTAGCTATAATATTACGTTTAGAGCATTTGACAGTTTGAGTTTACAATTGATGAAATTGGAAATGATGAACACGAGAATGAAGACTATATTTTAGCTGCATGATCAAGTAAAAAGAGCGACAGCTTGAGAAAAATAAAAGCATCCATTTTAAAATGATATTGATTTCGAAATGAAAATGATGCGTAATGATACGATTAATGTGGAATTATATATGAATATATTGAGACAAATCGATCTTTGAAGACAAAGGCGGAACAACGTCGAACCAAGAACAAATTAGACGTATTTGATCGATGCAGATGATCCGACATTGAGGTTAAAAACGAGATCTAATTAGAGAATTCATGACAATGTTGTACCCTCTTTAAATAAGGATGATGATATCGATCAAGAATATGTCAATTTCGAAAGTATTAAAAAGAAGCGGGAGTTCAAAGGATTTGCTGAGAGAGATCATCGATGAACAAGCCCTAAAAACAATTTCAAATGACTACCAGTATAGTGGTGTTGTAAAACCCACATCACCTTAAAAATGATTGGTGATTTGCCATTGAAAGACGTAAAAGCAAGAAAAAGCCATTGAATCTTTCGTGGCAGAAACAACTGAAAAATACGGTGTAGTGATTCCAGCCCCCTCGCTAATTAGTGTAGGGTATTATTATTTTCTATCTTTGTAAGTTATCATGTATTTGGCAATCATCACTTGGTTTCAATATAATTTGTCATCGTATGCGTATAGAAAATAATGTCTATAGGCATTTAAAATAGTTTATAATATTACAGGATAAGTATTAAATGTATGTTGCAGAGTGCGTAGCTATGGATAGCAGAAATAGATTAATCGTGTAGTCCAAAAAGATATTACATCAAATTGCAATCTAAAAATAAAAAGTGAGTGTTGTTGATGAGGCATATGATTTTTATATACAGGGACCTCAAAAATATCAATGTATACAGAAGATGAAATCTTTTATATAATTATCTTAAAAAGTCTTATCGTAACGAATATTTTACAAAAACACATACTTAATAAACTCCTTCTAGGACGACATTCTATTAATACAACTCACTGCACTTTCTGAGATGCCCTATAGGGAAAAAGTATTGCTATTTTATATCGTTAAACGGCAAAAGGCGTTGTCTATGTAGATTAAAACAGTAGATAAGCTGGATAGATTAGATAATCAAATTAATGATTATTATGAAGTGTTTAATTATGTAGTAGTTATTACAAATGACAAACATCTGAATAAAGTTATGGCTAGATACAAAATGCAACAGTTGAATTTTAGTGTTAACAACTAGAAATACACTGAGTGAAGTTCAAAACCCAAAGAAACAATAGTCTCTAAACACAAAAAGCGATGTATAACTTTACGAAAAGAAGAAAGAAAAAGAGTTATTGCAATAAAATCATATGGATGTGCCAACCTAATGATTTCACAGAGTAGCGATGTGTTATTTTGACGTGTTTGAAAGAAATACCAATGACTAAAACCGTATAACAAATATGATTTCTGAGTTGAAAAAGAGGCAAACATGAAAAGAATCATAAAGATGAATTTTTAGCAGCATCAGCTGAAAATTAAGTTCTTGTTATATTTCGCAAAAATGACAAAGAAAGATAAAAATAAACTATATCATTTTCTTATGGAGGATTATTATGTATTATCCTTATTTGCGTGGGAAACAAAATGAACTATTTGCAATTAGAGAATTGTAGAGAAAGGTTTGATTGGTGATTGTGGTCAACCCTATAATTGAAACCGATTAAGTATACAAACCACGTTTAAAAATGTTTTGAAATATTGTGGTGAAAAAGATCGTATAAATTTAGTAGTAAATTCAGTTAACTGAAGAAGAGATTAGAACTGAAAACTGTTGAAGACTTAAGCGAAATAATAACAAAAACAAAAGTGTTATTCAAAAAGCTTACTGGGTCCTTCTGATGAGAAGCGATGATAGGTTGAAACAGCAATCACTAATAGTTGTACTATTTTAACAAGTGTAGATGACTGGGAAATGTTTGAGTAAAAATAAACTTGAAATGGTTTTTGTACCAGATGATGACACATTAAACGTAAATTGCGTAATATTCCAAACAAAGGCATCATGTAGATCCTTTAATAAACTAAAGTCGTAATGTTGATTATTTAGATAATGATGACGAGTTTTATAGCGACGTATCACCTTTATTATAAGGAAGATGGATGCAGCATTTTCAGATGCTCTATAGGTGGAGAATAGTAGACGGTGGCTTTCTGCCATTGCGATGATACTGTATTTGTGCAGTGAGGGCTAATGAGTTAAGAGTTAAACATTTTGTCTCTGATTCTAATAAATGATAGATTAAACCAGCTAAAAAGAGTTTTTGAGGCTGTAGATAAATTAGCACTGGTCTAGAAAAACTTGAGATAATAAAAATAGATCTTGATGCAATCGGACAATTTGAAGAAATTAAATGAAAATAATAAGTATCCAGGATTAGGTTTAATTAAAAGGTTATCTATCATGCATCATCTAGAAATTAGTAAGTCAGATACTTGGAGTCTCAAAAATGAAAATATGTGAAAAATGTTTTAATAATACTGAAATCGTAGAAATCATTGTAAATGATAATAGCAAAATTTGACAATTGTATATTGATAACGATCATCTTGGTGTTAAAATATTTGATATGACTGATACATGATAAATTGAGACGGATTAGATTATTTAAGACCAGCGTTAGAATTATATGATATTAGTACAACTACCAGATACTTTTTACCAAAAAGAAGGTATTGAAACAACATTAAAAGATGATTGGAGTATATTTAATGTTAGAGATAAAATAGGTTGTACTTTTAAATGAACTTTTAAAGATGATGAAAATATGATGATGGGTGTTGGAAGGTTTAGTAAGCGCTAAAATCATAAAGATAAAAATATACAAATAATAAATCTAATGTAGAAATAATGACTGGGATGATTTTGTGAGAGCTTGAAAGTATAAAAATAGATTTTCATAATAATACGATCGATTTAGAGAATTTACGTTCTTTCTCGATATCACTACTAGTACTATAGTATTGAGGAATTTAGAAAGATTTAGAACCATTATATAGACCAGAATAGTTAAGTTCATTACAGAGAAAAGTGAACTAATGTCACCACCAAAGGGATTTGCAACGGCAGGAAGATTGAATTCAAATGGATAAGCGTATTATACCTAGTACAAAAGAACAGGTCAGTATAGAAGAAGTTAAACCCGAACAGTGACATTATTTATATAGGTAAGGTTGACACGTTAAAAGAGAAATTGAAAAATTGCGAATTTAACTAATTTAACTAGTAATGCAATCAAAGCTGACGATGATGGATTTAGAAAGTATTTTGTAAATCACCAAACATTAAAAAGATTCATAAAGGGAATAACAAATCCAAGCGATGAACAAGAATAGATTGTTGCCATTTTCAAACATTTAGCTGATTATGTTCGAAGCCTAAATATGACGGGATAATGTATGAGAGCATATTGCAAGATGGTACTTTTAACTGTAAGCTTTTCATCAAATTTATTTGAATGTGTTAAGTATGAAGAAAAAGAGGTAATTGATGTTAAATATACATTGACTGCTAAGTTGACACACTGAAAATCTGAATATTCTAATAAAATATAAATAATCCCTGCACTTCACATAGTGGCGGGGATTTATTCGACGTCAAAATGCCCAGAGTATGGGTGTGACCCTTAAATCATGGCGACTTGAAAACTTGATATGGTGCCGAGCCCCTAACTTAGCACTAATATAGTTAGGACAAAGTCATCTTCACGTAACACATCAGGGTGTTGCCTGATTTATTCCAGACTACAGTGATAGAAGTTACACAACGCATGACTTTTATTTAGCAATAACTGCTACTTCGAAATAAGTTGCTGCATAGTCTGATTGCGGATGTTTGATAATATCTTCTAGTGTATTCAGTTCAACGATTTCGCCATTTTTCATAACTGCAACGCGATCACATATTTCATTGATAACACCCATGTCATGTGTGATGAATAAATATGATGCCAAAGTCTAACTGTAATTGTTTTAATAACTCGATGATATCTTTTGAATTAAACGTCTAAAAGCGGACACTCGCCTCGTCGCAAACAATCACTTTTAGGTTCTACAGCAAGTGCTCCGCGATACTTACACGCTGACGTTGCCCACCAGATAATTCTGTGGATAGACGAATAAGAAAACTTCGATCAGGGCCAACCTTTTTCAACAACGATACGACAGTTTTAATAATGTCATCAATATCTTTTGACTTTTCCATGAATGATTAGTGGTCGTTTAATCACATCAATGACTTTAAATCTTGGATTATAGATGAAATTGCATCGTGTGAAAAATCATTTGTATCTTGTCAGAAAGATTTCAATTCATCATCTTTAAAAATAAACTTAATGATCAATTCGTTATACCAAAGCCTTCGACACTTCCTTTTAGACCGGACGACCGTCTTGAGCTAACGTCGATTTCGACCTGATTCACCTGACAATGCCTAATGTTTCGCCTTTTTCTATTGCTAAGTTAATATCATTAACTGCTCGGTATAGCCGCCACCGGTGATGTGTAATCCACGCTCACGCGATCGAATTTTAATAAAAATATCATTGTTTAATGTCTTGGCGGACGGGTTTTGATGAATATCAGGAATTGCATCATTAAGCGTTTCTGTATAGGTATGTTGTGGCGATTTAAAAATACTTTCAACCGTGCCACTTTCATGACACTTCCATCTTTCATTACAACTACATCGTCGCAAAAATTGATACACAGCGCCCTAAATCGGTGATAAAAATAATAGACGTTTCTGGTGTACTCATAAAGGGACTTCATTAACTGCAGTAATTGATTTTGTACTGGCATCTAATGCCGTTTTGGTCCATCTGCGATTGAAAATTTTGTGGCTTTAAAATCAATGCCATTGCTTTATCATGACACGTTGACGCATACCACCAGAAAGTTCATGTGGATAAGCATCAAATTGTCGAGTTGCATGTTTTATACCTACTCTAAAATGGCTATTGTCATCGACTTTGCTTCAGATTTAGATACGTTTATGTTGAAATAGTACTTCTGTAATTTGTTTGCCGATCGTTAATCTTGGATTTAATCGAAGAGAGTGGATCTTGATCATTGAAATATCCTTACCTCGAATTTGTTGTAACGCTGAAGTTGATAAATTAGTTAACGATTGCCCATTAAAAGAAATAATTTCTCCTGTTAATGATGCGATCTGGATAATCTGGTAGTACGCCCTAAAATAGATTTTGCAGTAGTAATACTTTTCCCGATCCTGATTCACCAACAATACCTAGGATATGTTTTCGTAATTCGAAAGAGACGTTTTTACCGCTTGGAACTGTGGTTTCATCATAATTGGTGTACATTCAGACTGTTGACTTCTACAAATTCTGATATGATGTTGTGCTCTATTCACAAATGTGATGTTCTATGCTGTATACTGGTGATCTACTCAAGATTATTTTACAAGGAGTGATTATCATAATTACTTATCTAGAATCTTTTAAGTCGTTATATACAAGGCATTTTACAAGTTTGTATTATCGGTATTAAAGCTTTGCCAATATTTTTATATGCAGTGATAAAGTTTTTCTTTTCTGCTAAGAGATTTTTACGCTAATAATTCTAAAATTTCAGAAATTGAACGAGCGTTACATCAAAAATATAAATATTTATCGCAGCAAAAGTCATCCACACAAATACATAGAAGCATTAAAAATATTCAAGGCACAAAGTTCTAATACGAGTTCAAAGAATATTGAATAAGACATTTTTCAACATACTTTGAAAATTTATTATTTCATAAGTTCATCACTTTGATGAGTAATATTGCCTTGCTGATGTTCATCTTATTGACTATTTATTTACAGCCATTAGTTGATATATATTTTTGAGCGAATTGTCATGCTGTGATTGTCATCATTAGTTAGTTGTCAGTGTGTTTACTATTCTGTATTTTCACCGCTTGATGCGGCTTATAGCATACTGGGACAGCAACAAAGGCACAGAGCACATCAATTCAATGTATTACATCATCTTAACGAACTTATTTATTCAATTGTGGGATACCATCAAGGGTGTTTTTACCTTTGACTTAGTACGACTTACAAAGGGAATGAGGTTTGTGACTAAAGCAGTTAGGAAAGAATTCCAATTACAATAATTGTCGCAGTATTAGCGCTAATTGTGGCATTAATTAGTGCAATACCAATTGGTATTATCAGTGCGATGAAGCGAAATAGTTGGCTTGATATCACGTTAATGATAATTGCATTAATTGGTTTATCTATTCCAAGTTTCTGGCAAGGGCTATTCATTTTAGCGTTCTCATTGAAAGTGGATATTTTGCCACCATCTTATATGCCAGAACATCCAATATCGTTGATTTTTACCTGTACTTGTCATTGGAACAAGTATTGCTGCTTCTATCACGCGTATGACAAGGTCTTCTGTACTTGAGTAATGCGCAGATTATGTTTTAACTGCTTATGCAAAAGGATTATCGACGACGACAAGGTTATTAAACATACTTTTTGAAAAATGCCATTATTCCAATTGTAACGTTAGTTGGTCTTCTAGTGGCAGAGTCTACTAGGGTTCTAGCGGTAACGGAACAAGTATTTAACATTAATGGTATCGGTCGTTATATCGTCCAAAAACAACTAATACCTGATATCCTGTGCAGTCATGGGTGGGGTCGTATATATATCAGTGTAATATCTTTAGCAAAACTTAGATTATTGATATATTTTTATGCTTAATCGATCCAAAATTACGTAGTAGGTAATGAAAGGAAGTGAGGCATATGGTAAAACTTACAACAAAGATAGCTTCCTTAAAACTATTCACAAGTTATGCTATAGCAACTTATATTTTAGTTATGTTAACGAGGTGCATTAAATCTTTTAAAGGTTATGTGGCCGATACGTTCTATATTGCTGAAACATTGCCAATCATTTTTAAACCCATCATTTTAATTATCATTTTAACAACGGAACAAACATGGAAGCATCATGACTTATGGCGACGATATCGTCGAAGTGTTGTTATTGTTGATGACATTAACGAGGCAAACGTATTTACATTATTAATGTTTGAGGGTATTAGACGTTACCAACGTACATCGCAAAATACATATTATAACGGTGGGAATCGTTTATCGAAAAACTACTAGACATCGTATTGCGATTATCGGGTTACTTATTTTAGATTACATGCTGACATTATCAATTGTGTCACAATTTACATTTGATACGACATTGGCACTAAAAATCAGTTCAATGTACTGTTACATGGACCGAGTCTAGCCTATCCGTTTTGGTACTGATGATTTCGGTAGAGACTTATTTACACGCGTAGTTGTAGGAACGAAGTTGACATTTTCAATTTCAATTATTTCAGTAGTTATTGCAGTTATTTTTGTGTGTTACTAGGCACTATCGCAGGTTATTTTAATCATAGTTGATAATTTAATAATGCGAATTTTAGATGTGTGTCGCAATTCCATCATTATTGTTAGCGTGATGGCAATTATTGCATCATTTTGAGCAAGTATTCCAAATTTAATTATTGCTTTTAAGTATCGGTAATATTTCATCATTTGCACGGACAATGCGTGCCAGTGTTTTAGAAATTAAACGCATAATATGTAGATGCAGCACGTATCACCAGAAAACACCTTGAATATCATAGGCGTTATATTTTACCGAATGCGATTGTGCCTATGATTAAACGTTTTTCATTAAATATAGGTGTGGTGTATTAACAACAAGTAGTTTAAGTTTTTAGACTTGGTGTTGCACCTGATGTAGCTGAATGGGGCAACATTTTACGTACCGGTAGTAACTCACTTGGAAACGCACAGTAATTTAGCTATTGTGCCATCGGTGTTTGTATTATGTTCGTCGTTTTAGCATTTAATTTTATAGGTGATGAGTACGTGGACATAGATCCAAGAATTCATTAAAAGGTAGGGATGATGGAAGAAAATCATTAGTATCGCAATTATAGTTTTAGCGTTGGTATTATGGTTGTGGTGTCCCTAGGAAATCAGAAGTGGCTCAAAAGTCATCGAGTTGAAGTGAAAGCGAGCGACCAACAATACATTTCCTAGGGACAAGCAAGTTATGAAAATGATATGAATATCGTTAAAGATCAATTGGAAAATGCAGGATTTAACGTGAAGATGAATATCCAACCAGATTATGGTAGCTATCGTACACAACGTCAAGCCGGCAATTATGATATCCAAATTGATGACTGGATGACAGTGTTTGGTGACCCGAACTATGCTATGACGGCATTATTTAGTTCTACAGTGATCAAATAGTTTATTGAAAGATAAACATGTAGACCAGTTGTTAAATAAAGCTTCTACTCAAAATGAAGCAGATGTTAAAACAAAACATATAAGCAAATTGAAGATGAAGTTGTATTTGATAGAAAGGGTATATAGGCGCCTTTATACATCAGAATTTAGTATATGACAATAAAGTGTTAGATAAAAATAGTGTTGGATTGCAAATTCACGTGCATTAATATGGCAACAATTTGATTACAACAATAGTAGAGAACGAATACGCGGCTACTTGTGATGACACAACAAGATGGTGAAAATTCCTACATTGGATCCAATACGTTCAATTGCGCCGTCAGTATATTCAATTAATATGAATATGTACACAAGGTTATTATTATTAGATGAAAACGATCACGCAACAACGAAAGGTTCGTTAAGTCGTGATTATGTGTGAATAAGGACAATAGCATTTTATTTCTGTTGAGTGATGATGATTATTTTGCGAAAGTGGTCAATGGACAAGCATCGGCTACTGAGAGCGGTATCGGCTGAAGATGTTGTTTTCTCTTTAGATAGAGCACGTGATAAAAGAGTCGTAGCTCTAACAATAATACTTTATAATATGCACAAACATATAAATGACATCAAGATATTAAAAGATGAGGACATCATCATGTTGCGTAAAGAGAAAAGACAAGGACGATAAATCAATCCATGATAAGTTGATTAAAAGCTTATAACGTCAAATCGTTAACGACAGATGGTCAAAAAGTAAATAATAAAGACGGTGACTTTATCAAATTGTTAAAATTACGACAGATTAATCGATGCCTCGAGAGGTGATGTAACACACTCTTCGGCAGGCATTTTATCCTAAAAGAAATTTGTTAATCAAGTAAATCAAGAATATCCAAAAGGATATGGGATAGCAGTACAATTCCTGCAAATTCAGATGGAAAAATGCGCTGTATGCAAGTGGCGCATACATTATGCACACAGAAAAATGCATATCAAGCAACGTTTCAACGTAATCCAGGATTCAACGAAACAGAAAAAGGTAGTTATGGGACCAGCTAAAATAAAAATATTACATTGAAGTTTAATGGTGACCGAATAATGCATTGTCAGAACTTAGAAATCATTCAATTGATATGTTGGCAGATGAATCAAAAACATTTTGATTTAATTAAGTCGGATATTTAAGCATTATTCGCAAAAATGGACGCAAGTCAGTCTTTTAATGCTAAATATTAAAAAGGTATATTTAAGACGATCCAAACTTGAGACAAGCAGTAGTTAATGCGATAGATGCGATCAGTTTATTAAGTTTTATCGTGCGATAAATTTAAAGATTGCATCACTGATTACACCACTTGTCGATACTGGTAACGAGCAACGTCAAGATTTAGAAAAAGTAGAAAAAGCCATTAATCAATAATGTTTTTAAATATTTAACAGAAAGTAGGAGGATAGTATGGTGATTAACTTAAATGACAAACAGACAAAAACTCTAAAGAGGGTTAATTTCGTATCACATCCTCTTGCGGCTAAGAATTGGTAAGGATGTATTAGTCAAGGTGGCAACGCCATGGATGCCGTGAGTGCAATTCAACTGGCATTGAATGTGCGGGCCATTTGCATCAGGTATTGGTGGTGGCGGGTACTACATGTATGAGCATGATACAGCACGGTATAACTGCGTTTGATGCATCGTGAGACAGCACCTGAACATGTGAGACAAACAATTTTATCTAGATGATTCAGGCGAATATAAATCATTTTTGATATGACGTCACATCATGAAAAACTGTCGCTGTGCCAGCAATTCCAGCTGTTTGATTATATTTCAAGTTGCTATGCTAAATTGTCATTGGAAGATTTAATTAATCCTGCAATTGAACTAGCTATTGAAGGTCATGCAGCCAATCGGGCTACTGAAAAATATTCGCGCCAGCAACTACGCACGATTGACAAAGCATCATGAAACGGCACAAGCTATTTACGCATGAAAAATCAATATTGGCGTGAAGGTGATTGGATTATACAACCCGAATTAGGTAAGACATTTCAAATATTAAGAGAACAAGGGTTTAATGCATTTTATAAAGGTGACATTGCGAAAACAATTAGTCAATGTTGTCGAGCACGTGGTGGGACAATCACTCTTAGAGGATCTAGCCAAACATGATATCTCAGATTAAAAGCGCCAATCAGTGCAACATTTTAAAGATCTATGACATTCATTCAGTGGTATCACGGTAGTTCAAACTATGATTAACTAAACATGTCGAAGTGTGGCATGTTGATTTACCATCATGGTCCAAGCGATTTACTCAGCATTTGCGACGCGATATTACATTGTCGGATGATAGATCTTTCATAGCCTGTCACAGTCATTAATTGATGATGATTATTTAAAAGCACGCAGTACGCTCATTGATAGCAATAAAGCAAATATTGATATAGAGCGTGGTGTTGTGTCTGATTGCATTAGTCATACAGATGTTGAAGAAAATGCACATGAAAACAACTCATTTTGTGTGTGATTGATAAGGAAGGGTAATATTGCTTCATTACGACATCAATTGGTATGATTTATGGTTCAGGTATCACGATTCCAGGCTACGTGTGTTATTGAATACGACAATGGATGGCTTTTGATGTAGTAGGATGGTGGTATTAACGAAATGCACCATATAAACGACCACTAAAATAGTAAATTCAACGATTGTGATGTATCACGGGAAGCCAATATTACAGTAGGCAAAACCTGGTGCCATAAGTATCATTGCTAAATGTTGCGCAAACATTAATCAATGTATTAGTGTTTTGCATGGATATTCAGCTAGCTATAGATGAACCTAGAATTTATAGTAGCCATCCTATCCCATTGAATGGAGCCTCAATTTTCACAATCTACAATATAGCATTGATTGCACGCGGACATGCAATGGAACATAAACCAGATGCCTATATTGAGATGTACATGGACTACAGGTTGACTTGAATACACGTGACGCGTCGGGAGGTGCTGATGACGAGGGAAGGCACAAGTGATAGGTGGCGATGTATTATCAATTAGAAAACAACCATTACCTAGTCCCGAAAATATACGATAATGACACCCATCGAGTATATTTCAATGATATACAGTTACATTATATGCTGAACAAGTGCGGTGGATGCATGACAAATATTGGGTTGATGAAAGTGTTGTCCGAGAATCCTTCTTCTCTGAAGTTAGTGCACATATTGAAGATTTAAGAAGTTATGATATCGCCGGATTATATAGATATTGCCTGGTTGGCACGGAAGAAAGGTTATCAAGTTACCTTTAAAGGATGACAGTTATACTAACTGATGAAACGTAGTCATTCAGTGAAAAGCAAACACAAATGCATACTATAGATACGATCGAATAGTATCACAAGAGATTTATGTATTTGATATATAGTTTGAAGTGGATTTTGATTTTTGTTGAACGAAAGGGTTCGATTTCAAACTTTAGAGTGATGCTTGGAGTGTAGTAATGTTAGTTGTTATAAGAAACGCTAGTCGCCTTTGTAAAATATAAAACGCCCCCACAAATTGTTTTTGATGTACCACAATAGTTAGTCTAAAAATCTAACTTGATGTGATTCGCACAATTAAATGGAATGATGTGAGGCGTTTTTATAATGGTAGATTTTAATAAATGATTTGGTTATTTCTATAATGTACATCATAGTATTACGTTCACTTAATTTATTATAAGTAAGGCTTTCTTTGTATATAATTTGGTCTTTTCCAGGACTTGAAAAATAAAAATAAAGTTTCTGATCTTGATGATTATTGCCTTTTAAATCACTCATTCCCTTTAATTCCACCTTTGTTGATGCATTTCTGGGAATATTATATCTACGTTTTAATTGTTTAACGTTTGGATTATCATTCGACAACTTACCAGATAAATTATAATAATCAGTGGTAGGATCAGTGTGTGACTTTCAAATCATTGTATTTAAAAATGCTTGTTAATCACCACTTTGAATCAAAAATTGATTGTTTTCGATTTTTTGTTTCAGCGCGGGATCTTTTACGTCTTTTGTGAAAACGATTTTATTATTAACTACTTTTACTGGATAACTTTTGTATGTCGAGTCAGTAGCATTTTTTCTATCGTTTGTAGTTGTGTCATATTCTACCAGTTATTTTTATGTGTTCTTATCTACCTTTAACAACATACATGATCTTCTTTTAAAAGCTCATCTGATCCAACAACTGAATAAGAGGATTCTATATACCATGTGTCTCGATCATTATTTTTCATAATGGGGGATTATCGTGACCATCAATTTTCATAAAGCGTTTCTAAGTTTTTAATAGGATACGTACTTAGTACTTTTTAAGACCATCTTTCAAATGAATTTGTTCCACTCATTGCCAAAAACATACCGCCACTGACTACAATTGAAATAATAATAATTGCAAGCAAGTTTAACCAGAAAATTTTATGTGCTTTCACTACATTCACATCTTTTCTTAAAATACTAATTAACACTATAATAATATATTTAAAAATATTTACATCAGTATTAAAGTGATATCAAACTTTAAATGTTGGAAATACAGGTATTTATAAAAAGTAGGAAATGCACTACATTAGAAAACTGTGTGACGTTTGAGAGTCGTCACACAGTGTAATTAAAAATTTAAAATGTGGTTGCTAATTTTTCAGCATTTATTAATACTAGCTTGTTTAATTTCTTCAGTCTGTGAGGTTCAGCATTGTGTCCTTCAATAATGATTGTTTTCCATATGATGGCACACCCTAAGAATGTCATAATTGTTCTTAAATAACGGTCACCCATTTCCAAAATCAGCAGCAGGTCCTTCTGTATAATATCCACCACGTGATTGAATGTGTAATACTTTTTGTCAGTTAACAAACTGGAGGTCCTTCAGCAGGAATATTTAAAAGTTTTACCTGCACTGAAATAGCATCAATATATGCTTTAACTACAGGTGGAAAGTAAAAGGTTCCACATATGGCGTTACAAATACATATTTATCTTACTTAAAAATTCTTCTAAAATGTCACCAATCTTGAAACTTTCATTTGTTCATCAGTTAACGTTTCGCCATTACTCATTTTTCCCTCAACCAGTTAATACATCTTTTGTAATAACTGAATATAAGTTTCAAATGAATCAATATGTTTCACTTCATCATCAGGATGTTGTTGTTGATATGTTTCGATAAATGCTTTACCAGCCGCCATAGAATTTGATACCAGTTCATTAAAAGGGTGTGCTGTAATATATAATACTTTTGCCATTTGAAAATTCTCCTCTGTTTCTGTTATTTTCTTGAGTATAATTATTATATTAGATATAAAATTTGATATCAATAAAAATATTCAAATTACTATCATTTTTCTTCATCTATATTTGGCAGTACTACTAAAGTATGAGTGCATTTAATTATGAAATAGTTAGGATTTAGAAATATATACTTATACCCAAAATATATGAAGGATGGACTATCGCAGACAAAGCGACCAAAACGTATTTTTGGCTAACAATTATCATTTTCTTTCACTATTATTTACGATTATTTATATAGATGACATTTCAAAATGGTTTAACCAATATACCGATAAATTGACACAAAATCATAAAAGGACAAGGACACTCAAAATGGGAAGACTTTTTAGAGGAGTCGGATTACTGAGACTTTGGTAAATATCAACATTCACCATTTGATGGTAAAGTATTATGGCATTGATTATTGCAAAAGGTACACCAATTAAAGCGCTGACGAACGGTAGTAACACGTATCTTTAATAATGAATTGGCGGCGTATTACAGATTGCCGAAGACAATGGAGAATATCACCAGTGGTATCTACACTTAGGACAAATATATGTCAAAGAAAGTGATCGAGTCAAAGCAGGTGATATTATTGCATATTCAGGCAATACAGGTAAACAAACAGAGCGCACATTTACATTTTCAAAGAATGAAGGGGGTGGCGTGGGTAACATATGCAGAAGATCCAAAAACTGTTTATCGATCAGTTACCTGATGGGGAACATGCTACCATATGATTTGTAGTTATAGAAGGGTGCCCGCAGTCTATTAGCAATCATGGTGAGTAGTGATACTACATAATGGTTGCTTTTTCAATGAAAATCGTACCGCTAAGTCATACTTGTTTGATTTAGATATTACTTAAATGTAAAGACAAGGTTGTTAGCATTGGCAGTGAAAATATCACATACATTATTGTCACACTAGAAAATAGTTGTGCACTATATCAATTTTCTGTATAAAAGTTTAATTTGACAGTAATGTAAAACGTTTTACAATTTATGATTGATTAATAATGACTGAATATATGATTTATGTAAGTATTTGTGCAAACGTTTTCACAAAAGTGTATGTACAATCAAACTGTAAAACAAAAGTATGGGAGTATAACATGGCAGAACTAAAGTTGGAGCATATTAAAAAGACGGCGTATGATAACAACAATACTGTAGTGAAAGATTTTTAATCACATATTACTGACAAAAGAATTCATTGTATTTGTTGGACCATCGGGATGGGTAAATCAACAACATTACGAATGGTTGCTGGACTAGAGTCTATCACATCTGGAGATTTTTATATTGATGGGGGAACGCATAGAACGATGTTGAACCAAAAGAATAGAGATATTGCGATGGTATTTCAAACTATGCATTATATCCACATATGACTGTTTTTGAAAATATGGCATTTGGGCTAAAAAGCTACGTAAAGTAAATCAGAGATTGAACAAAAAGTCAATGAAGCAGCTGAAATATTAGGATTAACTGAGTATCTTGGTCAAACCAAAGCGCTATCTGGTGGACAGCGTCAACGTGTTGCTTTGGGCAGAGCTATTGTTAGATGCGAAAGTCTCTTTAATGGATGAACCATTATCGAATCTGATGCGAAGCTTCGAGTCACAAATGCGCACAGAAATATTGAAAATTACATAAGCGACTTATTACGACAATTTATGTTACATATGATCAAACTGAAGCTACTGACGATGGCTGGTCGAATTGTTGTTTTGAAAGATGAGCGACATTATGCAAGTCGGCACACGAGAAATATAGATGCCCCTAATTGCATATTTGTGGCGCAATTTATCGGCTCACCAGCAATGAATATGTTGAATGCTACAGTTGAAATGGACGGATTGAAGGTAGGAACACACCATTTTAAATTACATAATAAAAATTTGAAAAGTTAAAAGCTGCTGGCTACTTAGACAAGGAAAATTATTTTAGGTATTCGAGCTGAAGACATCTCATGAAGAACCAATATTTATCTCAAACTTCTCCAGAGACACAATCTGAATCTGAAGTAGTTGTATCCGAACTGTTAGGGTTCAGAAATCATGGTACATAGCTACATTCCAAGGAATGGAATTGATTTCTAAAATTAGATTCAGAACCCAAGTGATGACGAACGACAAGATTACACTAGCATTTGATATGAATAAGTGTCACTTTTTGATGAAAAACACGAAATCGTATCGTCTCAGGGGGAGTATTCAGTGTCTAGAAATTTTTAAAATGTATCACGTTAGCCGTGGTAATGTTATTAATCGTAACTGCATGTGGCCCTAATCGTTCGAAAAGAAGATATTGATAAAGCATTGAATAAAGATAATTCTAAAGACAAGCCTAACCAACTTACGATGTGGGATGGATGGCGACAAGCAAATGGCGTTTTTATAAAAATTACGAATCAATATACTACTAAAACCGGCATCAAAGTAAAGCTTTGTAAATATTGGTCAAAATGATCGACTAGAAAATATTTCGCTAGACGCTCCCTGCAGGAAAAGGTCCAGATATCTTTTTTCAGCACATGATAATACTGGAAGTGCCTATCTACAAGGCTTAGCTGCTGAAATCAAATTCATCAAAAGATGAGTTGAAAGGTTTCAATAAGCAAGCACTTAAAGCGATGAATTATGACAATAAGCAACTAGCATTGCCAGCTATCGTAGAAACAACCGCACTTTTCTATAATAAAAATTAGTGAAAATGCACCGCAAACGTTAGAAGAAGTTGAAGCTAATGCCGCTAAGCTAACTGATAGTAAAAAGAAACAATACGGTATGTTATTTGATGCTAAAAATTTCTATTTTAATTATCCGTTTTTATTCGGCAATGATGATTATATTTTCAAGAAAAATGGCAGTGAATACTGATATTCATCAGCTAGGACTAAATTCAAAACATGTCGTCAAGAATGCTGAACGATTACAAAAATGGTACTGACAAAAGGGTGTCTTTCAAGGCAGCAACACGCGATGTCGTGATTGGTCTTTTAAAGAAGGAAAAAGTAGGACAATTTGTCACTGGACCGTGGAACATTAATGAATATCAAGAAACGTTTGGTAAAGATTTAGAGTAACAACAGTACCTACAGATGGTGGCAAACCTATGAAAACCATTTCTCGGTGTACGTGGTTGGTATTTATCTGAATATAGTAAACATAAGTATTGGGCTAAAGATTTAATGCTGATATCACTAGTAAAGATACATTACAAAAATATACAGATGAAATGAGCGAAATTACTGGACGTGTTGACGTGAAATCATCTAATCCAAATTTAAAAAGTGTTTGAAAAAGCAAGCACGTCATGCTGAACCGATGCCTAATATTCCTGAAATGCGACAAGTTTGGGAGCCAATGGGCAAATGCAAAGCATATTTATCTCAAAATGGTAAGAACTTAAAACAAGCGTTAGATGAGGCGACGAATGATATAACGCAAAATATTAAGATTCTTCATCCGTCACAAAATGATAAGAAAGGAGATTAGTTATGACGAAACGTAACCCTAAATTAGCGGCATTATTATCTGTTATACCTGGTTTTGGGGATCAGTTTTATAACAAAAAGACCCATTAAAGGGACGATATTTTTATCTTTTTCATCAGTTTTATTTCTGTATTTTATAGCTTTTTAAATATTGGTTTTTGGGATTGTTCACATTAGGGACAGTACCTAAGTTAGACTGATTCTCGTGTCTTACTTGCACAAGGTATTATTTCTATCTTACTCGTTGCTTTTGCAATCATGCTATATGTCATTAATATTTTAGATGCATATCGTAATGCTGAACGATTTAATCGCAATGAGGAAATAAAAGGATCCGAAGGCACGTATGGTTGCAACATGGGACAAGACGTTCCTATACTTATTAATCTCACCAGGTCATTCTTATTGATATTTGTAGTTGTATTTCATTAATATTTATGTTTGGAGTAGCATTTACAAATTACAATTTATACAACGCGCCTCCGAGACACACATTAGAATGGGTTGGTTTAGATAACTTTCAAAAACGTTATTCACAATTGGCGTTTGGCGTAAAACATTTTTCAGTGTTATTACTTGACATTAGTATGGACGCTTGTTGCAACGACACTTCAAATTGCATTAGGGCTGTTTTTGGCAATTATTGTAAATCACCCCTGTCGTCAAAGGTGAAGAAATTTATCCGTACTGTGTTAATCCTACCTTGGGCTGTACCATCATTTGTGACTATTTTAATATTTGTAGCGTTATTTAATGATGAATTTGGTGCGATAAATAATGATATTTTGCAACCTTTATTAGGTGTAGCACCAGCATGGGTTAAGCGATCCGTTTTGGGCAAAAGTGGCATTAATCGGCATTCAAGGTATGGCTTGATTCCATTTGTCTTTGTCACTGTCTCACTGGAGTACTGCAAAAGTATTTCATCAGATTGGTACGAAGCAGCAGATATGGATGGTGCGTCTAGTTGGCAAAAAGTTTAGAAACATCACATTCCTGCATGTCATTTACGCCACAGCGCCATTGTTAATTATGCAATATGCAGGTATTTCAATAATTTTAATCTTATTTATCTATTTAATAAAGGCGGTCCCACCAGTGTCAGGGGCAGAATGCTGGTAGTACAGATATCTTGATATCTTGGGTGTATAATCTGACATTTGAGTTTAACAACTTCAACATGGGTGCAGCTGTGTCATTAATTATTGGATTTATTGTTGCTATTGTCGCATTTATTCAATTCAGACGTACAAGTACGTTTAAAGATGAGGGAGGTTTATAAGATGACAAAGAAGAAAAACATATTAAAAGCAATCGGTATTTACAGTTTTATAGCGATGATGTTTGATCATCATTTTATATCCACTACTGTGGACATTTGGCATTTCCCTTTAATCCAGGTACGAACTTGTATGGTGCCAAATGATACCGATAATGCAACATTTTAAAAATTATGCATTCTTACTATTCGATGACAGTAGTCAATACCTGACTTGGTATAAAAATACGCTTATCGTAGCATCTGCAAATGCACTGTTTAGTGTGATATTTGTCACGTTAACAGCATATGCTTTTTTCTAGATATCGCTTTGTTGGTCGTAAATACGGGCTGATTACATTTTGATTTTACAAATGTTCCCTGTATTAATGGCAATGGTCGCAATCTATATTTTGCTAAATACAATTGGATTATTAGATTCTTTATTTGGACTAACACTGGTATATATTGCGGATCGATACCGATGAATGCCTTTTTAGTGAAAGGTTACTTCGATACGATTCCAAAAGAACTTGATGAATCTGCCAAAATTGATGGTGCAGGGCATATGCGTATTTTCTTACAAATTATGCTTCCATTAGCTAAGCCGATTTTTAGCAGTTGTTGCTTTGTTCAATTTTATGAGGGCCATTTATGGACTTTATATTACCTAAAATACTATTAAAGAAGTCCTGAAAATTCACATTAGCAGTTGGATTGTTCAACTTTATTAATGATAAGTATGCAAATAATTTCACAGTGTTTGCAGCAGGGGCAATTATGATTGCAGTACCTATAGCAATCGTATTCTTGTTCTGCAACGCTATTTAGTATCAGGTTTAACAAACAGGTGCGACAAAAGGTTAGTTTGAAATTAGGAGTGGGGCAGAATTGATAAAGAACCACTAATGACGATAAAGATTAAAAGGAGGACGTTATGATGACGATTAAAGTTGGAATCATTGGGTTGGTGGTATTGCGAATGGCTAAAGCACATGCCAAGTTTACAAAAAGTTGAAAATGTTGAAACGATCGCATTTTGTGACGTAGACATTTCCGAAAGCAGCGAGTGCGGCAGAAGCATGATGGAACTGACAATGCAAAGGTTTATGATGATTACAAAGCATTGTTAAAAAGATGACACGATTGATGTTATCCATGTTTGTACGCCAAATGACTCGCATTGTGAAATTACTGTAGCGGGGTTGCATGCTGGTAAACATGTGATGTGTGAAAAACCAATGGCTAAAACGACAGCAGAAGCTCAAAAATGATAGATACAGCTAAATCAACAGGTAAAAATTAACAATAGGTTATCAAAATCGTTTCCGAGCAGATAGTCAATTTTACATCAAGCAGCGCAACGTGGCGACTTAGGAGACATTTACTTCGAAAGGCACTATGCCATCTCGTCGTCGAGCAGTACCAACATGGGGTGTCTTTCTAGACGAAGAAGCTCAAGGTGGAGGACCATTAATCGATATCGGTACACACGCTTTAGATTTAACGTTATGGATGATGGATAATTATGAGCCAGAATCAGTGATGGGTTCAACATTCCATAAAATTAAATAAACAGCATCATGCGGCAAACGCTTGGGGTTCATGGAATCCAGATGAATTTACAGTTGAAGATTCTGCGTTTGGATTTATTAAAATGAAGAATGGAGCGACGATCATTTTAGAATCCGCTTGAGCGATTAATTCTTTAGAAGTGGATGAGGCAAAATGTTCATTATCAGGAACTAAAGCAGGTGCTGATATGAAAGATGGTCTACGTATTCATGGTGAAGACATGGGTACACTTTATACCAAACACGTTGAATTGGAAAACAAAGGCGTCGACTTTATGAAGGTAATGAAGTGGATGAAGCTGAAGAAGAAGCAAAAGCTTGGATTGATGCAGTTGTAAATGATACTGAACCAGTTGTGAAACCGGAACAAGCAATGGTAGTTACAAAAATTCTTGAAGCGATTTATCAGTCTGCAAAATCAGGCAAAGCAATTTACTTTGAATAACATCATACGGTAAGGAGGCACATCATGACAAAAATTAAAAGTTGGTGTGATAGGTGTTGGTGGTATTGCACAAGACCGTCATATTCAGCATTGCTGAAACTCAAAGACACAGTCTCATTGGTTGCAGTACAAGATATTAATACAGTGCAGATGATTGATGTTGCGAAGCGCTTTAATATACCTCATGCAGTTGAGACACCTAGCGAGCTGTTTAAACTTGTTGATGCGGTGGTCATTTGTACACCCAATAAATTCCATGCTGATCTTTCTATAGAAGCATTGAACCATGGTGTCCATGTCTTATGCGAAAAGCCAATGGCAATGACGACGGAAGAGTGTGATCGCACTGATTGAAGCGGCTAATAAAAATTACAAATTATTAACTGTCGCATATCATTATCGTCACACAGATGTGGCAATTACTGCTAAAAAGCAATTGAAGCAGGTGTGGTTGGTAAACCAGTAGTAGCACGTGTACAAGCGATGCGTAGGCGTAAAGTGCCTGGGTGGGGTGTTTTTACCAATAAAGCATTGCAAGGTGGCGGTAGTTTAATCGATTATGGTTGCCACTTGTTAGACTTATCTTTGTGGCTACTAGGTAAAGAATATGGTGCCGCATGAAGTGCTAGGAAAAACATATAATCAATTGAGCAAACAACCGAATCAAATTAATGATTGGGGAACATTTGATCACACTAAATTTGATGTCGATGATCATGTTACTAGTTATATGACATTTGCCAATCGAGCAAGCATGCAGTTTGAATGTTCGTGGTCTGCAAACATCAAAGAAGATAAGGTACACGTTAGTTTATCAGGCGAAGATGGCGGTATCAATTTATTTCCATTTGAAATATATGAGCCCCGCTTTGAGAGCTATTTTTGAAAGTAAAGTTAATGTTGAGCATAACGAAGACATTGCTGGTGAGAGACAGGCGCGTAACTTTGTCAATGCGTGTTTAGGGATAGAAGAGATTGTGGGTGAAACCGGAAGAAGCACGCAATGTAAAATGCCCTTATAGAAGCGATTTATCGTAGCGATTTTGATAACAAGAGCATACAACTTTAATGATTATTATATATAATACAAAATTATCAATATAAAAAGAAGGAGTGCTTTTCAATGAAAAATAGGTGTATTTTTCAGTATTATTTTTACGATAAAAATTTTTGAAGATATGTTAGATTATGTCGCAGAATCTGGATTGGATATGATTGAAGTTGGAACAGGTGGTAACCCAGGAGATAAATTTTGTAAGTTAGATGAGTTGTTAGAAAATGAAGACAAGCGCCAAGCATTTAGTGAAGTCAATCACAGACAGAGGCTTACAAATAAGTGGTTTCAGTTGTCATAACAATCCAATTTCCCCAGATCAGACAGAAGCAAAAGAAGCCGATGAAACGTTACGTAAAAACAATCCGTTTAGCAAATCTATTAGACGTGCCAGTTGTTAATACATTTTCTGGCATTGCGTGATCAGATGATACCGCTAAAAGCCTCAATTGGCCTGTTACACCTTGGCCAACAGCCTACTCTGAAATTTATGATTATCAGTGGAATGAAAAAGTTGATACCATATTGGCAAGATTTAGCTGAGTTTGCAAAAAGGAGCAAGATGTAAAAATTGCCATAGAGTTGCATGCAGGATTTTTAGTGCATACACCATATACGATGTTGAAGTTACGTGAGGCTACAAAATGAATATATCGGTGCTAACTCTGATCCTAGTCATTTATGGTGGCAAGGTATTGACCCAATTGCTGCGATTCGCATATTAGGCCAAGCAAATGCAATTCATCACTCCATGCTAAAGATACGTATATTAATCAAGAAAATGTAAATATGTATGGTCTAACTGATATGCAACCATATGGTAACGTTGCGACAAGAGCATGGACATTCCGTACAGTTGGTTATGGACATAGTCCATATGTATGGGCAGATATCATAAGTCAACTTATTATTAATGGATATGATTATGTATTATATTGAACATGAAGATCCTATTATGTCAGTAGAAGAAGGTTTCCAAAAAGCTTGTCAAACTTTGAAATCTGTTAATATTTACGACAAGCCAGCAGACATGTGGTGGGCATAATACGAACTCGAGGTTAGTCTGAAGTTTGTCTGAAGTAAGACTGGTGGCAGTGTTGAATGAATGCATATGTCGCCATGCCATTGCCAAAAATTTCACACCTTAAATCATGTCATTGTTTGTAAAGAAGGTGTACTTTATATAAGTATTTAGCGATGGTCATACCCATTCATTAGTAACAATCCTCACCATTGAAAAGAGTATATAACCTTTTCGATAGTGAGGTATATGATATTAAAAAAAGCCTGTTGTCACAATGGTCATAGATACGACATACTTTAAAGGTTTCTGAATATAATATTTCAGAACGCACTTTTAAAAGATGGACGTCGATGTCGACTAATGTGATGACAGGCTTTTCATCTTTTTAAATATTCATTAATTTCTCTTCTTGTTTAATACGTACATATAAGAAATACGCATACGGTACTAATAAAATAGTTGTATATGTTGCGTGTGTTAACAATAATACACCTGATTAATTCAGGAATGATGTTTAAGAAGTAATTTGGGTGTTTTGTAATTTTATATAATCCAGATTTAATAATAGGATGGTTAGGTAAAATGAATAATTTTAATGTCCAAATACCACCTAAAGTTTTAATAACCATAAATAACATGATATAAGCAAAGATTAATATAACTAAGCTAATACCATTTGCAAAGCTAAATGTATCTTTTATTAATAAATGCCTCTACACCAGCCAATACATAAATTAAAAACGTGTGTTATTGCTAAAAAAACTTCGAATTTTTAACGCCATATTCAACTGCACCGTCTGCTTTTAATTGTTTTGAGTGATTAATAGATATCTTTAAGCTGACAAGTCTGATACAGAAAAAGATAAGTAATATAGATAGAATCATGATGTCCTCCTGTCATTATGTCATATGTATATAGCGTTGATTTTGACAACATCAAAGTATTTTATAGATAAAACTTGTCAAATACTATTAACTATTTATTAATTTTTAGTACATAAATATGTTTCTAAGTATGTGTTTATGTTCAGTATTTTGGATAATTTAATAATTTTAAGGATATTAAGCGCTACACCGACGTGATATATTTGGCTTAACGAAAATGATTGAGGTGACAGAGATGAACTTTTTGATATCCATAAGATTCCGAACAAAGGCATTCCATTATCGGTACAACGTAAATTATGGCTTAGAAACTTTTATGCAAGCTTTCTTTGTAGTGTTCTTTGTTTATATGGCTATGTATTTAATTCGAAACAACTTTAAGGCGGCCCAACCGTTTTAAAAAGAGGAAATCGGATTATCTACATTAGAACTTGGTTATATCGGATTAGCATTTAGTATCACGTACGGTTTAGGGAAAACATTACTTGGATATTTTTGTCGATGGACGTAACACAAAAACGTATTATCTCGTTCTTACTTTATCTTATCTCGCGATTACAGTTTTTAATTATGGGATTTGTTTTAAGTTACTTTGGTTCTGTAATGGGATTATTAATTGTACTTTGGGGACTTAACAGGGGTGTTCCAATCAGTTGGTGGACCTGCAAGTTATTCAACGATTTCAAGATGGGCGCCAAGAACGAAACGTGGCCGATACTTAGGATTTTGGATACATCACATAATATCGGTGGTGCCATTGCAGGTGGTGTTGCACTTTGGGGTGCTAATGTATTCTTCCATGGAAATGTTATAGGATGTTCATTTTTCCCATCGGTGATTGCATTACTTATTGGTATCGCAACATTATTTATCGGAAAAGATGATCCGAAGAATTAGGATGGAATCGTGCTGAAGAAATTTGGGAAGAGCTGGTCGATAAAGAAAATATTGATTCTCAAGGTATGACGAAATGGGAGATCTTTTAAAAAAATATCCTGGGAAATCCTGTTATATGGATTCTATGTGTTTCAAAACGTCTTTTGTATACATTGTATGAATCGGTATTGATAACTGGGCACCGTTATATGTGTCAGAGCATTTACACTTTAGTAAAGGCGATGCAGTTAATACGATATTCTACTTTGAAATTGGTGCATTAGTTGCAAGTTTATTATGGGGCTACGTATCAGACTTATTAAAAAGGTCGTCGTGCAATTGTAGCTATTGGCTGTATGTTTATGATTACATTTGTTGTCTTATTCTACACAAATGCTACAAGTGTCATGATGGTTAACATTTCATTGTTTGCATTAGGTGCGTTAATCTTTGGTCCGCAATTACATTGGTGTATCATTGACTGGTTTTTGTTCCTAAAAATGCCATCAGTGTAGCAAACGGAATGACAGGTTCATTCGCGTATCTATTCGGTGACTCAATGGCGAAAAGTTGGTTTGGCGGCTATTGCTCGATCCAACACGTAACGGTTTAAACATCTTTGGATATACATTAAGTGGATGGACAGATGTTTTCATCGTCTTCTATGTTGCATTATTCCTAGGCATGATTCTATTAGGAATCGTTGCTTTCATGAAGAAAAGAAAAATTAGAAGTTTAAAAATTTAATATCAATCGGATTAAAAGTATCGCCAATCTATTGCAATATAGTTGGCAATCCTGCCCCTGACGGCATGTGCGTGAAGAGATGAAAGATACTGCTTTCTACCCTTGCAAATATATCATCTCTATGTCTCGAGGGCGGATCATAATTCCCTGTTATGAAGTATCCTTATTTGCCCGACTTAGGGTGACTCAATGAATTTACTCCTTACAATAAAGACATATAGCGGTGTCAATATTGTAGGGAGTATTGTTTTATATTTAAACTCTCTAAAAAGCGGACTGAAAGAAAGGAAAAACTTCTCTATCAGTCCGCTCATAGAACAAAATGGAGCGCTATAATCATTAGTTATGTGCTAATCTATTTTTGCTTTGCTTACAATAATCACTTGGCGACATTTGTAAATATTTTTAAAATGATAGCTAAACATTTTTATACTCTGAAAAAGCCTACTTTGTCTGCAATTTCATAGTGTTTGTAATGTCGATCTAACAATTGCAGAGATTGTAAAATACGATAGCGATTTAAATAATCGACAATTGTAATACTCAACACGATATCTTTAAAATGTTCGCATCGCATACGATTCACTAACATCGATATGTTGAATTAAATCTGAAACAGTCACTTTCGTTTGATAAGATTGCTTAATTCGATCCACATCTAGGTTTACATAATAATCATCGTATTCTACTTTTTAATAGTGGTTGGAAGGCATCATGACAAGATGCTAAGCTACGGCCGTTCTGTGATTGTTGCTCTAATAAGGTACGGACAAGTCTTCCTAAAATAACTTCTAATTGTGCATGGTCTACTGGTTTTAATAAATAATCAAGAACATGATGTTGAATGCCGGCTTTCATATATTCAAAGTCATCGTAACTCGATAATATGATGACATTACAATCTAGATGCGCAATATCATTGAGTAAATCGACGCCATTTTTACGTGGCATACGAATATCAGTAATTACTAATTCTGGCTGATGTTGTTGAATTAGTGATAATGCTTCAACACCATCTTTAGCAGTGTATATTGTATTGAAATGATAGTCTCCCCAAGGAATGATTTTGCTTTAATCCTTCTCGAATAATTCGTTCATCATCACAAATAACTACCTTAAACATCTACATTCCCCCTTGAAAGTGGTATTTTATAACAAATTAACGTACCTTGATTACGCTTTGAAAAATATGGAGTCGTGCATGTGAACCCTATATTGAATCATTGCTTTTATTGTGTAAATGATTTAATCCCAAATGCTTAGTATCAAATACATCATTATTAAGAGATTGGCGTACATATTGCAGGCGAGATGACGACATCCCGATACCATTGTCGCAAACTAAAACATGTAAATTCTGACGTGCCAATGTCAGGCGTATAGTAATGTCCAATGACTCAGTATCTCTACCATGTTTAATAGCATTTTTCTATGAGTGGCTGAAGCATCATTTTACCAATTGTCTGGTGACGCTTCTTCAGAACTTTCAATATGGAGCTTAATCATGTCATCAAAACGGATGTTTTGTATTGCAACATACTGTTCAATGTAGTTCAACTCTTCGTTTAATTCCACTGTATGTGAGTTTGTACGTAATGAGTAACGTAACATTTGGTGATAATTGTTGGACCACAGTTTGTGCTAATTTCGGAGATAACGTAATTAAATATTGTATTGTTTGCATCGTATTGAATAGGAAATGAGGCTGGAATTGGCGTTCTATTTCCTTTAACTGAATATCACGCAAGCGACGTTCTGTATGCTCAATAGAATGGATCAGTTGCTCATTTGATTCAAATAAATCGTAAATATAATTATTAATTTCTTCTAGTTCACTGTTGTTTTTAAAGGCGTATATGTACCTAGATGACGATTTTTGGCATAGTAAATTTTTGAATAATCGTTTCGATATCTTTTGTTTGTCGTTTAGCCATATTATCTGCGCTAATGAAACCAAATATTACTAGTAAAACAAGAACTACGGCCATAACAATTAACAACGTGATACCATCTTCAATGTTTTCATGTATATCTTTATAAATAATGAGACGATGGTCAGCATGGTTTAATTTTACAGATTCATTCATAAATCCGAATTGTTGTGGTCTATACTTTTTCACCTATAGTAAAACGGTCATCGTTGGCGTATAAAATATTGTCATATTGATCGACGATAAGTGCGAATTGTCGGTTATCTTTCTTAATTTCACTTAAACGTGGGGTGTTAGCCATATAAATTTTAAGCATATATGTACTATTTTTGAATTTAAGCTGATGCGTTGAAAATAAATACATATTTTAGTGTTTAAATGTTCATAATTATTGGTTATAAACTGATTTGGTCCAGATAATTCATAATAAAAAGTGTTGCGGGCTGTTGGTGTATTAATTTTTAATAATTCACGTTTTGTAGCAGTAACATCATGATGATTTGTTAAATCGAGCTCTTGAAACGAATTATTATGCTGTGTAATAAATGTCTGAATCTGCTTTTCAGTGTGATGTAAAGATGACTGACTTTCATCAACATGTTGATGAATCGTACGATGCTCAATCCAAATATAGATGGCATAGAAGCTTACTAGTCCAATAATAATGACTAAAAATACTGGAAAAATAGTAGACGCAAATAACGATCGTCTCAATTGATGTCTATAAGGTTTGTATGCCGTCATTTGGAATCATCTCAAAAATTTATGATGTGGAATGTCCGGTAATTTAGATTTCGGTATTAAAGGTATGTTCTTAAGATTTTCGATAGACTGATCGCTTTGTTCACTAGCATCCTTTCGAATTGACTTGGCATCGAACTCTGCAACTAATCGTTGTTGTACTGAGCAGCTTGTTAAATATTGCACTAACTTTTTACGCTTAGGATGAGGTGTGCATTTTTAACTAAAAGCAATACCATCAACATTTAACATTGTTCCTTCAATTGGATAAACGATTGAGACAGGATAACCTTTGTTTTTCCATGTGCGTGCATCTTGTTCGTAGCTTAGACCTGCGTAATATTTACCTTTTGCAACATCTTCAATGACTTTAGACGTCTTTTGACAGTTGCATCGCATGGTTTTGGAATTGATGCACATCACTTACTCGATGATGCATGCTATAAATAGCGCGCATATGTTGATAGCCTGTCGTTGTTGTATTTGGATTTGAGTACGCAATTTTACCTTTAAGTATAGGTTGTAATAAATCTTGCTAACCTCGAATCTTAATATCTCCTTGTAAATCTGAATTCACTACTATAACTGTTGGCATTAATAGAAAACTAGTAACATATTTATTGTTCGAGCGATAATCCTCTAATTGCTGTGTTACAGATGTATCTTGATAGGGAACAAAAATCTTCTGGATGATCGATTGTTTCTGATAACACACCACCCATAAAGACGTCACCACGCTCCGAAAAATCTTCGTTATGCAAGTTTGAAAGCAGTACTTGAGTAGATGCATGTTTGATTTCAATTTTGACATGCTCTTGTTTTTCAAATTCATTTTAAAAATTGGACGAATCAAGTTTGATTGATACGGAGAATAAAACTGTTAATACATTTTTATCTGATTCAGGTGACGCGTATTAGCGCATGATGATAAAAAATGAGAAATAATAGCAAGATATAAATTTTTGATTTCATGATATCCCATCAATTCTATGTATATTTTAATACAATAATTTTTAGCAATAAATGACGCATAAGTAATGTTAAATATTTAGAAATGTTTATAGATGACTTGTTAAGACGTTGCAAATGTTGTGATAGCACAAAATTTTTGTTTGTCAAGACGATTTACCGAGGCTGTAAAATCAAACTGTTATATTTTATTTGTAGCTGTTATATAAAAATCGGCAAGATATTGAACAGTTCAAAAGTGAATTTTACGTCAATAAAAGTATTTAATCCAGTCTCTTCATATATAAAAGTAAATCTTTCTAAGTGTTGATTTAACGCTTATCAACAATCATTTTTATAAACAAATATATACTCCTAAATTAACTTTTTAAAAGCAATGAAAAATAGTGAACATTATAACTGTTGTATAACAGAATGCAATTAACATATTACGTTACACAAATTAGTCTAGATTTCTATGTTTTTGACATACATTTGATGAAAAATTGTACATAATTTATGTGAAAAATCACAACAAACATGCTACAATGACTATGAAAACGTTAACATAGCATTTCAAATTCACAACATTATACAGATGGAGGCGTTTAGTATGTTAGAAACAAATAAAAATCATGCAACAGCTTGGCAAGAGTTTTAAAAATGGAAGATGGAACAGACACGTAGATGTAAGAGAGTTTATCGAATTAAACTACACTCTTTATGAAGGTAATGATTCATTTTAGCAGGACCAACAGAAGCAACTTCTAAACTTTGGGAACAAGTAATGCGGTTATCGAAAGAAGAACGTGAACGTGGCGGCATGTGGGATATGGACACAGTAGCTTCAACAATCATCTCATGATGCTGGTTATTTAGACAAAGATTTAGAAACAATTGTGAGGTGTACAAACTGAAAAGCCATTCAAACGTTCAATGCAACCATTCGGTGGTATTCGTATGGCGAAAGCAGCTGTGAAAGCTTACGGTTACAATTAGAACGAAGAAACTGAAAAATCTTTACAGATTATCGTAAAAACACATAACCAAGGTGTATTCGATGCATATTCTAGAGAAATGTTGAACTGCCGTAAAGCAGGTGTAATCACTGGTTTGCCTGATGCATACGGACGTGGACGTATTATCGGTGACTATCGTCGTGTAGCTTTATATGGTGTGAGATTTCTTAATGGAAGAAAAATGCACGACTTCAACACGATGTCTACAGAAATGTCAGAAGATGTAATTCGTTTACGTGAAGAATTATCAGAACAATATCGTGCATTAAAAAGAATTAAAAAGAACTTGGACAAAAATATGGTTTCGATTTAAGCCGTCCAGCAGAAAAACTTCAAAAAGAAGCAGTTCAATGGTTATACTTAGCATACTTGCTGCAGATTTAAAGAACAAAACAGGTGCAGCAATGAGTTTAGGTCGTACATCAACATTCTTAGATATCTATGCTGAACGTGACCTTAAAGCAGGCGTTATTACTGAAAGCGAAGTTCAAGAAATTATTGACCACTTCATCATGAAATTACGTATTGTTAAATTTGCTCGTACACCTGATTACAATGAATTATTCTCTGGAGACCCAACTTGGGTAACTGAATCTATCGGTGGTGTAGGTATTGACGGACGTCCACTTGTTACGAAAAACTCATTCTCGTTTCTTACACTCATTAGATAACTTGAGGTCCAGCTCAGAACCAAACTTAACAGTATTATGGTCAGTACGTTTACCTGACAACTTCAAAACATACTGTGCAAAATGAGTATTAAAACAAGTTCTATCCAATATGAAAAATGATGACATTATGCGTGAAAGCTATGGCGATGACTATGGTATCGCATGTTGTGTATCAGCGATGACAATTGGTAAACAAATGCAATTCTTCGGTGCACGTGCGAACTTAGCTAAAACATTGCTACGCTATCAATGGTGGTAAAGATGAAAAAAATCTGGTGCATAAGTTGGTCCAAACTTCGAAGGTATTAACAGCGAAGTATTAGAATATGACGAAGTATTCAAGAAATTTGGTCAAATGATGGATTGGCTGGCAGGTGTTTACATTAACTCATTAAATGTTATTCACTACATGCACTGATAAATACAGCTATGAACGTATTGAAATGGCATTACATGATACAGAAATTGGTACGCATACAATGGCAACAGGTATCGCTGGTTTATCAGTAGCAGCTGACTCATTATCTGCAATTAAATATGCACAAGTTAAACCAATTCGTAACGAAGAAGGTCTTGTAGTAGACTTTGAAATCGAAGGCGACTTCCCTAAATACGGTAACAATGACGACCGTGTAGATGATATTGCAGTTGATTTAGTAGAACGCTTCATGACTAAATTACGTAGTCATAAAACATATCGTGATTCAGAACATACAATGAGTGTATTAATAATTACTTCAAACGTTGTATACGGTAAGAAAACTGGTAACACACCAGACGGACGTAAAGCTGGCGAACCATTTGCTCAGGTGCAAACCCAATGCATGGCCGTGAGCCAAAAAGGTGCATCTATCATACTAAGTTCTGTAGCTAAGATCCCTTACGATTGCTGTAAAGATGGTATTTCAAATACATTCAGTATCGTACCAAAATCATTAGGTAAAGAACCAGAAGATCAAAACCGTAACTTAACTAGTATGTTAGATGGTTACGCAATGCAATGTGGTCACCACTAAATATTAACGTATTTAACCGTGAAACATTAATAGATGCAATGGAACATCGAAGAATATCCACAGTTAACAATCCGTGTATCTGGTTACGCTGTTAACTTCATTAAATTAACACGTGAACAACAATTAGATGTAATTTCTCGTACATTCCATGAAAGTATAACAAAATTTAAGGTGGGAGCACTGTGCTTAAGGGACACTTACATTCTGTCGAAAGTTTAGGGTACTGTCGATGGACCGGGATTAAGATATATATTATTTACACAAGGATGCTTACTTAGATGCTTGTATTGCCACAATCAGATACTTGGGAAAATTAGTGAGCCATCAAGAGAAGTCACAGTTGATGAAATGGTGAATGAAATATTACCATACAAACCATGACTTTTGATGCATCGGGTGGCGGTGTAACAGTCAGTGGTGGCGAACCATTGTTACAAATGCCATTCTTAGAAAAATTATTTGCAGAATTAAAAGAAATGGTGTGACACTTGCTTGAACACATCGGCTGGATGTGCTAATGATACAGCATTTCAAAGGCATTTTGAAGAAATTACAAAAACATACAGACTTGATATTATTAGATATAAAACATATTGATAATGACAAACATATTAGATTGACAGGAAAGCCTAATACACATCCTTAACTTCGCGCGCAAACTGTCAGATATGAAACAACCTGTATGGATTCGACATGTCCTTGTGCCTGGTTATTCTGATGATAAAGACGATTTAATTAAACTAGGGGAATTTATTAATTCTCTTGATAACGTCGAAAAGTTTGAAATTCTGCCATATCATCAGTTAGGGTGTTCATAGTGGAAAACATTGGGCATTGCATATGAATTAGAAGATGTCGAAGCGCCCGATGATGAGAGCTGTTAAAGCAGCCTACCGTTATGTTAACTTGAAGGGAAAATTCCCGTTGAATTATAAATACAATTCAGACCGAAAAAGAAAGCATATGCAACTTCAAGAGTGAAGGGGCATATGCTTCTTTTCAATTGAGTATTGAGTATTAGCAAGACGTAGTAAGTATATGAGACAACTTCTACAATGGTTGAAGGAAGACGTTTTTGTAAGTAGCTATGCTGATAAAGAATGTGACGTCTTGTTAAAGATGGGGTTCCAATATCATCATTTAGCTGATGTTGAATGGGTTATTATTTGCTACTTGCATATGAATATGAGTCTTTTCAAATTTTTATTGACCCTGAGTAATGAAAAATATTAAGATGAAACTTTAATATTAAAAAGCAATGCGGAGCGTGATTATGAAGAGAATTAGTAAAGATATATGGGCAGTATTTAAATTACTGTATCAAAAATAAAGGGCGTTTTAACATTAATGCCTTACTATTGCAGTTAATCATGATTTTTATTAGTAGTACATACTTAATTTTACTATTTAATATGATGTTAAAAGTAGCTGGGCAAAAGCCAACTTACGATTAACAATTGGACGGAAATCGTAAGTCATCCTGCCAGTGTGATACTTCTTGTATATTCATATTAAGTGTTGCTTTCTGATTTATGTAGAGTTTTCATTGTTAGTTTATATGATTTATGCCGGCTTTGATCGACAGATTATTACATTTAAATCCATTTTTAAAAATGCCTTTGTAAATGTGCGTAAACTCATAGGGTGTACCAGTTATTTTCTTTGTCATTTTATTTAATGTTAATGATACCCATTGCCAACCTAGGACTAAGTCTCAGTATTAACAAAAATATTTACATACCTAAATTTTTTAACGGAAGAACTTATAGAAAACGACGAAAGGCATAATCATTTACGGTACCTTTATGATTGCTGTATTTATATTAAACTTTAAATTAATATTTACTTTACCGTTAACGATTTTTAAACCGCCAGTCGTTATTTAAAAATATGAGACTAAGTTGGCAAATTACGAAGCGAAATAAGTTTCGACTTGTTATAGAAATAGTTATATTGGAACTCATCATTGGTGCGATTTTAACATTAATTATTTCAGGAGCAGCTTATCTTGCTATTTGTGTAGATGAAGAAGGAGATAGATTTTTAGTCTCATCAATTTTATTTTGTTGTATTGAAAAAGCTCATTGTTCTTCTATTATTTATTTACGAAATTATCATTAATCAGTGTGTTAGTACTGCACTTAAAACAAGAGAATGTATTAGACCAACCGGGCTTAGAATTTAAATACCCAAAAGCCGAAACGGAAGTCTAGGTTCTTTATAATTTCAATGGTGCTTGCAGTGACATGTTTTATCGGTTATAACATGTACTTACTTTTACAATAATACTATCAATACAAATATTTCTATTATTGGCCATCGTGGTTTCGAAGATAAGGCGTTGAAAATTCTATTCCGTCATTGAAAGCTGCTGCAAAAAGCGAATGTCGAATACGTTGAGTTAGATACAATTATGACTGAAAGATAAACAATTTGTTGTTGAGTCATGATAACAATTTGAAAACGTTTAACAGGTGTTAATAAAAACATTTCTGAATCTAATTTCAAAGATATCGTCGGTTTGAAAATGCGTCAAAAATGGACATGAAGCAAAAACTTGTATCCTGAGACGAATTTATTGAAACGGCTAAACAATCAAATGTGAAACTACTAGTAGAGTTAAAGCCACATGGTAAAGAACCAGCAGATTATGCACAACGTGTTATTGATATTTTGAAAAAGCATGGTGTTGAACATCAATATCGTGTGATGTCACTGGATTATGATGTGATGACTAAGTTGAAAAAGAAGCGCCATATCTCAAGTGTGTTATATCATTCCGTTGCAGTTTGGTCATTTTAAAGAAACATCATTAGATTTCTTTGTCATCGAAGATTTTCTTATTCGCCATGACTTGTTAATCAAGCGCACTTGGAAAATAAAAAGAGTCTATACTTGGACTATTAACGGCGAAGAAGATTTAACGAAATACTTACGAAACCAATGTTGATGGTATTATCACAGATGACCCAGCATTAGTGATCAGTTAAAGAAGAAAGAAAGACGAAACATACTTCGATGGTTCTATAAGAATTTTTGTTTGAATAATATAAACAAAGACCCTAAGTTATCAGATGATACTTTCAGAGGTCTTTTTAACGTCGCCATCTACGGGGAGTAGCAATCGTTTCATTCGTTTATAATCATATGACAAGGATTTATAAGGCACTTTGGCGTCACAAACACTTACATGATTTATTAGTGAATTATTAATTGTTTTTGTGAATGCAAAGGGTTAGAAATTGAATCGTAAATACTTTCTAATCTATGTTTCGCTTTAGTCATTTGATCCAAATTTTTAGTGCGTATAGCTGATTTAGCAATATAGTGCGCAGCTAAAATGTCGCGTTTTGAAACGCATCTAAATTTTGGTACGATAATTTATTTAAGTCAGTGTTTGCTATTAATTCATGCTAATTGATCGCACAAGCGCTTGATGTTGATACGTATGTGATGTAGTTTCAGATTTGCTTGCTAATTCTAATACCAGTCGTATCAAGGAGCGCCGCTTTAATACCAGCAACTAAATATGTTTTTGATTTTTCATTTGTGTTGTCATGCTTTGTTACTCCTTTGATGTACATTAATCAAAATTATACACTATTGTATATTGCAAAGCTAATTAACTATAACAAAAAGATAGTTAATGCTTTGTTTATTCTAGTTAATATATAGTTAATGTCTTTTAATATTTTGTTTCTTTAATGTAGATTGGGCAATTACATTTTGGAGGAATTAAAAATTATGAAAAAGCAAATAATTTCGCTAGGCGCATTAGCAGTTGCATCTAGCTTATTTACATGGATAACAAAAGCAGATGCGATAGTAACAAAGGATTATAGTGGGAAATCACAAGTTAAAAAGAGGTAAAAATAGTGCTTCAATATCAGATAGTTATTATTGGGATATCATTAAAAATCTAGAATTACAATTTACTGCTGCATTAGATTTATTAGAAGATTATCGATATGGTGAAAAGAGTATGAAAAAGCAAAAGATCGACTAATGACAAGGATATTAAGTGAAGATCGGTATTTACTTGAGATTAAAGAATATGACAAGTATAAAGATTTATATAAAGAATATATGAGTAAAAATCCAACGTCAAAGGTAAAAAGAGCAAATTTCGATCGATATAATATCGAAGACCTAAGAGAAAGAATATAATGATTTACTAAGTTCTATTAAAGATGCGGTAGAAACATTTTAAAATCAGATGTCACAAAAATAGAATATGAAAATAAAGAGTTAAAATCTTATTCTTACGAAGAAGAAAAAGAAGGCTGCTTCTAGAGTTGATGATTTAGCAAATAAAGCGTATAGCGTTTATTTTTGCGTTTGTTGAGGATACACAACATAAAACTGAGGCATTAGAGTTAAAAAGCGAAAGTGGATTTAGTTTTTGGGTGATGAGGACAAACCACATCGCATCTCTAATAAAAGAATTGAAAATGAAATGCTAAAAGATTTAGAATCTATTATTGAAGATTTCTTTTATAGAAACTGGTTTAAATAAACCTGATAATATTACGAGTTATGATAGTAGTAAACATGACTATAAACATCATAGAGAGGCTTTGAGGCTCTAGTTAAAGAAACAAGAGAAGCCGTCGATAAGGCTGACGAATCTTGGAAAAACTAAAACTGTCAAAAACATATGGTGAAGCTGAAACAAAAGCACATGTTGTAAAAGAAGAGAAGAAAGTTGAAGAACCTCAAGCACCTAAAGTTGGAAACCAGCAAGGGATAAAACTACAGTTGATAAAGTTGAAGAAAGCAACACAACCAGTGGCACAGCCATTAGTTGGAATTCCACAGGGCACAATTACAGGTGAAATTGTAAAGGTCCAGACTATCCAACGATGGAAAATAAAATGTTACAAGGTGAAATAGTTCAAGGTCCAGATTTTTCTAACAATGGAACAAAACAGACCATCTTTAAGTGACAATTATACACAACCATCTGTGACTTTACCGTCAATTTACAGGTGAAAGTACACCAACGAACCCTATTTTAGAAGGTCTTGAAGGTAGCTCATCTAAACTTGAAATAAAAACCACAAGGTACTGAATCAACGTTGAAAAGGTACTCAAGGAGAATCAAGTGATATTGAAGTTAAACCTCAAGCAACTGAAACAACAGAAGCTTCTCAATATGGTCCGAGACCGCAATTTAACAAAACACCAAAGTATGTGAAATATAGAGATGCTGGTACAGGTATCCGTGAATACAACGATGGAACATTTGGATATGAAGCGAGACCAAGATTCAACAAGCCAAGTGAAACAAATGCATACAACGTAACGACAAATCAAGATGGCACAGTAACATATGGCGCTCGCCCGACACAAAAAGCCAAGCAAAACAAATGCATACAACGTAACAACACATGCAAATGGTCAAGTATCATATGGCGCTGCCCGACACAAAAAGCCAAGCAAAACAAATGCATATAACGTAACAACACATGCAAATGGTCCAAGTATCATATGGCGCTCGCCCGACACAAAAGCCAAAAGCAAAACAAATGCATATAACGTAACAACACATGCAAATGGTCAAGTATCATACGGAGCTCGCCCGACATACAGAAGTCAAGCGAAACAAACGCATATAACGTAACAACACATGCAGATGGTACTGCGACATATGGGCCCTAGAGTAACAAAAATAAGTTTGTAACTCTATCCAAAGACATACAGTCAATACAAAACATTACGTATCTTTACAACAGTAATCATGCATTCTATGATGCTTCTAACTGAATTAAAGCATCGAACAATCGGAAGCATATTTCTAAATTATTTATTCATTATAGTCTTAAACATAACATGACCTAATATATTACTAACCTATTAAAATAAACCACGCACATCTAAGTGATATACGACAATCACAGCAATAATAATTGCTTTAAAAAGTCGTACCGAACTGGAACTTACAAGTCTAGTTCGAACACACACTGATGATGAGTGGTTTTCTTTATTTTAAACATGAACAATCAGATAAGTTACTAGCATTAGCAAATATTATTAAATCAAAGGGCTTCGATTCATCAAAATTTAAAACAATGATTAAAAATTAGACGTGCAAATGTTAAATTCTAAAACGGAAATACCCACCATCCCATTAAACCACTTTTTGTTCAATCACTATGTTTCATATAGCTTCAATAATAAAACGAAACTGCTTCAACCCAGCTTCAACTTCAGCCTACTTCAATAACCAAACGAATCCGCTTCATCCAAAATCAACCATTCTAACGCACATATTCAAATATAGCAGCTGCACCCATACCGACACCAATACACATCGTAACCATGCCGTAACGGCTATCGGGACGTCTACCCATTTCATTAAGTAAACGCGCGGTTAACATTGCGCCTGTAGCACCTAATGGATGACCTAAAAGCAATAGCGCCACCATTCACATTCGTACGTGATATATCTAGACCTACTTCTTTAATAGATGCAATTGTTTGAGAAGCTAAAATGCTTCGTCTCAATTCGATCAAATCAATGTCTTCAACAGATAGATTGCTGAGTGACAATACTTCAGGAATCGCATATGCAGGCCCAATACCCACAAATTTTCGGGTCAACGCCTACTGCCTTATAACCAACGAATCGTGCACAGGTGTCACGCCTAGTTCTTTTCACTTTATCTCCAGACATTAAAACTACAAATCCTGCACCATCAGAAAGTGGGGCAGATGTTCCCGCAGTCACAGTGCCGTCAGCTTTAAATACTGTACGTAATTTGGCTAATGCCTCCATCGTGGTGTCAGGGCGTATAAATTCATCTTGGTCAAAAGATATTTGTGTGTACTTTTGGTCCTGCGTTTGTATATTCAACTGGAGTTTACTTGTATTGGGATAATTTCATCGTTGAACCGACCATCACGTTGTGCTTCATAGGCACGTTGATGACTTCTGACAGCATAAGCATCTTGATCTTCGCGTGATACGTCAAAATTGGGATGCTACATTTTCAGCAGTTAAACCCATAGGATATGACGCACCCTATATCATCATATTGTGAGGTAGGATTGTTTGTGGGCTCGTTGCCACCCATTGGTACGGCACTCATCAATTCAACGCCACCAGCTACTAAGTATATCTCCTTGACCAGCCATAATTTGATTGGCTGCAATCGCGATGGGTTTGTAATCCTGATGAGCAGTAGCGATTCACTGTTTGACCAGTACCGTGTCAGATAATCCCGTAAGCAATGCAATCGTTCGTGCAATGTTTTGTCCTTGTAATCCTTCTGGAAAAAGCCGTACCAACAATGACATCTTCAATCATATTCTTATTGAATTTTCCGTCAACATACGTTTCAATACGCCTTGTAATACTTTGGCTGCGACATCATCAGGTCTTTCGTGGAATAATGCGCCTTGCTTTGCTTTTCGCTGCGGCTGAACGCCCATAAGCTACAATGTATGCTTCTTGCATGGTTATCATCCTCTCTTAATGACTATCTTTTAATTACGTAATGGCTTACCAGTTTTTAACATATGTGCAATTCTTTTCATATGATTTTTAGATTTTTAGTAAGTCAATAAAGCCAATTTTCTCCAACGATTGAATGTAACGTTGATTGATAAAATGTATTTCTTGGTAAATCACCACCCGCTAAAATTGTATCGATATTTAAGGCGATATGATAATCATGGTCGCTAATAAAAATGACCCCATCTTTGCGCATCTAATTGTCCTTGGATCGATGCTTTGAAGTCTTCACCCTAAAAGCGATATATTGATGTCTAGGATTCGGAATATAGTTTGTTTCTGCTTCATATTTCGCACGTTTGAGCGCAACTTCGACACGTTGTGCTGTATTGAAAAATAATCGTATCTGTATCACGTAAATAACCATAACGACGTGCCTCAAAGGCATTTGTAGAGACTTTCGCAAATGCGATATTCGTCAGTACTTTTGTCATGGAAGCTTGTTTGTCATCAAACTTATGCGATGTGCGTAATATGCGATCGAGCCATTTCTGCAAGGCCACCGCCACTCGGTAATAAGCCAACGCCTGCTTCAACAAGACCGATATACGTTTCACTTGCAGCGACAACAATAGGTGAGTAGCACAAGCTCACAGCCACCGCCTAAGGCACGACCTTGAACAGCTGTGACTACTGGTTTCAAACTATACTTCAAAACGATTAAAAGCTATAATGTAATTTATCAATTGATTGTGCAACGACATCGTATACAAGACCGTCTTCATGCGCCTTTTTCATTAAGAAAAGGTTAGCACCCACACTGAAATTGTTACCATCTGCATAAATAACCATACTTGTGTAATGGTCATTTTTCCAGTAAATCAATCGCATCAACTAACGCATCGTTGAATTCATCGGTAATGACATTATTTTTACTTTGTAATTTCAGTAACAGTCGATCATCATGAGTTACGGAAAGTTTGGCATCACCTTTATCCCAAAGTTCATCTTTTACGAAGTGAGAAACAGGTGTTGCATATTCGATGGTCTCATCTTGTTTATAAAAGCCACCATCTAAATCACTAATCCATTGTGGTAAGTCTCCACTCGTCTTCCATACGTGTTTTTAACACGTTCATATCCCATTGCATCCCATAATTGGAATGGACCAAGTTTCCAGTTGAACCCCCAGACAAGCGCACGGTCTATGTCTCGGAAATCATCGGTAGCTTTAGGTACATTGATAGCAGAGTAATAGAAATGTTACGTAATGTCTCCCATAAAATAGTCCCGCTAGTCTTGCGCATTGAATATGACATCAAGGTTATGCACTAAGTCTTTATTAAATTCATTTAAAATTGGTAATTGTGGTTGCGATACAGGTACATAATCTTGTTTTTCAACATCGTAAACAAGTCGAGCTTTTAGTTTCTTTATCCTTTTTGTAAAAATCCTTGTTTCGTTTTTTACGTCCGAGTGCGCCATTGTCAAACAACGTATTTACAATTTTTGACATCATGAAAATAAGGCGTTTCTTCAGGTACTTGTTGCATGCCTTTAATTACAGACACTGCAATATCTAAACCGACTAGGTCAGATAGGGCATATGTACCTGTTTTTAGGACGACCAATCGCTTGCCCAGTTAAAGCATCCACATCACAATGCTTAACTTGTGTTGCTCGGCGCGATACATAATATCATTCATTGTTTGCGTGCCGACTCTATTTATGCGACAAAAGCCAGGCACATCATTGACGACAATGACACCTTTACCTAACACATTTTGCGCGAAATTTTTTTACATCTAATATGATAGATTCCTTCGTGTGTGACGTAGGTATTAACTCCACTAATTTCATAATACGTGGTGGGTTAAAGAAATGTAGACCAAAGAATCGTTCTCGATCCTTCTCGTTAAATGCTTGAGCAATCGCATTAATTGGAATACCTGATGTATTTGTAGCGAATAAAGCATCTTCTTTAGCATGTTGTAGAACTTGTTGCCAAAACAGCATGCTTAATTTCAATATCTTCTTTGACTGCTTCGATATATAAATCAGCATCATCATTTACCAAGTCATCATCAAAATTACCATATGTTAAATGACTCGCTAGATTTAAGTCGAATAGTAGCGGCCGTTTCTTATCTGTAATTTTATCGTAAGATTTTTCGCAATGAGATTTGGATCGTTTTTGTCCACTACAATATCTAATAGTTTTACTTTTAAGTCCAGCATTCACAAAGAGTGCTGCCAGTTGAGCGCCCATTGTGCCTGCCAAGAACGGTTACTTTTATTAATTGTCATAGTGATTCCTCCAATTTAGTTGAGGATAAGATAACCATTAAGATAATTGGAATAACGTTGCTATTTTATAAAAATTAATTAAGTATCTTTGACAGTCATCTTAGCTCTTATTTAAGGAAAAAGCTTTATGCTTAAAAATAAGTCTTTTTAGTGAAATTAATGCATCTCATATAATTATTTGCTATTTATACGAAAAGCAGAATCTCCAGTCAAAGCGCGTCCAATTACTAAGGCATTAATTTCATGTGTACCTTCGTACGTGTAAATCGCTTCTGCATCAGAGAAGAAACGTGCAATATCATAATCGTCGCTAGTATGCCATTACCACCTGTAATACCGCGGCCCATAGCTACTGTCTCACGCAAACGTAAGGCATTCATCATCTTCGCCGTTGAAGTTGCAACCTCGTCATATTCACCATGTGCTTGCATATTAGCTAATTGAGCACATGTTGCCATTGCTTGAGCTAAATTACCTTGCATCATTGCTAGCTTTTTCTTGTATTAACTGATATTTACTAATTGGTTTGCCGAATTGCTTACGCTCAGTGACATAATCTAATGTGGCACGTAAAGCGCCAGCCATACCACCTGTAGCCATATAAGCAACGCCTGCTCTCGTTGAATAAAGATTTTGGCAATATCTTTAAAGCTTGTTATGTTTTTGTAAGCGATCCGCTTCATCTACTTTGACATTAGTTAATTTAATTAGGGCGTTAGGAACAATGCGAAGTGCGATTTTATTATCAATGACTTCAATATCGACGCCATCTTGTTCTGGTCTGACTACAAAGCAATGGGGTTTGCCAGTTTCTTTATTTACTGCGAATACTGGAATGACATCAGATACATGTGCACCACCAATCCATTTCTTTTCACCATTGATAACCCAAGTATCGCCCTGGCGTTCAGCGACTGTTTCAAGACCTCCCCGCAACGTCCGAACCGTGTTCTGGTTCAGTTAAAGCAAAGCATGTACGCAGTTCATGTGACTGTAATTTAGGTACATATTTCGCAATTTGTTCTTTGCTACCTCCGAAATAGAAAGTGTTATGCCCTAAACCTTGGTGAACACCGAGTAGGGGTAGCTAAGGAAATATCAAATCGCGCGAGTAGGTAAGACATGAAAAACTGAAATAGTTGACTAGGCATTTTGGCGTTTGGACGATCCTTGTAAAAGTAATGGATTGTTAAAATAATTTAATTCTCCAGATCTTTTTAAAATAGTCCTCGGGCTACAGTAGCGTCTATCCAATGTTGATTAATATTTTCACGGTACTTACTTTCTAGCAATGAATCTACTTGTTGTAAAAATTCGACTTCACCGTCTGTTAAACCTTTAGCAATACTAAGTACATCTTCAGAAATAATGTTTTTAAGACCGTTTCTTTTTCAAATGTCATATAAATTCCTCCTAAAAATAATATGAATACTAATGTGAAATGCATTTAATTCAAAAACAACACGCTTTATTTGTAAACGCTTACACTAAATGTCAAAAATTTTTATCACCTTTAAAGTGTTTGTGAGACTTTTGTCATTCATCATTTGTCGAATCGCAATTTATCTGGTTTCTGCGTACTGTTTAACGGCATATGTGTCACTGGTACATACATTCTTGGGACTTTATAACCTGCTAAACGACTTCGCATATGTTGATCTAAAATTTCAGCGTAATGAGGTTCATCTTCGCGAAGTATAATGGCTGCAGCATTGATTCACCATATTTTGGACGATCATAGCCAACGACCACACACCGGTCTACTAGTGGATGCTCAGCTAAAGCATTTTCGACTTCGGATGGTAAGACATTTTTCGCCACCAGTTATGATTAATTCTTTTTGCGGTCAATAATAAATATATCGCCATCGTCGTCCATCTTCGCTAAGTCACCAGTTAATAAATAACGACCATGAAATGCTTTTGGCAGTCTCTGCTGGTTTATTCCAATATCCTGGCGTGACATTTTTAGCCTTAATTGCAAGTTCGCCAATCTCACCAGTAGGTACTTCCTCACCGTTATCATCAAGGATACGTGCATCAACGAACATGACTGCTTTACCAATACTCATTGGCTTACGTTTTGAATTTTCCGGTGTATTAACAAGTACAAGAGGTGCTTCAGTTAAACCATAGCCGTTAATAATGTTTATGCCATATTGTTTTAAAAAGCTGCTTTGGATACTTGGTAATGGTTGTGAACCACCTTGGATGATATAATCCATAGCTTTAAAAATTTTTCAGGATTAAAATTACTAGCACGTAGCGTACTATAATACATTGTCGGAATCATGATAATAAATGTAGGGTGATATTGTGCAATCATGTCATTCAATTCTTCGCCGTTAAAGTAACGTTGAAGAATAAGTGTGCCACCTGACATTAATACTGGTAATACAGTATCGTTAAACCCTAAAACATGGAACATTGGTGTTGATACAATCGTAATATAGTTTGAATTGAACTTATACGTCAGCTCTAAGTTTGCGCCGTTATGAACAAATGATTCATATGAGAACATCACACCTTTAGCGATCCGGGTTGTACCACTTGTATAAATTAATGCTGCAAAGATCTTGTGGTTCAACAGGTGTTGCTTGAAAAAGGTTGGTGATAATCTGGATTTACGATTTCATCATATTGCGCTACATCAATATCCATATGCAATAAGTTTTGGTCAATATCGGTGAGTGAACTTAAATGTTTTTCAGCACTAGAAGAGCAGTTTTTAATTGGCATCTTCCACAATGGCTGCAATTTCTTTTTGGGTTAACCGCCAATTCAATGGTAAAAACCGCACCTGTTTTAAAAACAAGCAAATAATAAATCTAATATTGCAATATCATTTAGCGCAAAAATACCGATAATATCGCCTTTTTAACACCTTGAGATGTTAAATAATGTGCCATATTATCAGCACGTGCATTGAGTTGTTGGTATGTCCAAGATGTTTGTTTTGCGTGATCGATAACGGCAGGCTTGTCATCATCGAAGTCTGAACGCGTTTTTTATCCAATCGGAAATTCATTAGTATACCCCTTTAGCTTCACTTTCATACTTTATGAATTGATTGTTTGTTGTCCCCATTTTTCTTTGTAAATGCTGGTATCAATTAATTTTTAAATGATCAGCAATAATTGGTTTAAAAGCCATTTGATTCAAAATATCTTTATGCAAATCAAGACCTGGTGCAATTTCAATTAGTTTCAAGCCTTGATTGGTGAGTTCGAATACTGCACGATCGGTAACAAAATAGACTTCTTGCTCGAGTGATTGTGAATATTGTGCATTAAAAGTCGATATGGCTCACATCTGATACAAATTTCTGGTTTTTGTCCTTCAGTTTCAATGTTTAATCGTTGATTATGGCATGAGACATGACTGCCAGCTACAAAAAGTACCTGAAAAGATAATTTTATTTACAGATTGCGTAATGTCTATAAAGCCACCACATCCATTTAGTCGGTCATTGAAGTAAGACACGTTGACATTGCCGTATTGATCAACCTCAGCAAAGCTAAGATAGGCAACTGATACACCATTGTTATAAATAAAAATCCCATGCTCGATCATGAGGGCATGCGCACATCTGCATTGTAATTCATACCAAAATGTTCACGACTCCCAACGAATCCACCGAAAAATGCCAACATCTAGAATCGGTTGCACATCATGTTCAACACATTCTTCGTGCAATAAATTAGAGAGTTCATTATTGATGCCATAACCGATGCTAATTGTATCGCCATAAGTTAAAAACTGAGCAGCACGTCGGAGAATCAATTTGCGACTATTAAAAGGTAATGCGGGTTCAGGTATTCCATCAATTCGTTCTTCTCAGACAAGGCTGGTAAATAATGACTCTGAATTACTTGGCGGTGATTCTTTTTCATCTTCTGTGACGTATACATAATCGACAAGATTTCCTGGGATAACAACTTCATTCGGTTTTAGTTGATAGTCGTCAACTAAAGCTTTAACATGACAATAACTTTCCCATGATTGAGCTTTCGCGTTTAATGCGACATGAGTAACACTCGCTCAAGTACGCTTCTTGAGTTAAATAAAATGTTACCTTGTTGATCATGCGTATGTTCCTCTCAGTAGTGCCACATCAACGCTAGGGAATGTGTAATGTAGTATGTTTCATCGTTGATGGTTACTAATGAAACTAAAATCATCAGTTGTTCGTGTATTTACTTTACCGCCACCGTATCTGAGGATCGACAGCTGTGTTTAATCCGATTTTAGTAATAACTCCAGGTAATAATTGATTACTCTGACGATAATGAGTTGCAATGATACCTTGTGGTAAAAATAAGCTTCAATGTCATTATTTTTCATTGCTTGTGCCGTTTTGGAAGAAGCCGTTAAAATACTCATAATGACACGTTTAATCATGCGACGTTCTATAAAATCATCTAAATCCGGTGCGGCACCTAAACTATGAATATCATTCGCTAATATAAACGTTAAATCATTGGGCGTATGATATGTGTCATGTTGCGCTAACACAGCACGTAGAACTTCGGCGGGTAAGTTGGCTACAGCTAATGCTGGTAAAACCAATCACATCACCATCTTTAATGATATGTTGTAAGTCGTGCCATGTGATTTGTTTCAAGCAAGTCACCTCCATCACATTTGATAAAATATAGCGTTTTTTTACACTTTGTGTAAACCCTTACAAGAAATATAACATAACGACGTTTAAAAATCAATTAGAAATATCTTTTTATTCTGATAATAGACACAGTATAGACACATTTTGATGGTCGATAACAATTGTAATATCAAGGGTTTGTAATGAATTGAATATCATTAAAATACTTATATAAAAATATTGTTCGGAATATAAAAAGTTAAATAGGTTTTGATTTTAAATATGAAATACAAAGTGCTCAATCGAACAAAGTATTTATATTAAAATATGGAAAATCCATCAATATTAAATTAAAAATAGTTTTATTATGAAAAAGTGAAAGTAGGTAAGTCTATGGAAGGTCTTAATCATCGAAGAAACACAGAAAAAGAAGAGACAACACAAACGCAATCAGTTGCACCTAATACAGGTGAAGAGGGGATGTCATCAGCAAGTACACAATCAACTAAGACGTCCGACATACATAATGAATCTATCGATAAACAAATGGAAGCTAAAGCGCATGAAACAGCGCAAAAATACAGATTTAAAAACGAAGCAAGAAGTTTATTTGATAATGCAACCAAATCAATCGGTAGACTAGCGGGCAATGATGAAAGCTTAAATCTTAATTTAAAAGATATGCTTTCTGAAGTATTTAAGCCGCATACTAAAAACGAAGCAGATGAAATATTTATAGCGGGTACTGCTAAAACTACGCCAGCAATTTGTGACATATCAGAAGAATGGGGAAGCCATGGCTCTTTCTCAGTATTCATCGCTTTCACAGTAACATTTATTGGATTATGGGTCATGGCAGCAATTTTTTAATAACACTAACGCGATTCCGGGTCTCATTTTTATAGGGCTTTAACAGTACCATTATCGGGTTTGTTCTTCTTTTATGAATCAAATGCGTTTAAAAATATTAGCATTTTTGAAGTTATTATCATGTTCTTTATTGGCGGCGTATTTTTCATTACTAAGTACGATGGTATTATATAGATTTGTCGTTTTTAGTGTATCGATTCGAAAAGGTTTGGTTCTTTAACATTTTTCGATGCATTTTTAGTAGGATTAGTTGAAGAAACTGGAAAAAGCACTCATTATTGTTTATTTCGTAAATAAATTGAAAACAAATAAGATTTTGAATGGATTATTAATCGGGCTGCTGCTATTGGTGCAGGGTTCGCAGTTTTTGAATCAGCAGGTTATATTTTTGAATTTCGCTTTAGGGAGAAAATGTCCCATTATTAGATATTGTCTTCACACGTGCGTGGACTGCGATTGGTGGTCATTTAGTTTGGTCAGCGATTGTTGGTGCTGCAATAGTTATTGCGAAAAGAACAGCATGGCTTTAAATTCAAAGATATTTTTTGATAAACGCTTTTTAATATTCTTTTTATCAGCCGTTGTTTTTACATGGCATTTGGGATACATCTTTAACTGTACTTGGCAGTGATACGTTGAAAATATTTATTTTAATCGTTATTGTGTGGATACTTGTATTCATTTTAATGGGGGCAGGTTTAAAACAAGTGAATTTACTGCAGAAAGAATTTAAAGAACAACAGAAAAAGTAGACGAATAATAATTAAAGCTTATGTTGCTCATATGTTTGTGACATAAGCTATTTTTATAATTTGTCTTTAAAAAGAGTGGAATAGGAATACTTTTTGGAGTTAAAAAGTGTTTCACGTTAAACAAATAGTGACAATTAGATTTATATAAAATGAACATGATTCACTGAAAGTATGTAATAACTCATTTATTGAAATTCATCAAACAGAAATTAATACAATCATATAAGCAAATTAAACCACGCCATAATCATATTGGATGACTTCGGCGTGGTTTTTATGAGATGAAGCAGGGCTGAGACATAAATCAATGTCCCACACTCCCTTATCGTTCAATCGTTGTTCGATAATCGATTAAATAGATACCTTCAGGTGTTACTTTATAATTTTTAACCTTAGAGTTAGCAGCGACTATTTGATCGTTGTAAGCAATATAACTGTTTGGTACATCTCGACTTGATAATTTAATAATATCATTAGAAATATTGTGACGTTCCTTAACATCTACAGTATGATTCAATTGATTAATTAAATCATCGACGTTGCTATTATTGTAGTCTCCTTTATTAATAGCACCATCTTTTTATATGCTTGATTAAAAGAAATAACCTGTATCACCGCGAGGGATTGTCCCAAAACTATACATCGTTGCATCCCATGCAGAACGGTCTTTTTAAGTAACCTTCTATGTCATCAACACTTTTTAATGTCGATTTCAATATTTGCTTTTTTTAGCATCTGATTGTAATACTTGCGCAATTTTCGATAGCTCTGGACGACCGTCATACGTAATTAACTTAATTTTTAAAGGGTGTTCTTTTGTATAACCATCTTTTAGCTAATAACGTTTTTTTGCTTGTTCGATATTTTGTTTGGTTAACTTAGGTTCTTTAATATATGGAATTTTATCATTAAATGGACTCGTTGCAGGTTTCGCATAACCTTGATAAATATGATCTGCAATACCTTGTCTATCAATGATATGATGCAATAGCTTCACGAACGGATTTAGTCATTTTTATTAGTATGATTATACATAAGTAAAGAAGTTCTAAATCCAGATTCTTTTGACACTTTTTAAATTTTGATTATTTTCTATGTCTTGAACTTTTATTAACTGGGACATCAGTTATTAAATCATCTTTTTGAGATTCTAAATTTCTGACGCGATTATTGCTGTCTTCTTGGTACGTCACAGTAATATGATCGAGTTTGGGTTTACCTGCCAATAGTCCTTAAAATTCGACAATGATATTTTTCGAGATTGCTTATAATCTTTTATTTGTAAGGGCCTGTACCAACAGGAGTTTGATTAACATCTGATTTAGCATCTGTATCATAAATTGCCATAAAAAGGATTAGCTAATTCAGATACAAGTTCAGGAGTAAGCGGAGTTGGTTTTAATTGTCAGTTTTTGACCTTTAGCGGTAATTGATGATATTTGGTAATGAATATTTGACCAAGTCGCTCATGCTATTTTCAAGGCTAGATTTCACTTTTTCTGCAGTCAATTTTTGACCGTTTTGAAATTTAATATTATCTTTTTAATTCTATATTCTAACGTTGTATCATTTGGTTGATGATACGATTTCACTAATGCTTTTTCTATTTTTCCTTGATCGTTTGTTTTAAATAATGATTCTGCAGCACCAATCTTAACTGGTACATCTGTTTCATAAGGTGCAATAGACTTTGTTTTTAACGGTAACGAAATATTTAAGTCTTTTGCCAGATGAATGCATTGAGCCACATCCTGATAACACTAATACTGCTGAAAATATAGTTGCTAGTCTTTTAAACTTCATTTCATTAACATCTCTTTCTAATTACTATGTAAAACCCAACAATTAATATTTTAAAACTTTATTTTGTTAAAGTAAAAATGTTGTTCAAGTTTAGTAATTATTAAAGTTCAATTAATTGTAGTAATTATGCTTTTTAAAAATAAATATTAGAAATGAAGTTAGCGATATTTATAGTGATTCACGATAAACATATATAACTAAGTATTGAGCAACTGCTGTAGTACTGCAGCTTGGTTATGTTTAGTATCTTTTGCTGCATATAACAATAGAACATGATTATGCTGATTTACAATATCCTTTAATTTTTCAAAAGCATCTTTTGCGCATCCTGATCGCGTAATTCTTTTTCATATTTTTCTTTAAAAGCTCCAAAAAGTTTAGAATCATGTTGGAACCATTGTCGCAACTCAGTAGAAGGGCAATGTCTTTTAACCAATAATCTAGGTTAGCAGTTCTTTTTCGAAAATACCTCTCGGCCAGACTCTATCGACTAGGATACGAATAGCGTCGGTATTATCTTTATTGTCATAAATCCGTCCAATATCTACGGTCATCTTGTGAACTCCCTTTCTTATGAAAATTCAGTGAGCATACATCAATGCATGTTGTGGTGGGACGACCAAATAAATTTTGCGAAAATATCATCTCTGTCCCTACTCCCAATTAAAAAACAGCCATGACAAAGTAAAGTCATAGCTGTTTTGGTATAGATGTCATTTATTTTTACGTTTAGTTAAATACTTCAAACCAACTGCAAAGACCGTGTGCCCGGCTATGGTTTTGTATCAATGATTTTTAATTAAATTATTATTTTTAACAATAATATTTGCAGTAACAATACTTACGAAATATAATGCAAATACTTTTACGTAACGTTGATTAAGTTTCATATGAGCACTAAACTCTTTTCTCAGTTATACTGCAACGCTTAGTCTTGGAGATCAAATGTTCTCGTAGTGTACGCGATGCATATCGTAATTTAAAGATTTAAGTGCTTCGATCGTAGATTGTAAGAATTTTGTACCACCACAGATATAAATTTCAGGTTTATTTTGCTAAAAATACTTGTAATTCTTCAGCGCCAATATAGCCTTGTTTATCTTTTAAGTGTGTATATAATTTAGCGTTGTCATGATGGCTTGCGATACTGTTGAAGTTGTCTTTGAAAGGTAAATGTTGTTCATTTTCAGCAACTTGAACCATCTGTGTATCTAAACCTTTGGCAGAGGCAGCTTCATACATAGCTACTAAAGGTGTAACACCAATACCTGAACCTAAGAAAAGTTGTGGTTCAGTCGTATTCTCTAATACGAATCCACCTACAGAGCGCAGCTAAATTAATCATATCGCCTTCTTTAATCTCATCGTGTAAGAAATTGTTGAAACTTCACCTTTCATGTTCTGTTGTGACATCACGTTTAACGCCAAAAGTTAAATGGTTTCACCTGATACGATAGAATAGTGACGTTTAGCTCTATATGGAAGTTTATCACTAGAAACATCAACTGTGATGTATTGGCCTGGTGTAAATTCACTAAAGTCATATTCTTCAGTTTCAACTGTAAATGATTTAATGTCTTCAGATTCTTGTTTAATATTGGTAATTTTGAATGGTTTTAAAAACCTATCCACATCATTTGATCATAAATTTCTTTTTCAATTTGGATGAACACATCACGCAATAACGCCATATGCTTTTGCCCAAGCTTGAATGACAGGGTCATTTTCTTCTAATCCTGTCACGTCTTGAATGGCTTTTTAATAAATTTTTCCCCCACAATTGGATAATGTTCAGCATAAACTTGTAGTGCGCAGTGTTTATATGCGACTGGCATAATGACTGGTTTAATAACACTTAAGTTATCGATATTAACCGCTGCGGCCATTACAGCTTGTGCTAATGCTGAAGATTGCATGCCTCGTTTTTGGTTCGTTTGATTAAACATGTTTAAAAAGTTCAGGATGCGCTTTAAACATTTTTGGATAAAAGATTGACGTAATTTCTGTCCCTTTCTCTTTAAGTAAAGGCACTGTTTGTTTGATAATGTCTTTCTCTTGTTCTGTAAGCATGATACTCCTCCTTTAATCTGTCTATTTTTGATTATTCTACTAAAAATTTCGATATTCAATTAATTAGTTTGAGAAAAATATAAATAAAATGGCAAATTTGATAATTGTATGACATTTTTAATTTTTAAATACTATCAATAAGCATTGTGTACAATTGTCTGTTTGCACACCGACGATTGCGCGCATTTATTTGACTAATTCACATTGTTGTTTTCTTAGAGTAAACATGATAATAAAATGTGAAAGTGTAAATAATCACTGGCGAAGTACGAAGACTAAAGACATCTAAGATGTAATCGTATACAAATTAAAAAGGTGTAAAAATTAAAAATAAAATATGAAATAAATCACAATTTAATATTGACCCAGTACTTAATGCATGTTACATTTTATATATGAAATAAATCACAAACTTAAAAGCGGATGACACATGACCTTTTAAGTTATGCGTTGAAAATAAAAAGAGATGTTTATTTGTTTTTGTATCGTCAATAAGCAGCATTAAACTAACATATTTGAAACTACACGTATATTAGTGAATTAATCATAAAGGGAGTTTTTGTAATGAACAAATTTAAAAGGGAACAAAGTTGTATTAATAGGTAATGGTGCAGTAGGTTCAAGCTACGCATTTTTCATTAGTGAACAAAGCATTGTTGATGAATTGGTCATCATTGATTTAGACACTGAAAAAGTTCGAGGAGATGTTATGGATTTAAAACATGCCACACCATATTCTCCAACAACAGTTCGTGTGAAAGCTGGCGAATACAGTGATTGTCATGATGCGGATCTAGTTGTCATCTGTGCTGGTGCTGCACAAAAACCTGGAGAAACTACGTTTAGATTTAGTATCTAAAAACTTGAAAATATTCAAATCAATTGTTGGTGAAGTAATGGCATCAAAAATTTGATGGTATTTTCTTGTAGCTACAAATCCTGTTGATATTTTTAGCGTATGCAACATGGAAATTCTCTGGTTTACCTAAAGAACGTGTTATAGGTTCTGGTACAATTTTAGACTCTGCACGCTTTAGATTATTGTTAAGCGAAGCGTTCGATGTTGCGCCACGTAGCGTCGATGCTCAAATTATTGGTGAACATGGTGACACTGGATTACCAGTATGGTCACACGCTAATATTGCGGGTCAACCTTTGAAGACATTGCTTGAACAACGTCCTGAGGGCAAAGCGCAAATTGAACAAATTTTTGTTCAAACACGTGATGCAGCATATGACATTATTCAAGCTAAAGGTGCCACTTATTATGGTGTTGCAATGGGATTAGCTAGAATTACTGAAGCGATTTTTCAGAAATGAAGATGCCGTATTGACTGTATCAGCATTATTAGAAGGCGAATATGATGAAGAAGATGTTTATATTGGTGTTCCAGCAGTCATCAATAGAAACAGTATTCAGCAACGTCGTAGAAATCCCATTAAACGACGAAGAACAAAGCAAGTTCGCACATTCAGCTAAAACATTAAAAGATATTATGGCTGAAGCAGAAGAACTTAAATAACTTTTTATAAAAATCTATACCATTCCAAAAATTGTAAAACCTTACCCAAAAAAATTGTATAAAAGGGCTATTTGATACAACTATATGTGTCGAGTAGCCCTATTTTTTAATGTAGTGAAAGTCGTTGTTGAAATTAAATTCAAATCTGGCATAGCTTTAATCATAGCATTAAGATGATTGTCTAGCAGAGGCGATTTGCGGGCTCACTACAGTGCATGATGAACTTAATGCTTCAAATGTAACATTAAAAAAATAAAAGCAACGATGTCACTTCTTACTTCGTACATCGTTGCCATTAGTTCTGTTGATATTTCAGTTAGTCTTAATCCCCGAGCAATTCTTCAATTTCATTTTTGATAACTGTAACGTGAGGGCCCATAAATTACTTGCACACCAGTGCCTTGCTGGATTACACCTTTGGCACCAGTACTTTCGAGTAATACTTTATCGACTTTGTCATTTTTGATGAAGTGTGACGCGTAGTCTCGTTGCACAACAGTCAACGATTTCAATGTTATCTTTGCCTCCCAAACCAGCAACAATAGTTTGTGCTCTTTTCAGTAGCCTCAACTTGTTGTGCTGCAGCTATCTTCTCGACCAGGTGTTTTGAAATTAAATTTCGTAATTAAGAATCTGAAAACGATGTAATACAAACAGAACCACACAATTCCAATAGGTATGACGTATAGGTAGTTTGTTTACTATTACCTTGTAGCACACCAAAGAGTAAGAAATCGATAAAGCCTCCACTGAAGGTTTTGACCGATTGTAATGTTGAAAAATGTCTGCCATCATAAATGCTAATCCATCAAAGAAGGCATGGATTACATAAAAGAATAGGTGCGACAAACAGAAACTAAACTCTAAAGGTTCAGTAATACCTGTTAAAAAAATGAAGTGAGTGCAGCGGATAACATTAAACCGCCGACAACTTTTTATGTTCAGGTTTAGCTGTGTGATAAATTGCAAGTGCGGCACCACATAAGCCGAACATCATCGTAATAAAACGGCCTGACATAAAAGCGTGACACACCTGAATAATACTTCGTCACATCTGGATCACTCAAGTTGAGCAAAGAAGATGTTCTGCGTACCTTGAACTAAGTGCCCTTTGACTTCAAAGTACCACCAAGTGCCGTCTGCCAAAACGGTAAGTAAAAATATGAGTGTAAACCGAGGTGGACCTAACAATCTTAAGATGAAGCCATAAACAAAAGTACCGATGGCACCTGTTTTCGTTACAAATCCACCAACATGATAAATGCCGGTTTGTATGCTTGGCCAAATGAAAAACATCAATACACCTAAAAGATTGCGGCAAATGCTGTGACAATAGGGACAAATCTAGAGCCACCAAAGAAACCTAAATACGGGTAGTAATACCGCTTTTCGTGATATTTGTTGTGAAGTATTGCAGTCATAATACCTGTGATAATCCCGCCAAAAACACCGGTTTCAACCGTTTGTATACCGAGCACCATGCCTTGTCCATTTTGTGCAAGCTGATCTTTGCCAATGTGCCCGTGATAGTTAATAAGCCATTCATAGTTGCGTTCATAATTAAGAAACCGAGCAGCGCAGCTAAACCTGCAGTACCTTTATCGCTTCTAGATAATCCGATTGCGACACCAATTGCAAAGATGACCGGTAAATTTTTGGAAAACAATACTACCTGCAGCTGACATTAATGTAAAAATATTTTAATGAAAGGTAATATCTAAAATAGGGTATGCTTTAACGGTGTTTGGATTACTTTAATGCACCACCGATACCCAACAATAGACCTGCAGCTGGTAAGATTGCGATAGGTAACATAAAGGACTTGCCGAACTGCTGTGCTTTTTCAAATAAAGATTTCATCAACATCCCTCCTAATTATTCTCAATATAGCTTTTGAGAAATTTAATATCAATATATATTCTGTGTATGAAAATATTTTTCATAAAAATTGTTTGAATCATGTAACAATCATATAAATTGCTGTTTATATTGTTGTGAAAATGAGTTGACAAAAAGTCGGTATAGATATGTAGACATCCTATTTTTAGCGAGAGTAGGTTGATAAGGCATATCGGATAAATTTATAAGCCATAAAATAGATAAATAGTGTTTGTATCCAAAAATATGAGAAAGTTAAAACTATTTTTCAAAAATAAACATGATTCACCACATAAAAATAAATATACATAGCTATCGATAACAACTTAAGAAGGTGGATATATAAATGAAAAAGAAAGATTATTATGGATTGTGATCGGGACACGATGCAATATGCATTAATTTTAGCAGGGGGCAATTGACAGTCCACTAGAGATATTAGCTGTAACAACGTCGCAGGTAATCAATCAGTTGACAAGAATACGACAAACGCCTTGAACGTATTGGATATTATGGGACGCCAAGATATAGCAGTAGCGAAAGGTGCGGATAGGCCGTTAATTAAACCAGCTGCCTTTGCTTCACGAAATACATGGGGAATCTGGATTAGATGGTCCGAAACTACCGTCGACACCATCACGTCAAGCAGTTGACAATGCCAGCATCAGATGTGATTATAAACAAAGTGATGACGGTGATACACCTGTAACAATTGAGCGACAGGTCCTCTTACAGAATGTAACGGCATTGATTCGTGAGCCAAGAATCGCTGAGCATATTGAATCTATTACTTTGATGGGTGGTGGTACATTTGGAAATTGGACGCCTACAGCAGAATTCAATATTTGGGTAGATGCTGAAAGCAGCAGAAGCGTGTTTTTGAAAGTGGGATTACTATAAATGTGTTTTGGTTTAGATGTAACACATCAAGTTTTATGCGACGATACGTGATTGAACGCTTTGAAAGTATCAATAATCCTGTTGCACAGTTCGTCGTAGAATTATTGCAATTCTTTAAGAAGACATACAAGACTCACTTTAATATGGATGGTGGTCAATACATGATGCTTTGTACAATTTTGTATTTGTTACAACCAGAATTGTTTACAATGGTACCCGTTAATATCGACATTGAACATCAAAGTCCACTAACTTATGGCACTATGGCTGTCGATTTAAATCATGTTACAGGTAAGCCTGCCAATGCTTATTTTGCTACAGAGTTGATGTTGAAGAGTGTGGAACTTGATAGACCATAAGTTACGTACATACGAATAATACTTAATTAAATAGATACAGTTAACCCTAAGGCGCCTGATATAAGCGTCCTTAGGGTTTTTATCGATGGAGTTACAATGGTCATGACAATTTGATAATGATTGAGATATGTATGTTAAAAATGCTTCAAAAACACAAAACACAAAAAATATATGCAAAAATTTCAATTGCTTTATTTTTAAAAGATTAAAATCACAAAAATATAGATATAATTGAAATGTTGTTAAAACATCACAATGATGTACATGCTCATTTTGAAAATATGTGTTCAAAAGTGTGTACATCGGTGTGACGATTGATGATAAATTGAGCTCAGATGCTCAAGGAGGATCGAACATGAACAGGGGATAATCAGCAAATACTCAGAGAAATTGTATTGAATCCTACTATTCATGGTAAAGAACTTGAATCGATATTTGGTTTGTCTCGTAGACAACTAGGATATCGCATTCAAAAATCAATTGTGGCTTGAACAAGAGGGTTATCCAAAACTTGAAAGAACAAGCCAAAGGAAATTTTATTGTAAGTTCTGAAATCATGACGTTATTCAAGCGAGATGTATCGGAGCAACAAATGTTAAACGGCAACAATGTCATTTTAGCATAGAAACACGTCGTTATTATTTAATGCTCATGCTTTTTAGTAAGGAAAAACGCAATGTCTCTAAACCATTTTTCAATTGATTTACAAGTCAGTAAAAATACTGTCATTCACGATATAAATCATGTGAAAGAGCAATTGGAAAAATCATGGTTTGTCACTTAAGTATTCTCGAAAAACATGGTTATGAAATTGTTGGTGATGAATTTGAAGTTCGCCGTTTCTTCATTAAATTGATTGATCGAAGGTTGAATCATGATATTACTAAAAGTGAAGTTTTTAAAAGGCGCTCAACTTAACATTCGAAGATATCGCATATCAAAAGACAAGATCGAAACAGGTAGAACAATTTTTGAAGAGTCGCTTTATAGACAAATCACTTAGTTCATTGCCTTATGTCCTTTGTAGTGATTCGTAGACGAGATTCAAAGTGGTCATGTGATGAATCCATTAAATATTAATTATCAGTATTTGAGGATACGAAAAGAATATCAAGCAACGGAGATTATGACGCAACATGAGCCGGATTTGCCAGAAGCGGAAAAGTTATATTTGACATTACACTTACTTTCAACAAGTGTGCAATGGACTGATTTGCAAGAATCAGATAGCATATCGAATTTAACGATGGCCATCGCTCAAATGATTCACCATTTTGAACAAATCACTTTTATTAACATTGAAGATAAGGAGAAATTATCACAGCAACTCTTGTTACATTTAACGCCTGCTTTTTATAGGATTAAATATAACTTAACGGATCGTGATGAATTAATAAATCCTTTACAAAGGAAATTATCAATCCTTATTTCATATGGTGAAACAATCATGTCAATCGTTAACTGAATATTTCGGAAAATCGTTGCCTGATAATGAAATAGCATATTTAACCATGTTGTTCGGAGGTAGTTTGAGACGTCAAGATGAAAACTTCGATGGCAAGATAAAAGCTATTATCGTGTGTACACAAAGGCACGTCAGTATCACAAATGATGTTATACGAGTTGCGAAACTTATTTCCAGAAATTATTTTCTTAGATGCGATTTCACTTAGAACATTTAGAAAATTACACATTAGATTATGACATCGTCTTTTCACCAATGTTTGTCCTAACACATAAAAATTATTTATCACAAAAGTAGCTTTATCTGAAAATGAGCAACGAAAGTTACGTAAAGAAGTGATGAAGTACATTAATAAAGAATCGGCTGACATTGATAAGGAAATAAACAAGTTAATGGCATTAATTGAACGCACAACGACAGTTAATGACATTACAGAACTACGTGATGGTTTAGAAGATTTTATTGCGAATTATAATTCAATTTCAACCATTAATGGATCGATTGTCACACAAAATAAGACATTAGATTTAGCTGACTTGATACCAGCAAGGCACGTGAAAAAGAATACATCATGTTGAAAATATTGATGAAGCTATTGCTAAAGCAAGTGATGTGTTAGTTGCTAATCATTTTTATTGATATTAAATATATTCATGAGATGCAACAGGTATTTGATGATTCGTATATGGTTATCATGCAAAAATATTGCTATTCCACATGCATACTCTGAAAAGCATGTACATAAAAACGGCTGATGAGTATGTTGATATTACAAGAACCAATATACATGTCAGATGGCACAGCAATCCATATTATTGTACCTATTGCTGCTGTTGATAAAGTGACACACTTAAGAGCGTTACTACAATTGAGAGATGTGGCGCAAGACAATGACGCAATTAAGCGCATCATACAAAGTCGCAAAAATTCTGATGTAAATGAGATTTTTAAAAATTATTCAAATAAAGAAGCGAGGGAAAATGGATGGGACTGCAATTAGTGCATAAAGAAAATATAATGCTCAATTTGTCGGCAACTGATAAAGTCCGTATTGTCACAAATGTCAGAAGTGTTATTTCAAAATGGGTTCGTGAAGTCAACGTTTAAAGATGCAGTCATCGACAGAGAAAAAGAATTTGCTACTGGTTTACCAACACATCTATGTTCGGTCGCTATACCGCATACAGATGTCGAACATATTAACCATAGAACGATAGGTGTGGCTGTTCTAGAAAAGAGGTGCCGTTTATTGAAATGGGAACACTTGATCGACAGACAGAAGTGAAAATCGTTTTTATGTTAGCAATGGATAAAAGTAGATGATCGACTTAAGCTATTACAACAGTTGATGCAAATTTTTCAAAGTGAAGAAAAATTGGAGCAGATTCTACGAACGAAAGATGAAACAATTTTAGCAACACTAATCAATGATTATTTGGAATATAACTAAAAATTAATTGGAGGAATTGAAAATGAAACAAGTATTAGTAGCGTGTGGTGCAGGTATTGCAACGTCAACAGTAGTAAATAATGCAATTGAGGAAATGGCAAAAGGAACACAATATTAAAGTAGATATTAAACAAATCAAAATTACAGAAGTTGGACCTTATAGAAGACACTGCAGATTTATTAGTTACAACTGCAATGACAAAGAAAGAATATAAATTCCCAGTTATCAACGCACGTAATTTCTTAACTGGTATTGGTATTGAAGAAACAAAAACAACAAATCTTAACAGAGTTACAAAAATAACGGAATTGATATGTAACGTGGGTCAATAACATATTAATATATGCAAATTGCATATAAATGACTATCACGACAAATGATTGTTGATGACATAGAAACGCAGTGACTGTAATTCAAAAGGGATTGCAGTCGAATGTAGCAAGGGTTGTCGTTGAAATGACCGTAACGTCAAATGTAATCACAATCGGAAAGTATCGTGACAATGCATATATAACAGGGAGGGTTTAAATATGAGTTACTTCACTGATTTTTGTAAGGGGATTTTAGATTTAGGTGCAACTGTTATTTTTACCGGTTGTCATATTCTTGCTTGGCCTATTCTTTAGGGCAGAAAATTGGGCAACATTTAGGTCTGGTTTAACAATAGGTGTGGCTTTTTGTAGGGATTTTTCTTAGTCATCGATTTATTAGTTAAAAATTTGGGGCCAGCAGCACAAGCGATGGTTAAAAATTTAGGCGTCAGTCTGAATGTGATTGATGTAGGTTGGCCAGCAACATCATCTATCGCTTGGGCATCATCTGTCGCAGCATTTATTATTCCACTCGGAATCATAGTTAACGTTGTATTGCTAGTAACTAAAGTGACAAAGACGATGAATGTGAGATATTTGGAATTTTTGGCATTATACGTTTACAGCAGCAATGGTTTATGCCGTATCAGGCAGTATTTGGCAAGCGTTAATTAGCAGCAGTTATTTTCCAAGTTATCTGTTTGAAAGTAGCAGATTGGACAGCACCGATGATGAGTGAGTTCTTTTGATTTACCAGGTGTATCGATTGCGACAGGAAGCACAATTTCTTATGCACCAGTATTTACTTAGTTAAATTGTTACAAAAAGTACCCGGTCTGAATAAGTTAGATGCTGATCGCAAACAATTCAAAAACGTTTTGGCGCATTTGGAGGTCTATCTTTGTCTGAGCTTAATTTTTAGGTTTAGGTATTGGTGTGTTAGCAGGTTACAAACCTGGAGACATCATTAATTTAGGAATGATCAATGGCTGCAGTAATGGTATTAATGCCTAGAATGGTAAAAATCTTAATGGAAGGTTTAATGCCAGTTTCAGAGTCTGCAAGAACATGGCTAAATAAACGTTTTGTGAACGTGAAATTTATATTGGATTGGATGCGGCTGTAGCATTAGGTCATCCAGCAGTTATTTCGACAGCATTAATTTTAGTACCTATCACTGTTTTTATTAGCCGTTATTTTACCAGGAAACCAAGTACTACCTTTTGGTGACTTAGCAACTATACCATTTGTTGTCGCGTTTATTGTTGGTGCAGCAAGAGGAAACATTATTCATTCTGTCATTTAGTGGGTACGATTATGATTGCAATTTCATTATATATTGCAACAGACGTAGCACCCATTTTTCACAGATATGGCGAAAAGGTACAGATATTACAAATGCCAAAAGGTTCATCTGAAATTTCAAGTATTGATCGAGGTGGTAATATCGTTAACTATCTTATCTTTAAACTATTTAGTCTATTCAATTAAAAATCGAGGTGTTTGTGGTGAAAGCTTTAGTAAAAACAAAGAGAAGGACATGGCAACTTAGAACTTCTTGATAAAGAAGTTGCAACACCAGCTAGATGATAAAGTAAAGATTAAAGTACATTATGCAGGAATTTGTGGCACAGACATTCATACTTATGAAGGGCATTATAAAGTTAATTTTCCAGTGACATTAGGGTCATGAATTTTCTGAGTGAAATCGTTGAAGTTGGAGCAGACGTTAAAGATTTTTAAAGTTGGTGACCGTGTCACTTCTGAAACGACATTCTATGTTTTGTAATGAGTGTGAATACTGTAAAATCAAAGACTATAATTTATGCAACCATCGAAAGGTATTGGAACACAAGTTGATGGCGCATTTACTAATTATGTCATTGCACGTGAAAGTTTGCATCATATTCCAGACGAAGTATCGTATCAGTCTGCAGCTATGACAGAACCATTAGCATGTGCACATCATGGCGTTTCTAAGATTCAAGTGAACTCTGGAGATGTAGCAGTTGTAATGGGACCTGGGCCAATCGGATTACTTGTAGCACAAGTGTTGAAAAGTAAAAGGCGCAACTGTTGTGGTAACTGGATTGGACAATGACAAAAGTCAGATTAGATAAAAGCAGAAGCATTGCACATGGATTATGTAGTCAATTTACAACAAACAGACTTAAAAACGTATATCAATGGAATTACAGACGGTTACGGTGCAGATGTTGTTGTTGAATGTTCAGAGTGCAGTTCCAACAGCACGACAAGGTTTAGATATTTTACGCAAAAAGGTTTCTACAGTCAAATAGGTATTTTTAAGGATGCTGAAATTCCATTTGATATGGAAAAAAAGTGATTCAAAAAGAAATAACAGTTGTTGGTAGTAGAAGTCAAAAAGCCAGCAGATTGGGAACCTTCATTGCAACTTATGGCGGATGGTTTAGTAAATGCTGAAGCTTTGGTGACAAAAATATATGATATTTCGAAATGGGACGAGGCGTATCAACATTTAAAATCTGGCGAAGGTATTAAAGCATTACTTAAGCCGCTCGATTTAGATGAAAATGAAGGAGAGAATTAATATGGTAGAATCAATGCTAACTTTTATGCTTGGGCCATTAAGACAAATCACTGATTTTTATATGGAACATTTACTCGTAAATAATTCCATCGTCATTGCAGGTTATTTTTGCGACAGGTATTTTTAAAAGAGTTGTGAATTAAATCAAATTTGAGGTGATTTACAAGTGAAAGCATTGAAATTATATGGCGTAGAAGATTTACGGTATGAGGATAATGAAAAGCCAGTCATTGAAAGTGCGAATGACGTTATTGTTAAAGTACGAGCGACTGGCATATGTGGTTCAGACACGTCACGATACAAAAAAATGGGGCCATACATTAAAGGTATGCCATTTGGTCATGAATTTTTCAGGTGTTGTAGATGCCATTGGAAGTGATGTTACGCATGTTAATGTAGGCGACAAAGTGACAGGTTGCCCAGCAATACCTTGTTATCAATGCGGTATTGTTTAAAGGTGAATATGCACGATGTGAAAAAGTTATTCGTCATTGGCTCATATGAACCTGGATCGTTCATGGAATATGTCAAATTGCCAGCGCAAAATGTTTTAAAGGTTCCAGACAATGTTGATTACATTGAAGCAGCAATGGTTGAGCCATCAGCACGTTGTTGCGCATGGGTTTCTAAATCGAATATACAACCTGGTATGACTGTTGCAGTAATGGGGTGTGGCAGTATAGGATTGTTAGCTATTCAATGGGCACGAATATTTGGTGCTGCGCATATCATCGCTATAGATATAGATGCGCATAAACTAGATATTGCAACATCATTGGGCGCACATCAAACAATCAATTCAAAAGAAGAAAATCTTGAGAAATTCATCGAAAATCATTACATCAATCAAATCGATTTAGCTATAGAATCATCAGGTGCTAAAGCTACGATTGGTCAAATATTGACGCTACCTAAAAAGGTGGCGAGGTGGTATACTCGGAATACCATATGATGATATTGAGATTAATCGCGTTCATTTTGAAAAATTCTGCGTAACGAGTTGACAGTATGTGGCTCTTGGAACTGTTTGTCCAGTAATTTTTCCGGGAAAGAGTGGACGAGCAACCTTACATTATATGAAGACGAAAGATATTAATGTAAAGCCTATTATTTCTCATTTTTACCGTTAGAAAAAGGCTGGAGACATTTGATAAATTAGTTAACAAGAAAGAACGATTTGATAAAGTCATGTTTACGATTTATTAGTATGCACCTTTGAGGACGAAAAACGCTGGTATAGTTATAGCTATGAAAGTGCGAATGCCGTCTGGTCTACAGATACTATCGAAAATAATTCATCTTCGAATATACGTTGCTAAATAACCGGTTTACTTGTGTGAAATATGCTTGTGAATCGGTTGTTTTGCATTTTATAGCAAAATGAGATGGCAATATTTGATAATTTTTAGAGTGAAAATCAAGTACAGCCACTTAATAAAGATAAATTTATTATAATATATGGTAAAATGATGGCAGTAATAATGAATTTGAAAAAAGAGTAAACATTAATACCTTTAACAATTTAATATCGTCAGTGTTAATGATTAACTGCATGGCAAAACAACTTAGAAAGGTCAGTTACAAAAATACATTTTTATAAAAATTATCACACTATTGCGACAACTACCTTTGACTTAATAAAAGAGGCAAGTGAGCAATAGGTTGGAAGCTTATGTTCGGGCATAGGTCAGTAATGTATAAATGGAAATGATGTAATGACAGAATGGAGGACAACATGATTTATGCAGGTATTTTAGCAGGAGGTATTGGTTCGAGAATGGGGAACGTGCCATTACCAAAAACAATTTTTGAGATATTGATAATAAACCGATTTTTAATTCATACAATTGAGAAGTTCATTTTAGTGAGTGAATTTAATGAGATTATTATCGCAACACCAACACAGTGGATTTCCCATACACAGGATATTTTTAAAAAATATAACATTACAGATCGACGTGTCAAAGTAGTTGCAGGTGGTACGGATCGAAAACGAAACAATTATGAACATTATCGACCATATTCGCAATGTAAATGGAATTAATAATGATGATGTGATTGTAAACTCATGATGCCGTAAGACCATTTTTAACTCAACGTATTATTAAAAGAGAACATTGAAGTAGCAGCAAAATATGGTGCAGTAGATACAGTCATTGAAGCAATTGATACGATTGTAATGTCTAAAGATAAACAGAACATACACAGTATCCCTGTAAGGAATGAAATGTATCAAGGCCAAACACCACAATCATTTAATATTAAATTATTACAAGATAGTTATCGCGCCTTAAGTAGTGAACAAAAGAAATCTTATCAGATGCATGTAAAATCATTGTCGAATCTGGACATGCAGTTAAATTGGTACGTGGAGAACTATACAACATTAAAGTGACAACACCGTATGATTTAAAAGTAGCAAATGCCATTATTCAAAGGTGATATTGCCGATGATTAATCAAGTATATCAACTCGTTGCACCGAGACAGTTCGACGTCACATATAATAATGTTGATATTTATGGTAATCATGTCATCGTAAGACCTTTATACTTGTCTATTTGTGCAGCTGATCGAAAGGTATTACACAGGTCGAAGAGATGAAAATGTACTGCGCAAAAATTGCCAATGTCATTAGTTCATGAAGCTGTTGGTGAAGTTGTATTCGATAGTAAAGGGTATTTGAAAAAGGTACGAAAGTAGTAATGGTGCCGAATACACCTACAGAGCAACATCATATTATCGCGGAGAATTACTTAGCCTCTAGTTATTTTAGATCCAGTGGTTATGATGGTTTTTATGCAAGACTACGTTGTGATGGCACATGATCGTATCGTTCCGCTGCCTAATGACATTGATTTGAGTACGATTTCATACACAGAGTTAGTGTCAGATAGAGTTATCATGCTATACAACGATTTGAACGTAAATCTATACCTTTGAAAACCAGTTTTGGTATTTGGGGTGATGGTAACTTAGGTTATATTACAGCTATTTTGCTACGTAAGTTGTACCCAGAAGCTAAAAATTTATGTATTTGGTAAGACAGACTATAAATTAAGTCATTTTTCATTTGTAGATGACATCTTTACAGTAAAATCAAATACCAGCTGATCTTAAAATTGATCGTGACATTTGAATGTGTTGGAGGTAAAGGAAGTCAAGTTGCACTTCAACAAATAGTTGAACATATTTCACCAGAGAGCAGTATTGCTTTGTTAGGCGTAAGTGAATTACCCGTGGAGTGAATACACGATTAGTACTTGAAAAAGGATTAACGTTGATTGAGTAGTAGTCGAAGCGGCTCTAAAGATTTTGAGCAAGTTGTTGATTTATATCGTAAAAGTACCCAGACATTGTTGAAAAATTAGCCTTATTAAAAGGACATGAAATTAATGTATGCTACGATGCAAGATATCGTCCAAGCGTTTGAAATGGATTTATCGACATCTTGGGGAAAAAAACAGTATTGAAATGGACGATTTAATAAACCGATGGGGAATAACAATGACAAAAACGAAACAAAGCAATACATATTGATAACATATACTGGGAACGTGTTCAGTTATATATTGAAGAGGACATAGTGAAGGTGTCGATTTAACATCAGGACAATTTGTTCTAGGAATTTAACCGAAACAAAAACATTAGAAGCAAATGAAATGAAAATAGACGGTAATACATTTCTATGTAGATTCAATGTCGCAATATTAGACGATGGGTATTATTTACCAATGGATAAATATTTATTTGTTTATCATGACCAGTTAGAGTATATTGGACAACTTAATCCAAATATTATTGGTCGAGCTTATGCGGCATTAAATGAAGAGCAAAATTGAGGAATACAATGAGCTAGACTACACAAAAATGGAAAAAGCAAACTATGTGTTAGCCAACGAAGCTAAAGTTTTTCCTGCAAGGTGGCGTATCACAACATACAGTTTATACCATTACTCCAGAAATAGCAAGTGACGTTAACGAATTTGTATTTGATATTGAAATCCACCTTACCTCAAGAGAAATCAGGGGTCATTGCGACAAGCGCACACTGGCTTCATAAACACAAGGCCATAAAAGCTTCATTTGAAAGTAGAAGTTTCTTATTTAAAGCTATTTTTAATATTACAAAGTTACTACATATTAAAAAGAAGCAAAACAATATTATTCACATCAGATTCGCGTCCGAATTTATCAGGTAACTTTAAATATGTATATGATGAGTTACTACGCCAAAAAGTAGATTTTTGATTACGATATTCAAAACAGTATTTAAAGGCGAATATTACGGATAGACGTAAATGGAGAACAAGTTTAGATTGCCATATTTACTTGGTAAGGCTGATTATATTTTTGTCGATGATTTCCATCCATTAATTTATACGGTTCGCTTTAGACCATCACAAGAAATTATTCAAAAGTGTGGCATGCCGTTGGTGCCTTTAAAACAGTTGGCTTTAGTCAGTACAGGTAAAAAGAGTGGTCCGTTTATCGATTCATTAAATCATCGTAGTTACACGAAAGCATATGTATCATCAGAAACCGATATTCCATTTTATGCTGAAGCATTTGGAATTAGAGAAAATGTTAGTGCCAACAGGTGTACCACGTACTGATGTACTATTTGATGAAGCTTATGCAACACAAATTAAACAAGAGATGGAAGATGAATTGCCAATTATAAAAAGGTAAGAAAGTTATTCTATTCGCACCGACATTTAGAGGTAATGGTCACGGTACGGCACATTATCCATTTTTAAAATTGATTTTGAACGTTTAGCAAAGATACTGCGAGAAGCATAATGCAGTTGTGTTATTCAAAATGCATCCGTTCGTAAAAATAGACTTAATATTTCACGTGAACATAGACAATACTTTATCGATGTGTCAGATAGTCGTGAAGTTAACGATATTCTCTTTGTTACAGACTTGTTGATTAGTGATTATTCATCTTTAATATATGAATATACAGTATTTAAAAAGCCGATGATTTTTCTATGCATTTGACTTAGAAGATTACATTACGACGCGTGATTTCTATGAGACCATATGAATCATTTGTTCCAGGTAAAATTGTACAATCCTTTGATGCATTAATGGATGCTTTGGACAATGAAGATTATGAGGTTGAAAAAGTTGACTTCATTCTTAGATAAACATTTTTAAATATCAAGATGGTCGCTCAAGTGAACGTTTAGTCAAAGATTTGTTTAGACGCTAATGTTGGCATATATTACTTGCCATGCAAATGAGTCATAAGGCATAGTTTTTCAAGAAGGGTTCTGACAATGAGAGTTAGCGACATGTCATGATGAGAAGCAGGACTATACAATGAGAATAACCTTTTTGATTTTTCATGCATAGAGGCTGGGACATAAATCCCTACAGCAGTAAGATATTTTTCTAATTGAAAATTATCTTACTGCTATTCTCATTATACAATACTTCGTGTTGAATGGCTTCGCTTTGCCCGTCTGGCACATTACTGTAAAATTCTATAAATAGAATTTTTGATGACGGAGTCCCTTCCTAGGGTGCCGTCTCAGCCACTAACCAGCACATTGTTGTAAGCTGACTATATGTCAGCTTCTCGTATTGGAGCCCACACCAACTTACGATTGTCTGTAGAAATTGGAAATCAATTTCTCTTTGTTGAGCCCCTCCCAACTTGCACATTATTGTAAGCTGACTTTTCGTCAGCTTCTGTGAGGGCCCCTGACTAGAATTGAAAAAGCTTGTTACAAGCGCATTTCAGTTCAGTCAACCACTGCCAATATAACTTCGTAGAGCATAGAACATTGATTTATGTCCCAGCCTGTTCCAACTGAATTGTCATTTTGTAAAAATAAAATAATCAGATCAAATCGTTATCTAATTCATAAATGTGTAAACACATACGTTATGAATGGATAACGATTTTTATTATATTAAAAGTGGTACATTAATCATGTATTTCGTATGATAATTAACGACAAGTGTAATGGTTAAATGTATTTTTATGATGAAATGCTATAATAGGCATGGTTACAATGAGCTTGCTCATACGTATTAATATAATTACAAAAAAACACGTCGGAGGTACGACATGATTAAAAACTACAATTAAAAATTGATAGAACACAGTATATAGTACGACATTTAAATTACTATCAAAATTGCCAAACAAGAATCTAATTTATTTTGAAAGCTTTTCATGGTAAACAATACAGCGACAACCCCAAAGCATTATATGAATACTTAACTGAACATAGCGATGCCCAATTAATATGGGGTGTGAAAAAGGATATGAACACATATTCAACAGCACAATGTACCATATGTTACAAAGTTTTTCAATGAAATGGTTTTTAGCGATGCCAAGAGCGAAAGCATGGATGATTAACACACGTACACCAGATTGGTTATATAAATCACCGCGAACGACGTACTTACAAACATGGCATGGCACGCCATTGAAAAGATTGGTTTGGATATTAGTAACGTTAAAAATGCTAGGAACAAATACTCAAAATTACCAAGATGGTTTTTAAAAAGAAAAGCCAACGTTGGGATTATCTAGTGTCACCTAATCCATATTCGACATCGATATTTCAACATGCATTTCATGTTAGTCGAGATAAGATTTTTGGAAACAGGTTATCCAAGAAATGATAAATTATCACATAAACGCAATGATACTGAATATATTAATGGTATTAAGACAAGATTAAATATTCCATTAGATAAAAAGTGATTATGTACGCGCCAACTTGGCGTGACGATGAAGCGATTCGAGAAGGTTCATATCAATTTAATGTTAACTTTGATATAGAAGCTTTGCGTCAAGCGCTGGATGATGATTATGTTATTTTATTACGCATGCATTATTTAGTTGTGACGCATATTGATGAACATGATGATTTTTGTGAAAGACGTTTCAGATTATGAAGACATTTTCGGATTTATACTTAATCAGCGATGCGTTGGTTACCGACTACTCATCCGTCATGTTCGACTTCGGTGTATTAAAGCGTCCGCAAATTTTCTATGCGTATGACTTGAGATAAATATGGCGATGAGCTTAGAGGTTTTACATGGATTATAAAAAGAGTTGCCAGGTCCAATTGTTGAAAATCAAACAGCACTCATTGATGCATTAAAACATATCGATGAGACTGCAAATGAGTATATTGAAGCACGAACGGTATTTTATCAAAAATTTGTTCATTAGAAGATGGACACGCGTCACAACAGAATTTGCCAAACGATTTTTAAGTGATAACTTAAAAACAATAAAAATTATAAATTAATTAGTTAAGTGATATAAATAATAAACGAAATGTTTGCTTGTATGTTATTATTTGTGTATGAAAACGTCTGATATAATGTAATATAGGTTTTAAACAAAATATGCTAAAATATAAGCAAAATATGTATAATTTTAAGTAATACACAGACATTTAGAGTTTTGATTTTTAAAATGAGTTTTTCAATTGGAAAATGCAACGAAATTTAAATAATTAAATATAGATATAGTTGAATGGAGGAAGTATTTTATGAAAATACGCTGGTATTCTAGCTGGAGGTATAGGCTCAAGAATGGGTAACGTACCTTTACCTAAACAATTTTTAGATTTAGACAACAAACCGATTTTAATCCATACATTAGAAAAATTTATTTTAATTAATGATTTTGAAAAATTATTATCGCGACGCCATACAACAATGGATGACGCATACAGAAAGATACACTTAGAAAATTCAAAATTTCTGATGAAAGAATTGGAAGTCATTCAAGGTGGTAGCGATCGTAACGATACAATTATGAATATCGTTAAACATATTGAATCAACAAATGGTATTAACGATGACGATGTTATTGTGACACATGATGCAGTTAGACCATTTTTAACGCATCGTATTATTAAAGAAAATATTCAAGCTGCTTTAGAGTACGGTGCAGTAGATACAGTGATTGATGCTATAGATACGATTGTTACATCTAAAAGATAATCAAACGATTGATGCAATTCCAGTGCGTAATGAAATGTACCAAGGTCAAACACCTCAATCGTTTAATATTAATTTATTAAAGAAAGCTATGCACAGTTGAGTGATGAGCAAAAGAGTATTTTTATCTGATGCTTGTAAGATTATTGTAGAAACAAACAAACCAGTTCGACTTGTAAAAGGTGAGTTATATAACATTAAAAGTAACAACACCTTACGATTTAAAAGTAGCGAATGCTATTATTCGAGGTGGTATTGCCGATGATTAATCAAGTATATCAATTAGTTGCACCTAGACAATTTGAAGTTACGTATAACAACGTAGATATTTACAGTGACTATGTCATTGTACGTCCTTTATATATGTCAATTTGTGCTGCCGATCAAAGATATTATACTGGTAGCCGTGATGAGAATGTCTTATCTCAGAAATTGCCAATGTCTTTAATTCATGAAGGTGTTGGTGAGGTCGTATTTGACAGTAAAGGTGTGTTTAATAAAGGTACAAAAAGTAGTTATGGTACCGAATACGCCAAACAGAAAAAGACGATGTCATTGCTGAAAACTATTTAAAATCGAGCTACTTCGGATCAAGTGGACATGATGGGTTTATGCAAGATTTTGTGTTGCTAAATCATGATAGAGCTGTACCACTACCTGATGATATTGATTTAAGTATTATTTCATATACAGAGCTTGTAACAGTAAGTTTGCATGCTATTCGTCGTTTTGAAAAAGAAATCTATTTCAAATAAAAATACATTTGGTATTTGGGGTGATGGTAACTTAGGTTTACATTACAGCCATTTTATTACGTAAATTATATCCAGAGTCTAAAATATATGTCTTTGGTAAAACAGATTATAAATTGAGTCACTTCTCATTTGTTGATGATGTCTTCTTTATTAATAAAAATACCTGAAGGCTTAACATTTGATCATGTGCATTTGAGTGTGTGGGTGGTCGCGGTAGTCAATCAGCCATAAAATCAAATGATCGATTACATTTCACCAGAAGGAAGCATTGCACTGTTAGGTGTAAGTGAGTTCCCAGTCAGAAGTTAATACACGTCTAGTATTGGAAAAAGGACTAACGTTGATTGGTAGTAGTCGAAGTGGTTCAAAAGATTTCCAAGATGTTGTGAGACTTATACATTCAATACCCAGATATTGTAGATAAATTAGCGTTGTTAAAAAGGTCAAGAATTTGAAATTGCAAACAATTAATGATCTTACAGAAGCTTTTTGAAACAGACCTGTCTACATCTTGGGGTAAAACAGTATTAAAATGGATTATGTAAATAGAAAAGGATGAATTAACGTTGGGTTAAAAAGTAAGATATATATAGATAAAATCTATTGGGAACGTGTTCAGTTATTCGTTGAAGGACATAGTGAAAACCTAGATTTAGAAGATAGTAATTTTGTATTAAGAAATTTAACTGGACACACGTACAATGAAGGCGAATGATGTCAAAAATAGATGGGAATCAATTCGTTTGTCGTTTCAATGTAGCTATCTTAGATAATGGTTATTACTTACCTGAAGATAAGTACTTATTAGTGAATGAGCAAGAACTTGATTATATTGCACAGATTAAACCCAGATGTGATTAATGATGCATATCAAAAATCTAAAAAGCCAGAACAAGAAGAAGAATACAACGAATTAGAAACACAAAATGGTAAAATCAATTTCTTATTGCAGACTTACCTAAAAAGAATTTAGAAAAAGGCGGCATTTCAGAAGAAAACAGTTTATACTGTTACACCTGAAATTTCTAGCGATGTTAATGAATTTGTCCTTGATATTGTTGTAACGACTCCGGAAGTTTAAAAGTATTTATATCGTTCGTAAATATAAAAGAATTACGTAGTATTTCCGCAAACAATCATTTAATACAAAGACAATTTATTTTTTAAAGCGATATTTAATACGACGAAATCCACTTGAAAAAAGGGAATACGGTGTTGTTCACATCAGACTCTAGACCAACGATGTCTGGAAACTTTGAATACATCTATAACGAAATGTTACGTCAAAATTTAGATAAAAAGTATGATATTCACACTGTTTTTAAAGCGAATATTACAGATAGACGTGGCATCATCGACAAGTTTAGATTGCCATATTTACTTGGGAAGGCAGACTACATCTTTGTTGATGACTTTCACCATTGATTTAGCCAGTGCGTTTTAGACGTTCTCAAGAAGTTATTCAAGTATGGCATGCCGTTGGTGCCTTTAAAAACAGTTGGCTTTAGTCGTGTACTGGTAAAAAGGGTGGACCATTTATTGATTCATTAAATCATCGTAGCTATACAAAAGCTTATGTATCATCTGAAACCGATATTCCATTCTACGCTGAAGCATTTGGTATTAAAGAGAGAAAAATGTAGTGCCTACAGGTGTTCCACGTACTGATGTACTATTTGATGAAGCTTATGCGACACGAGATCGAACAGAGATGGAAGATGAATTGCCAATTATTAAAGGTAAGAAAGTCATTCTTTTCGTACCAACATTTAGAGGTAGTGGTCATGGTACAGCGCATTACCCATTTTTCAAAATTGATTTTCGAACGTTTTAGCAAGATATTGCGAAAAATAACGACGGTTGTATTATTTAAAATGCATCCATTTGTGAAAAATAGACTTAATATTGCAGACAAACATAAACAATATTTTGTTGACGTTTCTGACTTTAGAGAAGTTAATGATATACTGTTCATAACAGATTTATTAATTAGTGACTATTCATCTTTAATATATGAATATGCAGTATTTAAAAAGCCAATGATTTTCTATGCATTTGATTTAGAAGATTATATTACGACGCGTGATTTTATGAACCATATGAATCATTTGTTCCAGGTAAAATAGTGCAATCATTTGACGCATTAATGGACGCCTTGGACAATGAAGATTATGAAGGAGAAAAAGTCATTCCATTCTTAGATAAACATTTTTAAAATATCAAGATGGCCGGTCAGTGAGCGTTTAGTCAGAAATTTATTTGGTAGCTAAGTTTATATAGTAGTCAAAGTGGGAGAGGTATAATGATGAAATTTTCAGTAATAGTTCAACATACAATTCAGAAAAGTATATAACAGAATTACTTTAATAGCCTTGCGAAACAAGATTTTTCCGAAAACTGAATTTGAAGTGGTTGTAGTTGATGACTGTTCAATAGATCGACATTACAAATAGTTGAAAAGTATCGCAATAAATTGAACTTGAAAGTAAGTCAACTCGAAACAAATTCTGAGTGGTCCAGGTAAACCTAGAAATGTGGCGTTAAAACAAGCAGAAGGTGAATTTTGTATTATTTGTGGACTCCGATGACTATATAAACAAAGAGACTTTAAAGGATGCAGCAGCATTTATTGATGAACATCACTCAGATGTCTTATTGATTAAAATGAAAGGTGTTAATGGTCGTAGGTGTACCACAATCTATGTTTAAAGAAACAGCACCTGAAGTTACTGTTAAAAATTCAAGAATTATCTATACTTTAAAGCCCGACTAAAATCTATAGAACAGCATTACTAAAAGATAATGACATTTATTTTCCAGAAGAATTAAAGAGTGCAGAAGATCGATTATTTACAATGAAAGCATATTTGAATGCAAATCGAATCAGTGTGTTAAGTGATAAAGCGTATTATTATGCTACAAAGCGTGAAGGTGAACATATGAGTAGTGCGTATGTTTCACCTAGAAGACTACTGAAGTCATGAGATTGATTGCTGTAGAAATATTAAATGCAGATTTAGAAGAAGCCCACAAAGATCGAATCTTAGCAGAATTTTTAAATCGTCATTTTAGTTTTTTCTCGTACGAATGGCTTCTCACTTAAAGTTAAACTAGAAGATCGACCGCAATGGATTAATGCTCTAGGAGACTTTATACAAGCAGTTCCAGAACGTGTAGATGCATTGGTGATGAGTAAATTACGACCATTGTTGCACTACGCGAGAGCGAAAGATATAGACAACTATAGAACTGTAGAAAGTTACCGTCAAGGTCAATACTACCGTTTTGATATTGTAGATGGTAAATTAAACATTCAATTCAATGAAGGCGAACCATACTTTGAAGGCATTGATATCGCTAAGCCAAAAAGTGAAAATGACAGCATTTAAATTTGATAATCATAAAATTGTTACAGAGCTAACGTTAAATGAATTTATGATTGGCGAAGGACATTATGATGTCAGAACTAAATTACATTCACGAAACAAGAAGCACACAATGTATGTACCTTTTAAGTGTCAATGCGAATAAACAATATCGTTTTAACATTATGTTAGAAGATATTAAAGCGTATTTACCTAAAGAAAAATTTGGGATGTTTTCTTAGAAGTCCAAATAGGTACGGAAGTATTTGAAGTACGTGTTGGTAATCAACGTAATAAATATGCATATACTGCAGAAACAAGTGCATTAATTCATTTGAATAATGATTTTTATAGATTAACACCGTATTTCACAAAAGACTTTAATAACATTTCGTTATACTTTACAGCTATTACATTAACGGATTCAATCTCAATGAAGTTAAAAAGGTAAGAACAAAATCATTTTAACTGGTCTGGATCGTGGTTATGTATTTGAAGAAGGTATGGCTAGTGTCGTGCTAAAAGACGACATGATTATGGGGATGTTAAGCCAAACGTCAGAAAACGAAGTGGAAATCTTACTTAGTAAAGATATTAAGAAGCGAGACTTCAAAAATATTGTTAAGTTAAACACTGCACATATGACTTACTCGCTAAAATAAATAATAAATGCCCTCAAATCTATGTGAACTAACATGATTTGAGGGTTTTTATTGCTATTTATGAAATGATTATGACATTTCCCTGATTTTCATTTTCATATACATTAAATTGTATACACTGAAAATGAGGAGGTCGTCTATAATGATAAATAAAAATGACATAGTAGCAGATGTAGTAACAGATTATCCGAAAGCAGCAGATATTTTTAGAAGCGTAGGTATAGACTTTTGTTGCGGTGGACAAGTAAGTATAGAAGCAGCATCCTTAGAAAAGAAAAATGTAGATTTGAACGAATTATTACAGCGTCTCAATGACGTTGAACAAACGAATACACCAGGTTCGCTTAACCCCTAAATTTTTAAATGTTTCGTCACTTATTCAATATATTCAAGCAGCATATCATGAACCTCTTAGAGAAGAATTTAAAAATTTAACACCTTATGTGACGAAATTATCGAAAGTACATGGACCTAACCATCCATATTTAGTCGAGTTAAAAGAAACATATGATACATTTAAAAAAATGGCATGTTAGATCGTATGCAAAAAGAAGATAATGTTGATTTTCCAAAAACTAATTAAATATGAACAAGGTGAAGTAGTAGACGATATTAATACAGTGATTGATGATTTAGTATCTGATCGCATTGCAACGGGACAATTGTTAGTGAAAATGAGCGATTTAACATCTAGCTATGAACCACCGATAGAGGCATGTGGTACGTGGCGACTCGTTTATCAGAGATTAAAAAGCACTTGAAGTTTTAACACATGAGCATGTTCATTTTAGAGAATCATGTTTTTATTTAAAAAGTATCATAAATAACGCGATTAGAAACTGTTGGCAAAGTAATGTCAGCAGTTTTTCGCTATACTTAACAGAAATTTAGTGACATAAACAGCATTATTTGAAAAGAAAAATGGTCAACTTAGCATAAAAATTGATATGAAAAATTTAATGGTATAGATAATTAAATAGTAGCGTGTTTTTAATAATTTATTCATGATTTTACATGCACTATTATGATAAAATAAACATAATTATAATTCACTGAGGTGCTATCGTGCTATCGCTAACAATGTTATTACTTGAGCGTGTAGGTTTTAATTATTATTTTTGGCCTATGTGTTGATGAATATTCCATATTTTAAAAATCTAATGAATCGTCGACGTACATGGAAAGCACGTTGGCAATTATGTATTATTTTCAGTTTGTTTGCCTTAATGTCTAATTTAACTGGTATCGTCATCGATCGTCAACATAGTTTGTCAGGAAGTGTGTACTTCCGTTTAGATGATGATGTATCTTTAGCTAACACACGTGTATTAACGATAGGTGTCGCAGGATTAGTTGGTGGACCCTTTGTGGGTCTATTTGTTGGCGTTATTTCAGGTATTTTTCAGAGTGTATATGGGTGGGGCGGATGCACAAGTTTATCTTATCTCATCTATATTTATCGGTATAATTGCTGGTTATTTTGGCTTACAAGCTCAAAGACGCAAACGTTACCCGAGTATTGCGAAAAGTGCCATGATTGGAATTGTTATGGAAATGATTCAAATGTTGAGCATTTTAACATTTTCCCACGACAAAAGCATATGCGGTTGACCTCATATCATTAATTGCACTACCAATGATTATTGTTAATAGCGTTGGTACGGCGATTTTTTATGTCTATTATCATTTCAACATTAAAGCAAGAGGAGCAAATGAAGGCTGTTCAAACACATGATGTACTGCAATTGATGAACCAGACATTGCCGTATTTTTAAAGAAGGATTGAATAGAGAATCAGCACAGCAAATTGCGATGATTATTAAAAATTTAATGAAAGTATCTGCCGTAGCAATTACAAGCAAAAAAATGAAATCTTATCGCATGTAGGTGCAGGTAGTGATCATCACATACCAACAAATGAAATATTAACAAGTCTGTCTAAAGATGTATTGAAATCAGGAAAGTTGAAAGAAGTGCATACTAAAGAAGAGATTGGTTGTAGTCATCCGAATTGCCCGCTTAGAGCAGCTATCGTGATACCACTTGAGATGCATGGTTCTATCGTCGGTACATTGAAGATGTATTTTACAAACCCTAATGATTTAACTTTTGTGGAACGTCAACTTGCAGAAGGATTGGCAAAATATTTTTAGTAGCCAAAATTGAACTTGGTGAAGCCGAAACGCAAAGTAAGTTATTGAAAGATGCTGAGATTAAGTCATTACAGGCACAAGTGAGTCCACATTTTTCTTCAATTCAATTAACACGATTTCAGCTTTAGTTAGAATAAATAGCGAAAAGGCACGAGAGTTACTATTAGAATTGAGTTATTTTTTTCAGAGCGAGATTTACAAGGCTCTAAGCAACATACGATTACTTTAGATAAAGAGTTAAGTCAAGTGCGTGCATACTTATCCTCGAACAAGCACGTTATCCAGGAAGATTTAATATCAATATTAATGTTGAAGACAAATATCGCGATGTGCTTGTACCACCATTTTTAATTCAAATTTTTAGTTGAAAATGCCATCAAACATGCGTTTACGAATCGAAAGCAAGGTAACGATATTGACGTGTCAGTGATTAAAGAAACTGCAACACATGTACGTATTATTGTACAAGATAATGGTCAGGGTATTTCTAAAAGATAAAAATGCATTTGTTGGGAGAAACATCTGTAGAATCAGAATCTGGAACTGGTAGTGCTTTAGAAAATTTAAACTTACGCCTAAAAGATTATTTGGAAAATCCGCAGCATTACAATTTGAATCGACATCGAGCGGTACCACTTTTTGGTGTGTACTTCCTTATGAAAGAGACAAGAGGAGGAATAAATATGAAAGCATTAATCATAGATGATGAGCCATTAGCACGTAATGAATTAACATATTTATTAAATGAAATTGAGTGGTTTTGAAGAAATTAATGAGGCAGAAAATGTAAAAGAAACATTGGAAGCACTACGAGTCGATCAATATGACATTATATTTTTAGATGTCAATTTAATGGATGAAAATGGGATCGAATTAGGAGCTAAGATTCAAAAAGATGAAAGAGCCACCTGCGATTATTTTTGCAACTGCACATGACCAATACGCAGTACAGGCATTTGAATTAAATGCGACAGACTATATTTTGAAACCGTTTGGTCAAAAACGTATTGAACAAGCAGTCAATAAAGTGCGTGCGACTAAAGCCAAAAGATGATAATAACGCAAGTGCAATTGCGAATGATATGTCAGCGAATTTTTGATCAAAGCTTACCTGTTGAAATTGACGATAAAAATTCACATGTTAAAGCAACAAAAATATTATTGGGATTGGCACACATAATGGTATTACAACCATACATACAACGAATCATAAATACGAAACAACAGAGCCATTGAATCGTTATGAAAAAAACGAGTTGAATCCCACTTATTTTCATACGTATTCATCGTTCATATATTATTAACACGAAACACATTAAAGAAGTGCAACAATGGTTTAACTACACTTATATGGTAATATTGACAAATGGTGTCAAGATGCAAGTTGGACGTTCATTTATGAAAGATTTTTAAAAGCGTCGATAGGATTACTTTAACAGTAATCCTATGCATTTTACCTATGATATTTTTGTATTTCGGACTAAAAATCACGCAAATCGAAGTGAGCCATCTATACTTTAGTTAAATCAAACGTAGGAGGCAATGGTCGTGAAACAACAAAAAGACGCATCAAAACCAGCACACTTTTTCACCAAGTCATTGTAATTGCTTTTAGTACTCTTTGTATCGAAAATAATTGAATCATTTATGCCAATTCCTATGCCTGCATCAGTAATCGGTTTAGTATTATTATTTGTATTATTATGTACTGGTGCTGTTAAGTTAGGCGAAGTCGAAAAAGTAGGAACGACACTAACAAATAACATTGGCTTACTCTTCGTACCAGCCGGTATCTCAGTTGTTAACTCTTTAGGTGTCATTAGCTACACCATTTTTAATCATTGGACTAATAATCGTCTCAACAATACTATTACTTATTTGTACTGGCTATGTCACACAAATTATTATGAAAAGTTACTTCGAGATCTAAAAGGTGACAAAGTCACAAAAAGATCAAAATAGAGGAGGCACAAGCTCATGATTAACCACTTAGCACTAAACACACCTTACTTCGGAATACTGTTATCCGTTATACCATTTTTCTTAGCGACCATATTATTTGAAATAACTAATCGTTTCTTCTTATTCGCACCGCTATTTGTCAGTATGGTATTTGGTGTGGCCTTCCTCTGTTAACAGGCATTCCATATAAGACTTACAAAATAGGTGGAGACATTATTTACTTCTTCTTAGAACCGGCAACAATCTGTTTTTGCGATTCCGTTATATAAAAAGCGTGAAGTGCTTGTTAAACATTGGCATCGTATCATCGGAGGTATTGGTATCGGTACAGTTGTAGCGTTATTAATTATGTTTTAACTTTTGCAGAAGTTAGCACAATTTGCCAATGATGTTATTTTATCAATGTTACCTCAAGCAGCAACTACAGCGATTGCGTTACCAGTATCAGCTGGTATCGGTGGTATAAAAAGAATTAACATCATTAGCAGTTATTTTTAAAATGGTGTCATTATTTATGCCCTAGGTAATAAATTCTTGAAGCTTTTTCCGAATTACTAACCCTATTGCCGAGGATTAGCACTTTGGAACAAGTGGTCACACTTAGGGTGTAGCACCAGCCAAAAGAATTAGGGACCTGTAGAAGAATCAATGGCAAGTATAAGCTTTGAGTGTTAGTTGGTGTAGTTGTTGTAGCAGTTGTGCCTGTCTTTGTAGCAATATTCTTCTAAAACGAAAAACCCTAAGCAAGATAATAGCAATTTGAGCCATTGATTATCGTACGTCTATACTCCAGTTTATAACTGGGATATAGACGTTTTTATGTATGTATTACTTTTACTAGAATATAAAACTGTGCATGACGATAATGAAATACGATGTCAGACAGAATCAAAAGGGTTTGCCAGTCATTGTATAAAAAGTCTGGTGGTAACGTAAACATGGTTCACCTGTGAACAATTGTAGTAATGAAGCTTCACTTGAAGTGAGTTTATCTACATTAAAGAAAATATCTGAAAAACCAATACGAAGTTTCATGTTTGATTCTAAATAATCGAAGATAGAGCCCTTAGCAATATCATCATTTAAATATTTCACGATTTCTTTATGATAATAAGAATATTCGATACATAAAAACATCATCGTCCACGAATCTTAATCGCTCTAAATAGTAGACGGTATCATCTGCATTTAATTGGAGTTCATCTTGTACAGATTTAGGTGGCGTTGCCATCTCCTTTAAAAAACAAGTACTACTTGTCATTCGGTGTTCACCCTAAACTTTTAGGAGAAACCATTAGTCTTAAAGACGTTGATACGATTGGCATCTGCAATATTTCTCACATAAATACCACTGCCTTGTGCTTGATAGATCAAACCATCTTGTTCCAATAAGCCTAATGCTTTAATGATAGTACTCTTACTTACTTGATAACGTTCTTTTAATTGCGTCACGCTTGGCAATTTATCACCGGGTTTGAAATTAGATTGATGTATAAACGCATTAAGTTGCTTAGCAATATGTTCATACTTTTAACAATATTCTGTCCTCATTTCACTTTGTCTGTAATTATTATAGCACAAAAATATTATAATTGTATCGGCGTTTACAAATTGAACCGGTACAATTATAATTGAAGTAAATACATTTTCATTCTACTATCAAGTTGAGGGGTAATATTTATGAGCAATAAATATAAAGAACAAGCTCAAGACATTCTTACAGCTGTAGGTGGTGTCGAAAACATTGTTGATGCAACGTATGATACGAGTGCATTACAATTCATATGCAACATACAATTCCCTTCTACAGCAAATGAAGTGAAACAAATAGTTGATGTGACATCTGTAGCAGAAAATGATACGCAGTTAGTCATAAAATTAAATGGAAATGTCGATGAAGTGTATCAGCAATTACAGCGATTAATTAAGAATGCTAATGTCGAAGAGGTGAGAATACTGACAATATTAATAGCCAAGATACAAGTTATACACCTCAAGTAAAAAGTAACAACACCAATTTTAGTGAAAGCACCAATCGCTGGTCGTCGTATTTTACTTAAAAAGTAAGAGATTCAATTTTTAGAGAGAAATGGTAGGCGAAGGCTTGGCAATCAAAGCTCATGGAAGAATCCAAAGTAATCGCACCGTTCAATGAGTTTTAGTATCTGTGATTGTACCAACTAAGCATGCAGTTGGTATTCAATCAGAAGACAGTGTGGACATAGTCATTCATATTGGCGTGAATACAGTTGACTTGGAAGGTAAAGGGTTCAAGTGCTTTTGTAAAGCAAAATGATCGTGTTGAAGCAGGGCAAAACGTTGTTGCAATTCGACCAGCAGTATATACAACAACAAGGCTACAATGCTGACGTTATTGTCGTTATTAACTCTGCCGATTTAGGAAAAGTAGAACTGACAATGAGATAGAAATCATTACGACTGAAGATGTTATTTTTAAAATATTTAAAAACTAGGGTGTGTTAATAATGACAAAAATTACCGCAAAATTTTATGTGGGGTGGCGCTCTTTGCCGCAAATCAATTTGAAGGTGGATATGAAAAAGGTGGTAAAGGGTTAAGTGTAATTGATGTTATGACGAGTGGTGCACATGGCAAAAGCACGTCAGATTACAGAATCTATAGACCTCAATCACTATTATCCAAATCATGAAGGTATTGATTTTTATCATCGTTATAAGGAAGATATTGCCTTGTTTAAAGAAATGGGATTGAAATGTTTACGTCACGTCGATTGCGTGGACACGTATCTTTCCGAATGGGGATGAAGATGTGCCAAATGAAGAAGGACTTGCCTTTTTATGATCGTATCTTTGATGAATTAATTGCACAAGGTATTGAACCTGTTGTGACGTTATCATTTTGAGATGCCACTTCATTTAGCGAAACATTATGGTGGATTTAGAAATGAGAAGTTGTCGATTATTTTGTGCATTTTGCGCGTGTTGTATTTGAAAGATATAAAAGATAAAGTGACATATTGGATGACGTTTAATGAAATTAATAATCAGATGGACACATCAAATCCTATCTTTTTATGGACGAATTCTGGGGTAGCATTGACAGAAAATGATAATCCTGAAGAAGTCTTGTATCAAAATAGCACATCATGAGACTTTTTAGCTCAGTGCTTTAGCAGTTCGTCTTGGTAAAGAGATTAATCCGAAGTTTAAGATTGGGACAATGATTTCACATGTACCCATTTATCCATATTCGTGTCATCCGAAAGATATGATGGAAGCATCAAATTTGCGAATCGCTTACGTTTCTTTTCCCGAATGTTCAAGTAAGAGGTTATTATCAAGCTATGCTATGCTAGCACGAAAAGGATATGATGTTGGATGGCAAGAGGGACGACAGTATTTTTACAGCAGGGCACGGTTGATTATATTGGCTTTAGTTATTACATGTCTACGGCTGTAAAACATGATGTTGATACTACAGTTAAAAACAACATCGTCAACGGTGGTTTGAATCATTCTGTGGAGAATCCGCATATCGCAACGAGTGATTGGGGTTGGGCGATTGATCCAGATGGCTTAAGATATACATTGAATGTGTTATATGATCGTTATCAGTTGCCACTTTTTATTGTGGAAAATGGTTTTGGTGCAGTTGATGAAGTGGTAGATGGACATATTCATGATGATTATCGCATTGAATATTTTAAAAGCACATATTACAAGCAGCGATAGAAGCAGTTGATCGAAGATGGTGTAGATTTAATTGGTTATACACAATGGGGAATCATTGATATTGTTTCATTTACAACCGGTGAAATGAAGAAACGCTATGGTTTTAATATATGTTGATAGAGATAATCATGGTCATGGCACGATGGAACGCTTGAAAAAGATTCGTTCTATTGGTATCAACAAGTGATAGCATCAAATGGAGATAAATTATAAAGGTACATTGTAAGTATTTTTAGGTTAGGGGCCCGGACATAAATTAATATAGTAGGGCCCTACAGTGTTATATTGGCGGGCTAACACAGAGAAATTTCGAAAAGAAATTCTACAGACAATACTGCAAGTTGGCGGGGCCCCAACACAGAGAAATTTCGAAAAGAAATTCTACAGATGTACTACAAGTTGGGGAAGGACATAAATAAATTTTGCGAAAATATCATTTTGTCCTACTCCTTCAACATTTCTGTTCCAATCCCGTGATGTTAAAATTTTAAGAAAAATAATGCCACTAACTAAGTATGTATAGTGTTAATGTTTGAGTGTTTATGAAAGTCTTTAACCAAAATTGATGACTTACTAATCAACGATAACGATATTGTTAAGTAGATGATTAGTGTCACAAAAGAAATTAAAGTGACAGTCAAACATAGATACAAAAAGTACAGTTAGTGGCATTATATTAGTGCTCTTTTTAGCGACAAAAAGTAATATAATTCATATCTTTACGCAGTCTAGTCATCGTTTTTAAACATTTTACAAAAAACATTGGTCGATTTTCTAAAGCATTGTTGATAATCTTTATAGTTCAACAATACCTTCGTCATAAATTAAACCTTTTGGTGTCATTAAACTCATTGGACCAGTATGATAATGCACATGATTAAAAACCAGCTTGATTATATAAATTTAACCAGCCAAGTTTCGTCTGCGGTGAGACATTGACATTACTGCTGCAGATAATGATTTAACTACATGTGTGGCATGTGATTCATTAACGATGACAATATCATATGTTAACAAGATACCCCAGGCTTTAAGACTCTGTAGTACTCGCGTAATGCTTTTTCCTTTATGGCGATGGGTAACATTGTTAACATCGCTTCATTTAAAACGATATCGAATTGATTGTCATCAAAGGGTAATTTAACAGCATTCGCTTGTTGAACTTGAATATATGATTCAAGACCTGCTGCTGAAATGTTTTCCTGTGCTTTTTTTCTAATGCTTTCTTTATTTATCAACGCCTTTGAATGTGACAGCCATATGTATGAGCTAGATAAATAGATGTTGTGCACATATTACATGCCACTTCTAACACTTGTTTATCTTGTGAAAATGCCCTTGTTGTATTAACCAATCTGTTGATTCTTTACCACCGGGGCGTGAGACGAGTTTTTCCTAATTTAGCTAAAAATGTATGACCAGCTTCTTTAGACATAGCATAACCTCCTTTTAATTGATAATTATTATCATTAATATAGCATATTTATATGCGATAATTTGGAAGTTAAAAAGATTACAAAAATTGTCACTTCATTTATAACTAAACATGAGTCAACAAGCATAGGTTTAGTGGAAAATTATTTCTAATAGATGATGTTTTATAAAGATAAAAAAAGCACAGCCATGATATACGAATGTTGCAAGTTATATGCTAAACCTTCATATCATAGCTGTGTTTGATTCATTTAAACTTGATTTACTTCTTCAGTAGTAGAGGAATAGATGCTTGCGCGCCGTGTTTTTGTACAGTGAGTGAGCTCGCTTTATTACCAAAATCAATAGCATCTGCTAAGTTATCTTGCGACTTGTTTAAGCGACTGACAAATGCACCAATAAATGTGTCGCCTGCAGCAGTTGTATCAATCGCATTTACTTTATAAGCTTCGAGTGTTGGCTTTGATTTTTAGTAGCAAAATATGTACCTTGCTTACCTAACGTAATCAAAACAGTCTTAATGCCTAAAGATAAAAAGTAATTGAGCATTGTCTTTCATAGATTGTTCATTAGTTACTTTAATTCCGGATAACAATTCGGCTTCTGTTTCGTTTGGCACAATAATATCGATTAATGATAATAATTCATTAGGTAATGCTTTCGCTGGTGCAGGATTTAATACTGTCGTCATCATGTGCCTTGGCAATTTCAAATGCAGATATAATAGCCGGGATGGGTACTTCTAATTGTGCAACGACAAAGTCTGCATTGATTATAGCGTCTTTTGCGTTAATAACATCTTCAGGTGTCATCGTCATATTCGCACCACCATAAACATAGATGGTGTTTTTGTCCTTCTGCATTCACAGTGATAAAAGCTTGGCCTGTTTTTGCTTCAGTTGATTTTGATAATATATGATGTATCAATATGAGCCGCTTTAAAAATCTTCTAAGATGAAATCAGCAACGCCATCAGTGCCAATTTTAGTAATAAATGTTGTGTCTGCTTGCATACGTGCAGTGGCAATAGCCTGGTTGGCACCTTTACCTCCGCCGAATGCTTTTGTGCTTCTTCAACATGTAAATGTTTCGCCTGGTTGTGCATATCTTTCAACTGTTAAAAATTGATCGACATTCGTTGAACCTAAAATAACAACTTTGTTGGTCATGTGTATACTCCTTTCAAGTTATAACTTTTAAAAAGTAACATTCGATTCTAATGCAATATTAGAGTAGGGCGTTGTTTCACCAGTACGAATATTACCTTTATTTAATGGGTGAGCTAAGTTACTTTTCATTTTCTTCGTGAGGAATGAAAATGATTTCGATTTCGATGAAATCAATTGTTTAATTTGTTGCAATTGTGTAGGGTTATGTTCTTTTTATTTCTTCTACTAAGTATATGGATTTCCATTTCTTCTAACACTGTAGCTAAGACATCAATAAAGCGTGGTAAGTTTTTAGTTACAGCTAGGTCGATACGACGATGATCGTTTGGAATTGGCATGCCAGCGTCATTAATCGTTAATAAATCAAAATGACCAATTGTCGCGATTGCTTTTTGAAATATGTTCATTTAAAACAGCTGATTTTTCATGACATCTACACTCCTTATTTTTATAAATACTGTAACAGAAGCGGCTACTAAAATGAGTACTAAGCCGATGATTGTAATAACCATTTCTTTTTGACGTTTTATGTTGTTTTTAAAGAAATAAATACCAGATTAATGTAGCTTAAGCACAACGGATGTTTGAGAAAGAATAAATCCAGTTGCTAAAACCATTCATATTAGGTTGTGCTGAAATAAGATATGTTAAAGCACCAAATGCAAAGAAGAAACCTGAAATAATTTGTAACCACGTAATTTTATTACAGAATGGATTCTCTGCTTTCATATTCATAAAGCCATAAATGACTGCAACAATTACCATACCCATTGCTTGAGGTAAAAAGGCAGTTAGGCCATCAATAGAAGTTGCTTGCGGTGCAGCTGAATATAACCAGTATCCAAATTCACCAATTAACAGAAGTACCACTGCACGACGTAAATTTTTGGCGTTACTTTAGCTTCTTTGCGTTCCTCCAAACTGTCATACGCGCTCCAATTAGAATAACGACTAAAGCTGTAAAATCCAATGATTTTATGACCCAATGCCTGGCCAATTTCCTAATGCAAAGACACCCCATAAAGATGCGCCTAATAATTGGAATGCTGTTGTGACTGGCATGGCACGAGATGAGCCGACTAATTCGAACGCTTTAAATGTAATGATTTGTCCGAATCCCCATCCTGCACCCTGATAATAAAGGCGAATAGCAAATTGGTTCCAGTAGGGAAGCCACTTGATGTGACTACGGCTAATATAATAGCGAAGATTAACGTACCTACAGTAGCACCGATAATTTGATGTACAGGTTTACCATGCAAACTTTGAAGCGACTGTTGGGAAGAAGCCCCAGCCAATTAAGGGCCTAACCCGATAAATAATGCAACAATGCTCATATTATACACCTCACGATTTGTTTTTAGTAAAACGTTTTACCAGTGCCATCGTACCATTTTTATTTGTAAAAATGCATGTGTTTTCATAAAAATGAAAACGTTTAAATCATATTTAAAAATTCATACATTATTATTTTTAATTTCTTAGTGAAATAATTATGATTAAAAACCCTCAGCATTAAAGCAACGCTAAGGGCATAACAATGATGAGTATATTTCGGAAGATACGTAGTTAGTTTGAAAGATGATAGCCAGTTGTTGCACGAATTTTTAAAGTCGTTGGTAATTCAATCATATAAATGGATTTATCTAAGTGCTGTAATCGTTGAGTAATAAGGTTAAAAGATGTTTTGCCAATATCAGTTATAGGTTGTGCCACAGTAGTTAAAGGTGGCGAGACGTACGCTCGCATAATCAATGTCGTCATAACCTATAATGAGATATCTTTTCGGAATACTGATGCCATGTTCAATTAGTCCTCGTAAAATGCCAATAGCGAGTTCATCGTTAATAGCGAAGGTTGCAGTGGCAGATTGAACCATGATGTCATCAACAATGGTTAGCCCACCGCGCTTAGATAATTCAGTATGGACGATTTGTGGTTCTGGCAATTGATTCGCGCGCAAAGTATCAACAAATCCAGCGACACGAGTCGACATATTCGCCATCATGTCATATGGTGCAACAATCATCATATTGTTGTGACCGAGTTCTATTAAATGTTGTGCTGCAAGTTGTCACCTTGATATTCATTTGTCCGAACAAAATCTGTATAGCCTTGATGGTCATTTTGATCCAGTACGACATAAGGTACATGATGTTTCTTTAGATAGTTATTTAGGGGCGTCCGGGGATGATATATGTATTGTGCGATAATTAATCCGTCAATACCTCGATCGATTAAATGTTTAATATTGTCATACAAATCAGTTGCTGTAGATGTTAAAAAGCATAAATCAACATCAGATGGTTTATGGTCATGAATACTTGCATCAGTGCTGAGAAAAACGGATTTGTTAAGCTAGGCAAAAATGACGCCAATAGTTTGAATTTTACTGCCGCGCAATTGTTTTGCATGTTTATTAGGGCATAGCCTAAACGTTCTGAAAACAGCATGTACGTTTTTATCGTTGTTGCGGAAAAACGACTATCATTATGATTTAAAATATGTGACACAGTTGTAACTGTATACCAGCTTCTCTAGCAACATCTTTAATTGACACTTTTTCATATTATATTCCTTCTCTTTATTGTGTAATTAATCATACAGTTATATCCCGATTATTATATTCATCATATCATGATAAACATTTGATGACATATGAAGACGTGAATGACTTTTTATTGTCTACAAACAGACGTCTGAAGTATACGATTAAGGTTGAGACGAGAGAATATATTATTAAGGTTAATACCTTTTTAATGATTATGATAACAAGAATTTTTAAAAATGTTTATTGTGATTAAAAATACAAAAAGTCATTATTTTTAAAAGAATAAAATATTTGTTTTTGAACAAAGTATTAAAAACATAACAAAATGATGTATATTGAACTATGTGATTGAAAAAATTTTTAATTAAGGCTTGTTAAAAACTTAAGAGGATGTTTTTAAATGCAATTCAAATTAAAGAAGAAGAGATTATTAGTTTTTAGAATTGAAATATCCAGAAAAAGAGTTCGAGATATGGTCGTTTGTTGGTTGGACAACATAAACGTGATGATTTAGATGTTTATTACTTTGGTGATACGTTTTTAATGTGCACGATTATTTCATTCAAGACATTTGAAATTAAAAGAAACAGTAGAGATTATCATATGATGCTGTTAATCGTATTGTGTTAAAAAGATGGATGGTTATTTAGAAAAATGAGAATAGAAACAATGCAAAAAGTAGTTTAAAATACGGTACATCTAAATTAATGTTAACTGATTTTTCAAAAAGGAGAATTATAATAAATATATTCAAGGTCAGAAACAACGCGTGATATTTGAAAATGGCCATTTTGTCTAATTGATAGTGAATATAATTAGAGTAAGAGGCTGGGACATAAATCCCTAAAAACAGCAGTAAGATAATTTTCAATTAGAAAATATCTTACTGCTGTTCTCTATTATACAATACTTCGTATTGAATGGCTTCGCTTTTCCTAGGGTGCCGTCTCAGCCTCAGTCTTCGACTGGCACTGCTCCCTCAGGAGTCTCATCATTAATACTACGTATTAACATGTAATTTTACTTTGAAATACTTTTAAAAATAAGACACTTTGCCCAACTTACACTACAATAGAAACTTCTGTTAGAATTCCTCAAAATGATATTTCGCGACATGTTAATGAAATTGTTGAAACGATACCTGATAGCAAATTCGATGAATTCAGACATCATCATTGGCGCAACATCCCTATCATCCAAAAGATGATGTTAAAAATCATCTTATATGCATATACTCAATCTGTATTTTCTGGTCAATAGAATAGAGAAATTACTTCATGACAGTATTCAGAATGATGTGGTTAGCTCAAAGATCGAAACACCTTCTTATAAAACTATTAATCGTTTTTAGAGTGAATCCTAATACTGATGCGTTAATTGAATCTTTATTTATTCAGTTCGCTTATTTTTCTTGAATTTCTTGTATATCATTTTAACGTGATAAAGATATTTTCGAAACATAATGCTTCTATTATATTTAAGATTTAACTGTTTTTGGAATGATCGTGTATGCAGACAATGAGCCAAGGATCGTCAATACAATGCTGACTATAAATGTTACGGTTGCAGCTACACTAGGCGTATAGTTTGGTTGTAACATACTGAAAAACTGCTAGTACTTGTTGCTATACCAAAGGCGCCACCCTAGTGTACCACTCATTTTATATAATCCTGTGGCTAAACCAACTTTTTCATTTTGGCATACTGAAAATTGCAATGTAGGGGCCGGGTGTTGCGACTAAACCATTTCCAATTGCGCAAATGCAAACCCAATAACAACAGCAATGATATGTTGTGATGGATTTGAAGTGATGTCATGCTAATAATAGTGATGCCGATGACAGGGAACAACGGACCAATGATGAGCATCAATTTGCCACCGAAACGTAATGTTGCTTTTTCACCTAAACGAATCATCGCAACTGCCACAATGGCATATGGCAATGTAACAAGTCCAGATTGCGCAGCTGATAAACCCAAGGTGTGTTTGAGCAAATATGAAAAAGACCACTGTTACGCCTAGACCACTATTTAAAACAGAAGTTATTTAAAAATGCACCAATGAACGGACGGTTGCGTAATACTGAGAAATCAATAAAAGGTACTTCATGTCGACGTTCGATGATGATGAATATTAATGTAGTGATGATAAAAATGCTCAGACAAATGAATGAAAATGTACTAAACCAACCTTGTTCGAATCCTTGTGTTAACAATAATGTAAAGCTACCAATCATAACAGCGAAAATCGACATACCTTTGTAATCGAATGGATGACGGTGGCTATGTTGACTTACTTTTTCAGGTGTGCCTTTTTAGAAACAATATGGCAATGAAAGCGAAATGACTATACTAATGATGAAATTCGTTTGCCATCCGAAATTTGTGCAATTAAACCGCCGATAACACCAGCTAGGCCGATGCCACCAACAGTACTAATCATTAGATAACTAATCGCTCGTCTTAAATGATCTCCCTTTAAATTGATTATTTAAAACGCCAACTGTTGAAAGGTAACAAGATAGCTGCTGATAGAGCCTTGTAAAATTCTACCGATGATGAGCAGTGCAGTGATGTCCGATATAATTAATAGAAGAGATGCAAACATACTGATTATGAGACCCATGTATGTCATCTCAGTTGTCCTATTTTATCAACAATATCACCTGCAGCCACCATGAAGATACCTGTGGCGAAGGAAGTTAAACTAATAGATAAATTTAACACGGCAAGGAGAGGTTTGATACGTTTGACCAACGAGAGGTCCTATATTAATAAATGATTGTGCAAACAACCAATATGTTAATGCAGACAACATAATCGCAATAATAATATTACTGCGTGGTGAAGATTGTGTGTTATTCACAGATGTCACTCCTTGTAAAAATTAAATATAGAAAGTCATGAGATGAAGTGAACGGATGTATAGATGATCGTTCACTCACACATAAGTCATGATTTTCCTTACATATCATACCACAGTTATTGAGAATGAATATCAATTAATTGCTTGTATAATTGATTTTTATAGTATGTTTAAGTGAAACAGCTTTATTTGAGAAAGTGATTAAAAGTAAATGAAGGTACAGAGGAGTAGAACAATGTCACAGGATTCACAATACAAACTTTAAATAATCAAGTACTTCTTGGACGCACGATGGATTATGATTATCCATTAGATGGTTCGCCAACAGTGACGCCTAGAAATTATCGTTGGACATCTCGCACTGGCACGACAGGCCAAACGCAATATGGCTTTATTGGCACAGGAACAGATATGGAAGGTTTTATTTATGGTGATGGTGTTAATGATATGGCGTTGCCATTTCAACACAATATTTCGAGGTTATAGTTCATATGGATCGACACACAAAGCGGACGCGATGAATATTACAAAAATGAGGAAATTGTGAGCATGGATTTTTGGGATATACAACAAGCATTGAAGATATGAAACAACAAAGCATCCCAAATACATGTTGTAGCTGTATATTTAAATGACATCGGTGAAGTTCCGCCATTGCATTATCATGTTTCCGATGCAACTGGACATTCAGTCGAAGTTTCATTTAAAGAGGGTGAAAGTGGTTATAAAAGATAATCCCTATTGGTGTCTTAACAAATCATCCAGACTTAGATTGGCATTATAGTAATTTAAGACAATATATCAATATTTCTCCTTATCCAGCAACAACAAATTTATTGGAAGATGTAACGATTGAACCTTTAGGCAATGAAGCAGGTACATTTGGATTGCCAGGTGGATTTACTTCAACTGAGCGCTTTGTGAGAATGGCATTTGTAAAAAGCAAACATTGCTCGAAAACAATGATAAAGAAATGGATTTAATGAGATGCATTTATTTATTAGATGCAGTAAATATACCGATTGGAATTTGTACGTCCACATGATGCTGACAATCACTATACGATGTATCAGACCGTAATAAATTTAACTACAAGAACGTTATATATTAAGTATTATGGCAGCAATGAATTAGTAGCATTAAAAGCTCACGATGATTTAATTAATAGAAAAGATATGACGATTTTTAAGCCTGAGAAGCATATCATTATTAGAAAGTTGAATGACAATCAATAGCGATTGATAATGGAATTTGGTTGATAGTGATTTGATGGATGATTACTATCATACATTAGCGTTGAAGCGCGAACAAGGACGAATGATTAGTTGTTAGTTTTGAAAATTTATAAAGGTTAAAACGAGATGCAGTGAGAGATGTCATTTAATATCAATGTATGGCTATTTTGTAATGACAATATAATGAGTTTAGTAAAAACATTTCAGAATATTAAATAGTTGGAAAATGAGAATTAAATCCTTTACTCAGTTGTCTGAATTCTTTTTAGTATGTGCAGTAAAGTTTAATTGAAAAAAGCTACTTTAACTTGGAGGATGTTTTTATACATGAAAAATTAACAGCAGCAGCGATTGCAACGATGGGCTTCGCTACATTTTACAATGGCGCATCAAGCAGATGCAGCAGAAACGACAAACACCCAACAAGCACATACACAAATGTCAACACAATCACAAGCACGTATCTTATGGTACTTATTATACAATTGAGTTCTAATGGGATTATCATCACACCTGATGGTAACTGGAATCAAGCAATGTTTGATAATAAAGAATATAGCTATACATTCGTAGATGCTCAAGGACATAGCATTATATATAACTGTTATCCATGCAAATGCCAATGGAAGCGGCCAAACATATGTGAATCCAGCAACAGCAGGAGATAACAATGACTACACAGCGAGTCAAAAGCCAACAGCATATTAATCAATATGGCTATCAATCAAATGTAGGTCAGACGCGAGCTATTATTCACATAGTAACAACAACCAAGCGTATAACAGCCATGATGGTAATGGAAAGGTCAATTCCCCTAATGGCACGTCTAATCAAAATGGCGGATCGATCAGACGTAAAGCGACAGCTAGTGGTCGCGCGAAAGACGCAAGCTGGTTAACAAGTCGTAAACAACTACAACCATATGGACAATATCACGGTGGTGGTGCGCATTACGGTGTCGACTATGCAATGCCTGAAAATTCACCAGTTTACTCATTAACTGATGGTACAGTAGTACAAGCAGGTTGGAGTAACTATGGTGGGGGTAATCAAGTAACGATTAAAGAAGCGAACAGTAATAACTACCAATGGTATGCCTAATAATCGTTTAACTGTTTCAGCTGGTGATAAAGTCAAAAGCTGGTGACCAGATTGCATATTCAGGTAGTACGGGTAATTCAACAGCACCTCACGTACACTTCCAACGTATGTCTGGTGGCATTGGTAATCAATATGCAGTAGACCCAACGTCATACTTTGAAAGTAGATAATACAGTAAATCCCAGATTACGATATCATACGCAACTTGGGATTTTTCGTTAATAATAGGTATAAGCCCATTGCTTGTCCTCTAAAACATTTTGATAAAAAGGATGCTTGGCCAATTAACTTGATATCATCTGCAAGTGCTTCAACTTCATCTAAATGATGGGTAGTTAATATAATTAAACATTTAGATTTCATAATGTTAAGAAGTTGGTGGATGTCATGTCTAGATTTCAAATCAATACCAACTGTCGGTTCATCTAAAAATTAGAATTCGAGGTTGACCTAGTAAACCTACTAATATATTAATTTTACGTTTATTCCCACCAGACAATGTAGATACTTTTGGCAGACGTGTCATCAAAATTTAATTGCTGTAAATATTCGTTGATAGTTGTATCGTTAATTGGATTTTTACAAAAGTGATTTATTAATGTTTTTCAGCCACTGTCATGTGTTCAAATAACGCAATGTCTTGTGGCACATAACCGATGATGATTTTGGATTTGTCTTTGATTCCATTTTTCGCCGAAATAGTTGATAGTTCCATCATTAGCTTTTTCAATACCAGCGATCGTACGAGTAATGTTGATTTTCCAGCGCCATTATCACCAAGTAATACGGTTAAACGATTACTATCAAAGGACATAGTTAAATGATTGAAAATCTGTTTGTTACGGTAACGCTTTGAAAGGTTATTAATTTCTATCATCAGTTACGCTCCTTTACATGAAAAATAATCAAGTATACGATACCCATAGCAAGTGCATATATAAATGTCATGAATAATCGATGACTTATTGTTTGAATATGGAATAAAGATAAAGACGATACCTATCTCATAAATCAATATAGTAACAGTGATTTTTAAGTAAAAATATTAAGCTGAGTGGTTGAGACAAATATAGACTAACTGTAATAGTACCAACAATAACAAAATCGATGTGTCATTACATAAGTACTATATAGTTTGAAACGGCTTAAATGATATTGTGATAATCGTTGCAATGCTGCTTGTTGGTTTAAACGATAATGAATTACTACTTGAACAGCGCTAACAAATAAAATCACCGCAAAGATTAAGCTAATTGAAATGAGTGTTGTGCTTGTTTAGTAAGCGACTACGAAATTTGATTTTAGATTCAGGTGTATGTTGCGATAGGACTTGTTGATAGCATCGATGGATTGATGCTGTTTCATATCCTCAAGTGTTCATAAATAATGTTAGGAATTTGCTGTTCATATAATGAACTACTAACAATTTCTACAGCAATACCACCTATAAAGTCATCTCTCACCATATAACTGTATCGTTTCTTTTAAACGGTTCTCTTTTTAATTTTGAGAGAAACCTTTAGGAATTTGCATCTTAAAATAGCTTCCTTTTTAGTAACATCATCTTCATCGATCTAATAGTTACATAGTCAGATTGTTTAATTTTATTGACGAATGATTTTTGATGCAGTGGTTTTGGTCTAAATCTTGAATGGTAATCGGTATTTTGAAAGTTGTCATGTGCTACACGGTAACCGATACCAATAAGTATCGAGTGCGATGACAATGGTTGTTACGAGCAAGATGTGTATAACCATTGTACGAACACAACAAGTTGTATGTAAGGCTTCATTGACGATACCTCCAAACCAATACAGCTAAATTAATTATCAAAAGTGCGATGAAGCTAAGATAGAAACTTAGGGTGTGGTTCTAAAAATGTAGTTGTTTAAAAATAATTTCTAACAATTGATTTGTTACAACTGCGAACAGTTGAATATTAGAAAACGCCATTTGCTATATGTTGTAAAAATCATAGAGTATTGTTAAACCAGATAACACCAGGATGACAATAAGCTAATATGACTTTACTAATGCTATTCAACAAGCCTGTTGTTAAAAGTTCGATGAGTAATAACCACAGTATTAAAAAGGTAACATAATATAGCAAATGAATGGCTAACGTTGGCCAATTATATAATTCAAAGGTATTCGGAATACTGAACACAATCCAAACTACACCAACGATGCTCCATAACATAGTATAAAACCATGTAATCAACGCACGAATGATTAATAAACGCTCTTTAGAAAAATGAAACATTTTTCAATCGCGCTTTCAATACAGTATCTTGATTCATTTTTCAAAACTGTAAATAAAGATAGTGCAAAAGATGAATACCGTTGCTAAAAATACCTGTAATTGCATAATAACTGCCCGTATCGTATAAATGAATCGGTTCTAAGTTAAATGCACCTGAACGGTTTAATCCTGTAATCAGCAAATCAGTCATAACATTGATACTGTCAGATATGATGCTTTTCGGTGCTAAGTCTTGAAAAGCTAAGATGTCACCCATTGATCGCATAAGACGTTGGTAAACAGAATCTGTTAGCTGAGATAGCGTGACACTTTTCATGGATTGTTGATCATATGTATATACTGAAATTGGTAGTTCGCCTTGTTTATAAAATGCCTTGGTCATACCTTTATCAAAAACAAAATAGCCTTGAAGTTTATGTTTTTAACAAAGTATGTGCTTGCTTATCATCATATGCCTTAATGCTCACGTTTTTCCTAGGTTACTCCTTTACCAATAGAGTTTAAGATTAATTTCGTTCCTTGATTTGAGTCTCATCTACGACACCTATATTAAAATGATTGTCATCTTCTGTCTACATGTTGGATCGTCGTTAATGTAATAACGAGTGCCGCTATATAAATAGTAAATAGATAATCAAATACCACTCTTTTTCAATAAAAAGAGTGGTAGATGCGAAACAAATGTATTGTTTTCATTTAACCACTCCTCAATGATAAGATTGAAGAGCAGATGACCTTCCAATCTTATTTTTATATTTTAGTTATTTAGATGCCTTTTTAAAAATTGATTCAAACATTTTGCCGCCATCGATTTCTTTTCAAGTTTTTCACGGTCTTTTTGAAGATGAGACTATTGAAATCTTTCGCACCACTATCATCAAAATCAATACTCTGCTTTCAATTTTGTGCTAGATTTTAAAATGAAATTAATTGGTTCTTCAGCATATTTGATGCCGATATTTAACGTAGATTTCTGAGTGTTAGTACGTCAGAATCATATTATTTTCAAAAGTGAATTCATTTTTCGTCGCTATATTTATCTAATGCGACAGTAATTTTTCACCTTTATCTTGACGTTTTGTGCCATCTACTTTCTCTTGGTTATCTAATTTGATTTTGATTCATCAATTCTGTCTTTTTACCAAATTCTGTATTTATCACTGTATTTATTGTCTTTTCCTTAGAAGATACGCCTTTAATTGTATATTTCTGCTTCAGCATACGTGTATTTATCTTGATCGAAATCAAGTGCGTAATCTAGTTTTAACTTATCGTCTTCTAAAGTATTAGTACCTTTGATTTTAGTTTTTTATTATTTTCTTTGTCTGTAATAGTAATTTTCTCGTTTTACAATCGTATGTTTTTCGGTATAAATTTTAGATTGAATTTTAGCAAATTCATCCTTTTTAGTTTCTTTGACATCGTCAATTGCTTTTGATGTCTTTTTCAAAGTCTTTGTAGCACTGTGTTCTTCCATTAATTTTTAAGGTCTTTATCCTTTTTAGCTTCTTCTAATACAGCTAATGTAATAGTGTCAGCTCTGCTAAGTGTTAACGTGACAGGTCTAACTTTGTACTTTTCACCATTAACCTTAATTTCTTCTTTTTACCTTTATCAAAATTATCGTCATCTAATTTGTCGACAATAAGTTCGGAATATTTTTTCAGCAATTTTGCTGTAATCACTTTGTTGTGCTTGGAGCATTACTAAAAGAGTATTTAAATTTAGTTGTTGGTTTGTAATACCATTTTCTTTTTGCTGTTTCTTCATCTTCACCTGTAAGTTTTGAATAAGTTGATAATAAATCAGAATTATTAACACTATATTTCCCTTTAAATAATGGTGATTCGAAATAATGCTTATCTTTATCTGCAGCTAACTGGAATTTCCTAATGCAGAGTCTGCGATTGTTGGTTCAAGATTAATCATTGATTTCTCTTTTTAGGATCATGTCCATATGACATTTTTAATTTTCGATGCATTAACAACAGATTTAGGAATACCAAGCCCTTTAACAATTTCATCTGATGCATCTGCGCTTAATTCTAATGAAGATAAAAACGAATTATCTTTCATCTTTCTTGGAACTTCACTTCATTTTCAAAACGGTCATTAAAATAATCTTTTATACATTTTGCAGTTTGTTGTTCACTTTTAAGTATGTATTTTTCGGTGTGTTTGCAAAAATGCATAAACTCCCCATGCGATTCCACCTATTAATAGTAAGACAATAATAATAGAATTATAATTTTTAACTTTTTAGACATTTTGCTTCCTCCCAATTATTTATGAGTTAATCATATCAGAGACAATACATTTTTATTAAATGGTTTATTTTTAAATTTTGTTTAAATTAATAGAATTTTTAGTTATAATAATGTTTAATAAGTTATTGGAAATCTAATAAACTACAAAAAAATAGTTTTGATTACATAATGATTCTTGAAAAATGTTGGTTAACTTTAAGGTGACAAGTTATTGCAATTTGAAGGTAGACATCATATTTTATAATCGAGATAACATACAAAATAAAGCGACCAATTTTGCAGTGTTACGAATTGTAAACTGCGAACTGGTCGCTTTTTATTGATGTACATGATTAATTTAATGGATGTACTATATGATGAAACTTCTGAAGCAGAGATGGTTCTTGATGAAACGATATATTCACCAATCCAATTCATTTCTGAAATTAGAATGACTTCCATCAATATTAACTTTTTCAACGTGAGGCTACATGACCAAATGGACCATTTACTGTTTGTAAAAATTGATCACTCGTGTTGGGTGTCTATCTACTTTGAAGCCATTGCTTGAAGCTTGGCCTGCCCAGTTTTTTTAGCATCTCCCCAAAAATGTACTAATCGTGTGTCCATCTTTGGCACGTTTATCAAAGACATACCATGTACATTGTCCAGCAGTATATAAGTTGTTCTTACTTGTGATAAGAGGCTGATCAGATGATTTTACCGTTACCTAATGCTAAAGGTTTACCGTCAGCAGTCTTTGCTTTGTCATTAAATTCAGCAGATTTGTAATTCGTCATACAATTCGTCTAAATCGATGCCTGTAATAAGCCCTTTGTTATCTTTTTGAAAAAGCGTTATTTAATTCATCGTCATTGTCTTCGACATTCGGTATTGCCTGGTGTCAAAGCGATTGCTTGGTGACGTTTGAGGCGGTGTGTGTGTGAATCGATTGCGTCATTAATGTGCGTATACTGACCACTTAATGAAGAATGGTACTGATTGTTGTTAAGATCGCGTTGATTTGCGTGTTGATGATTGTCGTTTGTACGTGACTGGTTTTGATGATTGTTGTTTGGCGTGTTGTTTTTGTCATATGTATAAGTATACGCGCCGGTGTCTTTATTCACTTTGAACTGTGCGTTTGGGTGTGCTTTCTTTGCTTCTTCTAATGTTTTTGCTATCATTCGTATATGCTTGAGCCGAGTTAGAGCGACATACTAAATAAAAGTAGAGCTGTCATCGTCAGTAAAATTGTTTTTCTTCATAATACCATTTAATCCTTATGTATTTAATTTAATTTTAGTATCACATTTATATTACAAAAATGAATGGTTAATTAAAAATATATGGGTATATTCAATATATTTATTTAAAAAGCTAAAATACTTAAAAACTATATACATATACTAATAATTTATATATTATTTGAGTAAGGAGCACTTTTTCAAAAATAGTGTCCCTAAAAGTTTTGATAAACTTAAAATATTCAGGAGGTTTCTAGTTATGGCAATGATTAAGATGAGTCCAGAGGAAATCAGAGCAAAATCGCAATCTTACGGGCGAGGTTCAGACCAAAATCCGTCAAATTTTATCTGATTTAACACGTGCACAAGGTGAAATTGCAGCGAACTGGGAAGGTCAAGCTTTCAGCCGTTTTCGAAGAGCAATTCCAACAACTTAGTCCTAAAGTAGAAAAATTTGCACAATTATTAGAAGAAATTAAACAACAATTGAATAGCACTGCTGATGCCGTTCAAGAACAAGACCAACAACTTTCTAATAATTTCGGTTTGCAATAAGCATTCTGAAATTGGCAAAGTCACATTTTCTAATGTGGCTTTGCTTATCATTTTTAAGAGAAACAACTGAAAGGAAATAAGCATGAAAAAGAAAAATTGGATTTATGCATTAATTGTCACTTTAATTATTATAATTGCCATAGTTAGTATGATATTTTTTTGTTCAAACAAAATATGGAGATCAATCAGAAAAAGGATCCCAAAGTGTAAGTAATAAAAATAATAAAATACATATCGCAATTGTTAACGAGGATCGACCAACGACATATAACGGTAAAAAAAGTTGAGCTGGGTCAAGCATTTATTAAAAGGTTAGCAAATGAGGAAAAACTATAAATTTGAAACAGTAACAAGAAACGTTGCTGAGTCTGGTTTTGAAAAATGGTGGATACCAAGTCATGATTGTTATCCCAGAAAACTTTTCAAAATTGGCAATGCAATTAGACGCTAAAACACCATCGAAAAATATCGCTACAGTATAAAACAGCTGTAGGACAAAAAGAAGAAGTAGCTAAAAACACAGAAAAAGTTGTAAGTAATGTACTAACGACTTTAACAAAAACTTAGTCGAAATTTATTTAACAAGCATCATTGATAATTTACATAATGCACAAAAATGTTGGCGCTATTATGACGCGTGAACATGGTGTGAATAGTAAATTCTCCGAATTACTTATTAAATCAATTAACGACTTCCGGAATTATTTACAGATACGCTTGTAAATTCAATTTCTGCAAACAAAGACATTACAAAATGGTTCCAAACATACAATAAATCATTATTGAGTGCGAATTCAGATACGTTCAGAGTGAACACAGATTATAATGTTTCGACTTTAATTGAAAAACAAAATTCATTATTTGACGAGGCACAATACAGCGATGGATAAAATGTTACAAGATTATAAATCGCAAAAAGATAGCGTGGAACTTGATAACTATATCAATGCATTAAAACAGATGGACAGCCAAATCGATCAACAATCAAGTATGCAAGATACAGGTAAAGAAGAATATAAACAAACTGTTAAAGAAAACTTAGATAAATTAAGAGAAATCATTCAATCACAAGAGTCACCATTTTTCAAAAAGGTATGATTGAAGACTATCGTAAGCAATTAACAGAATCACTGCAAGATGAGCTTGCAAATAACAAAAGACTTACAAGATGCGCTAAATAGCATTAAAAATGAACAATGCTCAATTTCGCTGAAAACTTAGAAAAACAACTTCATGATGATATTGTCAAAGAACCTGATACAGATACAACATTTATCTATAACATGTCTAAACAAGACTTTATAGCTGCAGGTTTAAATGAGGATGAAGCTAACAAATACGAAGCAATTGTCAAAGAAGCAAAACGTTATAAAAATGAATATAATTTGAAAAACCGTTAGCAGAGCACATTAATTTAACAGATTACGATAACCAAGTTGCGCAAGACACAAGTAGTTTGATTAATGATGGTGTCAAAGTGCAACGTACTGGAAACGATTAAAAAGTAATGATATTAATCAATTAACTGTTGCAACAGATCCTCATTTTAATTTTTGAAGGCGACATTAAAATTAATGGTAAAAATATGACATTAAGGATCAAAGTGTTCAACTCGATACATCTAACAAAGGAATATAAAGTTGAAGTCAATGGCGTTGCTAAATTGAAAAAGGATGCTGAGAAAGATTTCTTAAAAAGATAAAACAATGCATTTACAATTGTTATTTGGACAAGCAAATCGTCAAGATGAACCAAATGATAAAGAAAACAACGAAGTGTTGTGGATGTAACATTGAATCATAACCTTGATGGTCGCTTATCGAAAGATGCATTAAGCCAGCAATTGAGTGCATTATCTAGGTTTGATGCGCATTATAAAATGTACACAGATACAAAAGGCAGAGAAGATAAACCATTCGACAACAAACGTTTAATTGATATGATGGTTGACCAAGTTATCAATGACATGGAAAGTTTCAAAGACGATAAAGTAGCGCTGATGTTACATCAAATTGATTCAATGGAAGAAAACTCAGACAAACTGATTGATGACATTTTAAATAACAAAAGAATACAACAAAAATAAAGAAGATATTTCTAAGCTGATTGATCGGTTAGAAAACGTTAAAAAGACTTTTGCTGAAGAGCCACAAGAACCATTGATAAAGGCAAAAATGATGAATTTAATACGATGTCTTCAAATTTAGATAAAGAAATTAGTAGAATTTCTGAGGAAAAAGTACGCAATTGCTATCAGATACACAAGAATCAAAAACAATTGCAGATTCAGTTAGTGGACAATTAAATCAATTAGATAATAATGTGAATAAACTACATGCGACAGGTCGAGCATTAGGCGTAAGAGCGAATGATTTGAACCGTCAAAAATGGCTAAAAACGATAAAGATAATGAGTTATTCGCTAAAGAGTTTAAAAAGTATTACAAAATTCTAAAGATGGCGACAGACAAAACCAAGCATTAAAAGCATTTATGAGTAATCCGGTTCAAAAGAAAAACTTAGAAAATGTTTTAGCTAATAATGGTAATACAGACGTGATTTCACCGACATTATTCGTATTATTGATGTATTTACTATCAATGATTACAGCATATATTTTCTATAGTTATGAACGTGCCAAAGGACAAATGAATTTCATTAAAGATGATTATAGTAGTAAAAACCATCTTTGGAATAATGTCATTACGTCAGGTGTTATTAATACAACTGGTTTGGTAGAAGGATTAATTGTCGGTTTAATTGCAATGAATAAGTTCCATGTATTAGCTGGCTATAGAGCGAAATTCATCTTAATGGTGATTTTAACTATGATGGTCTTTGTACTTATTAATACGTATTTACTAAGACAGGTAAAATCTATCGGTATGTTCTTAATGATTGCTGCATTGGGTCTATACTTTGTAGCTATGAATAATTTGAAAGCGGCTGGACAAGGTGTGACTAATAAAATTTCACCATTGTCTTATATCGATAACATGTTCTTCAATTATTTAAATGCAGAGCATCCTATGGCAGCACTAGTAATATTAACAGTACTTGTGATTATTGGTTTTGTACTGAACATGTTTATAAAACACTTTAAGAAAGAGAGATTAATCTAATGTTGATGAATAGCGTGATTGCTTTAACTTTTTAACAGCATCTAGCAATAATGGCGGACTTAATATTGATGTGCAACAAGAAGAGGAAAAAGCGAATCAATAATGATTTAAATCAATATGATACAACGCTATTTAATAAAGATAGTAAAGAAGTCAACGACGCGATTGCTAAGCAGAAAAAAAGAACGACAACAACAAATAAAATGATATGTTTCAAAATCAAGCGAGTCACTCGACTCGCTTGAATGAAACTAAAAAGTGTTATTTTCCAAATCTAACTTAGAAAAGACTTCGGAGAGTGATAAAAGCCCCTATATTCAAAACAAAGCAGGGAGATATTCCCGTACATTTTGATGTCTGTAGGGCTTTTTGACTTTAGGATTTGTCATCCAATTCATAAAGGGAGACGAACGAAAAATGAATCAGCACGTAAAAGTAACATTTGATTTTACTAATTATAATTACGGCACATATGACTTAGCAGTACCAGCATATTTACCGATAAAAATTTAATAGCTTTAGTATTGGATAGTTTGGACATTTCAATATTTGATGTCAATACACAAATTAAAGTGATGACGAAAGGTCAATTACTTGTTGAAAATGATCGACTCATTGATTATCAAATCGCTGATGGAGATATTTTGAAGTTACTATAGGAGGAAAAATAGATGGTTAAAAATCATAACCCTAAAAATGAAATGCAAGATATGTTAACGCCTTTAGATGCTGAAGAAGCAGCTAAAACAAAATTACGCTTAGATATGAGAGAGATTCCTAAGTCTTCAATTAAAACCAGAACATTTTCATTTAATGTACTTATTAGAACAACATTCTCCATATTTTTATAGATGCTGAGATTAACTGAACTACGTGACAGTTTCCAAATACATTATGACATTAATGACAATCATACACCTTTTTGATAATATTAAATCATTTTACTAAAAATGAAAAATTACGTTACTTACTCAATATCAAAAATTTAGAAAGAAGTAAATCGTACACGCTACACATTTGTGTTGGCACCAGATGAATTATTTTTCACAAGAGATGGATTACCAATTGCTAAAAACAAGAGGTTACAAAAATGTTGTTGATCCATTACCCGTGTCAGAAGCTGAATTTTTAACAAGATATAAAGCACTGGTTATCTGTGCATTCAATGAGAAACAATCATTTGATGCTTTAGTTGAAGGAAACTTAGAACTACATAAAGGAACGCCATTTGAAACTAAAAGTTATTGAAGCGGCAACGTTAGATTTACTAACGGCATTTTTAGATGAACAGTATCAGAAACAAGAACAAGATTATAGTCAAAATTATGCATATGTACGCAAAGTAGGGCATACTCGTTTTTCAAATGGGTCGCTATCGGTATGACAACGTTAAGTGTTTTATTAATTGCATTCTTAGCATTTTTATATTTTTCAGTAATGAAGCATAATGAGCGCATTGAAAAAGGATACCAAGCATTTTGTGAGGATGATTATACGCAAGTACTAAATACGTATGATGATTTAGATGGAAAAATTAGATAAAGAGGCGCTTTACATTTATGCCAAAAGTTATATCCAAACAAATAAACAAGGTTTAGAAAAAGATAAGAAAGAAAATTTACTTAATAACGTGACACCAAATTCAAACAAAAGACTACTTATTATATTGGATGGAATTAGGACAAGGACATCTTGATGAAGCGATTAATATTGCCACTTATTTAGATGATAACGATATTACAAAGTTAGCGTTGATTAATAAGTTAAATGAGATTAAAAATAACGGAGATTTATCGAATGATAAACGTTCTGAAGAAACGAAAAGTATAACGATAAATTGCAAGATATTTTAGACAAAGAAAAACAAGTTAAAGATGAAAAAGAAAGCGAAATCTGAAGAAGAGAAAGCAAAAAGCGAAAAGATGAGAAATTAAAGCAACAAGAGAGAGAACGAAAAGAAACAAAAAGAACAAGCACAAAAAGATAAAGAAAAACGCCAAGAAGCTGAAAGATAGTATAGGACTGAGAGCAAAGACAATGCATAAATTGATTATAAATATAACAAACAATTGAAGATGCTCAATTTGCGAGATGGTAAGACATATACTATTAGCGAGACAGACGTGCAGATATTACGTTGAAATCGTTAGGCGAAGTCATTCATTTAGAACAAAATAATCAAGGTACTTGGCAAGCGAATCATACTTCTATTAATAAGGTGCTTGTTAGAAAAGGTGACCTTGATGACATTACATTACAGCTTTATACAGAAAGCTGATTATGCATCATTGCTTATCCTTCAATTCAAGATACGATGACAATTGGGCCAAATGCGTATGATGATATGGTTATTCAAAGCTTGATGAATGCCATCATTATTAAAGATTTTCAATCAATACAAGAATCACAATACGTACGCATTGTGCACGATAAAAATCACAGATGTGTATATTAACTATGAACTACAAGAGCAACTAACGAACAAAGCTACATTGGTGATCGTATTTATGTTGAAGGGATATGGCTCGAAGTACAAAGCTGATGGTTTAAATGTATTGAGTCAGAATACAGTGGCATCGTCATTAATTCGCTTAACATCCGAGATGCCACATCCACAGGCAGATGATTACAATACAGTACCATCGTTCGCTCGACGATTATTCACCGTGAACCTACCGACGATATTAAGATTGAAAGACCACCACAGCCAATACAGAAGAACAATACAGTGATATGGCGTTCCATTATACCGCCATTAGTAATGATTGCTTTAACTGTTGTCATCTTTTTAGTGAGAGACCAATTGGTATTTATATTTTAATGATGATTGGTATGAGTACAGTAACGATAGTATTTGGTATTACAACGTATTTCTCTGAAAAGAAAAAGTATAACAAAGATGTTGAAAAAGCGAGAGAAAGATTACAAAGCTTATTTGGATAATAAATCTAAAGAAAATTAATAAAAGCGATTAAAGCACAACGTTTTTAGTTTGAATTACAAGTATCCAACGGTTGCTGAAATTAAAGATATCGTTGAAACGAAAGCACCAAGAATATATGAAAAACATCGCATCATCACGATTTCTACATTATAAGTTAGGTATTGCAGATGTAGAAAAGTCATTCAAATTAGATTACCAAGAAGAAGAATTTAACCAACGTCGTGATGAACTATTCGACGATGCTAAAGAATGTAGGAGACTTTTACACAGATGTAGAACAAGCACCATTAATCAATGATTTAAATCATGGACCAATTGCATATATTGGTGCACGACATCTCATTTTAGAAGAAATTGGAGAAAATGCTAATCCAATTGTCAACGTTCCATAGTTATCATGATTTAGAGTTTCTATTTGTGACACGTGAAGATGAAGTTGAAACATTGAAATGGGCACGTTGGTTTGCCACATTATGACATTGAGAGGTCAAAACATTAGAGGGTTTGTTTTACAATCAACGAACACGTGACCAAATTTTAACGTCAATTTATAGCATGATTAAAGAACGTATCCAAGCTGTGCGTGAACGCAGCAGAAGTAATGAGCACAAATTATTTTCACACACGCAATTAGTGTTTGTCATTACAGATATGTCATTAATTATCGATCATTGTCATTTTAGAATATGTAAACCAAGATTTATCAGAATATGAGTATTTCATTAATCTTTGTTGAAGATGTGATTGAAAGTTTGCCAGAGCATGTAGATACCATTATTGATATCAAGTCTCGTACTGAAGGCGAACTGATTACGAAAGAAAAAGAATTAGTTCAATTGAAATTTACACCTGAAAATATTGATAACGTTGATAAAGAATATATCATGCGACGACGTTTGGCGAATTTGATACACGTCGAACATTTGAAAAATGCAATTCCTGATAGTATTACATTTTTAGAGATGTATAACGTGAAAGAAGTAGTCGACTTGATGTGGTTAATCGATGGAGACAAAACAGAAACATACAAAACGATGGCAGTACCTTTAGGTGTAAGAGGTAAAGATGATATTTTATCATTGAACTTACATGAAAAAGCACACGGGCCACATGGTTTAGTTGCTGGTACCACTGGTTCAGGGAAATCTGAGATTATCCAATCATACATTTTATCTTTTAGCTATTAATTTTTCATCCACATGAAGTTGCGTTCCTATTGATTGACTATAAAGGTGGAGGTATGGCGAACTTATTTAAAGATTTAGTCCATTTAGTTGGGTACGATTACAAACTTAGATGGCGATGAAGCGATGCGTGCCTTAACATCAATCAAAGCCGAATTGAGAAAACGTCAACGTTTATTCGGAGAGCATGATGTTAACCATATTAATCAATACCATAAGTTATTTAAAAGAAGGTGTTGCAACAGAACCAATGCCACATTTATTCATTATTTCCGATGAGTTTGCCGAATTAAAAATCAGAACAACCTGATTTTTATGAAAGAACTTGTATCAACGGCACGTATTGGACGTTCGTTAGGTATTCATTTAATACTTGCGACACAAAAACCATCGGGTGTTGTTGATGACCAAATTTGGTCTAACTCTAAATTTAAATTGGCATTAAAAAGTACAAGATAGACAAGACAGTAATGAAATTTTAAAAACACCAGATGCAGCAGACATTACATTACCAGGTCGTGCGTATTTACAAGTTGGTAATAATGAAATTTATGAATTATTCCAATCTGCATGGAGTGGTGCAACATATGACATCGAAGGCGATAAATTAGAAGTTGAAGATAAGACGATTTACATGATTAATGACTATGGTCAACTTCAAGCAATCAACAAAGACTTGAGTGGACTTGAAGATGAAGAAACGAAAGAAAAATCAAACTGAGTTAGAAGCGGTCATAGATCATATCGAGATCTATTACAACACGATTAGAAATCGAAGAAGTTAAGCGTCCATGGCTACCACCATTGCCAGAAAATGTATATCAAGAAGATTTAGTAGAAACAGATTTCAGAAAATTATGGTCAGATGATGCAAAAAGAAGTGGAATTAACATTAGGACTTAAAGACGTACCAGAAGAACAATACCAAGGACCGATGGTATTGCAATTGAAAAAGCTGGGCACATCGCGTTAATCGGAAGTCCAGGATATGGTAGAACAACGTTCTTACATAACATTATTTTCGATGTTGCAAGACACCCATCGTCCCTGATCGAGCACACATGTACTTGTTCGATTTCAGTACCAATGGTTTGATGCCAGTCACAGACATACCGCATGTCGCTGATTACTTTACAGTGATCAGAAGACAAGATTGCTAAGGCGATACGGAAGATACATGATATTGTTCTGAGCGAAAAAGACTATTAAGTCAAGAGAGATAGTTAATATAGAGCAATATAATAAAGAAACTGGAAATTCAATTCCAAATATTTTCTTAATTATCGATAACTACGACACGGTGAAAGAATCACCGTTTATGGAAGAATATGAAGAAATGATGTCTAAGGGTAACACGTGAAGGTTTAGCGTTAGGGGTATACATCATTCTTTCAGGATCGAGATCGAGTGCAATAAAATCAGCAATATTTACTAACATTAAAACAAGAGTTGCGCTGTACCTCTTTGAAAACAATGAATTAACAAATATTATTGGTTCTTATAAAAAGGTGTGAAAAAGATGTTAAAGGTAGAGCTGCAATAAATGATGATAACTTCACACAGTTCCAAATTGCTCAACCATTTGAATTAGCAGAAGGACAAACATATAATGAGCGCATTAAAAATGAAGTAGCACAAAATGAAAGAATTCTAGTAGGAGATTATCAAAACATATTCAATGATGCCAGATAAGGTATTAATGGAGGATATTCGAGAAGCATATGATTTGGAAAAATCATTCATGAAGAACACAAATTACCATTAGGATTAGACTTTGAGGATGTGGAACTGAGTTAGTTTAGATCGACATCACCAAGTATATTAACAGCAAGAACACCAAATGATTTAGAAATAGTTAATAATCGAGGTTTTTAGATGGTGTAGGTAAACTTAAGGAAGGTGTAACAACAATACTAGTTGATGCGGATGAAAAATATGGTGATAAGTCAGAGTATAGTTAATTCATATTATGCATCGTCGGAGGATTTTGCAATTAATAAAACAAAGGTTTTATCGTTGAAATCAAAAAGGTTGAATAGCGAACGAAGTAAAAGAAAGTGTGAAGATTGTTTATCAACAATCTTAAGGCGTTTATTTCTATTACAGGACTTAATGAAAAGGATATAAGGTATATATTATCTGAAGGACCAAAGGTAAATGTCTATACAATAATTAGTAGTATATGTACAATGACATCTTAGGAACATTTGATAGAGAATCAAAATTAGCACGTCAAAATTATTAATCAAGCAGTAATTGTAACTAGGCTATATGATAAGAGGTTTTTACAAGCTAAAATCACGAATAGAGAGCCGTTATTAAAACCATATAGAAATGTATTATTTCAATAAAAATGAACATATTAAAATAAAAATTAATTCAATAGGGAGGACAATTATGGGAAATAAAAAGTTGAAACAGAGTAGTACGATAGGAAAAATTGAAAGTATTTCTAATGCTGGATCGAATATTTCTTTTGATAATGTATCAGACTCGTTAGAATACACAAACATTTCACCATTTACAGGATTTGCTGCTGCTAGTGAGTACTTTAACTACAGCTATTTCTAATTATCATTCTATTATTACTCAAGACACAGAAGCAATGAAAACTGCTGTAAATGATTTTTAGAGATAAGGATGCTGATATAGCTGGACAAATTGATGAAAATAATAATTTAGGAGCAGGATTATAACATAGAGGAGATAAAAATGGCTAATAAGGAAGAGCTCAAAAAGAAGGGCACGATGTATAGAACAAAAACATAGCAAGGAAAGTGAATTGAAAAAGCCTACAAGGAGATAAGAAAAGGTTACAAGATGCAGTGAATTCTGCACAGACTATAATGAAGATTTTAACTCTGAAAAAGAAGACTTACGATGGTATAGAAATTGAAAAGAATCAATGGTCTGGACAAAACGCGTAATAAATCGGATGATAATCGCACCAATTTAAATACGTCTATAGATAAATATAAAGAAAAAGTTTGATAAGGCTTTAAATCAAATGAAAAGAAGGATTTGGAAAAATCTTGAAAAGTAAAATAGAGGCGTTGAAACGGATATTTTCAAACATTGCTGCTGAAATTCAAAATATAGATGAGACAATTATAAATATAAAAGAGTAAAAAGGAGTATAAAATGGGGAATAAAAATAAAAATGTCAGAAGTGAATAATTTTAATGCTTCATTACAGAAATCTCTCAGTAGTTTATCTACGAATACAAGACTTTAAAGAATAATATTAATAAATTGAAAGATGATAGTGAATTTAAAGGAAAACAGCATCGAATATTAATAGCTATAATCAAAGTTTTCATATTGAAACAATAAAGTAGAATCGAAAATAAAGGAGGAATTTGATAAAAGATGCAATTGAAGATTTTCAAAATAGTATTGATAATGACCATAATGCAATTTTAGATGAAGATGCAATAGAAAAATACAAAGGTGAAGTCAAAAATCTATTGAACAAATAGAGTATTAAGACAAGAATGAATTCTACTATAGGAGGGTTCATGATTTAACAACAACAAAAACAATAAGTGGTAAGGATGTTAAAGAAAAGGGAGAAACATTTAATAAGCAAATTACTGATACATTAGATAATTTTAATAATTTTTCAGTTTACACTTTTTAGATGATTCGAATTATTATCTATGATTACACCTGTTTTCTACAATGGCCTCTAAAGTTAAAAAATATGCCCAAGTAATCGATCGAGCTATATCTGGAAATGCTGGATATATAAAAAGGTGAGTATAAACTTCATTCAGAAAACAACCAATTTCGTGAATTGAAAAAGAATTGGAAAAATATGAAAGCGCAATATATGGTGGTAATAAATATCGAAAAGACTGTTAAATCTATGATTGAAAATAAAAAATGCATTAATTGTTGCATATATAGCTGGTGACGGTAATATCTTAAAGGTAATGAATTATTAGCTAAAAACCAGTTGGGGAAATTGAAATAAAAATTAAAATTAATAAATGCAACTATGCAAACAAATGTAGAAAATATTGAAGGAAAAAGATTAGTTAAAAGCTACTAAATTTATACTTTGATAAAAATAATGCAAAATGAAATTCAGTGAGAAATTAAAAAGCTGGTTTTAAAAATGACCAGAAATTATAGCGATACTGAATTCAAGCAGCTGAGAAAAGTTGCAGGAAAATACAATGGTAAATCTCAATGAAAAGAGGTGCTAAAAGCCGCATGGGAAAAGTATGGAGTCAAAAACAGTTACTGAATTTTTGAAAAATCCTAAAAATTTAAAAATATATGTTTTGGATGAAGTTAAGGATTTTCTAGGCAAAAACAAACTAGGAAAATTTTTGAAAAGTATGAGATATGCTGGTAGCTAGGGCCACTAGAGCAGTAGCAGCAGTAGCAAACAATGTTGTAAAATGAGAAAATCAGGACAGATTGTTGGATCTATTGATGATTTAGGGCAATTGGTGGATCACTGCAACTGGAGCAACAATTGGAGCAGCAATTGGAGGTCCTGTAGGTGCAGTTAATAGGCGGAATAGCTGGAATTGTAGTAGGTGCCGCGTCTGATTTTAAAATTAGTAGGTGGCAGAGTCATTAACGGATATTGCTAAAGATAAACAATAATACGGTTAGTTCTATTAGAAGTAATGGTTTTTGAGTGGAAAACTTTATGTAATGTATTTTAAAAGGAGATTAAAATGAATAATACTAAGGAAAATATAGATATTCTTCGAAAGCCAGGTGCACAAGCTCTAAGTTTAGCATCATTGTTTTGATACTTTTTCATGTCTGACTTTTCTGGTTTAGATTATGAAAGGTTTCCTAATTATTTAAAGATAACGACAATTATAGAATTAATAATTATTGTAATCAGTTTACTTCAATGGATTAGATTTATAGATTTCGAAAAAGAAAGTACAGAAATATAAAATATATATGCTCGATTTTTAGTTGTTATAAATGTGTTAACTACTATCACTGTAGTATTTGCACTGATGTAACCTTTATTATTTTGCAGCTGTACAAAACCATTATGACTTTATTCAATTATTGGTTACGATAGTACGATTTCAATCATAATTAGTTATTTGTTATTAGTAATTGGCGGAATGTTTACGTTGTTGAAATTACCTAAAGTAACAAAACGTTGGGGTGGTAAAACTAAAACACATTTTCGGTTTATTATTAACCGCGTTGAGCTCATTTATATATATTGAAAAATTATCGAATATATATTGATTCCTAATGTCGTAGAATCCAAGTTTATAATTATTGTAAGCATGTTGGTTATCGCTGGAGCACAATTTGTGGCATTTCAATTTATTATGCAATACAGTAGATTCTATATTTTTGAATTAAACACAGCAGATGATGACTAAATGATATAGATTTACAAAACACACTTTTAAAAAGTGAATTGATCTACGAAAAAGTGATTTGAAAAATCGGAAATTCTATATAGTTTTTCACTGCTTTTTATATTTTTAAATTGGAGGAATAATAAATGGAACTTGATGCATTAGTAATGCCTAACTTAGCTAAAATGGAATTTTCTATTAATCCAGAATATTGGAAAAGAGACGAAATGAGCAGGAATTAAATCATTTTTATGAGACAAACGTATCTATACAGTTGGACCAATAGTATTTACACGAGAAGTTGTCGGAGCTAGATGAAATGAAGTTTGTAACCTATATTTCATTAAATTCTGAAATTGACGATATACCTGAATTGAATATTAAATTTATACCTTCAATTGCCCTTTTACCAACTATTTCTCATAAATGCTTTGATGAAGATGAATTTGAAAATGTTTATATGAGAATCAAAGAGGTTTGCAGTAGAAAAATAACATAACGCTATCAAATTCACCATTCTACCATGTGATGGTTGATTATTTTAGTGGTCAAGTATATGAAATTCACGCTGAAATCAATTTAGATGAGGATGAATTGGAATGAATGAATTAAGCTATTCTACTATAATGTTTAGAAATGTTATATCAAAAAGAATATTTAGATATAGACTTAAAAATTTAAATGAAGTGACAACACATTTTTAAATGAAGTAAAGCATTATGATTTTAAATGAAATGAACCATTAATTCTCACTATTAACCAGTTGATGAAAAATGAGAAAAGTAAATATTACAATTTATTCATCTATTAATAATTTAAGTAGTTTACATGATTCTTTTGAATTTCAATCTACCTTTATATTGATCGAAATGTTACATAATCAACTTAGACCACTAAATTATGAAGAAGATATTAAGAAGGGTTTAGAAGATATAGAAAAGATTTGCAAAAGAAAATCAACTTCAACGTATATCACCATATTATTTTTATACTAAATGATGTGAATGGATTTAAATGGATTGATATTAAAGTAAAAGTTATGGAATATTGAGGTGCGAATATGGAGTTCTTATTATTAATTGTCGTAGCCGGACTGTATTATATTATATATTTAACTGCTGTGATGTATTCTGAAAAATAGTAGTATTGCCCTATAATCATCTATGCCATTGTGTTTGTAGTAATTGGTATCACTTATATTTTTATGGTGACAGCTATAATCAGTTAACAAATTTCAATGTGATTTTGTATATGGGGAGTTTGTTTTATGTATGGATGGCTTTTTAGAAATCTTTGGAACAGACCACTATTACTAAAATATAAGAACATTACAGATAGTTCAAGTGGAATAGTTAATAAATCTGAATACAATTCAGTTGAAAGCTTACGTATAAATATTGAAATAGCTACGTATAAAGGGATTATTTCTTTGATAGTAGCTATAGTACTAACAGTATTAATGACATTAAAGTCAACACCTCAAATTACTGCGAAACACGTGACTTAAGTATCTCATTTTCATACTCAGCTTATTTATCATTGTTATATTTGCTGTTTGAGTTTAATTATTAGAGTTAGAAAAGGAGCGTTTTGCTTTTTGTTGTAATAAAGGCCAATATTATTCAGTTGTTGGTTATTTATTCTGAATATGATTTTATCGAGATTATTATAATGATATTACATATAGGTATGCGTGAATTTTTATTTGATGAAATGGTAAAAAGTATATACTATTAATATCTTTTACTATAATTATAAATAGTTAAATAAATTGAAAGACAAAAATAATGAGTAGGAGTTAATGAGATGGAAAACCAAAATCAAGGCAATGGCTTAAAGAATTGCAACATGGGTATTTATTGTATTAACAATAGTTACACCGTTATTTAGTATTGGAAGTATTATTTGTAGTATTAATTACAAAAATACGATGCTGAAAAGGTTCGAAGTTATTGAAAATTGCAATTATCGTAACAATAATTGCTTTTTGTTTTAAATTTATTAGCATATTTAGGTTTAAAGATAAGTAAAACGAATTTGAAGAAGCATTAAGCGACATTATGGGTGTTGTTTAATGCTTTTTATTTAACGGAAATAAATGTAGAGAATTAAATTAATAGTTTAATCAAGAGATATTTCGAAACATATAGGGACGATAACATGACTTTCGAAGAAAAACTAAGTGAAATGTACAACGAGATTGCAAATAAGATTAGCAGTATGATACCAGTAGAATGGGAAAAAGGTATATGCAATTGCATATGTAAATGATGAGGTGGAGCAAGTCATATTTTTAATTATACTAAACCGGAAAGTGATGAGCTGTATTATTATTACGAGTATAGTTAAGATTATAATGTTTTCAGAAGAAATCTTTGATGATTTATGGATGGAATCTTTATTATCGTTTATAATTTAAGAAATATATTTAAAGAAGAAGGACTTGAACCATGGACATCATGTGAATTTGACTTTTACAAGAGAAGGTAAATTAAAAGTTTCATTTGATTATATTGATTGGATAGAATACAGAGTTTGATCAATTAGGGCCAGAGAAAACTACTATATGTATAAAAAAATTTGGGAATTATACCAGAAATGGAATATGAAATGGAAGAGGTTAAAGAAAATCGAGCAATATATTAAAGAGCAAGAAGAAGCTGAACAATAGAGGCGATAACATGACTTTTCGAAGAAAAAACTAAAGTCAAATGTACAACGAGATTGCAGAATGAGATTAGTAGCATGATACCAGTAGAGTGGGAAAAAGTATATACAATGGCTTATATAGATGATGGAGGAGGTGGAAGTATTCTTTTAATTATACTAAACCAGGTAGCGATGAATTGAATTATTACACCGATATACCCTAAGAGTATAACATTTCTGTGCAAAGTATTTTTGATGATTTATGGATGGATTTATATGATTTGTTTAAGGAAGTTAAGAAATGTATTTAAAGAAGAAGGATCTAGAACCATGGACATCATGCGAATTTGATTTTACAAGAGAAGGTAATTAAAAGTTTCATTTGATTATATAGATTGGATAAATACAGAGTTTTGGTCAATTAGGGCCGTGACAAAATTATTATATAGTATAAAAAATTTGGGGTTTTACCAGAAACGGAATATAGAAATGGAAGAAGTTAAAGAAATCGAGCAATATATTAAAGAGCAAGAAGAAGCTGAACAATAGAGGGCGATAATATGACTTTCGAAGAAAAAAATTAAGTGAAATGTATAATGAGATTGCAGAATGAGATTAGCGGTATGATACCGGTAGAATGGGAAAAGGTATATGCAATGGCTTATATAAATGAAAGAAAGTGGAGAAGTTTTCTACAATTATACTGAGCCAAGCAGTGATGATATTTTACTATACCGAGCGTGTTAAGCAATATGAAAA